>Ga0123357_10000759_pt1 | contig 32581 bp, 29 predicted proteins | sample TergutEmb28metaG_FD_89873 | JGI IMG/M metagenome (GOLD analysis project Ga0123357, IMG submission 89873) | Embiratermes neotenicus P4 segment gut microbial communities from Petit-Saut dam, French Guiana - Emb289 P4 | ecosystem: Host-associated > Arthropoda: Insects > Digestive system > Gut ... | reverse complement strand
CAGGTCGGCGACGCGCAGACCCCGGTACTCGGTCAGCACGACGGCGTCGGACCCGGCGAATTGCTCGCGCAGCTCCTCGACCGCGGCTACCTTGTCAGGCCTTGCCATTGGGTCTCCTTAACTCATTGATACTCGGGTGACGATGTCGCCACCCGGCCACTGATCGCCAGCCAAACAAAAAGCCCCGCGCACAGGCACGGGGCAATCACACCGTCAAATGACGGGCGTTACTCTCACCTGCGCGGGTGCCTTGCGGCTTTGACGTGGCCCATGGGGACGCACGACCGGCGGTCTTCGGCACCCACAAGGTTAGCCGATCCAGGCCGAGGAGACAAAAACGGAATGGGACCGCACCGCCCGCGTTCCGGTGATAACCCATGCCCAACCATCCCGCATGACGGCCACCACAACGCTTGGGCATGCCAAAACGCCGTTCTGCGGCATGTTTTGGGTGATAGTCCATGCCCAACCGTCAAGATGACACCCCAACCGTCCACTTAGACCTGCCATAGCACCGCATGGCGCTAAGACCCGAGCTGACCTGCAGCCAAGCGGTGCTGCGTGAACGAAAACTGGCGATTCCACACCACTGGCCGCCGCTTCGTCCAGCCCTGCGGCCAAAACAAGCATCGAAGCGGAGATTGGTGAATCAGGCCAGGCTTCAAGACAGTTACGGTCGTTTTCTGCCGTCAGTTACTGCCGCGCCCGCCTCCGCGGGCTTGCCCACGGACATTCCTGCCGCACTTTCCCGCAACCAGGGACAGTGGACCAGTCTGCTGTCTAAGTGTGCTTTCATGCATCCACAGTTGTGTGGCTAGCTTTCCTGCTAGCAAGGTTGCTCAAAGTGAAACAAGAACCCGTCCCCTACGAACGAGATAGCCAGGAATGAAAACTGTTCTACCGGGCGCAACCCTCCAGATAACTGAACAAACAGCATCCAACAGTAAACAGCAACCCAACCATCTGCCCCAATGGCGGAAGCATGAAATCGGTGGCAAGCCCGCGAAGGCGGGCGCGGCAGTAACTGACGGCAGAAAACGGCCGTGACCGTCTTACTCAGATTCAAAAACCTACGCATCGATGCCCGTCTTGGCCGCAGGGCTGGACGAGGCGGCGGCCAGTGACATGGAATCGCCAGTTTTCGTTCAGCAAGCACCGCCTCGCCACCAGTCAATACCAAAACCGGTGTCAAAGCGAAGATGCCTGAATCCGAGGTTGATCGCTTCCGCCATGCCATGATGGTGGAGACTGCTCGGGTTATGGCCAGTGACTTCTGACAAGCTCGCGTTGCAAGCGGGGCTGGTGTCAGGACTGTGCCGAAGGGGTGATATTCAGACTGCCCGCCAACAGTTCAACAAGTTTCAAACCCATACCGTCAAGGACGACGTTCGGACGGACCGCCTGCAATTGGGCCAGCATCGCGCCCAACTGCACCGCCGGGGCAAAGAACCGCAGCGTCTGCCCGTCCGACTGATGCACCTCCGTCAGATACTTGTTACCGCCGAAACTGGACCGCGCTATCGCGCTGACGGTGACGCGCTGAATAGCGTCCAGCGACACAGTACGCGGTTGCGAACCGAACAGGGGCGGCACGACCAGTTCGTCGGCTGTCAGGCCAACGGCGTCACCCGATCGCAAGTTAGCCAAACAGGTTCCGCTGTGGCCTTGCACATAGTCGTACACCGCCATGCCACGATTAACTTGACGGCGATAGACCAGCCAAAAACCAATCGTCACAACCACCAGGAACGCCAGGAAAACCTCACCGAGCAACCGCTCGTTTGCCAAAGACTGCTGCCAAGTCTGGCCGTAATATGGCTTGGCAAGGATGCCGAAAAATATCCACGCAATGATGCCCCACATCACCAACACCGGAATGACGAACTGCCATTTGACCACTCCTGGACGTGACGGCACGCTGCCATCTTGAGCAAGGCCTCTCGCCGAAAAGATCAGTCTGCCGCCCGGACGGGCCCCCGGCCCCGACGGCCAATTGCTGTCGGCTGGAAAGTTGGACATCGTGCTCTCCTATCGCTTCCCCAAACGGGCGGCGGCCGCATCGATGCGCTCGTCGGTGGCCGTCATCGCCACTCGGATGAAATTCGTCCCCGCTGGGCCATAAAAATCACCCGGGGCCGTCAGTATGCCGCGCTCCGCCAGCCAGGCGACCGACTGGCGGCCATGCTCGTCCCTCGTGGCCCACAGATAGAGCCCGCCCTGGGATGCTTCGATGCGGAAGCCGGCCCACGCCAGGGCGTCGCCCATCAGACGGCGGCGGCGTGCGTAGCGGTCACGCTGCGCGTCAACATGGGTTTGATCGCCCAGGGCGGCCACCATGGCAGCCTGCACCGGGGCCGACACAATCATGCCGAGGTGCTTGCGGACGGCGACGAGCTCTTGCACCAGGGTTTCGTCACCGGCGACGAAACCGGCCCGGTAGCCGGCCATGTTCGACCGCTTGGACAACGAGAACACCGCCAGCAGGCCCGTCAGATCGCCGTCGTTGACGCGGGTATCGAGGACGGAGACGGGCTCGGCATCCCAGCCGAATTCGCCGTAGCACTCGTCCGAAGCCAAGACGGCGCCGGTCTCGCGGGCGAACATCACCCAGTCGCGCAGACCCGCCACGCCGGTGATGTGCCCGTGCGGATTGGCCGGCGAGTTGATCCAGATCAGGGCGGGCTTGCCCGCCACGGCCGCCGGGTGGTCGCAACGCTGCAACCGGGTACCGGCCATGACGGCGCCGACCTCATACGTCGGGTAGGCCAGTTCAGGGATGACTACCAAATCGTCAGCCCCTAAGCCAAGCAACGTCGGCAGCCAGCCGACGATCTCCTTGGTTCCGACAGCGGTGGCAACGTTCTTTGGCGTCAAACCGGGTGCGCCCCAGCGCCGCTGCAGATAGCCGATGACGGCCTCATGCAGCGTGTCGCTGCCCCACACCGTCGGATAACCGGGGGCGTTGGACGCACCCGCCAGCGCCTGCTGGATGAAGGCTGGCGTGTCGTCGACCGGCGTGCCAACCGACAGGTCGACGATGCCGTCCGGGTGCGCCTGGGCCAGTGCCGTGACGTCCGCCAGAGTGTCCCAGGGGAAGTCTGGCAGCCGACGCGACAGGTAGTTCAGCATGGCTGCCTATTCGACGGGTGGCCAAGCGGCGACGCGGGGCTCGTCCTGGCCGGTCGGCCCGAGCGCCGCGGCACCGCCGGACGCGCCAGTTTGTTTGAAGAACTGAACCTGGACGTCGATGAACTGGCGCTCACTGTCGGGCACGTCGTCTTCGTACCAGATGGCCGCCCGCGGGCAGACCGGCTCGCATGCGCCGCAATCGACGCACTCGTCCGGGTTGATGTAGAGCGTGCGATCGCCCTCGTAGATCGCGTCAACCGGGCATTCCAGCACACAGTCGCGGAACTTCTTGTCAATGCAACCGCTACCGATGACGTAGGTCATGTGACTCCTTAAGTCGGAAGCTACAAGACTACAACCGAATAGTCGCCAGCATCCTCGACCGCCGTCTGAATCGCCGCAAAATCAATCGGCTCGTCGGAGGTGACATGCAACAGACCGTCGTTGAGCGCCAGTTCCGTGGCGGTGACGCCGGGTACCTTGCCAACCTCCTGCTTGATGTGCATGACGCAATGCTCGCAACTCATTCCTGTGACAGCATAGGTAGTCTTCATGGCGTCAATTTTCGTCTGCTCGTGCCAACTTGGCAAGCCCTGCCACGGCTCGTTTGCCCACCAGATGAGACGCCAAAAACTTCTTTGGCACGAGTTTTTGGGCGGTCGCATTCGGCCTTGTCGGCGGGTTTATGACGACGCTCGATTGGGCGTAATTCACAGGCCTCCGGCGCGTCGTCCACAAGCTGGCGCGAGTTACTCACAGGGCGTAACGGTCGAGTTCACAGGGTTGTGGATAACCGGGTCGATGGTCGGGTTGGAGTCCGCCACGGCAGCCACTATTTTTGTCAGTGGCGAAGGGTAGAACTGAATTCGCGAAAGTGAGGTGAGAGATGATCGATCAAATGGTCGACGAGTTTGAGGCTCAAGACCTGTCACAGGCGCGCACGCCCCCGCAGGATATGGCGGCGGAGCAGTCGGTGTTGGGTGCGATGTTGGTGTCGCAGGACGCTATTGGCGAGGTTGTTGAGATCATCGAGGCCCGCGATTTCTACCGTCCCGCCAACGGCACGATCTTTGAGACGATCATTAGCCTGAACACCCGCGGCGAGCCAGCTGACGCGATCACTGTGGCGGCGGAGCTGGAAAAACGCGGCCAGTTGGCCCGGGTCGGTGGGCCTGCCTATCTGACACAACTGGTCGGCTCGGTGCTGATCGCCGCGAACGCCACCTACTACGCCCAAATCGTGCGCGACAAGGCCGTGCTGCGCCGCCTGGTCGACGCGTCCGTGCGCATCGCCCAGTTGGGCTATCAGGGCCAAGGCGACGTCAACGACATCGTCGACCTGGCCCAACAAACCGTCTACGGTGTCTCCGGTGTCAACTCTGCCGACGACTATCAGCCGCTGGCGAAACTGATGGACCCAACCTTCGACGAGATCGACGCGATCCGCAGCCATGGCGGCACTCTCGACGGCGTACCCACCGGGTTCGCCGACCTAGACAGGCTCACCAACGGCCTACACGCCGGCCAAATGATCATCATCGCCGCCCGCCCCGGCGCCGGTAAGTCCACGTTAGGTTTGGACTTCGCCCGGGCTGCCGCGATCGGCGCCAACATGACCACCGCCTTCTTCTCCTTGGAAATGACGAAAACAGAGCTGGTTATGCGGCTGCTTTCTGCTGAAGCATCCGTGCCGTTGCACCATATCCGCACCGGCTCGCTAACCGATGACGAGAACGATCGGCTGCAAAAAATCGCCGGCCAAATCTATAAAGCCCCACTGTTCATCGATGACTCTCCCAACCTGACGATGATGCAAATCCGGGCGAAAGCCCGCCGCCTCCACCAGGCCAACAATCTAAAACTCGTCATCATCGACTACATGCAGCTCATGTCGTCGGGCAAACGGGTTGAATCCCGTCAACTGGAAGTCTCCGAATTCTCGCGGCAAGTCAAACTGCTGGCCAAAGAGTTGGGCATACCGGTGGTTGCCTTGTCGCAGTTGAACCGTGGCCCCGAATCGCGCGGCAGCGAACGCGAAGGCGGCGCCGGATCGCCCAAGGGCCGTCCCCAGCTGTCCGATCTACGCGAATCCGGCTCGCTCGAACAGGACGCCGACGTGGTCATCCTGCTGTACCGCGAGGACATGTACAAAGAAAAATCCGAACGCACCGGCGAGGCTGACTTCATCGTCGCCAAACACCGCAACGGCCCCACCGCCACCATCCCCGTCGCCTTCCAAGGCCACTACAGCCGCTTCGTCGACATGCAGAAGTAGGGGTAAGTCGGGTGCAGCGAACGATTGGCGTCATTCTGGCCGGGGGCATCGGCTCGCGGCTCGGCGGTGGTGTGCCCAAGCAACTACTGCCGCTGGCGGGCAAACCGCTGATGGAGCACTCGGTCGCCGCCTTCCAGGAGTCCGGCGGCATCGACGAGATCGTCATCGTCATGCAACCCGACTATCTGCCTCAGGCCGAAACCATGGCCGCCCGCTACCAGAAGATCACAAAAGTGCTGCCCGGCGGCGCCAGCCGCACCGGCTCGACGCTGGCAGCGCTGGAACACCTGCGGTCGATGGCTCCAGCTACCAAGGTGCTCATCCACGACGCCGCCCGCCCCCTGGTGACGGCGCAGATAATCGAGGCGGTGTTGGCGGCTCTGGACACTCATGACGCCGCCAGCGTCGCCGTCCCTTCCCACGACACGATCTTCGAGGTGGGCGACGACGGCCACGTCACGTCCGTCCTGGCGCGCCAGCGTCTGCGCCGCGTGCAGACACCGCAAGGGTTCCGCTTAGGAACCATCAGCCGCGCATATGGCCAAGCGCTCGCCGACCCGGGGTTCGACCAAGCGACGGACGACTGCTCGGTTGTGCTCTGCTACCTGCCCGAAGTGCCGATAGCCGTCATCGACGGGTCAGACGCCAACATCAAGGTAACCACCGCCCAGGATTTCTCCCTGGCAGAGCATTTGCTGGCTAGTTGAGTTCGACGTCCTTCTCGAAGGCATCGATCGCCTTACCGTCCGAACCTGTCGTGGCATCGCGGCTGTAGATCAGATAGCAATTCGTCGGGTTCTTAATTCCGGCGACGGTGAACGTCATCCAACCGTCCGCATTTTCGGCGCGATTGGGGTTCGTCCACGCGGTGTAACCAGCGGCGGTCAGGTCAGCGGCAAAGTACTGATTGGGCGGCGTCGGAGCCACCATGCCGGCGCACTGAATCTGGAAGTTCTTATCGTAGATATAGGTCGGCATGACGATGCCAGCGGTCGCGCTGACATGCAAAGCCACGACAGACCCACCCTGGAGCGACCCCGCGAAGGCCGCCGCGTCATCGTCCGACAGCGGCAAATCGTTGAGGAAGGACACTACCTTGATGCTGTGGCCCAAACCGGCGTCTTGGAACGACAGGTTACGGTCGGTCAACGACGGTGTAGCGGCTGGCATTGGCGTCGCCGCAACGAGCCCTGACGGCAACTCCGACGGGCTAGTGCCGTCCGGCCCTGTTGACCCCCCGGGAGTGCAGCCGCTCAGCATGGTGAACCCAGCCAAGGCGGCAATACCGACAGCGATAATCTTGTTTTTGGTCATTGGTCCCTCTCTCAATATGCGGTTCCCTGCACAACTCTCCGCCCTTCAACGCTAGCATACGGGCGGCGTCAGACCATCAGCCACGCGTCCACCTGTGCCAGCCAGGCACGCTTGGACTCATCGTCAGCGAAGCTCGCCCGGATCGACGAACGCGCCAATTCGGCCAGTTCAGCGTCGTCAAAACCGAGCTCGCGGGCGATCGTATACTGATCGGCCAGCCGGGCACGGAAAAGCAGCGGGTCGTCGGCCCCCAGGGCGACGGTGGCGCCCGCTTGCACGAGTTGACGCAACGGCACGTCCGTCAAACTTGGGTAGACGCCCAACTGGACGTTGGATGCCGGGCAAACCTCGAAGGCCACCCCCGCCTTGATGATTTGCTCCATCAGGGCTGGATCCTCAGTCGCCCGCACCCCGTGCCCCAGGCGCGCCGGGTGCAGCGCCGCCAGGACGGCCCGCACATGGTCAGGGCCACGCAATTCGCCGCCGTGGGGCACACCGGGCAACCCGGCGTTACGGGCGATCCGGAAAGCGCCCTCCCAGGTGGCGGTGTCACCGGCCCATTCGTCGTTGCTGAGACCGAAGCCCACCACTTGGCCTGGGCCGGTACCAACGTGACGAGCCGCCAGCCGGGCCAACGTGCGGGCTTCCATGGGGTGACGCAGGCGGGACGCCGCGACGATCACCGCTACCTCGACACCGGTGCGACTACTGGCTTGAGCGGCTTCGTCCAGCACGATGTCCAAGGCGTTGATGATGCCGCCAACGGATGCAGCGTAGCTCGTCGGGTCGATTTGGATTTCCAGGCGTCGCGCCCCGTCCGCGGCGTCCAACCGGGCGGCGTTGTCGACGACGGCCCGCATGGCAGCCTCACCGGTTACCGCTCGTCGGGCGATGTCATAAAACCGCTGAAACCGGAACCAACCCTTGGTCGTCGCCGATGTCGAAAACGCCGAGCCCTCGGTCAACTGCTCAGGCAGCTTGACGTGGGCATTCTTCGCCAGTTTGATCATCGTCGCCACATCGAGAGAGCCCGTGAAATGCAGGTGCAGATGAGCTTTCGGCAAGGTGGCAATGTTGCGGCTGTGTTCACCGGCCGCGCCCAGACGCGCCACGTCGTCGTTGATTCTCAGTTTCGGGTCGATTCGGGCGATTCCAGGCATATGTCACTCGCCGACGGCGCGCGGCAACTCGTCGGGCGCACGGCCCGCCACGCGGCGGTTGACGGCAGGCGATTCGAAAGGCAGAACGTCTTGCGGATAGTCGGCCGAGACCGGGAAATCAGGGCTGTCGCTGACCGGACGCGGCGCGCTGAGGTCGACAGTGCGCACTGACCGCGGCAACACCGGCCGGCTGACATAAGTCACTGGCGCCACAGGCATGGGTACCATCAACGACTTCAAACCCGGGATGGGGACGGACAACTCGATCGACCGTTCGCCAGCATCAGGCGACTCGACGGGTTGGTCCTTTGCCACTTCGCCCACCGTTATCAACTGCGTTTGTTCGTCCCAACCCTGATCCAGGCTGGCCAGGCGACGCTTGAACTGACGGTTCTTCTTGACCAGCGTGATGCGCGCCCACAGCACCCAAACGACCAACGGCACCACTGCCGCTGCAGCCGCCACCACCGGCACCGCCGGGACGAACAAAGCCGCCGCCACAATGGCCAGCGCCAGCACCGTCGCCAACACCAGACCCAGCCTACGACGGCGCATCCAAGTGCGCTTGGTTCGTGCTACCTCGTGCCGGACGGCGTTGCGCAACAGCGGCGTCGACACTTCCAAGTTTGTTTCGGCCTCGGGTTCAGGCTCGTCGCCCGAACGGACCACCACCATGTCGCCACCGATGGCGTCCGCCGAGTTGACGCCCAAAGCCGTCGCCTCGCCGCCGCGCTTCAGCCCGACAAGCACATAGGCCAAGCCGCCGAGTACGACGGCCGCCAGTATTAGGCCAGTTAACATAATTCTCATAAGGCTAAACACTGCGCCTCACGAAGTGGGGGAAGCCCGGCGGAGTGTCGCCTCATGCCTTGTCGTTCAGTATAGGGGACGGACCGGTCAAGGATCGCAAGGTTGGGCCATCAAACTTAGGTGTCTCGTCGAAATATGAGTTTCCGTCCCCCAAACGTGGGTGGACGAAAAGTCATATCTCGCGTTCGGGCGCTAGCCGTGCCACCAAGCTTGGGGGCGCCTCGCCTGCCGTCATTATGAAAGCGTCGTGGTCGCGCCAGGCGCCGTTGATATGCAACATGGAGCGACGGCTGCCGTCCGGCTTGAAGCCCAGCTTCGCCACCACCCTATGACTTGGCTCGTTTTCGGGCAGGATGTCGATTTCCAGCCGGTGCAACCGAAGCTTCCCGAAGCAATAATCGACGGCCATGGCCACGCCCAACGGCACCAGGCCGCGGCCAGCCCACCGCTGGTCGATCCAATAGCCGATCGTCGCCGATCTCGACGACCCCCAAGTGATGCCATTGACGCCTACCTGGCCGATCGGCCGGGTTCGCCGCGACGGCCGGTCCGGCCAGCCGTCATCCCACGTCAAAGCCCAGGGCAACCCCCGACCAGCCTTCGCCAACTGCTGCTGATTGTTCACCATGTCGGCGAAGGAATACGGCGACCGTCCGGCCTCGGGCGGTACGGTCGCATCCCACGGTTTCAACCAGGCCTGGTTGTTTATTCGGATCTCGTTGTATGACGCCTCGTCACCCCGCACATAAGGCCGCAGCACCAGCGCACCGTGGCGCAAGACGACGGGCCAACGAAACGGGGCGTCGTCCATCAGGCGACGATCCCTGGTTCGCTCAGCAGCCAAGCAGGCAGAGCTTCACCCCGATAGACGCGCGCCTTGTCGCCAGGCAAGATGACCAGGGCGTCGGCCGCCACCAGACCGGGCAACTGGCTGTGCCGTTGCGGCACCGTTGCGCTGGCGAGATAGTGGTCGCGATCCTGGGTCAGCTTGCAGGCGACGATCTGTGACGTGCCTATCTCGGCATCGAAGTCGTGATCGGCGTAGCACAACACTGCCTCATGCGCGTAGGGTTCGACGCCCATCAGCTTGCGCAGCACCGGCCGCGCAAACCCGTGGTAGGCGGCCAGCAGCGCAAAAGGATCGCTTGGCAACATGACGACAGGGGTCTCCTCGTCGCCGATGAATCCGAAACCGTGCCGCCGCCCCGGACGCATGGCCACCTCGGCCACGTCAATCTCGCCCATCTGACGCAACAACTCGATCAGGCGAGGGTCGGGCCCGTCGTCGGTCAGCCCGCCCACCGTCAGCACCAGATCGGCTCGGATCAGTTCGTCGCCTAGACGCTCAATGGACGCCTCGGGCTGCGCCAAATCGATCTCGATGCGCCAGACGGTCGCATCGTCAGCGCGGGCAGCACCGTTGATCATGTACATGCCGACGCCGCGGCCACGGCCGTCATCCGGAAGTGCGAAGACTCCCGAATCGACCACATCGGCCACCGCCACGCGGGTGCGCGGACGCACCAGCACCCGGTCGAAGCCGGCCGCCGCCAGCAACGCTGAGCGACGGTCGTCCAGCCTGGTGCCAGCCGGCATCAGGACCTCGCCGTCAGCGGCTTCAGCGCCGGCGGGACGTACCCAATCGCCTTGAACCGGCATGATCCGCACCTTGATGTCTGCCGCTTCAACCGAAACGTCGAACATCGATGCGACCGTGTCGGCACCAGCCGGCAACGCCTGACCAGCCTTGACGGCGACGGTCTCGCCCAACCCAAAGCCCCGGGCATCGCCCGATGCCTCGACCAATTCCAGGATGGGACGGCTGCCCGGCGCAAGCCCAGCGATATCAGCGGCGCACAAAGCGTAGCCGTCCGTCTCGGCCACTGGCGCCGGGGGTACGTTGCCGTCGGCCTTGATGTCTTCACAAAGCGCCAGCCCCCAAGCGTCAACCAAGCCGACGCCGAGCGGCGACAGCGGCTCGACCATGCTCAACAGGTAATCGCGATGATCTTCCATCGAACGACGGCCTTGGCTGTCGGTGGCCGGCGGCTCGGCCAGCAACGAGGCGGCCCCTGCCGCAGAATCGGCATTGCCCCGACGCGAGGCACGACTGAATAGACCCATGCCTCTACGATAGGCGCATGGACAAAAAGACCCCTGTGAGACTTGCCGACAACGCCTCGACGGAGGCACCGATTGATATCAGCACGTCGGATGCGCCCACACTCAAAGCCGCCCTGCGCCAGCAATATGCCAGCCAGCGGCTGGCAAGGCCGGAGGATACTCGCACCCAAGACGATGCCGCCCGCCAAGAACGTGTGCTGGCATTGCTGAACGACACCTTCGCCAGCCACACCGGCGTGACCGTGTCCATCTATCTTTCGCAGCCGCCTGAACCGAGCACCACCGCCTTGGCCAAGATCCTGCATGAGACCGGTTGGCACGTCATCGTCCCGTCCCCCGGCCGCGACATCAGCCCGTGGGGCGAACCAGCCTGGACTTGGTATGACGAGCCAACCCAACCTCGACCGCCTGGCATACCAGTGGCACCAGACTGGTTGCTGCAGGCTGAGTTGGCGGCCGCCGACGTCATCATCATGCCCGGCCTGGCCGGTACGCGAGACGGCACACGGCTGGGACGAGGTGGCGGCTGGTACGACAAAGCACTAATGAGCGCCTGGGACGGCACGCCGCGCTGGCTTTTACTCAACGACGACGAGGTGGTTGACGAGCTGCCCGCCGAACCCCACGACGTCACCGTCGACCTAATCATCACCCCATCCGGCGTCATCGTCTGCGGCCCATAACCCGCCACCGCGCGGTAAACTTGGGAAGGTTCACCCCAAGGAGACTGCCGAACCATGCCAACCTACGAATACCGCTGCAACACCTGCGGCCACACTTTCGAGAAGTTCCAGCGTTTTGACGACGCCCCGGTGACGACTTGCCCAGAGTGCGGCGCGCCTGTGCAAAAGGTGTTCAGCTCCGTGGGCATCGTCTTCAAGGGTTCGGGCTTCTACAGCACCGACAACCACAAGTCACACAAGGCAGCCGCGCCAGCCAAGGAAGCTACTGGGGACGCCAAAAAAGACACCGCCCCAGCTAAGGAATCTGCCCCGGCTAAAGACACAAAACCGGCCGCAGCGACCCCCGTTGGTCCCAGTTGATTCACCGAGGACGTGGGCTGGGGTATTACGTCGACGCACATCTGACAAAGGAGACGGCAGCGGTCCGCAGGAGCGCCCGTATTCGACTCAGAAGAACACCGGGAGGCGCGAGAATGGACGAAGTCCATGCGCCGACCAGAGTGGTGCGACGAGGTAATACCCCAACCCACGTCCGCCAAATGGCGATCTAGCTGAGCCCCGTCGCCGTCACCTCGCAGATGCTGGTCTGCTGAATGGCGTTGCCGCCTTGCACCTCTGGCAGCTTGGTCAGATAGATCAACACAAACCTGGTTTTGGTGCTGTCGGGCAAGGTCAGTGTGGCTGGTTGAGCGTCCACCGTCGTGTCCAGGACGCTCGTCCATTCCGTCACAGACGTCATTGGGGCGGTGTCGGTTTGGGCGGCGTCACCGGATGGCACCATGACGGACAGGTTCACCGGCACGTTGCCCATCGTCAGCGTCAGGGACGACACAGTGGTCGCCGAGCCGAAGTCGAGAACCAGGCCAACGCCGGGCTTGCTGGTTGGGATGTAGTCGTCGGGGTAGGCCCGGGTCGTCCAGCAGGTGGTGGGGTCACCGTCAGTGGCCAGACCGACCTGATCGGGGCTTTCGTGACCGTCGCCCTTGTCAGCCGTCGGGTTGAAATCGGACACGGCTGTGACGGGGGTCGGCGTCGGCTGAGGCGGGCCCAAGATGATTCCGCCGCCGCTGCAACCCTTGATGATAAGGAAAATCACCAGAATCACGGCAATTATCGGCGCTATCCACCAGCCGCGTGGCAACTTCCGTTTGCCAGCCGCGCGATAGAGTTTGGGCGCCCGGGGCAGACCGGCTGAAGACGGGCCAACACCCGCCTGCGCCGTCGGCGGGGGCGGCGGTGTGGGGGGACGCGGCAGCCCTGACACAGCAACCGGCGTAGCAACTGGCGCAACTGGCGCCGCCGGATAACCCGGCACCATGTTCGTGGCCTCTTCCTGGCTGGTCGGCATCGGGGCGGCGGCGGGCATGACGTCGTCTTGGCCGAGGCTCTGAGTCACGGAACTGCCCAGGCGCTGCGCCTGAGCTACGCGCGCCGCCAGATCGTCTTGGGGCACAGGTTCTTGGGTTGCCAAGCCGCCCAGCACCCGGTCGAGCGCCAAGGCGATAGCGGCAGCGCTGCGAAGCGGCGTGCCACCAGACCCTGGCGCCACGATCTGCATGCAGACACTGTCCAGCGAGGGCGCGACCTCCCGCAGCGAGGACGGCCGCATGATCCCATCGTGCCAATACCTAGCCTCGGGCAGCGGCACCTTGCGGCCACCGCCTGGCCAGGTGCCTGTCAGGCAGGCATACAGCAGGTAGCCGATAGCGGCGACGTCCGCTTTTTCACCGCCGGCGAGGTCGTCCACCCCACCGGCTAACAGCGCGTCGATTATGAAACCCTTGATTCGTACCAGCCCCGAGGCGGTGATGACAACCTCCGTTGGGTCGAGTTGCCCATGGCTGAGACCAGCGTCGTGCATCGGCGCTAGCGCAGCCGCCACTTCGTGAGCCACCCAGGCGGCATCGGCGTCAGGCAGCGGCCCCAGGCGCAGCAGGTCGGCCAGTGTCACGCCGCCCAGGTTCTCGCAGACGATGAAGCTGACCGGTTCGGATGGCCCATAAGGCATCTCGTCCAGCACCCGCAGAAACCGGGGGTCGATGGCTTGGGCGGCCCGGCGCGACCCGCCGATCAGGGCGTCCGTGTGGGGGTGGTTCGGCGGTATGACGTACACCGTCACCGCCCGCGATAGCGTCTCGTCCTCCCCCGTCCAGATAGACACCTCGTTGAGCGACCTGACACGGTGATCCAGGCGGTAACGCCCGCCCAGCATCTGCCCGGCGCTCATTTCGCCGTCTGGCAGCATCGGTTCACTACTGGACATGGGTGTCACCCCCCTCCGTCTGGTCGCCCGGTTCATCAGCCACGGCGGGCCTTATGGACTCCATCTTGCCCTTCGACCGCTGGCGGCGCACCTGACGCACCCGCAAACTGGTCAAAATGACAAAGACCACACCCGCGCCGATGATGATCACCCAGCCCATCCGGCCGGCTGATGTCGTCACCACCTGCACGACCTGTTGCGGGCCGATAGGGGTGTCATTGACGGTGACCAGCGTGACTGTGACCTGCACCGACCCGTTAGCCTCCGCGAGAGGGTTGACAATGACGGACGCGGAACTCTTGGGCGCCACCGTCACCACGTCGGTCTCCGGAATGCTGAGGCGGGCTTGGTTCTCGGACGCGAACCGCACCCGCACCTTGACCGGCATACCCATGTCGTTGGTGATGGTGATTGGCACTCGGTTGTCGCGCGACGACAACATCCACTGGGCGGCCACATGTAGGGTGACTGAACCACTGGTCTGCTCGGTGAGATCGCTGGTTGACTGCTGCAGCCAGCCCAGCGCAGAGGCCCAATCGCCATTCCAGGACGACGCCACCGAGCCTGGCAGCACCTGGTTGCCCAGGTCGCTGGCCGCCTGCGGCTGGTCGCCAAGGTCGGATAACAAAGCCAGGTTCTGCTGGGTCTGCGCGAAGGCAGCCGCCAGATCTGGGGACGGCAACGACACCTGCATGTCGGCTCGCCAGTCGAAGGCGGCCCGCTGCACCTTAGCCAGCAGCGGAGCCAGCCCGGTGGGCGTGCCGCTGGAGTTGAGCCAGTTGTTGGCCGCCGCCACGTCATCTGGGCTGGTCACCATCGTCACGACCGGGGTGCCCTGGGCGGACGCGATGGTGAGCAAGGCCGTCCGATTGAGCATCGACTGCAAGGCGTCCGCGCCACCAAAATCAGGTAAGGGGCCCGTCAGGTTGCTCAGTGTCACCGACGGGGTCAACGCCACCCAAGACGCGCCATCATCGCCAGACTGGATTGTTGCCGAGGTCTGCAAGGCGTCGCTAAGCACCACATCAGGCTTGACGCCGTCGAACAGGGCCCTCACCTGGTCGGTTATGGCGCCGTCAGCCACCACAGCCAGGGGCAGCGAGGCCAACGGGCCTACCGACGGCGCCTGGGCCGCGTTAGCCAGGGTCGAGGCGGCCTGCGGCAAGCCCGCCAGGGCAACGATGTCGGGGTCATAGTTGGGCGTACGGTAGGCGTTGGCGCCTGCTGCCAGTGCATCAATGCTTGTCAACGCCGCCTTAGCGGCATCTTGGCCCGCACCTGCAACAGGTGTTGTGTCGGCGTCGGCAGCGACGTTGTAGCCGGCGGCCATCTGAGTTAAGGACTCCACCAAGGCCGGGTCGATCAGCACCGTCACCCCCGGCTGCCCCGCTAGCGTTATCAACTTGCCAAGGTCACCGTTAAGGTCGTCGGCTAGGTGGTCGTCACGGAACAGGGCTGCGGTCGGCGGGCTGGCATCGGGGTTGCCCGGGGCGACGAGCGACGGGCGCGACGTCAACGGCACCACCAGCGCGGTGGTCGCCGGGCCGTCAGCCGCCGGCACCGTCAATGTGAGACGGGCGCGCGCCAGCACCTTTCCCCGCGAATCCAGTACCTGGACGCCCACCAAATAGGCCGCACCATCCGTGTCGAATTTGGGCTGGCCTTGCACTGCGAAGCTGGCGTGGGCACCGGTTGGCAGGACGCCGCCCTCGTCGGCCCCCAACTGAGCGCTGGCCTGAGTGCCGGAAACGACCTGGCCCGTCGGCGATGCTGGATCGTCCGTCAGGGCCGCGTCGAAATCCGCCACCGAGGTGATGGCTGTAGTCGATGCCCACAACACCACCCGGGCACCCGCGAGGTTGGCGGCGGTATTGTTCGTCACGGAGCCGCTGATACTCAACGTCGCCCCCGATGTCCAAAGGCTTGGCGTCATCGACGTGATGCTGATGGCCACGCCCGGGTCGTCGGCCCGAGCTGGCGACAACCCCACCAGGCACATGCCCAAAACACTGGCCGCTGCCGCCAGTGCGGCCCCGACACGAGGCAACAACCGGCGATACACCACAGTTCAATGTTACTTGTGCAGACCTGGCAGACTACTGAAGTATTGCCTCGCCGGGCGATGCCCTATAGTGGGGCCGTCAAGGAAACGCGCGTTTTGCCCTATATTTACAACAAACGACCGCGTTTCCTTAAGAAGGAAGGCCAGCGTGACCAAACTCGTCATTGTCGAATCGCCAGCCAAGGCGTCGAAGATAGCCAGCTACTTGGGTGCTGGCTATGTCGTCAAGTCGAGCGTCGGGCATATCCGCGACTTGCCGACGTCGGCAGCGCAGATTCCCGCTAAATATAAGAGTCTGCCGTGGGCGCGCACGGGTGTCGATGTGGACGGCGGGTTTGCGCCGCTGTATGTCGTCAACCCTGACAAGAAGGCCGTCATCAAGGAACTCAAAGCGGCTTTGGCAAGCGCCGATGAACTGTTTCTGGCTACTGACGAGGACCGCGAGGGCGAGGCGATCGCCTGGCATTTGCTGGAGGAGTTGAAGCCCAAGGTGCCGGTGAAGCGGATGGTTTTCCACGAGATCACGCCGGCCGCTATCAAGGCTGCCGTGGCAGCGCCGCGCGCACTGGACGAAGATTTGGTGGACGCCCAGGAGACTAGGCGCATCCTTGACCGGCTGTACGGTTACGAGGTCAGCCCGGTGCTGTGGCGCAAGGTGTTGCCGCGGCTGTCGGCTGGGCGGGTGCAGTCGGTGGCGACCCGTTTGGTGGTTGACCGTGAACGTGAGCGTATTGCCTTCATACCGGCGTCGTACTGCGACATTGAGGCTGAGTTGGCGGTTCTGCCCGATGATGCCAAGCCCGGCGAGCGTGAGCAGTTCAGCGCCAAGTTGGTGACGTTGGGGCCCTCACGTATCGCGCAGGGCCGCGATTTCGATGCGACCGGCACGCTCAAAACCAAAGCGTCGTTGATCTTGGCCGAAGCGGACGCCGACATGCTGGCGACGGCGTTGAAGAATGCGGCGTTTAGCGTTGTCAGCGTCGAATCGAAGCCGTCGGTGCGCCGTCCGGCGGCACCGTTTCGGACGACGACGCTACAGCAGGAGGCTGGCCGCAAGCTTGGTTTCACGACGGCCCGGACGATGTCGGTGGCCCAGGAGCTGTACGAGGCGGGCCACATCACCTATATGCGCACCGACTCGGTGACGCTGTCGCAGCAGGCCATTGACGCGGCCCGTCGCCAGATCACGGTGTTGTACGGCGTCGACTATTTGCCGCCCCGGCCGCGTCTTTATGACTCGAAGGTCAAGAATGCGCAGGAGGCGCACGAGGCTATCCGCCCGGCCGGTGACGAATGCACGCCGCCGGCCAAGACGGGCCTTCGCGGTGATCAATTGCGGCTTTACGAGCTGATTTGGCAGCGCACGTTGGCGTCGCAGATGGTCGATGCGCAGGTGTTGACGGTGTCGGTGGGCGTCGACGCGGTGCTGGGTGCCAAGCTGGCGCTGGAGGTCGGGCCCGTCACGAAGGCCGGGTTTGCGGCGTCCGGCACAACTTTCACCTTTGCGGGGTTCCGGCGGGCCTATGTCGAGTCGCGTGACGATGATGACGAGTCGTCGGCCGTCCTTCCGTCGCTGACGCAAGGGCAAGGCTTGGACGCCCGCGAGGTGACCGCGCAGGCGCATTCAACCAAGCCACCGGCCCGTTACACGGAGCCGTCACTGGTGGCCAAGCTCGAGGAGTTGGAGATCGGGCGTCCCAGCACTTATGCGTCGATCATCCGCACCATCACCAGCCGTGATTATGTTTTTAAGCGCGGTTCGGCTCTGGTGCCGACGTGGCTGGCTTTTGCTGTGACGCGCCTGCTTGAGCAGCATTTCACCGATTTGGTCGATTACACCTTCACCGCCAACCTGGAGGACAAGCTCGATGAAATCGCTGACGGCAAGGCCAAACGGCTGGCTGTGCTGACCCAGTTCTATTTCGGTGACAAGGTTTCCGGGGCGTCAGCCGGGTTGCATGAGTTGGTTGACAACCTGGGTGACATCGACGCCCGGGCGATCTCGACCTTCCCGATCAGCGACACTGGCATCGACGTGCGTGTGGGGCGTTACGGCACCTATGTTGAAGCCCATGCTGATGGAAGCGATGATGCTGCGCCTGATACCAAACGGGCCAATGTCCCCGACGATTTGGCGCCCGACGAGTTGACCGCCGACAAGGCACGGGAGTTGATGAAGAACGCCGGGGCGGGCGGGGCGACGGGCCGCGTGCTGGGCGTCGACCCCGAGACTGGCCAGTCGGTGGTTGCCAAGGACGGGCGTTATGGGCCATATGTGACGCTGCAGGATGACGAGCCCGACGAGGCTAAGAAAGGCAAGGGCAGCAAAGGCAAGGCCAAACCGCCGACGGCTTCGCTGTTCAAGACGATGAGCCTCGACACCGTCACCCTGGAAGACGCTTTGCGCCTACTTGCCCTGCCGCGCACCGTCGGCGTCGACGAGGACAAAGAAGTGATCGTCGCCGCCAATGGGCGCTACGGCCCTTACCTGAAGAAGGGTGCGGCCGATTTCCGGTCGTTAACAAGCGAAGATGAACTGTTCACCGTCACGATTGACGAGGCCAAAGCCTTGTTCGCCCAGCCCAAGCTGCGCCGCGGGCAGACCGGCGGTGCGGCCGCCGCACCTGGCCGTGTGCTCGGCGAAGACCCCAACTCCGGTAAGCCGGTTACGGTCAAGGACGGCCGCTTCGGCCCCTATGTGACCGACGGCGAAACCAATGCGACGCTGCGCAAAGCCGACGACCCGGCCACCGTCACCCTGGACCGAGCTGCCGAACTATTGGCCGAAAAGCGGGCCAAAGGCCCGGCCACTGGGCGGCCAAAAGCCGCCGCGCGCTCGACCCGCCGGAAGTGAGCCACATGCCAGGGTTGTTCATCGTCTTTGAGGGTGGGGACGGAGTCGGCAAATCGACGCAAGTCGGGTTGCTGGCAGCGTCATTGGAACAAGCTGGGGTGCCTCACGTCATCACTTTCGAGCCGGGTGCGACCTGGTTGGGCCAGCGCGTCCGCGACCTGGTGCTGAACCCTGAATCGGGGCCCATCTGCCCACCTGCCGAGGCGCTGCTATACATTGCCGACAAGGCCCAACACGTCGCCGAGGTGATCGAGCCGAGCCTAGCCGTCGGGGCCGTCGTCGTCTCCGACCGCTACACCGACTCGGTGATCGCCTACCAAGGCGCCGGCCGCGAGTTAGCCGGCGAAGACATCGAACGCCTAGCCACCTGGGCAACTGGGGGACGACGCCCCGACCTGACCGTCCTGCTGGACGCCGACCCAGCCGACGCTGTCGAAACGATCGCCGCCAAGGATCGTCTCGAGGGGGCCGGGCTGGAGCTTCACCAACGTGCCCGCCAGCGCTTCCTCGACCTAGCCGCCCGCGACCCCGAGCACTACCTGGTGCTCGACGCTCGTCAGTCACGCGAAACCGTCGCCGCCGCCGTCCGCGCCCGCTTAGCCGCCATGGGTCTGGCGTTGTGAAAGTTGGTGGCGCGACCCAAGGTTGGCTGTTCCACGAGCGGGGGCTTGGGGGTATCACCGCTGCGGTCCGAAGGAGCGGCGGTGTAGGAGGCTCCCAGAGTGAAGGGAGGCGGTAGGATGCCGCAGGCATCGCCTCCCGGAACGCCCCCCGCGACGGAACAGCCAACCTTGGGTCGCGCCACCATTTAGTCAGTGGCCCAAGGCATGATTGACCTATGAGTGTTTGGGGTGACCTGATCGGCCAGCAAAAGGCCGTCGCTGAACTGCAGCGGGCCGTCGCGGCGGCTGACACTTCCGCCATGACGCATGCCTGGTTATTCACCGGGCCACCGGGCTCAGGGCGCTCAGTCGCGGCACGGGCTTTTGCCGCCGCTTTAGAGTGCGATCAAGGCGGTTGCGGCGTCTGCAATGCCTGCCGGACGGCCTTGTCAGGCTCGCATCCCGACGTCACGCTGTGCCGCACTGAGCAGCTCAGCATCGGCGTGGACGTTGCCCGCGAGCTGGCCCGTAAGTCCGCCCTGACGCCGATCGCCGGGCCGTGGCAAGTGCTGGTCGTCGAGGACGCCGACCGTCTGACCGAGCGAGCGGCCGACGCGCTGCTCAAATCTTTGGAAGAGCCCGCCTTGCGCACCGTCTGGGTGCTCTGCACCCCGGGCGCCGACGACCTGCCCGTCACTATCCGGTCGCGGACCCGCGAGGTGCGCCTCGTCACCCCGCCTGACGATGACGTGGTGGCGCTACTGAAGTCGCAGGGCGTCAACCCCGATCTGGCGGTGGCTGCCGCCCGGGCCGCCCAAGGCCATGTCGGCATGGCCAGAGCTTTGGCCACGGATGCTGCCGCCCGTCAAGCCCGCGACGCCATCATCGCCTTGCCGGGCAAATGGACGACGCTGGGCGAGTGCCTGGCCAGCGCCGCCGACGTCGTCAACCGCGCCCAAACCGAGGCCAGCAAGCAGACCAGCGAACTGGATGCCAAAGAGAAAGCCGAACTCGATCTGATGCTCGGCTTCGGCACGAAAGGCGCCCGGCCCCGCAATGCGGCAACGGCCGTCAGCCAACTGGAAGACCAACAAAAAGCCCGGGCCAAGCGCTTGCAGCGCGACGAACTCGACAACGTCTTGACGCAGCTTTCCACCTGGTATCGCGACATCCTCGCCCTACAAACCGGCGCGCCGGCGAGCGGGCTCATCAATGTCTCTGCTGCTGCACGCGCTGCCGATGTGGCCCAGGCCACCGTCGCACCCCGCACGATCGCCTGTCTGGACGCCATACTGGACGCCCGTCGCGCTCTCGACGGCAACGTCCCCCCACTGTTAGCCATGGAGGCCCTTTTCGTCCGACTCGGCGGGTTCGGGTAGTTCCGTGCCCGGGCGCGGCGATCCCACGGTTGATTCCTGAAATGCGAGATGATAAACAGGATTAGGTGAACCTAGATCCACTGATGCTGCGCGACGAGCGGCACCTTCCCCAGTGAGGAGAACAACGTGAGCAACCCGGAACCGACCAAAGTCATCGAAGAGGACGACCCGGCCAACGAGCCGACGGTCAACATCAGCATCGCTGAGGCGCAGGCTCGCGCCCAAGCAGCTGCCGACGCGATGGCCCAGCGCGATGCCGCGGCTAAGCAGCAAGCCGACGCCGAGAGCCAGGCCGCGCAAGCCGATGCCCAGCGCAAAGCTGAGGAAGCCCGCGTCCGTGACCAGGAGCGTGCGGCCCGCGCCAAAGCTCTGGGCACCGTCGAGGTGAGCGAGGACGACGTCACGGTGCCGCCACCCGAGCGACACATTAACGATAGGTTCATCGGCTCCGTGGGGCTGGCGCTTATCCGTCTCGTGCTGGCTGCCGTCCTAGGCGTGCGCGGCATACAGGTGTTGTGGAACATCCCCGCCACGACGACCTGGCTGGAGGACCGCAGCATCCCCTACGCCGCGCCGATCGCTTGGGCGCTGGGGGCATTGCTGGTGATTATTACGCTGCTGCTGATTCTCGGCTTCGGCGTGCGCCTAGCGGGCCTGCTGACGGCGGCGCTGGCCATCTCCATGCTCGTGTTCGTCCAATGGGGTTACGCCAATCCCTTCGTCGCAGGTCAGGCCGGTTTCACCGGCGACTGGGACGTCATGGTGGCGGGTGTCGGGTTGGCGCTGTTCTGCCTGGGCTCCGGCGGCTGGGCGGTCGATGCCGCCATGCGCTTCAACCGTGCCAAGCGCAAGCAATACCAGTGACCATAGTCAATCGGACCTGATGCGCCGCCGACTCGTTCAGATAACCAGCGCCACAATCTTGGTGGCGCTGCTAGCAGCTTGCGCCAGCCCCGACAGCGGGGGCATCGTCGCCACCTACCAGCCGAGCGCGGCCACGCCCGGCAAAGTTGCCATGCCTGTTCCGGCACACACCTATTCCGATCGGACGAGCCCCGACCGCCAAACCGTCGATTTCGACCCGAACCTGCGCGTCCCCGGCATGACGGACCCGCCCGCCGGTTCTGGTTACGACAGATATCTCGCCCAGACGGTGGCATGGGGCGACTGCAAACCGGCCGACCCAGGCATGCAATGCACTCAGATGCTGGCGCCGCTCGACTGGAACAATCCAGACGGTGTCGCCATAACTTTGGAGATGAAGCGCAAACCCGCCAAGTCGGCTGCGGCTGACCCGTCGTCACCCGATTTGTTCATCAACCCAGGCGGCCCAGGCGGCTCGGCGATGGACTACGTCGACAGTTTCGATTCAAGCGGCCTGGACGGTTTCAATATCGTCGGCATGGACCCTCGCGGGTCCGGCAACTCGACACCCGTCGTCTGCGGGACAACAGCGCAGATTGATGCCTATTTCGATTTGCAGATGGCGCCCACCAATGACGCCGAAAAGCAGGCATTGATTGATGGGACCAAGCAATTCGCCAGCCAGTGCCGTCAGAACTCCGGTGCGCTGCTCGACCATATCAGCACTATTGACACGGTTTACGATTTCGATATGGTGCGCCAATTGCTGGGTGACGCGAAATTCAACTGGATGGGCACTTCGTATGGCACATTCATTGGCGCCGTCTACCTGGAGTTGTACCCCCAAAATGCCGGACGAATGGTTTTGGACGCCGCCGTCAATATCACCGAGAACACCTCAGTCAGCCAGTCGGACGGCTTCGATTTGGCCTTGGGTGAATATGCCAAATGGGCAGCCAGCAAAGGTTATGGCGGGCAAACCCAAGACGCCGTAATGCAACAAATCACCGACTTCACCATTTCACTGGCCAATAATCCGATCCACGTTGGTGATCGCCTGTTGACCCAGTCGCTGTTTGTGCAAGGGCTCGCCATATTTATGTACAGCGGCACGCAGGCCTATGCCTCGCTGGCGCGCGTTTTGCAGGCCACAATCGCCGGCGACGGCGGCTACATGCTGTCGGCGGCTGACGCCATGAATGACCGTAGCGACACCGGCTATGGCTCGTTGGCTACGGCCTTTCCGGCGATCGAGTGCAAGGACGAAGCCGACACCGGCATTGACGCTGCGTTTGCGCAGTGGCAAAAAGATGAAGTCTCGGCGCCGTATTTCGGACGATTCATGGGGCCAGACACCGTCTGCGAACTCTGGACAGCGAAACCCGCGCCTCAGATCGATTTCCAAGGCGTCGGCGACCCGCCATTTCTGGTAATCGGTGGCACCGGCGATAACGCCACCCCATATCAATACGCGCAATGGATGGTGCAGCAAATGCCGGCCGGGGTGCTCGTGACTCGAAACGGCGTCGGCCATGGCAGTTACAGTTCTGGCAGTTCGTGCATCGACCAAATTGTGCGGGCGTTTCTATCGGGCGCAATCGTGCCAGCCAACAACACCACCTGCCAGATGGGCTAGTCGGGCCAAGCGCTCAAGACGTCACCAGGCCAGCCTCGTAGGCTGTGATCACCAATGCGACGCGGTCGCGGCAACCCAACTTGGCCAGCAGGTGGCCGACGTGGGTCTTGACAGTACCCTGGGCCATGTAGAGACGCTCGCAGATCTCGGCATTGGTGGCGCCACGGGCGATCTCAAGCAGCACCTCGCGCTCACGATCCGTCAGCGTCTCCAACTGGGCGTTCGGCTGGGCGCCAACGTCAGGCAGGCGTTTCGCCACCAAGTCCAGCACACGCCGTGTTACGCGAGGCGAGATGGTAGCGTCCCCCCAAGAGATCACGCGTATTGACGACAACAACAGGTCAGGGCGAGCGTCCTTGATTAAGAACCCACTGGCTCCAGCCCTGAGCGCTGCGAAGGCATATTCATCGCGATCATAACCCGTCAGAATCAGGACGCGCGTTGGCAATCCCGACTCGACGAGACGTCTAGTAGCTTCTAGGCCGTCCATCACCGGCATATAGACGTCCATGACCACAACATCGGCTCGCACTTTCGCCAGCATAGATAGTGCCTCGGCACCGTTGGCAGCCTCACCGACTACCGTCATATCGCCGCTGGAGCCAATCAATGCTCGCAGGCCATCCCTAATCACTTCAAGATCGTCAACAATCGCGACACGTATCATTTCAAACACTCCTTCACGTGGCTGGGGCTAGCCACGTGGCTGGGGCTTTTTTCTCCTATGGCCTCCACACTACCGAATGCATCAAGCCCTTCACAGGGCAATTTGTAGCTCGCAGGGATGAGATGGATCAACCTAGAGGCCGATGGTGCCAGAATGGACGATGCGGATTTTCGAAGTGAACTGAGTAGGGTAGAACGAATGAGGACAACCATCAGCGACACGCGGTTAACGGGTGAGCGCGCAGCTTTCGGCGCCAAAGACGTGGCAATCGAGAACGTCATTTTCGCTGAGGGCGAATCGCCTCTGAAGCATAGCTGCGATGTCGACATCCGGCACACGGTTTTCGAATGGAAATACCCCCTCTGGTATGCCAAACACGTCACAGTATTGGACTCGTCGCTTCTTGAGACGGCGCGGAGTGGCCTGTGGTATATGGATGATGTCACCATACGGCGGGTGCTCGTCGCCGCGCCGAAAACCCTGCGCCGTAGCCACCACATCGTGATGGAACAGGTCTGCATGGCCGACGCGGCCGAAACAATGTGGTCGTGCGACGACATTTCGATGACGGACGTTTCGGTGCACGGTGACTATTTCGGAATGAACAGCTCTAATATCGTCGCCGATGGGCTGAATATCTCAGGCAATTACGCTTTCGACGGCGGCCACGATATTGAAATTGCCAATTCGACGCTGCTGAGCAAGGACGCATTCTGGAATTGCGAAAACGTGGTGGTCCGCGATTCGACAATCATCGGCGAATACCTAGGGTGGAATTCACGAAACGTCACATTCATAAATTGCACAATCGAATCGTTGCAGGGCCTCTGCTATATTGATGGCCTGACGATGCAAGGCTGCAGACTCATCAATACAACATTGGCATTCGAATATTCCACAGTCGATGTGGATGTCGAAAGCGCAATCGATTCGGTCATCAACCCGTCCGGTGGCGTCATAAAGTCGCGCGGCATTGGCGAGTTAACAATGGACGCCGACCGGGTCGACGTCAACGCAACCGAGATAATCACAAAGGTCTGAAAATGGAGTTTGATTTCGACACCGTCGCCAACCGCGCCGGTCTCAATACAGCGAAATGGGACGTCAAACCAGGCGAGCTGCCGATGTGGGTAGCCGACATGGATTTCGCCGTCGCGCCGTGCATCGTCGATGCCGTGCAGGCGCGCGCAGCCCAACCGTGTTATGGGTACAACAACACCAGCGATGCTTGGCGTCAGGCGGTTGCGGGCTGGTGGCAAACGCGGCACGGCTGGGCAATTGCTACTGAGGAAATCCAGTTTTGTATTGGCGTGGTTCCGGCGATTAGCAGCCTGGTGCGAAGCTTGACTGGCGAAGGCAGCAAGGTGCTTGTTCAGGCGCCGGTGTACAACCATTTCTACTCGTCAATCAGAAACTCGGGGCGCGTTGTTGTCAGCTCTGATCTGGTTTACGATGGCACCCGCTACAGTCTCGACTGGGCCGATCTGGAGGCCAAAATGGCCGACCCTGGCGTCGGGCTGTTCGTATTGTGCAATCCGCATAATCCGACGGGCCAAATCTGGTCGGCCGAAGACTTGGCCCGCATCGGGCAGATGGCCGCCGCTAATGGCGTCATCGTCGTCTCGGACGAAATTCACTGCGATATCACCGACCCTGGCACCGATTACGTGCCTTTCGCCCTAGCCGCACCCGACTGCCCCGCCGTCATCTGCGTGTCCCCCACCAAGACGTTCAGCATCCCCGGGTTGGCGACGTCGGCTGTCGTCGTGGCGGACGAAAGCCTGCGCCAGCGCGTCGCCGCAGGTCTCAACCGCGACGAGATCGGCGAGCCCAACTCCTTCGCCCAGGTGGCCGCCATCGCGGCATTCACTGAGGGTGGCCCGTGGGTGGATGAGATGCGGGCGTACGTCAAGGCCAACAAAGACGCAGCCACGGCCGCCATGGACGCGCTTGGGCTACATGTCGTCCCCGGGCAGGCGACCTACCTGATGTGGGTCGACTGCGCGTCACTGGTCGGCCAAGGCGGCGACACAACCGAATTTTGCCAATTCCTGCGCCAGCAGACGGGCCTGTTCGTCTCGAACGGTGCCCAGTATGGCGGCCCAGGGTTCTTCCGCATCAATGTGGGCTGCCCACGCACCCTGGTGGACGACGGCATGGCTCGTCTGGCCAAGGGCGTCGAGGCTTGGCGCGCGGCCCACTGACGGTTCCGCCTGGTCGCGCTTAAAGTGACCCCGGCTCTTAAGCCCTTCGCACAAGGTTTTGATAGACTATGACCGCCAGTGACGGTAGCTGATTGAGAGGGAGTTAACATGGCCACGTCATCAAAGAAGGTTGTCCAGTCGACAGAGACTGCTGAGAAAGAGCCCACCTGGCAGCCAAAGCCAGAAGACCGGGCCAGCGCCAACCGTTTGCGTCTTATCGCCATCATCTTGTGGGTGGTGGCCATTGCGCTGGAATGCGTTGTGATCTTCGGGCTGCTGTTCAAGCAGTCGTCCGGTTCCATCGATTCGGGCAGTGGCGCCGTAGCCCAATACCCGTTCATGGGCGCGACAATCACGCAGAACACGTTGTTCATTTTGTGCATCGTCTTCATTGTGATCTGCGGCATCTTGGCCATCGTCGCCTCGCAGCTGTGGAAGAAGGCCAATCGGCTCGACCCGGCGTCAACCAAGGACCCGGTGCGCTTCTTTATCCAGAACCAATTGGGCGCCATCATCTCGGTGGTCGCATTCTTGCCGCTGGTCATCCTGGTACTGCTGAGCAAGAACCTGCAGGGCGCCCAAAAGGGCATTGTGACAGCGGTCGCCGTAGTCGTGTTGGGCGCATCCGTAGCCGCCGGCGTGTCAACCAATCCACCGTCGCAAGAGCAGTACGCCACCGAGACGGCCTTCGTTGTCGCCCACAGCCAGACTTTGACCGACGAGGTCTATTGGGTCAAGGGTGGTTCTACCTATCACCTGTGCGACCAGAGCAGCGACCTGAACCATGCGTCCAAGGACAATCAGATCTACTCCGGCACGGTCGGCCAGGCGCACGGCGCTGGCATGGACCGTCTGGCGCTGCGCAACGAGTGCGGCTACGACAACAGCAAGGGCCAGTCCACCAGCTGGGTGCCAGACAATTCCACGACAGCACCCCAGCCGACGGATTCGCCAAGCTAAGCACTGTTGTCATTCGGAATAGCGGCGGGTTCCAGCCGGCCCCGAGCACACAGACGCCGTACTCGACGCACGGTCTGGGTGGCCACCAGGCTTGGGTAGGCGTCGTTCCTCGCTTCGCTCGTCAACAATTTCCTTGGCCTCACCAAAGCCCGCAAGCGGTCTTTGGCTTCGACCCGCGTCATTGGGCGCCGTCGCCAGCTCGAACCGGCTTCCACCCGCCATGGTCGCCGCTCCTCCGCTACGCTCCGGACCGCCCGTTCCCGGTTGATTCACCGCGGGCCGCACCCCAGCTAAGCTAGACACATGCACATTCTTGTGGTGGACGACGACCAGGCGGTACGCGATTCGCTGGCCCGCTCATTGCAGTACAGCGGCTATGAGGTGTCGACAGCCGAAGACGGCCTGGCGGCGCTGGGCAAGCTTTCCAACCTGCGGCCAGACGCCGTCATCATGGACGTGATGATGCCCCGTCTGGACGGCCTGGCCGCCACCAAGTCGCTGCGCGACAGCGGCAACGGCGTCCCGATACTGATTCTGACCGCCAAAGACGCTGTCGATGCGCGGGTTGACGGGCTGGACGCCGGGGCCGATGACTACATGGTCAAGCCCTTCGCGCTTGACGAGTTGCTGGCCCGCCTGCGGGCGCTGACCCGTCGCACGAAGGCCGAGCAGGGGTTGGCGTTGGGCGAAGTGTTGACTTTTGCGGACGTCACGCTGGACACCCAGACCCGCGAAGTGCACCGCGGCGCGAGGTCGATCACCTGCACGCGCACTGAATTCGAACTGCTGGAAGCTTTCATGCACCACCCCCGGTCCGTCCTCAAACGCGACTGGTTGCTTAACGAAGTGTGGGGCTTCGACTTCCCAACCACAGCGAACTCGCTGGAGGTCTACATCGGCTACCTGCGCCGCAAGATGGAAGAGGACGGTGCCACCCGCCTGATCCACACGATCCGCGGCGTCGGCTATGTTCTGCGCGAGACAGCCCCGTGACCGATGCCCGTCCGTTGCGTCATTCGGCGCAGCACATGGTCAGCGGCCAATCGCTGCTGGGGCGGTTCGCGCGTCTGACCGCGGCGTTGACGGCTGTGGCGATCGCCGCTCTTAGCTTGGTGAGCTACTGGTTTACCCGCGTGTCTTACGAGCAACAGATAGACACCGACCTTTTCAGCATCGCTAAACAGACGGCGCAGCCGCTGCAAGATGACATCATCGGGTTAGGCGGTATTGACCCGACGGTGCTGACGGCGACAAACGTTTTGCTGACCCTAGTCGCCGCCAACGGCCAAGAGGTGCGGGTTCCCGGCGAGAAAGTGAACATCGTCATCGGGCCACCCGAACTGAGCGTCGCCAGAACACAACTCGGTTATTCTGCCCGCAACGCAGAAGCGTCCAACGGTCAGATGTATCGCGTCATCGCCGTACCGTTGGGCATTGATTCGGCGCGATTCGCGCTGGTACTGGCCACGCCGCTGGACTCTGTCAACACGCTGCTGGCTCGTTTGAGGACGCTGCTACTGGTGACTGGGGCGGCATTCGTGGTTGCTGCCGCCGGGCTGGGATATGTGTCTGGACGCTCGACCGTCCGGCCCGTGCGGGAGTTAGCTGACGCGGCGGCGCACGTCACACAAACCGGCGAATTGCGCCCCGTCGGCGCCTACGCCGACAACGAGCTGGGCGACCTCGCACGCAGCTTCGACACCATGATGGTATCGCTGGAATCGTCCCGTGACAGGCAGAAACGTCTGATAGCCGACGCCGGGCATGAGCTTCGGACGCCGCTGACCAGCATGCGGACGAACGTCGAGTTGCTGGTGGCAGACGAGCAGTCCGGCATGCTGCCGTCGGGCGCTCGTACCGAAATCCTGGGCGATGTCGCCGCCCAATTGGGCGAATTCACTTCGCTGGTGGCCGATTTGGTGCAGCTTTCGAGGGACGAGTCGTCCGCGCCCGTCAACGAGCCAACCGAGTTGGCCGACGTGGTCGACCGGGCGGTTGTACGGGCCCGGCGCCGTAGTCACGCGCAAGATTTCGACGTTGACGTCAAACCGTGCACCGTGCTTGGTGAACCTGATTCGCTGGAGCGCGCCGTGCTGAACCTTATCGACAACGCCATCAAGTTTTCGCCCGAAGGCGGCACGGTCCATGTGCATTTGGCTGACGGAGTGCTAACCGTCGCCGATGAGGGGCCCGGCATTGCTGAGGAGGACTTGCCGCACGTCTTTGATCGGTTCTATCGCAGTGACAAGTCGCGCAACACGCCAGGCACCGGGTTGGGGCTGTCGATCGTCGCACACACCATTGCCGCTCACGGCGGCGAGGTCTCGGCCGCCAACAAGCCTGAAGGCGGCGCGGTGTTCACCGTCACTCTTCCGCTGGCGTCGGAAGACGCGATCGACGCGGCAGCCGACTAGGACGCTGACCCCTGGTGCTTTCTCCAAAAATGGGACAAAGCCCCAGCTACATGCTCAGAACCACTATTCCGGCCACAACTTCACAGTCCAGCTTCGAGATTGTCCCACCCGCACCATTCCCCAAGAATGGGACAGCTACTTTTCCCCATCTCAAAAGACAACCTCCACGACCCGCTGGCTCGCCAAAAATGGGACAAAACCATAGCTACATGCTCAAAACCACTATTCCGGCCACAACTTCACAGTCCAGCTTCGAGATTGTCCCAATTTGTTTGTCGGCACATGACAAGAGACGGCCCCTGGTTTCCCAGGGGCCGTCTCTCTTTCAGAAAATAGTCACCACTTGGACACGTCGAAGCGCGGGAAGGCCGATGCGCCGGCGTATTCGGCCGCATCGTCCAGGTCCTCTTCAATGCGCACAAGCTGGTTGTACTTGGCGACGCGCTCGGTGCGGGCCGGTGCGCCGGACTTGATCTGGCCAGTGCCCAGCGCGACGGCCAAATCGGCGATCGTCGTGTCTTCGGTCTCGCCGGAACGGTGCGACACCATGCAATGGAAGCCAGCCCGGTGGGCCATTTCGACGGTGTCGATGGTCTCGGTCAGCGAACCGATCTGGTTCACTTTAATGAGCACCGCATTAGCAGCCTTCTTCTCGATGCCCTTCTTGACCTGGATTGGGTTGGTGACGAACAGATCGTCGCCCACCACCTGGACCTTGTCGCCTAGACGTTCGGTGAAGGCGACGAAGCCGTCCCAGTCGGTCTCGTCGAGAGGGTCTTCGATGCTAACCATCGGGTACTTTTCGACCAACCCGGCATACCAATCGATCATTTCGGCTGTGGTGTGCGGCTTGCCCTCGAAGTCATATTTGCCGTCTTTGTAGAAGGTGCTCGCGGCGGCGTCCATCGCGAAGGCGACGTCTTTGCCAGGCTTGTATCCGGCGGCCTTGATAGCCTCCATCAGCAGGTCGAGCGCTTCGGCGTTGGAATCGAGGTTCGGCGCGAAGCCACCCTCGTCGCCCAAGCCGGTGCTCAGACCGCGCTTCTTCAGGACGGACGCCAGCGCGTGGTAAACCTCGGCGCCCATACGCAGGGCTTCGGCGAACGTCGGGGCACCGATCGGGCAGATCATGAACTCCTGAATGTCGACGTTTGAATCAGCGTGCTCGCCGCCGTTAAGGACGTTCATGCACGGCACCGGCAGGATATGGGCATTTGGGCCGCCAAGGTAGCGGTACAGGGGCAATTCGGCCGACTCGGCAGCAGCCCGGGCCACCGCCAAAGACACGCCGAGGATGGCGTTGGCGCCAAGCTTGCCCTTGTTGTCGGTACCGTCCAACTCGATCATCGTCTCGTCTAGGATGCGCTGCTCCGACGCCTCGAACCCGAGCACCTCGGGGCCGATGACCTCAACAACATTCTCGACGGCCTTCAGCGTCCCCTTTCCGCCGTAGCGCGACTTGTCGCCGTCACGAAGCTCGACAGCCTCCAGTTTGCCGGTCGACGCACCCGACGGGACGCAGGCCCGGGCGACGGTGCCGTCGTCAAGAATTACCTCAACCTCGACGGTTGGGTTGCCGCGCGAATCAAGAATCTCGCGTGACTCGATGTATTCGATGCTTGCCATGTTGGACTACTTTCCGCCCGCCCAGGCGGGCATGAGGAAACTGTGGATTTCGTGCTTCCAGCCTAATGCAGCAGGTAGACGGGCAAGTGGATTGGGGGTATACGTCACAGAGGCGCCACAGGACGTCGACCGGAGCACAGCTTTGGCGATGGGTGCGAAGGTGCAGCCGACACCGGCGCACGATGACCAATCTCACCGGCCAGTTAGCTGGAACTGTATGAACCACGTCTCGAACGCGACGATAACAAAAAGGGCGACAATCGCGACAAAGCGCATCCTCCACGGGTTGGCAGTGACTGGCGCAGCGTTGCGCAGGCCGGCATGCAGTAGTAGATCACCCAGATCACCGGGCACGAGGGAGTCCTTCTCGCGGTGCCACGGTGCCCAACCTGAGACACCGCCGAGCGCAATCGCCCAGGGAAGATACCCCGCCACGACTCCAGACTCAACCTCCCACTGCAGCTTGTTGCTTTCGGCAGTGTAGAGATAGTTGCCAAACTCGTACGACTGCGTGACAGCCGTCCGGCCGGACGCGACGGGCACGAAATGGCCGATGAATGCGGCGATGCAAAATACCGTCACACCGGCGAATCCCGGGATTCCCACGAAAGGTTTGAGGACGATGAGCAGGAGGAGAACAGGGGTAAGCAAGCCGAGCATCATGGTGACAAGAAACCCCTGCTCGAGTGGACTACTTTGGCCGACCAGGCCCCGCGCCTTCAGGTCGTCAAGAATCTGACTCTCGCCGACGGCTGCCTTGAGGCTCGCCATTTCGGGGGTGAGCGTTACCGAAGCGTCGGGGCCAGGGAATAATGCCCTGAGGAACTGGTGCTCGTGGGCCAGCAAAGTGTCGTCGTTTGGACCCGAAAGCCGCCTCAGCACCCAAACACCATCCGAAGGCGCCGCGACGCCGATGAACCGGCGGGTGATCAGATCTGCCAACAGCGCAGGTGTGACCCGGCCGTTGTTACCAACCAGCCAGGCCGCCATCGCCGGCGTTGTCTGATCGGGCGGCGTCAGCCGGACGGCGTTCGTGCTGGGAACTCTGGCGTAGTCCTCGGTTACCGCTCCGGCGGGTGCGCGGTGACTGACCACATAGTTCACACCCATCAACAAGAGAATCAGCGGGGGTGTCATTACGACGCCGATGCGCCAGCCGCCGAAAGCCAGCCAAGTGGCGTGGTGGACTTCCGGCAGCTTCAGGCCCACAGCAACGGCTATCCCCAAGCCGACTACCACGCTGACCATCAATGGCGCCATTGGTGGCTCAGATTCCATGTTGGACTGCTTTCCGCCCATACACCTTTGGGCACAATGAAACCGTGGACTGGTTGTTCCAGACTACATGGCCGAAGCTTTGCACTGTGGTGGCCCGAATGCGGCGTGATAGTCAGGTTGGTTCATCGAAGCGGACATCTGTGACACCAAAACCGCGGCGAGTTCTAGCGGTCAACGTAACACGGGTTTTGTTTGGGAGGTTGCGTTATGGGTTGGAGTGTGTCGGCTGGTGTGAGGGCCGCGTTTTGGTGTCTGGTTGATGATGGTGTCCCGCCAT
>Ga0123357_10000758_pt1 | contig 32582 bp, 23 predicted proteins | sample TergutEmb28metaG_FD_89873 | JGI IMG/M metagenome (GOLD analysis project Ga0123357, IMG submission 89873) | Embiratermes neotenicus P4 segment gut microbial communities from Petit-Saut dam, French Guiana - Emb289 P4 | ecosystem: Host-associated > Arthropoda: Insects > Digestive system > Gut ... | reverse complement strand
CGAGAACCATGGGCACAGTCGCAATTGGCCTGCTGAGCGTGCTGGCGGTCTATCTGCTGCGAGTGAAGTTCGTGGCACGGGATCAGCCCAATACACCGGCGAGTGAACTCTTCCAGGAGCCGATGTCATCGCTCCAGAATTTATCGTGTTCAATGATTGGCTACAGCTTATAGTCGCCAATTACGACCGATTTGAGTTCGGCTCACAACCTTGAATCAAACGAATTCGGAATCTAAAGCCTTTGCCTACAAGGCTTTGTCATAAAAATACAAGAGTGACTTGACATTTTCTACGTAACCCAAACACACCCAAAGTATATTCAATGACTTCTTATTATTTTCAAGGAGTATTCACTTGACAAAAAGCTCCGTTCGTGTCTGCTTGCGCAATCTCTCAACTTTTGCATATCTATTCTTTGCATATCTAGTTTTTCTATAGTGAGTCTTGTGTAGCTCATCTATATACTCTATCAACACTAAAGAAACGCCGATCCTGATTGTACGGAGGGATATTCTTCACGGCAGGTCGCTTTTTTTGTTTAGCGGGACTACAAGTCAGCTTCTGCAACTCGGCAAGCCTTTCTCTTAAAGGGTGCCAGGGGTTCTGCAAAGCATCCAGGGTCAACAAAGCGATACGCTCCAAGATGTCCTGAAGTTGCCTCCGGGAAGTGGTTCCTGCAGAAATCCGCTGCTGCAATACGGTTTTGAGATTGGCCAGTTCCATGTCGTAGTTCATGACTTACACTCCATCTTCTATCGACGATACCGCCGAAAAAGCCGGTTGTAAAACGGATAGATCGGTGACCAGCAGCTAATCGGCCAACCACTGGTCGATCCAGAGCCATTGCGGACAAGAGCTGTGACTTCTCGTTTCATATGGTTCAAGGTTGAGAACAGAACTCGAACCGGTCGTAGTTAGCGATGATAAATTGTAGCCAGTCGTCGACCACGATGAATTCTGGTGGGATAACGTCAAGTTGATCGCCAGCGCGGACCATCCAGAATTTGGTGAAGAGGTGGCGTTCGATTTTGAGAAAGCAATGGATGCCGTCATATGGCGGGATTCGGGCTTTGATCTCGTTGATGTCATCGGCGCGGCCGGTTTGGAAGCTGCCACCGATGCGTGTTGATGCAGGAAGGTGTGTGAGGTCTTTTTCGAGGATGGACCAAGTTGGTGAGGTCGGGCCGCAGCGTTGGGTGGGGATGATGGGGTTGACCCATCGCCGAGCTTGGCAGTCGAGTATGAGGTGAAGTGCGAGACATCGGCGGTATTTGCGGCGGAATAGTGTGCCCAGTGCTGATAGCCACGAGCCTTGCGATAAGGGGAGCGGTGGAAGACCGAACGGCTCAAAGGCGGGAGGATCAGTAAGGGTATGGGGGATAACGTCGGTGTTTTCTGTGATGCATATGAGTCGATCCGTTATGGATTGGACATTGTCATTGTTCATTTTTTGTTCCTATTGAGATTTTGAGAATAAGCGAAGAGAGATGCCGGCTGAAAACCCAGCCGACATCTCTCTTGCCGTTGCACTTTGCTGCCTAAATCAGGCTCAATCGTTATCTCGCGTGGGGGATGGTGCTGAAGATGCGGGATTGAACCTTGGGTCGCCGATTCCTGCGTTGAGATGGATGTTGTTGGGGAGCTGGATTCGCAGGCGATTCCAATGCGTCAGAGGAATGGGTGGCAGGATGTAGGTCACGGTGTCGTTATCGAAGTGAGCGGTTGTTGGGGAGAAAAGCGTTAGGAAGTAGCTGTTCCGGGATTTTCAGTTCCGGGGATCTCTGGTGGCTCTAATTTGGCGGCGATATCTTTGCCGGTCTGCTGCTGCCACAGAGCAGCATGTGCATTCTGCATAGATCGAACAGTAACCAGCAGCAGGAACATGAGGTCGTTATTGATACGACGAGCCTGTTTGCCTTTGATTCCGGCGTACAGAAGATCGTGATACAAGGGCACGCTGCGAGATGACGTTCATGTCTGGTCCAGTTCGCGACACTATATGATTGTGGACTATCCGTCGCACCTGGATTACTTTTGCAGCGATGACGGCGGCTATGACGAGAGCTGTGAGGCCATAGAACACCCATGCCGAAATAAATCCGGGGAGCAGGAAATAGTCTTTAGATGCCCATTCCATGAGCGACTACCATCCGTTCGTTTAACTATATCCGTTCGTCAATGGCTTCTCAGTCTGCTGTTTGAACAACTCACCGGATTCGATCCGGGCGGCTCAACGCCAGATCAATCTGGTGACATTGACGAAGCTCAATCCGTTCATTCTCATGTACTCCGTAGAATGCATTCGGCACGAAATTTCTCCGATGTGCCGTTGGATCGAAAACGCTACAAGAGTCAATACAACTGGCGTGCCAATCTCAGCTCAAGCCCCATAGAATTGCGTTAAGGTCTGTTGTGTCACAGGTTTACCATTTACTTTGGCTGCACAAGTAATAGTGGAGGGCTGGCTGCCAAATACAAGATATGGCTGCTCAAACGGCAGTCGCAATAAAAATAAGGGCGGGTATGGGGATACCACTTCGCTCCCTCTCTTCAAATGCAGGGTGCGCCGTTGTGGTGTTTGACCACGTACCACGACACCCAACGGTCCTCTTTCTCCTCCTGCCCCTGGTCTCGCACGTCGTACCATCCCTTTCCGGTGATGTTGCCGCCAACGTCCGCAATGTTCTCCATAACTTCACCTTTGCTAAGTGTTTTTGGGATGGTGATCTCGATTCGTATCCAGCCGTCGTCGACCGGCGTGACCTCCACACGGCCCCCCGCGTTGGTAAACTCCTCATCCACCAGCTCAGAACTGATGGCTGCTTTGATGACGTCAGCTTTGTCATCGCTGTGCAGGATGTGCTGGTGGCCGTCAGCGGTATGTCGGTGCAACTTATAACGTGGCTTCATCCTTGAACTCCTTTATTGTGGTATGGTCGAGATTCTACGTCGGGGGTGGATATGCAGGCGGGTGGTCGCGGCACCCGATACCCCGCGACCACTCGCCGTTAATTTGTGATCAACGGACCGTTCCGTCGTGGTGAACGCGTGGTCGGCGCAGGGCTGGGATAGTATTGACATCTGCGACGACTTCAAGATCGCTTGATGCAAAGCCGGCATCCCGTAAAACCGAGAGAATAAAGTCCGTCTTCCCGGCAGTATAGGCGTCGATGTCGTCGGGGAAACGTAAGGCAAGTTCTTTCTTTAACCGACCATAGGCGGCGGCAAGGTCACGGTTGGCTCTCAAACGATCACGCAGCACGAGATGGTTCTGAATAGTGACTGCCGAGCGAACGCCTGCGTAAAGATGGAGGGCCGGACTGCCAGCGTGTATTGAAAAAACTTCCCGGCCCGGCACGCCAAGATCGCCGCGATGGCGATATCCGATCGTATCCAGACGCTGAATGATCAATCTGAGCCGATCAGAATCGGCCACGATAATGGTTGCGTCGATAATCGGTTTGGCTGGCAGGTCCGGTACGGATGTGCTGCCGACATGCTCGATGGACTCTGCGGCGTCAGTGATGGTCGGCCAAATCTGCGATCGCAACTGCTCATAAATCAGCGGCCACTGACTATCGTAATCAACCACGACGATCGGCATAATAAAAACCCGGAAAATCACAACAAAACGTGATGATACAGCGTCTGGCAATGATAGCGAAGAATCCTTTCACTTCCAATTTTGAGACGGCATCACACTTCTCACGTAGGCGTTTTTGCCAGGCGATCGATGCTTTCAGCGAGAGCTTGCTGGACCTCTTTGTCCATTTCGGTCTCGGCCGCCTTGAGTAATGTGGGAAGTGTGGTTCCCAAATGTTCCGGATAGCAACCAAGTGCTACGGCAACCGCTCGCCGGGTTTCCGCCTCAGAATCGTGAAGGTATGGAAGCAAGTCGAGTAATCGAGTAGATGCGGCCTGATGAACACTACGTATTTCTGCCGCTTCGCGTTCCAACTCGTCTTTCAACGACTTACCTTCTTCCGCCAGACCCTCGCCTATCTCTTTCTCGAATAGGCAGATGTGAACCTCCAGGTAGCCAGTTCCCGCTGCAATGCAGGCAAGTAGGCATGCGATCTCAGATTTGGCGGAGACGTTTGGAGCGTTCAACAATTCGTAGAGGAAGGGGACCGCTGCTGCTGTAGCCGGGTAAACGGTGCCTTGGTGCCAGATGTTTCCAAACAACCTGTAAATGGCGTTCTTCCGCTTCTCTTCGTTCGTGGAAGCCAAATCGCGAAGAAGGTCAGGAACGTCGACGGCACTATCATATGCGTGCTGAAGAGATGCCCAATCGATCAAGTCGAGGCCGTCGAGCATGTGTGTTCTCCTGTGCTGCAAAGCAGGATTTACAATCAGCAGACTTCCCAGTGCCCGCTCTTGTCGGGGCCAACGCGCCGGATCAAGTTCTCTTGCTGCATTTTCCGCAGGTGATACTTCACGCCGCTATCGGTAATTCCGAGCGACTCGGCCATCTGTTGACGGGTGATGTCTGGCTTCTGGGTGATCAGACGGACAATTTTGGGAATAATTTTCTGGGCAGTTTTCTGGGTAGTTTTCAGGATAGCTTTCTGGGCAGTCTTTGGGGTAGTTTTCAGGGTAGTCTTTTTTCCAGCTTCTCCTTCTTTCAAGGCGAACTCGGGCGAGCGGTAGAAGATCGCACGGAAGAATCCGCCAGGTTCGAACGTGGGTTCGCGAAGACCGGCGGCAAGCATGGCTTCCTTCATCTTCGAGATGCCCATGCCGACGCGTTCTACTTTGTCCAGACGAAAGAAAAGGTCCGCGATCAACTCGTTTCTGCGGATGGAAACCGAGCCGAATTTCTGAAGCGGCAGACCCTTCGGCAGGTCGCCAGGATTGACGATCTCCACTCGGTCGTCGTGGACTTCGACGCTCACCTGTGTGCCGGTGATGCTGTAATCGCGGTGCATGAGGGCGTTTACCACAGCCTCTCGCAACACCTCCAGCGGAATCTCGTAAATGTCACGCCGATTCACGCCACGGATTTCGCTACGGATGTTCAGATGCCTTTTGAGGAACGCCATCGCTTCATTGAACTGGGTAAGCAGGTCGTCTCGCACATCGCGTCGGTCGTAAATGTGCTGTCGGTTCGTGCCTTTGAAGGCAAGCAGCGTCATCTGAGCCTGGTGGAGGTGCTGATATACATCCTTGGCGAAAAAGAGAATGCCTGCGTTTTTGACACGCGACGCGTCGGCCACCTTGAGGCTCTTGAGAAAATCAGCGGCGGTCGTGCGACCGATGCGAATACCCGCTTCCTTCGTAAAGGCGTTGATCTTGGCCTTGGAAACGTCGTTGAAGGTGAAGTCCCGGACCGTCTTTTCCTCGAAGGGTAGCGGCTCGTTCTCCGCGAACATGATGCGGAGTTCGTTGTGACTCATCTTCTGCGTGTTGCCGTCGAGCCGACGGAAATAACCGGAGGAGCAGGAGTAGGGTTTCTCCGTTCCCTCCGGAACAACCACCGCCACGACCTCGCCAACCTGTGCCACCTTGACGGCGATGGGCGGCTTGCAGTTTCTCGCCACGTCGTTGATGATGGCTTTCATGCTATTGGTCAGACGTTCGCCACGAATCGTCCCGTTATCTCGCACACCAAGCAGAAGCGTTCCACCTTTGGCATTGGTAAAAGCCACGATGTCCTCGGCGATGCGTGTGGTGAATTGTTCTTTGAATTCCACCAACAGACCTTCGCCTTCGCGGATGAGAAGGTTCACCCGCTCGGCGGTGATGTCGCAAGTGATGTCGTGGCGGGCATAGGCCATATTGTAAAATTCCTCGTTAATCAGGGACACTGAAAAAAGTTCGTGTCAACCGATGGCTATTCATGCTTGTTCGTGTCTGTTCGTACAAAGCGACAGTCATCTTACTTCCCTCAACCGATGTCGCCAAACGAATTTTACGAATGTTCCGAGCAAGACTACAATCAGTCCCATGGCTAGTGCCGCGTCAACACTAAAACTTGGGATCACCATTTGCGTCAACCATCGTTTTTTTCCGTACATCCTCAACATCGCCATCCCAAGTTTTAGTGTTGACGCAGCACTAGGAGCGTTATTGACGCCTATGGCGTCTGGCTGGAAAAACAAGATTACGCTTATGCCACCGTGAGGATTGAACTCAACACGATCAATCAGCTCTTGAAGTACCTGGTGCATGAAATCAAGCGTCTGCCTGTAACCTGCTATCAGCCCCTCAAACTCCAGAAATCTGATGAGGTAACCCGATATTGTTACCGCAGCACGGAGGTGGAGCAGATGATCACTCACTGCTTACAAAATCCAGAGCTGCATTGGCTGGGGCATGTACTGATCGCTTTGGCTACCACCGGCTTGCGTATTTCGGAATTGGCTTCCTTGCGTGAGTCGGACATTCAGAACGGCAAGATCGTGCTGCCTGACACGAGTCGCCGCGGCACACTCAAGCAGCGGCAACAGGCTCGCACCACAAAAGGCGGCTACACACGCTCCTTCCCCATCCACCCCGACCTGCAAGCGGTGTTGGATCGCCTGCCGCGCCATTCCGACGGCTTGCTTTTCCATGGTCCCAAAAGCGGTCGCCTTAAGCCAGACACCGTTCGAAATATTTTCATCCGCAAAGTCATCACGCCGCTGAGTTCTTTCTTCCCTGCTCCGCCAGACGAAATCGGCTTCGCAGACGGCCGGATCCACAGCTTCCGCCACTATTTCTGTTCGCAGTGCGCCGATCACAACACCCCGGAACAGATGCTGATGCTTTGGCTCGGCCATCGCGACAGCCGGATGGTCCGTCACTACTATCATTTACGTGAGAACATCTCCGCCGAGCACATGAACAAGCTTAACTTGGTGGGTGCGGCTGCCGCAGCGTTGCGACAGGTTGCTCCACCGTCCGAGACGTCCACTGCCGCAGTTTCGGCGACCACAGCAGAGAAGGACGCCTGACCATGCCACGAACCCACGATGCTGCCCGGGGATTGTCACGAAAGGAGGTGAATATGTCCTTGTGTCCTCGCCCGCTCTCTCCATTTGGCACAGATTTGGCACAGTTGCCTGTGCCAAATAAGCGAGCCTCTGTAAGTTCTCTCAAAATAAGAGGTTACAGAGGCTCGTGGAAGGTAACGGAGAGAGAGGGATTCGAACCCTCGGTGGACTCAACATCCACACACGATTTCCAGTCGTGTTCCTTAAGCCGCTCGGACATCTCTCCAATAAGAAAAATAAGCCAAATCGTCTGCTGTAAATGATCAGTTTATCACAATTTCGTCTGTTTTTGTCTATTTTTGTCTGATTTTATCTGATTTCCTTCGTTTTTATCCAACATTTTTCCTTTGCGGAGACCGTAACGGCTTCGAGAATCTGTTGGCAGGCTAAACCGTCGTCGAAATTGGCGTGGAAGTCGGCCGGTTTTTTCGCATTGGCGATATGAGAGGTAATGTCGGCGGCGGTGTTGACGAAGGATTCGGCGTAGCCGATGGGATGGTCGGGGGGCCAGTATTGGCCGGCGTAGGGATGGTTGGCGGTGGTGCAGGAGATTTTTCGCCAGCCTTTTTCGGAGGCGGGGAGTGTGTCGTCGTAGAATTCGAGGAAGGAGAAGTTGGGGAGGTCGAAGCGTAGTGAGCCTTTGTCGCCGTTGATTTCAAGGGTGTTGGCGTTGTGGTATCCGGTGGCGAAGCGAGTGGCTTCGAAGGTGCCGAGACCGCCGCCGGAGAGACGGCAGAGGAAGAGGACAGCGTCGTCGACGTCGACTTTGGCGAGCTTTTGGGAGCCGGAGGAGGAGGCGGTGAGTCCTTCGAGCATGCGTCCGAGGGGACGTTGTTTGATGAAGGTTTCGAAGGTGCCACAGACTTCTGTGAATTCTTCGCCAGAGATGTATCGGAGCATGTCGATGGTGTGGGCGCAGAGGTCGCCGTGGGAACCGGAGCCTGCGACGGACTTGGAGAGCCGCCAAACGAAGGGGGTGTTGGGGGATTTGATCCAGTCCTGGAGGTAAAGGCCGCGGACGTGGAAGATGCGTCCGATGCGCCCCTGGAGGACGAGTTGTCGTGCGTAGGCGACGGCGGGGACGCGGCGGTAGTTGAACCAGAGGAAGTTGTTGACTTTGGCTTTTTTGACGGCGGCGTGCATGGCCTTGGCTTCGGACCAAGTGCGGGCGAGGGGCTTTTCGCAGGCGACGTCTTTTTTCGCTTCGGCGGCGGCAATGGCGAGCTCGGCGTGGGCGTTGTTGGGGGTGGCGATGTCGATCAGGCCGATGTCTGGATTTGTTAACATATCTTTGTAATTTTGTGTGTAGTGTTGCCAGTTCCAGGATTTGGCGGTTTTTTGGAGGGGTGCGAGGGATCGGCCAGAGAGGGTGTGCATGACGGGGTGGAGAGGGAGGTCGAAGAAGTGCGGGGCTTGCAGCCAGGCGTTGGAGTGGGCTTTGCCCATGAACTGGTAGCCGATGAGGCCGACGTTGAGAGAGGGTCCGGGCATGGGGGGCTCCTTTGTGAGATTTTTGATTTTTGATTTTTAGGGTAACACGAGCTGTAGTTATTAGTGATTCGGGGGGATTCGTCAAGGGGATAGCATGTTAGCATATTAGCGTATTAGTTATTAGGAATGAGCGTTGATTTTCGATCAACGGCTCAACTTTTGCGGGGAAGAATCTTCCGCCATCGCCACCCCGCAAAGCGGGGTCGCTACGAGCGTTTTACGTCACGCGCCTCCCTTAATGCGAATTATTGTAGTTTTTATTTGCATTTCCCAAGAGTGGTGGTAGATTGCAGATGAGGTCAGAGGGTCCCCGTCAGTTGGTCCAAACGCTTTATTGCGGCATTTCGCACATTCAGAATGAGCTGAGTTCGGGACGTTGAAAAAAGTGACCTTGAGACAAAAGAGGGAATGAGAGCAAAGTCCGAGATGCGCTGAAGTGGCGTGTTTTTGGGCGTTGTTGTCGTTCCCTTCGTGTTTTTTGCTTCCCGGTCGGGAAGCTGAAATAGTGAGTGAGAGTCCTTTCTTTGGTGGAGATCGTGAAAATGGCCAGTCACAAAATCCTCGGCGGTCGGTTGGTTCGCGAAGTTCGTGAAATTCAGGAAGCGAATGTTAAGATGGGGGGGGGGGGCAAGCCAGGTAATTTTAGAGGAATTGGCGGGCGGTTGTTCAGGAAGTACGGCGTGCTGAGCATGGCGGCGATCGCGGCGGCGATGTCGCTGCAGACGGCGTCGGCGGCGATTTACACTTGGACAGGCGGGGCCAGCACTACCAATTGGAACGGTGATGCGAATTGGACTACCGGTTCTGGCGATGTCGCATGGAACAACACAACTGGTGCTCCCCACACGGCGATATTCGATTCGAGTTCGGGCACTCCTGGCGCCATCAATCTTGCTGGTGATGCCGACTTAAGCGGTTTGAACTTCATGACCGATGGCTGGGTGATTAATGGTGGCTTCATACGGACATCAGCGGCAGCGGCTCGCACGCTGACTGTTACGACCGATGTGGGCGTTACCGGTACCGTCAACTCCGTGATTGCCAACACGAGCGCGAGCGGTGGTCAGGCGATGTCTTTGACCAAAGTCGGTGACGGAACGCTTGTTCTGGGTGGAGCCAGCACCTACACAGGCGCGACCAATGTCAATGCCGGTGTGCTTAGGCTGACCGGTAGTATCGCCAGCGCCGTCTCGGTGAACAATGGCGGAACCTTTGAGATTGGCGTCAACGGCAGCCTCACCACAGCCATCACGGTGAATAACGGCGGTGCTTTTGTATTCAAGACATCGGACACCACAAATACCACCCGTACCGGCAACATTACCCTGTACGGAATCTCTCAATTTAATGTTGTTGGAATCGGCGATAGCACATTGAATACATTCGGCACCGGTGCCCTCACGGTGGGTCAGAATGCGAACAATGCGAACACTGGTGCTGCAGCACACCTCACGATAACGCCCGCTTCCGGCGAGAGTTCGACCATCGCCTTCGCCAGCCTCACGCGCAACCCAAGTTCGGTAATTGACTTTGGCATCGGCACCGATGGCACAGTCCTTTTCACCACTGCCCCCACACATACTGGCAGCAACAGTACCACCGCCGGCAACTCCTTGATTCGCATCATGCCCTATGCCACGGTTGATGGCCAGAGTTTCGCCACCTACGACGCGACGACTGGCATTCGCGCACTGGATTCGTCGGAATACGTCACCAACGCCGTTACCACGATTGCGTCCGGCAACGCCAACAACATCTACATCAGTTCTCCGGCTCCGATCTCTTCCACGGGCACCAGCCGCATCAATTCTCTAACCATCAACGACGGCAGCACCCTCGCTCTTGAGGACCTGACCATCGTCAGCGGCGGCGTTCTGAGCGCTGGCAGCACCCCCAACATTATCACCGGCGGGACACTTAAGTTTGCCGGCGTCGAAGCGATCTTCCAGACTTTTGCCGATCTGAGCGTCGGAAGCGATATCACCGGTACCGCCGGCCTGACCAAGGGCGGCAGCGGGACGTTGCGGATCAGTGGCGACCTGTCCGGTCTCACCGGCAGAATCTCCGTTGCCGAAGGGACTTTGGACTTCAATGGCCAGTCCTACACCATTACCAATGGCTTGACAGGTTCCGGCACCGTCACCAACAACGGCTCGCAGGACGTCACGCTCACTTTCAGCGCGACCAACAATAATACCTTTAACGGTACCCTCTCCGACGGCCCAACGAACAAGCTGGCCATCAAGCTGACCGGCTCTGGAACCCAGACGTTCACGGGGGTCAATGCGTTTTCGGGTGATATCAACGTTGCCGCGGGCGCCACGTTGAGCATCAGCTCGAATGCCGCCTTGGGCTATGCCACACGGATCAACGTTGCCGGTACGATGATCGGCGACGGCGCGACCATCGGCGATTTCACCGACGGCAGCAAAGACGGCGAAGGCAACCTCATTTACCAGAGCCGCACCATCACCCTGGGTACCGATTCAGGGACGGCTGGTACTTTCACGCCCGGGAACCCCAACTTCGTCATTGCGAGCCGCATCGTCGACAACACCAGCGGCAACGTGCTGAGGATCGCCAACAAGGGCAACGCCAGCGTATATCTGACCAACACCGCGAACTCGTTCTCGGGCGGTATTGTCATTGAGGCGCCGACCTCGAACAACAATGGTTTTACCGGGCTTTCGTTCGGCGTCAGCGATGGCGTGAGCGGCGGCGATACGGGCATATTTGGGATTGTGCCGGCGAATGCCGCCAGCGGTGACGCCAATATTCGGTTGCTCGGTCCCGGCGCCTGCCTTTACTATAACCCCGGTACCACTAACAACACCGCGACGATCAACGCCAATCGCGGCATCACCTTGGGCTTTGGCGGCCTGGGCAACAATACGGGGAGTACTGGCGTCGGCGGCTTGCTCGTCGCGACGAACAATAATACCCTCATCTATAATGGAACGATCAGAGACGACATCCCCGCCATAGATGACACCCCCGGCGCACCTGGTACACTCACGATTGACGCGGCCACCGGTGGCCAGGCCGGTACGGTGGTTCTCGGCGGCACGAGCAGTTCCTATTCCGGCAAAACCATGCTTTGGGGAACCCTGCGTCTGAGCGGCAGCGACAACGAAACCGCGGGCACCGGTCCCCTGGGCGCCATTCCCGCCACGGCAGACTCAGCCAATCTCACGTTGGCGGCAGGTAATAACGGCGCCACCTCCATCGGCGCCTATGCCGGCTCCGGAGCCGTCACCATGAGCGCCAATCGCGGCATTACCATCAACACGACAGGCACCGTCACTTTCGTTGGCGGTAATGCGGGGGACTCCTTCACCTGGGGCGGCACGCTCACCAATGGCACCACTACTCCCAACATCCAATTCCAAGGCAATGGCAACGTCAATCTCACCGGCGATCAGACCTTGAAAATCAATCAGCTCACGGCTAACAACGGAAGCGGCACCTATACGCTCAGCGGCAATCTGAATCTGACGCTTTCGAATACCACGGTGAGCATTAGCAGTGCAACCCTGGCACTTACCGGGACGAATCAATTCAACAGCACCACGACCTCCAACATTACTCCAATCTTCAGCGCCACTGGTAGCGGTTACCTCGCGGTCAACGACAATGCCGCTCTAGGGGCTACACCCGGTTCTGTGATGTCCAACCAGATCACATTGAACAACGGCGGCCTGCGGGCTCTTGATACATTCACACTCAATGCCAATCGCGGCATTAATATCACGGCCACCGGTACCATTAGCGTGGACGACACCAAGACCTTGACCTATAACGGTGTTATCAACGGCGGCGGCAACCTCGCCAAGGCTGGGGCCGGCACGCTGGTCCTGGGCGGCTTGAACACCTATACCGGCACGACGACCGTCAGCGGCGGCACGCTCGTGCTCACGGTGGCCAATGCGGCCTATACCAACACCATGACCATCAGCGGTGGTGGCACGCTGAAGATATCGGATGATTTGCAACTGGGTGCGGTGCCGGGTACGGCTGCCACCAAGTTGACCTTCAACAACGGCACGCTGGTGGCCAGTGGCATCGAAATCAGTTCCACCCGCAGCATTGTTCTGGGCAACGGCTACAGCGGCACCTTCGAGGTCGCTTCCAATCTTCTCTACAAGGGTGTCATCTCCGGTACCAATGGCTCGCTCATCAAGACGGGTGCAGGCACCTTGACGCTGGGCGGCAGTAACACCTACTCCGGCACGACGACCATTCAGGCCGGTACGCTGGTACTCACCGGTGCTCTCACGAATACGACGACGATCACGGTTGGCGATACCATTGGTCACGCGTCGGCAGTGTTCGATGTCAACGGCACGACCAACGGGACATTGACATTGGGCAGCGGCAAGACGCTCGGCGGGTTCGGGACTGTCACCGGTAATGTGACTGCGGCTACGGGCTCGTTCCTGTCGCCGGGGTCCGCGGTCATCGGAACCCTGACCGTCAACGGGAACTTGACATTGAATATTGGCAATGCCACAAGCAATGTGGGGCTAAATTACACGTTCGATGCGAGTTCCAGCGATTCGATCACCGTGGGCGGCGCACTGAACCTCCCCAACGGTACCGCCAACTACGCTTACGTGGTCCTCAATTACGTGCCAGGCACATCCGCGATTACCTCGGGGACGGACTACGTGCTGTTTTCTTATAGCAGCCTCGTCAACACCTTTACACCAATCACTAATGCCACTGTTGGGGATGCGATCACCGCTGGAACGATTCGGCTGGGCAGCGGTTTTGACAGTCTGCCGAGCGGGTCGACCTACAGCATTGATGATAAAGGTGGACAGATCGTTCTCTCGTTCGACTTGGCCGGCCCCGGCCCCGGCGGCATGACCTACGGTAGCAGCGGCGATGGCAAAACTTTCGGCGACCCTCAGACTTGCAATTTCGTTGCTTCGGGAGTAGGGGGCTACAATAAAGCTTCCTCTATGGTCGACGGGAACAGCTACACTTCGACCGGTGACGGTCATGGAGCGCTCCTGCTGGGTACCACGGCGACCGTTTGGAGCAACAGTAGTTTGACAAGCGTGGATATGTCGTGGCGGACACGGGCCACAGATGCGGGATTCAATGAAGTTTATCCCAACGGTGATACGCCTCTGTTCCCGAGCGTCGGCGGCGGTCTCTTGAGCGATGTGGTCCAGATCACCGGTACCAATGGTGAATACTTCGTGCTGGAAATGACCTACGACGCCTCCGAGTTGAAATCCGGAGATACCCCCTGCATCGCCTACCTCGACAACGGCATCTGGACCAACGTCGGCGATAACACCAGCTTCACGACTGTCAGTCTTGAAGATTTCCTGGCGGGTCTGACTGCTAATGGCGATGATCTCAGCTCGTGCCTTGGCACGTGGGGCATTGGGATCGACGATGCGGGCAATCCCATGGTGTGGGCGGTGGTGGATCATGGCGGTCAGTTTGCGGTGGTGCCGGAGCCGACGAGTCTGGCGCTGCTGGGGCTCGGGGCGGTAGGTCTGCTGGCGAGGCGGCGGAAATAAGAAGGCCGCGGTGGCAAGGACGCGATGATAAAGTGAACTCGCAACGGAGCCCAGGGATCCCTGGGCTTTTCTTTTGTGTGTGGCGATGTTGGCGGAATCGAAGGCACGGCGGCCCGCGCCGACGGAGTCGGCGGGCTTTGAGAGGGGGGACGTGTTTGGCAGACGTTCATATCACAGAGCAATCGATCGCTCGCCTATCGGCTCGCGGCTAGAGCGTTTTTCATGTGGTCGTGGCGTGATGACATGCGCAGGAGGCGAGAGCCAAAGCCCCGCATTGCCATGCGGGGCTCCAAAACGCTACGGGCAAATGAAAAATGCTCTAAATTTTTTGCGGGGGCAGGCGAGCGTTGATCTTCGATCAACGCTCGAGCAGGCATGCAGGGGGGGGGCTTGCCTGCCATTCGAGCACGGACCATTGCTGCCACACCGGCAGTCGTCGCTCTCCAATTTTCTCAATTTGGCAGTCGATAGCACTCGCCACCCTCAACCTCAACTCCTGAACTTAACCAACGCCAAGCCCGCAACTTACAATCGCCCATCCACGCACTCGCCAACCTCGGTACACCCTTTGCATTCTTCTCCTCATGGTGAAACATGGGAGGTGAATCACGGCTTAATCTGCTCCTGACCCATCAGGAACATGCCCCTCTGCAAGGCCAGACTTGGTATCAGACCTTGCAGCAATTACTGAGTCCCTTAGGCGTTCGGACTTTTGAGGCGACCAGTGGTGTGCAAGCTGTGGACCTGATTGAACGCCATCCCATTCACCTGGCCGTGGTCGATTCGCGATTGCCATCGATCAGCGGCATGAACGTCCTGCACCTGATCCAAAAGCTGCAGGATCAGCCGCTCAGTCGCCCGGCACCGGAGACTTCTTCCTTCCGTTTCGAAATGAAGGTTGAGGAGGAATCGGAAGTCGGCCGAACCCAAAGGCGGATTGAAGTTCGCTTCGACTCCCGCCCCGCGGAAGCCAAAACCGGTCCCGCGGTGATCCTGATCGCTCCGCCGCAGCAGAGCCAACAACTGCTGCACGAGGCGCTCAAGTTCAACGCGTTCAGCGTGTTGAGCGAACCGGTGGATGTGAATTTAATGTTGGAAGTCATGGCAAGGGCCTTGAGAAGGTTCCACCAGAACCAATGGCCCACTTAAAGGAAGTTAAAAGTGACAAAGTTAAAAGTTAAAAGGAAAGAAGCCTGAAGCCAGAAGTTAGGCTTTCGACTTTTTCACTTTTAACTTTGTAACTTTTAACTTTGAATAAGGAGTACACGTAATGGCTGCAAAGGTTCGTCCCCTCGGCGACAAGATCCTGCTCAAGCGGGTGGAAGCGGAATCGAAAACCAAGTCGGGCATTGTTTTGCCGGAGGCGGCGAAGGAAAAGCCCAAACGTGGGACGGTGATCGCCGTCGGCGACGGGAAACTGCTCGATTCCGGCGAACGCGCCAAGTTCCAGGTCAAAAAAGGCGACGAAGTGATCTTCGCCTCCTACGCCGGTACGGAAATCAAAGTCGACAACGAAGAGCTCTTGATCCTCAGCGAAGACGAAGTGCTCGCCGTGATTGAATGAAGAGTGGTGAATAGTGAATGGTGAATTCACCGTTCGCTATTGCCCTCAACTCACTATTCACTATTCATAATTCACTATTAATTCTTGGAGAAAACCATGCCCGCCAAATCCATTATTTTTGACACCGATGCCCGTGAAGCGATGCGTCGTGGCGTCAAGGTCCTCGCTCAGGCCGTCAAGATCACCCTCGGCCCGTCCGGCCGCAACGTCGTGATCGAAAAATCCTTCGGCAGTCCGACCGTCACCAAGGACGGCGTCACCGTCGCCAAGGAAATCGAGCTCGAAGACGCCAACGAAAACCTCGGCGCCCAGCTCGTGAAGGAAGTCGCCTCGAAGACCTCCACCGTCGCCGGCGACGGCACCACCACCGCCACCGTCTACGCGGAAGCCATTTTCGACGAAGGCCTCCGCAACGTCACAGCCGGCGCCAATCCCGCGCTTCTGAAACGCGGCATTGACAAGGCCGTCGAAGCGGTTCTCGCCCACCTCGGCCAGATTTCCACACCCGTCAAAGACAATAAACAAATCGAACAGGTCGGCGCGTCCTCTGCCAATCAGGACCAAGCCATCGGCAAAATGATCGCCGAAGCCATGGATAAGGTCGGCAAGGATGGCGTGATCACCATCGAAGAAGGCAAAGGACTCGATACCGTCGTCGATCTCGTCGAAGGTTTGCAGTTCGACAAAGGCTACATCAGCCCGCACTTTGCCGATCCCCAGACGATGGATGTCACCCATGAAGATGCATACGTTCTTATCCACGAAGAAAAGATCAGTTCGATCAAGGACCTGCTTCCGATTCTCGGCAAGGTCGCCGAGGCCGGCAAAGCACTCCTGATCATCGCCGAAGACGTCGAAGGCGAAGCCCTCGCAACGCTCGTCGTCAACAAGCTCCGTGGCACCCTCAAGGTCGTCGCCGTCAAAGCCCCCGGCTTCGGCGACCGTCGCAAAGCGATGCTCGAAGACATCGCCATCGTCACCGGCGGAAAGGCCGTCTTCAAGGAACTCGGCATCTCGCTCGAGACGCTCGAAATCAAAGACCTCGGCCGCGCCAAGAAAATCAAGGTCGAAAAGGAAGCCACCACGATCATCGAAGGCGCCGGCAAGACCAGCGATATCAAGGGCCGTATCGAGCAGATCAAAAACGAAATCGATCGCACCACCAGCGACTACGACAAGGAAAAACTTCAGGAGCGTCTTGCGAAGCTCGCCGGTGGCGTTGCCATCATCAAAGTCGGCGCCGCAACTGAAGCCGCGATGAAAGAAAAGAAAGCTCGTGTCGAAGACGCCCTGCATGCCTGCCGTGCTGCGGTCGAAGAAGGCATCCTCCCCGGCGGCGGCGTGAGCGTCCTCCGCGCCATCGCCTCGATCGACAAGCTCAAACTCGACGGCGACGAGCGCATCGGCGCCGACATCATCAAGCGAGCCCTGTACGCCCCGATCAAACAGATCGCCGAAAACGCCGGCGTCGACGGCTCCATCGTTGCCCAGCGCGTCATCGAGTCGAAGGAACAGAACTTCGGCTACAACGCTCTGACCCACGAATACGGCGACCTGATCAAAATGGGCGTCATCGTCCCGACCAAAGTCGAACGCACCGCTCTCTCAAACGCCTCCTCAATCGCCAGTCTTCTGCTGACCACCGACGCGGTCATCAGCGAACTGCCGAAGAAGGACGACAAGAAGCCCGCCGCCCACGATCACGGCGACTACTAATCTCCCCCGGAGTTCACGCTTTAGCGTGTCACGGCAATAAAAGGAGCCCCGGATGAAAATCCGGGGCTTTTTTAATTTTATCTTTTTGAGCAATGCATGTGTATGGATCGGCCCCGGTAGGGGCCTGAGCTTTTAGAGCGTTTTTCATGTGGTCGTGGCGTAATGGCATGCGCAGGAAGCGAGAGCCAAAGCCCCGCATTGCCATGCGGGGCTCCAAAACGCTACGGGCGAGTGAAAAATGCTCTAGCCCACGGCAAGCGGCGGTAGCCGCTTGCCGTGGGCTAAAAGCTTCGGCCCCTACCGGGGCAACCTTCCTTCACTCGATATGAAAAGCATTCTCATCCGGCCTTGCTCTTGTGGCGAAGGGCGCGGAGTTCTTCATGCACGGTCAAGCCGTCGAGCGGAGCACCGCTGGATTCCCCTTCTGCAAGCAGGGCATCCCATTCACCGGGCGCAAATTCGCCGACGGTTTCGTCGTGGTCGAGAGAATGCAGGGCCGCGAGGACAACTTCTTCCGCGGAAGTATATTTGCCTGATTTGACGCGGTCGTAGATCAGCTTTTCAGCGTCTTTGTGCAGAAAGAGATTCGTGCTTCGCTCCGCCTGTCACGTTCATCACCACTATATCATATCCAGCGTGTGGGATGGACTCGTTTCTTAAGGCGGCGAGGTTTTGGGCGTGGTTTTGCTTTGGCACTGATCCAGCACCGGTGGCGCGAGCAGGCCGCCGGAGAGGACGATTTTGATGCCCAGGTCCACGGTCCAATCGGTGTCGCGGACGTCGGTTTCGGGGAACATCTGGAAGAAGCCGCTGGTGGGGTTGGGGGTCATCGGGATGAAGCAGCAAATCAGGCTCTGGCCGCTCACGGGGTCTCGCACGGTGTTGGTGACGAATGCGACCGTCCATGTGCCGGCGCGGGGAAACTGCACCAGTACGACTCGTTGGAATCCCGCTCCACCGCCGCCCTGGCGGAAGACGGCCATCACCTGCTTGGTCGTGCCATAAATGCCCTTGATCAAGGGCAAGTTGGAAATGACATGCTCAAGCTGTGCAAGAATCTTGCGTCCTACAAAGAACGTGCTCAGCAATCCCAGCGCGTAAACGATCAGCAGCGAAATAAGAATGGCGAGAATCGGAGCGGTGAACTGCTGCAAGTGAGTGGGCGTAATCCATTCCCCGGCCCACGGCGTGAGGAGCTTGTTGGCGATCCAGTTGGCGGGGTCTCGGGTGTACCGGGTCACCAGGGCGTAAGCGAGGTTGAGCACGTAAACCGTGATGAACAGCGGAATGGCAGTCAGCAGACCGGCGATCATCACGGGCCGCAGATGCTTCAGGACCGGACTACGCATCGTAAGAGAAAGCCGCGATGGCGTGCGGGCCGATTTGCCCGAAGAGGAGGGAGCGACACGAGGGGATGGCTGATTCGTATTGGTCATAGGTAGTGCATGGGTCCGCAGGCACGATCCTTGTGAAACAATATAGTTTACCCGATGGACGTGCTGCGGTCACCTGATTACTATAACGCGTGGATTTCGCGGCAGGCGAATGTATTTAGCCATCCGAGCCTCGCCCGTAAGGAAGCGACCGTGCAGTTATGCGGAAATAGAGCCAGTCGCGCCTTTACGGTCGCGGCTCGGATAGTCTATGCCATTGCCCTGTGGATGATGGTGAGTGGGGCGGGTGTTGTTTTTGCGGAGGATGCGAAGATGGGGTTGAAAGACGTCTATCGGGATTTTGGGATGGGGGTAGCGATTCCGCCGCCGAGGAGGTTTAAGGCGGAAGAGATGGACTTGATCAAGGCGCAGTTTAACGCGCTTACGCCGGAGAATTGCATGAAGCCGGAGTCGGTCCATCCGGCGGAGAAGGTGTGGCGGTTCGAGGATGCCGATGCGCTGGTCGATTTTGCGCAGAAGAATCACATGCAGGTGTATGGTCACACGCTGGTGTGGCACCTTCAGACACCGGAGTGGTTCTTCAAGGACGGCGACAAGCCGGCATCACGGGAGCTGGCACTGGCGCGGATGAAGGAGCACATTACCACGCTGGTCGGGCGGTACAAGGGAGAAATCCGCGGCTGGGACGTGGTCAACGAGGCGATTTCGCAAGAACAGGATGTCTATTTACGCTACGCGGAGGGGGGCGGCGGATGGCTCAAGGCGGTTGGGCCGGACTACGTGGAGCAGGCGTTTCGGTTTGCCCATGAGGCTGATCCGAACGCAGAACTGCAGTACAACGATTACGGCATCGAGATGCCGGTGAAGCGGCAGAAGGCGATCAAGCTGGTGCAATCGTTGCTCGACAAAGGGATTCCGGTGGCTTCGATCGGGATTCAGTGCCATTTCCGGCTGGACCGCGTTCCGATGAAGGAACTGGAGGATGCGATCGTTGAGTTCAGCGAGTTAAATGGCGGGAAAATGAAGGTAGCGATTACGGAGTTGGATCTGGACGTGCTGCCGCGGCAGGCGCAAGGTGCGGACCCGACGGCCGTGGAGGCGGCGAATGTGGAACTGCAGAAGGTCCAACCGTGTCCGCCGGAGGTATTGCAGCGGCAGGCGGAGCAGTACGCGGCGTTGTTCGCGCTCTTCGAGAAGCACAAGGAGAGCCTGGTGCGAGTGACTTTTTGGGGATTGAATGATGGCCATACGTGGCTGAATGCCTGGCCGACGAAACGATACAACCATCCCTTACTATGGGATCGTACCGGGAAGGCGAAGCCTGCTTATGAAGCGGTGATGGAAGCGAAGCGGTGATGAAAGCGTGTAGCCAGCACCCAACTAGAGCATTTTTCATGTGGTCTTGGCGTGATGACATGCGCAGGAAGCGAGAGCCAAAGCCCCGCATTGCCATGCGGGGCTCCCAAACGCTACGGGCGAGTGAAAAAAGCTCTAACTTTCCGTTTTTTCCGGCGAATCCGCGACGGGTTCGTCCTGGAAATGGCCCCAGGTGATGAAGAACGCGATGGTGCCGGTGGTGAGGCCGGAGAGGATCAGGACGATCCAGTCAGTGGCGCCTTCGGGTTCCTTGAGGTATTTGAGCGAGACCAGGACAGTTGCCGCGCCGGCGATCAATGCGATCGCGGACGAGACGGTGTTGGCGATCAGGCGTTTCATGTGGCATTATCCTCGCTCATTGTCGCGGCCATTCGCGGCATTCATCAGATCATCGGCCAAATCGGTGGCCGGGTTGGGCGCCGTTGCGTCAGCCCCCGGCTCTGCCGAGGGTTCGCCCCGCAAGCCCATCAGCCACCGGTTCCCCCGGACGGACCCCCGGCAGAGCCGGGAGCTGACGGGCGGGCTAGTTCGTGGACTGCACCAGTTGCAGGCGCAGCATCAGCAGTGCGGTGTCGAGCTGCGTGTCGGCAGCGGGAGCTTCCTTCGTCGTCGGCTGTGTCGCGGGCGGCTCGTCGGCCCGGTGAATGATCTCCGAATCGCGGCGTGTTTTGAGCAAATCGCTGAGCTGCTTGGGCGTGATGTCCACCTTGATGTCCGGATCCACACCCCAGGTCTTGGCGCCATCTCGGCGGTGCAGGCTTTCGCCGTTCGGGAGGTAATAATAGGCCGTCGTGAGCTTCATCATGGCATCGTTCGGATGCTCATCATTGTCGATTTTCAGCAGGACCTGGACGCTGCCTTTTCCGAAGCTGCGGTGCCCGACGATGAGTGCTCGGTGCAGGTCCTTCATGGCGCCAGCGAAAATCTCCGAGGCACTGGCGCTGTACTGGTTGATCAGCACGACCATCGGCATTGTCATCGGAATCTCCGTTGGCGGATGCGCCTTGACCCGCTGTGGCGGAGCGCTGCGGCCCTTGGTCGAAACGATCACGCCGTCGTTGAGGAACATGTCGCTGAGGTCGATGGCGGAGTTGAGCAGGCCGCCGGGATTGAATCGCAGATCGATGACCAGGCCGCGCATGCCCTGTTGCTGCAATTTGGTCAGTGCGTCCTTGAGTTCCTGTGCGGTGTCGTCCTGGAAGCCGGTGACGCGGATGTAGCCGATCTTGTTCTCCGGATCGATCATGAAGTCCCACTTGGTGTTGTCCTGCGGTGAGCGTTGGAAGCCCTTCACGCTGGCCACCTTGATGACGGCGCGGGTAAGCGGGTAATCCTTGTCGGCGGTTCCGGCCCGCTTGATCGTCAGCACCACTTTCGTTCCGGGCGTTCCGGTGATGGTGTGGATGGCCTGGTCGATGGACATATTGACAGTTGTTTTTCCGTCGATAGCGGCGATGATGTCGCCGGCGAGAATGCCGGCGCTGTAGGCTGGCGTGTCTTCCAGGGGGCTGATGACGGTTAATTGTCCGCGTTCCTGGCTGATCTGGATGCCCACGCCGCCGAAGGAACCTCGCGTGCTCTTCTCGAACTCGCCTTTTTCATGCGGCCAGATCACCGCGGTGAACGGATCGAGCTTCTCCATCGCGCCGTCGGTGAACTCCATGACGAGAACCTGCTCGGGCAGCTTGATCGTGTTCTTGCTCACCTGGAGCAGATCGTCAACGATCTTGTCGACGTCGTCGATGGCGAGATTTTTGTTGGCGGCGGATTTGGCCAGCGCGTTGTTGAGCGCCTTGTCAAAGGTTGCCACCGCATTTTTATCCGCCAGGCCCGGGAATTCCCTGGCCAACTCAGGCGTGGTGAGGAACAGGCGAAGCGCCTCGACGCCACCCTTGACCAGCGTGTCGTAACTGGTCAGCTCGACCCAGTTGCTGCAGGATCGCTCGATCGCATCGTGGAGCATGCCCGGCGCGACGCGTTCCACTTGATCCTGCCAACTGGGGAACGTTGTCGGCTCGTCCTGCGTCGCCGGAGATGTCGTGGCGTCCTCGGTATCCGGCTTCTGCCTGGCGTTGAGTTCCTGGCGCATCAGGTAAAGGGCTTTGGGAGCGTAGACCGCGAGCAGGCGGATACGCCGCGCCAGGCGCTGCATGTCCGGCTTGTAACGCATATCGACTTCATAAATTGCTGCCAGGTAGGAATACAGGTCCATCGACTCGAGCCATTCGCCCTTGCCTTCAAGCTCCGCGGCCTTGGCGGCCACCTTCGCGGTCAGGTCCTTCACCCAGTCCAGTTCTAAAAACGCATTCTGGTCGCGGGTGATCTGGTAAGCGCGAGCCACTCGGGCAACCGCATCCTCGTACTTTTTGTCCTTCAAGAGGTCCTTGGCCTTGGTGACTTCCTCGTCGTATTGCTTGTCGCGGTCCGCTTCCTGTTTCTGCATCTCGGCGACATAGTCGTTCTTCCAGGTGCAGAGTTTGCTTGTGATGGCGTCGGTTGCCGGGATGTTCAGCTTCGCCAGTTCGTCGATTTTGCGGCACTTCACCAGGCGACTGGCCTGATCCGCATAGTCAAACGCCACCGACTTGGAATCCTCCGCCCAGGACCGATGTCCCAACAAAAGGCCGGCGATCAGAATGGCCGGAATCATCAACACAGATACAGATATCCACCGCCGCGATTGGTTATTCATCACGCACCATTTACGAACATCAAGTTATTCGACTCACTCATTATAGTGACCGCAGACGTGATTTTCATTCACGGTAATTGTATTTGGCGATCAGAGCCGCGACTGTAAGGGAGCGACATGCACCGTTCCTGCCTTGTCGGACGGTCGCTCCCTTACGGTCGCGGCTCTGATTTCCAAACGCAATTGTCCTGTTCAGGTCTGCTTTCTATTTTGTCTTTGCCGGGGCTTTTTGTCTTCCTTGATGTCCCCTCGGCGGAGCCGGGGGCTAACAACTTGCTCGAAACTGCGGTGATGGCTGCGGACCATGAGGCGGATCGGGACTTCCGCGAACGCCAGCCGTTCCCGCAACTGCCGGACGAAAAACCGCTGGTACTCGACGGTGATCAGGTCCGGATTGTTCACGAAAAGCACCAGCGTCGGCGGATTCGTCGCGATCTGCGTTGCATAATAAACCTTTACCTTTTGAGCGGTCGGGGAACTCGGGCCGCGAAGGGCGAGCACCTCTTCCACCGCCGTGTTGAGCTGGCTGGTGGTTAACCGCGTCGATGACTGCTCGTACATCACTTGAGCCAGACGGATCAGTTCGTCGATGTTGTGCTCCAGCTTTGCACTGATAAACGCAATCGGCGCGTAATCCAGCAGCGTAAAAATCTTTCCGATGTATTCTTCGTACTGCTGGGCATTCGCCCGATTTTGCACCAGGTCCCATTTATTGATCACGATGATGCAGGGTTTGTATTCCTCGGCGATGTAGGCGGCGAGCTTTTGATCCACGTCGCCCATCTCTGCGGTTGCGTCGATGAGCATGAAGACCACATCGGCGCGGCGGATCGATCGCTGTGCCCGGTGAAACGCGTAGAACTCCAGGTCGTTGCGGGTGATCTTGGCTTTTTTGCGGACGCCCGCCGTGTCGATGACCAGAAACGTTTTGCCTTCCCGCTCGAAGCGGACGTCGACCGAATCGCGGGTCGTCCCGGGAATTTCGCTGACGATCACCCGCGGCTGACCGGCAAGCGTGTTGATGAGCGTGCTCTTGCCGGCGTTGCGTTTGCCGACCACGGCGATTTTCATTTCCGGCGTTTTTTCTGGAGTTTTTTTGCGGATTTTCAGTCGCTTGAGAATTTCCGCGAGCAGTTTTTCCTTGCCTTGGCGTGTGGTGCAACTGATCGGCAGCGGGGTGCCGTAACCGAGCGCATAAAACTCGGCGGTCTGCATGGCGAGCTTTTCGCCGTCGGCTTTGTTGGCGACCAGCAGCACGGGCTTTTGCTTGTGGCGCAGGAATTCCGCGACGACCACGTCCAGCGGCGTTTTGCCGGCCTTGACGTCCACGACGAACAGTACGAGTTTTGCTTCATCCACGCCCAGGGCGATTTGGCGTTCGATATCCGCGGTGAGGTTGTCTTTGTCGAGCACGCCGTAGCCGCCGGTGTCGGTGAGCTCGAAGGTTTTGCCGTCGTGCTCGACCGGGGTGCTAACGCGGTCGCGTGTGACGCCTTCGGTGGGATCGACGATGGAAATGCGTCGACCGGCGAGGAAGTTCAGCAGGCTGGACTTGCCGACGTTCGGGCGGCCGACGATGGTAACGATGGGTAGGGACATCACAATCTCACATAAGAGATCAGAAATTCGAAGTTCGCAACTCGAAATTCGAATCAAATCCAAAGTTTAAAATTCCAAATTCGAAACAGTCGCGGCTCCAGTAGTTTGGGTCATTTGGACATTCGAACTTCGAATTTCTTTCGAGCTTCGAATTTCGAGTTTCGAATTTAATCACGCGTTTTTGCCGCAGCATTGTTTGTATTTTTTGCCGCTGCCGCAGGGGCATGGATCGTTTCGGCCGACCTTTGGTGATTCATTGATGATGGTGGCGATTTTGGTTTCTTCCGGCGGTGTGTTTTCCTGCTGCGCTTGTTCCGCTCGAAGTTCCTGCGCCGCGGCGCTGGTTGCCACGCCATAGCTGTTGGCGCGCTGGAAGCTTTCCACGGGATTCGTGTAGACATTTTTCATCACGAATGTCTGCTGCAGTCGCACTTTGAAGATCATATCGGTGACACGGTCGCGGATACCTTTCATGAATTCCTGGAAGAGCAGCGAGCCGCTGCGTTTGAACTCGATGCGCGGGTCTTTTTGCGCGTAGCCGTGCAGGCCGATGGTTTCTCGCAACTGGTCCATTGCATACAAATGGTCTTTCCAGGTCGAGTCGTAAATTTGCAGGAGTACGGCACGTTCCAGTTCCGTCAGTTCGCTTCGGAGGAAGGCATGTCCCCATTCGTAGAGGCGTTTTTTGGTATCTTCTCGCGGCTCGCCATCGAATTCGTCCGGCGAGAGTGAAATCTGGAAGCGTTTGCCCACCCACGCCGCCAGCATCGCACTCTCCGGCAGGAGCCTCATCATCGCCTCGTCGATTTCCTTCTCGATACGTGAGTTGGCTTCCTGGCTGATCTGCACGAGCCGTTCGTGCAACTGCGGGACGGAGACGCTGCGTATCTGATCGCCTGGCACATTGACGCCGTATTTGCCGGTCAGCCAGTTTGCGAGCTGCTCAGATGCGTAGATATTTTCCGTACCGCCGCCGCCCAGCGTTGCTTCCAGGGCGTATTCGATGGGATACTCGACCTCTCGGCGTGAATAACTCCGCTTGGCTTCCTGGAGGATGAACTCCACGGCCTCCAGCGGCGCCTTGCCGATTAATTCCTCCGCGGTAATGTTGAGATCAAACTTGTTATCGACCCACTCGGCGAGTTTTTTCTGTGCATAGTTCTTTTCCAGGAATTGCGCTACCGCGGCGCAATCTTTTCGCTCCACCTGCTCCAGCGCCGCCTCAATGAGCGCTTCGCGAATCTGCTCACGGTCCATCTTTTTAAGTTGGCTGCTGGAGACCTGCACGGCGAACTGGTCCTGCGACCATCCGGCCAGGCCGCTGTAGTCCCAGTCCTGCGGATCGGCGTCCGGGTCCATGAATTCGTCCAGCGACGTGGTGATCGAGCTTCTCGCTTCGTCTCGCACGTGCTCCTTGATCGTGTGTTCCAACGCGGTGATTTCGGTCTCCCGCACGTCCGCCGCATCCACGGCACATTTGAAAGTCACACGCACCCACTCCGCGATCACCGTCGGTACGTAATCTGGATCGAGATACTGCGAGACGGCGTCCTCCACGGATTCGCCGATGGTTTCGAAAATCATTTCCCGCAGGTTCAGGCCTTCGAGAATCTGTTGTCGGCGTTTGTAGAAGTAATTGCGTTGGATATCGCGGACTTCGTCGTATTCGAGGAGTTGTTTGCGGATGCCGAAGTTGCGTTCTTCGACTTTTTTTTGTGCCCGTTCGACGGACTTGCTGACCCAGGAGTGCTCGATCGCTTCGTCTTCTTTCATGCCGAGGCGTTGGAGCGCTTTGAGCACGAAATCGCCGGCGAAGAGCTTCATGAGATCGTCTTCCAACGAGAGCATGAATCGGCTTTCGCCCGGATCGCCCTGGCGTCCCGATCGTCCGCGTAACTGGTTGTCGATACGCCGGGCCTCGTGGCGCTCCGTCCCCAGCACGAACAACCCGCCCGCCTCCGGCACTTGCTCGGCCAGCTTGATGTCCGTTCCGCGGCCCGCCATGTTCGTCGCAATCGTCACACGGCCGACCGTCTGCCCCTTCTTGTCCACGTATCGCTGCCCAGCCAATGCCACGATATCCGCTTCACGCTCGTGATTCTTCGCATTGAGAACCTCGTGCTCAATGCCGTGACGACGCATCAGCATCTGGCTCAGGCGCTCGCTCTTCTCCACGCTCGTCGTGCCCACCAGCACCGGCTGCCCCTTCTCGTGGCAGTCCTTGATCTGCTCCACGATTGCGTCCCACTTCGCCTTCTCGCTCATGAAGATCAAATCTTCGTAATCCTTACGTACCACCGGTTTGTTCGTCGGAATCCTCACCACGTCCAGCTTGTAAATATTGTTGAATTCTTCAGCTTCGGTCATCGCCGTACCAGTCATCCCCGCTCGGCGCTTGTACAGTTTGAAAAAGTTCTGCAGCGTCACGGTCGCCATCGTCTGCGTTTCGGGCTTGATTCGCAGTTGCTCTTTTGCCTCGACCGCCTGATGCAGGCCGTCCGACCATTGGCGTCCCTGCATTTTTCGGCCGGTGAATTCATCGACGATGATCACGCCGATCTCGCCGTCGAGGTCGCGTTCCACCACGTACTCGCGGTCCCTTTCGTACACCAGGTGCGCCCGCAGGCTCTGTTCCAGCAAGTGCGGCCAATCCATGTTGCTGCCAATATAAAAGCTTCCGACCCCCGCGAATTCCTGAGCCTTCTGAATCCCCTCATGCGTCAGGTGCGCCGACTTGCGGTCCAGTTCCACTTCGTAGAGCTGCGTCTCGGCTTTCATCTTCTCCTCGGCCAGCGGCAGTTGCTCTTCCGCCAGCGCCAGTTGCGATTCGAACGCCTGTATCTTCTGCGGATCTTTCGTATTTTTGATTTCGCCCTGCAGTCCCTTCACACGCCGCTTGAGTTCTTCGAACACATCGTTGGCCCGTTTCCACGGCCGAGCCGCGTCGATCAGCTTCCGCACCACCTCGTCAGCCGCCTTGTACTTGGGCGCATCGTCATGTGCCGGACCCGAAATAATCAGCGGCGTCCTCGCTTCGTCAATCAAAATCGAGTCCACTTCGTCCACGATCGCATAATCCAGCATCCCCTGCACCTGCTCGGCCACGGAAGTTTTCATGTTGTCGCGGAGGTAATCGAAGCCGAACTCACTGTTGGTGCCGTAGGTGACGGTGCAGCGGTACATCTGCTTTTTGGTACCCTGATCCATGAAGGCCTGGATATATCCGACGGTCATGCCCAGCGCGTAGAACGCCGGTGCGACCCAGGACGCGTCGCGTCGGACCAGGTAATCGTTGACCGTCACGACGTGGCAGTGGCGGTCCGCCAGCCCCATCATGAAGCAGGCCAGCGGCGCGACGAACGTTTTTCCTTCGCCGGTAGCCATTTCCGCGATTTTGCCTTCATAGAGCACCATGCCGCCAATGAGCTGTACGTCGAAGGGTCTGGCCCGATAAGGCGGGCGGTCCGCCGGGACCACATCACGCAGCGCGTCGTACATTTGCACCGGGATTTCTTCGAACCGCCACTGGTGCTCGCTGGCCATGCACTTGAATTTGATGTCCGTGTAGAGGTCCTTGAACTGCTGCGTCGGCAGAAGTTCGCGATCAAAATTCATCGCCGGATTGAAAGCGTTTCGCAAACCGATGTTGCGGTCCATTGATTCCCGCATAATGGCAAACGCTTCCGGCAGAACTTCGTGATCCTTCGCTTCGCCCTTCCGCAGTTTCGCGCCAAGCTCCTGCGCTCTTGCCTTGAGTTCCGCATCGGTCTTCTTGCGAATCGCGGGTTCGAACGAGTTGATGATATCCACGCGTTTACGATAGCTCTTGACCAGACGTTCGTTTCTTGAGCCGAAGATTTTTGTAAACACAGATCCGACTGTCGCCATGACCATGATGAATCCTTTGTAGTAGCATGGGCGTCTCGCCCATGTTCGATCATAAATAAACGCAATATTCCTGAGTAACGCCAAAATACTCAGGCCATAGGCGGGGCGAGCAAATGCTGCTCAATGGTAAATCGCTGTTCAAGCGACAGTCCGATTTCGCGATCCATCACGGATACGCGGCAAGAGGGCGTTGAGACCAGGTCGGTCGCGATGGCCAGCGGCTCCAGGAACAGCTCAAAGGCCATGAGCTGTCCGAGCATTTCAACTTTTGCGGCTTTCGCAGGCATCGCAGTGGGACAGGGCGTCGCCATCACCGGCTGTGCCGCCAGCAACGCCAGCGCGCAGGAAATCACCGCCAGAGCCCGCGGCCCAAGCACCTGATTTCTTACCCTGTCACAACGTTTTTCCATCGGCCTCTTCACTCACCATTGAGCAATCCTAGTATAATGACCGAACGTTCCAACCGAAAGAGTCTGCATGCGCCGTTCTCCAGAGCCATTGCATTTGACCATCCGAGCCGCGACCGTAAGGGAGCGACAGGCTCCGCATAACCAAGCGGTCGCTCCCTTACGGTCGCGGCGCGGATGGTTCGCCCTGCTTTTTCCACTGATTTTGCTTTGCCTGACCAGCAGCGTGATGGGCGAACAGCTTCCGGACGGCTGGAGCTTTCGCCGGGCGCTTAATTTCAAGCAGGCGATATCGGACGCTCCGGGCGTGGATGTGGCGGTGGCAGAGTTTTATTGTGATGGTGGACAAAAGAGCGACGCTTCGGACCTGCGTATCACGACGGCGGATCGGACGATCGTGGCACATCGCGTTTTGCAGTCTTCGCCGAAGGATGATTTCGTCAGGGTGGCTTTTGAGGCGCGGTCGGATGGGCCGTACTACGTGTGGTGGGGGAATCCGCGGGCGGAGAACCCCGCGGTGAATTTGGAGATCAAGCGAGGGGTTCTGGCGGAGGTGTTCCGCGTTCCGGCAGGACGAAAGGACAACGTGCAGGCGGTGACGAAGCTTTTTGAGCAGGCATCGCCGGTGGGCTCGCTGTTTGTGCCGGACATTTTTCTGGGATACAACCCGCTGGGCGAGGAGTGGGGGATGATGTTTCGTTTCAGTGGGCAGTTCAAGATTGACAAGCCGATCAAGGCGGACTTTGCCTTCACGGCCGCGGACACGGGCTCGCTGACGATTGACGGCAAGAGGATCGCCGCGGTCTTTCGCGACAAATTGCACACACATGTGCGAGACCCAAAATCCGTGGAACTTTCCGTGGGATGGCACACTATTGAGGTGATGCAGGCGAGCGCGAATGGAGGTGGGATGGGTATATCGTTGGTGTGGCGTCGGCCGAGCGATCGGAACTACGCGCCTCTGCCGCGTACGCTGTTTCCCGCGGTGGCCACGGCGACGGCGGGATCGCTGGAGAAGATCGGCGGTGAGGGTGGAGGCGGCACATTTGCGGCAGATTTCACCGTCTCGCCAGAAGCGGAAGTGTTTTCGCCGCCGGAATCATACCTGCAGCACTATCTGTTTACGGCGGCATTGCCCGCCGATTCCAAGCCGGTGATCACGTGGGATTTTGGCGACGGTCAGGTTCAGACGAATGGTCGCTGGTACGTATCGCACATTTTCGTGGTGCCGGGGGTTTACAGCGTGACGCTGAAATTGGAGCAGGCAGACGGAAATACAATGACGGCAACGCGGCGGATCACGGTCAAGGATCGGATGTACTCGCGATTTCCGCGTCCGCCGGAGGAGTCCGGCAAGACCGTGGCGGCTATTTTGAATACGTATCGTCCGGATAAGCTTACCGGCGGACAGGCCTTACGTATCTACCTATTTTTCAAAGACAAATCGTCCGGAGCGAATCCGGCGATGGTCGCCGCCTGGGGCAAGGCGTGGCTTTCCACGAAAGATTTAGCGGCGGGGGCCTCGGGAAAAGTGCTTTTCGATGAAACGTTTGATCTGGCGAGGCTGATGGCGTCGCAGGCGGATTATCGCGGAGCGGCGGAGGCCTTCCGATTGGCTTCGCAAAAAACGGGTGATGGGGTAAGTCTGGCGGCGAGGCTCAACTTGATGCGTTACGGCGTGATGACCACGTGTGATGACACCGATGATGCTGCGGGCGCTTTGCAGGAGGCGCAGGAGTGGCTGCGGAAGGTCAACGAGAACGACAAGCCGCAGTTGCGGATTGTTCAGGCTGCGATTTTGTATGCGGCGATCGCGAAGGCGGGCGGCAGCGGCAGCGGAGCACCTGACGCCGGTGCGGCGAAGGTGGCGCAGGCAGTGCTCGAGCAACTCAGGAATCCTGATTCGCCGGGCGGCAGCGCTTTCCCGGCTAAAGCCGGGGCTATATGGGATGTGCGTCTCCGGCAGGGAGTGTTCGCTCGCAACGTGGAAAATTACATTCAGACCAGTGAATTCGATACGGCGATCAAACTGCTGAACGACTGGGAGTTGGAATTTCCAGACGCGTTATGGGACGGTTTTACGCGGATTCTGAGGGTGAAGCTGGCCCTTGCGGAGAAGCGCCCGCTGGTGGCGGCTCGGATGGCGCTCACGCATGCAAGAGCGAATTCCAACGGCGTGTATGCGGCGGAACTGCTTTATCGGGCGTCGCAGAGTTTTGAGCTTGCCAATGAGCTCGCGCAGGCGAAGGCGGCGAGGGATTTATTGGCGAGCAAGTATCCGGAATCGCCGTATGCGCGGGGGGAAATGAAGGAGAAGTGATCACCCAATCACCAGATTTTTTTGCTCTTGCCTGTTTTGAATTCGATACTTTGCGTTGGATTGGCAAAGTTTCCGATAAGGCAGAACTGTTTATGCGTATGGCCCCTCCCCCCCCCCTTTCCCACACACGTCGCAAGAGTCAGCGTAAGCGTCATCCTCGCGGCACCATCATCGCGTTCTTTCTGGTGATCGTCGCGGTGGTGGTCACCAGTTTGATCACGTCGATGGCGATCAGTTCCGGCACCGGAGCGCAAGCGGCGGGCATCACGCTGAAACGCGACCGTGCCTTTTATGCGGCAGAATCCGGGATTCAGCACGCGACCTGGAAGTTGCGGTACGATCACTGGGCACTCAACAATTATCCCGCTTTTACGGGGAGTGTCGGCGGAGCGTCGTACAGTGTGTCGAAGCTCAGTTCCCCGGGCCTGAGCACGATCATGATCCAGTCGGTGGGCACGGTTCCGGGCGTCACGCCTCCGGCGAGCGTCACGATCACGTGTACGTTGTCGGGCGGCGGCTATCCGCTGCCGACGGTGGCACTTGGCGGCAACTTCAGCGGCGGCGGCGGTAACCACGTCACCGGCAATATGTATGTCAAGGGATCGGTCTCTCAAAATGGCAATTTCACGGTCGTCGGCGGCGACATCTATGCGACCGGCACAGTCGATTCCCGCATTTCTCTCCAGGAAGGGTACGCCGCGCATCCGAATTCGTCGGACGTGCCCGATCCGCCCAGTGTTGCTGATCTCGCCGCCATGCTCAAGGCCGATCCCAGTGCAGTATCCACTGAGAACGTGAACAACAAGATGGATTTCACCCAGTCGAGCAAAGGCATTCTGGTGTACAACACGGGCGATCCTATTACGAATTGGAAGCCCAGCCAAGTCACGGGCGATGGGACGCTGGTGGTCTTCGGCGATGTGTCCATCAAGGATGCCTCCGCGTTTGTCGGCCACAATGTCAACCTCGTGGTGCTGGGAAACTTGACCGTCATGCCTGGTGCGCAGTTCAATATGACCGGTTCCATGTACGTCAGCGGCAATATCACCTCGCAATCGCAATTCAGCGTCAATGGCGTCATCTTGTGCAATGGCAGCCTTTCGACGCAGGGACAAGGTTCCGATATGGCGATGTGCGCGCCGCCCTGGTTCGATCCACGCCTGACCACATTGGACGCCGGCGAAGTGACCATCGGAAACTTCCTGGGACCGATCTTCTAAAGAAGAAGCCAGAAGCCAGAAGTTTTGAGTAAGTCACAAACTCGAAACCTTCTGGCTTCTGGCTACTGGCTACTGGCTTCTTCACTTTTGGAGGGTCTGCCGTTTACGGGAACCTTTTGGTTCCCGCAAACGGTTTTATCATGCGCGGGCTCTGCTGAGGCATTTGGCCATAGAGCTCCGGCTTTAGCCGGGATTGGCCTCCGACTCACGATTGGGAATCTCCGAGTATTGCCGTTCATCAGAGCAAATCCCGGCTAAAGCCGGGGCTATGTGGTTCAATGTGCTCTGTCTCAATCCTCTATCAGAGCCGCGACCGTAAGGGAGCGACCCGTGCGACAATGCGGAGATAAAGCCTGTCGCTCCCTTACGGTCGCGGCTCTGATGGCCAAATGGTGGAGGGTTG
>Ga0123357_10000757_pt1 | contig 32582 bp, 22 predicted proteins | sample TergutEmb28metaG_FD_89873 | JGI IMG/M metagenome (GOLD analysis project Ga0123357, IMG submission 89873) | Embiratermes neotenicus P4 segment gut microbial communities from Petit-Saut dam, French Guiana - Emb289 P4 | ecosystem: Host-associated > Arthropoda: Insects > Digestive system > Gut ... | reverse complement strand
GCTGCCGTGTTTGTTCAGCGCGCAGCCAGTGAAGGGGCACCGTGTACAAGTGCACAAAATGTAATGTAGGTCTGTGCGTGGTGCCTTGTTTTGCCAATTACCACACAAAAACAAATTTGTAAAGCCAGGAATTACAACTAGCATGTGTGCATGTGTGTGGTGACTGAAGAGTGACCCAAGGTGCCACAGAACCTCTGCAGCAGCCAGAATTATGTAAGTAATAAAATATTTACACTACATTTTATATACTGCATGCAATAGAGAGGACTAAATTTATTACAAAAATATGTGAACATTTTTTACCGAATTTAACAATTCATAAACACACTGTGAAATTTTATTTCCTTACATTTGGACGAAAAGTCTGTAAGATATGATTTTTTTTCTAGGAATAAGCATTGAAGATTAAAACCCCACTCTAAAAATCTCGGCATGGTGGCACTGTGCGGGGGGATTTAAGTCTGGCGTTGAAGGGTTAATAGGGTTACCAACTCAAAGAGGATTAGAGAGATGATGTATGAAAGACAAAAGAAATTTATACAAACCTTTAGCCACAAAACCTGAAGGAAAGAGGTGGCTTGGAAGGATTTGCTGCTGCAGGAAGATTACACATAAATGAACTGTAAAGAAGTAATCATGAACTGTACATAACAATATGACTACGTAACAGACAAAGCTTTTTTAGGTTTTCATGAAACAAAAACAGAAATTTCCTTTCAAAATTACATACACATTCATGCATCAATTTTTGGTCTAAGAAATGATAAAATCATGCAATAAAGGGAATTGTTAGAGTGTAAGTTTGCAGTAGTGTGATGTTTCAGTCTGCATAACTCACAGTCGGGAACACCTTTAGATACTGATTCACTGCCTCATGTCTCACAGGTTTTGTCCACGTTTAAAATTGCAAGATTAACTGGTAATCCTTAAAGGGACAGTACAATTTGCCGCACTCAGCACCTGCAGCACCAAAGGTTTGCCATATATCGTAATTCTGCATATATTAGAACATAACACCTAATCTGTACCCCAGGGAACATAACAATCTCATATAGAACATAATCCTACAAATATTAGAACATTATGGGAACTGGGATAGCACAGTTGGTGTAGCAACTCGCTACAGGCTGGACAGACGAGAGATCGAATCCCGGTGGGGGTGAGATTTTCTGCACCTGTCCAGACCGGCTCTGAGGCCCACCCACCCTCCTAAACAATGGGTACCGGGTCTTTCCTGGAGGGTCAAGTGGCCGGATGTGGCATTGACCACCCACCCCCATCTAGCGCCGAGGTTAAAGACACAGTAGAGCTATACCTCTACTCCCCCTCTGGGCCTTTGTGGCCTGTTCTAGAGTGAACTTTAGCTTTATCTTTATTAGGACATTATATCTAATGGGTATCTCATTGTACCTAACAACCTCATAGATCATACTTCTGCAGATACTGTAACATTCAATAATTTAATTTGTTGCCCAATATCCAGTCCTGTTTTCTCTGTTACACTTTACATTCTCTTTTCATCACAACTTACATAACATGGTGCATATATAATCTAAAAAAAAACTGAACTCTTAGAATCAATGATGGACACTTCTTGTTCATGGAACAGTGAAATGTATTAGGCTTCTTAGTCCACTGCCAGGTAAACACCCCTCTGGATCACCCAGTGCTAGAAATCGGAGCTTTTATTGTAGATCTCACATTCAAGAAAATTTCCTTTCTAGGTCTCTGGGTTTGACTTTTGGTGGTTTCCAATGATCCTGATCATACCAATGCCATGCAAAAGTTCCCTCCTCCCAAGGTTATAGTATTTGCTGCTCTCAACGCCCTCAGTAGGACAAGACTTAAGTTCAATTAGGGTGAAACACAAGAGGTTGAATTAAATGAACTAAGAACCTGACTGTGCATGGCTGGCTTTCCTAGGCCATTTACTATCAGACTGATGAGACCACTATATAACCACATAAAGTAGTTAAGTTTCCTTCCTACCTTTTCGTTGTCAAGGCAGTATTTCTCTATCATGCTATGGATTTGGTTCGCCCGATGTGAGTACAGTAAGAATCGGACACCATTTGTTAGCACCAGCTGTACTGCACTTCCTTTTGGCACACAAGTTTCAGCAATTTCTTCAAAACTGAAACAATAATACATACGTGCTTGTCACATCTTCATTAATACAATTCACACTTCAGATTTCCTTCCATAATCATGTAGAGTATGTGTGACTGTTCTCCAAAATGTACTCACCCTTCTAATATGCAGTTATCTTACCAAGTCTTCTCTTCAGATTATGGAATAATAGGTCGTTCAACAGACACTTTCATGATACAGAGCAATAATAATATGCCTGCATTTGTTTTCTGCCATAATGGAGGCTGATGGAAATTTTACAAGGTTCAAAGAAATTTTTTTTGTTAAACTAGGTGCAGCAAGAGAAAATTTAACCACAGTAATGTGTACAGTCTAGACCACACATTCAACATCCATTAATGATTAAAAGTAACCAGAAAGGATCTAAACAAAAATCCTAGCAAGTGATTTGCAGTAAATAATATCCAAACTATAATAAATCACACACACAACACAATAAGTTGGTCCAATTTTTCCAGATACAAATTAATTTGAATGTTTCACTTAAGAGGGCTCACCTGAATGTATCCAGTACTTGAAGGCTGTCTTCTGAGGGACCTTTCTCTCGACGCACAAGACGAACACCAGAGTGTGAAACTGCCAAATGCTGCACTCCTGGATGCTGATGCCCGCCCTGAATAACAAGATGACATGATATACAGTGTAAGCTTCTGCAGAATAAAAGCCAACACTATATGGTAGCACATGAAGGAAGTTTTTGTACATTCTCAGAGCTTCATAAAAAATGGTTATTCTTGTGGAACTTTGTACAAACATCATACCAGAATTGCAAAAGCAATATACAGGGTACATTTTCTACATTTCTATGTTTACATATTCAAATGCTAGACCAGCTGATTCAGATTTGATTTGTGGATGTCTTTTGCAATTTTCTTGAAGGCAAAGTTTTTTAAATGCAAGGAAATATAAGCTTATAAAATTGTTAGGAATAAACAATAAGCTGTATTTTCCCTCTGCCAGCTATCATCACAACATAAAGGGTTGAACCCCTGGGCATCCCACCTCCAAAATGGAATCCTTCCACACAAAGTACAATGAAATTTTCTTGGGCAGACATCTGTGTCAGAAACGGATGGTTTACCACCATTTTGGGAACTAACTCCATCCCCATCTTCAGTGTGTGCCGGTGGTATGGTAGCACGAAAACTGATGTTTTAGTGTCCAACTCTGTGCTGTGTATATCTCTGTTTGGCCGGTTGCGGGATGGACTGTGACCCCTCTGGTTAGTGGAAGGAGTCAAAAGGTCATTGCCCTTGACCTGGGCTGTCTATTCCTAGCTGTGGAGACTATTTCAGTAAACTGATTACTGGCTGCCATGTACAACTTAATATGAAGCCAGACTCTTTGTTGAAGTTTTTGGCATGCAGTTGAATGTCTATTGCTTCTTTCACAATCTGGTCAATGTATGTATTCGTCTGTACAGTCTGTGTGTTTTCTCAAATTGTATTTCATGTCTTGTGTTTAGTAGGTGTTCTGTTACAGCTGACTTTTCTGTCTGGCCATGGCACAGGTGTTTTATGTGTTTTTGGCATCTTATTTCAATGGTACTGGAAGTGTGGCCCACACACACTATGCCAGATTCACATGGAATGTAGTATACCCCAGATGTTTTAAGGCCTAGATTGTCCTTGATCAGTCTTATGGTGCTAGAAGATTTTTTTCCTTGGAATATAGATAGTTTTAATGCTATATTTAGCCAGCAGTCTGCTTATTTTGTTAGAAGTCAGGTGTTCATATGGAAGCAAGGTAACTCCCACAAGCTTTTCAGGGGTTGTTGGTGGCTTGCTCATGGCGTGTAGAGCACAATGAATGTCCCTCCAATATAGCCACTCTTTTTGAAGGTTTGCTGTAGGTGATGAATTTCATCCTGTAGACTATCTTTATCACAGATAGTTCATGCATGGTGGGTGAGAGTGGAAAGGACTGTTCTTGTTTGTGCCTGATGATGCTCTGAGTCCACATGTAGATATAAGCCTGCGTTTGTCGTTTTCCTGTACACCATGTGGGCCAGGGTGCCATCTGTATTTTTCTTTACCAGGACATCCAGAAATAGTAATGTTCCATTCTGTTCAAGTTCCATGGTGGACTTATGTTCCAGTGGATGCCATTAAGATGGTGGAGAAAATCTTGGTGTGGCTCTCTTCCATGTGGCCAAATCACAAATGTATCATTTACATATCTATACCAATGGGTTGGCTTCCTCTTCTTTGAACTTTTCCGTATAGATGTTGGCTAGTATTGGAGTTAGTGGTGTTTCCATAGCTATGCCATCAGTCTGTTCATAGAGTGTTCCATCAAATAGGCAGTATATAGCATGAGGACATGTTTTATTAGGTCCTCGATATCCACTGGAATGTGTTGGACATTAACTGCTGCATGTCCTCTGGTGGTACTCTGGTGAATAATGAAGTCACATTGAAGCTCACTAACAGGGCTTTTTCTTGTAGTTGTAACTAACTGTAGTTGGTCTGCTAACTGTATTTGGTCTTTTGTATATTGTTATTATCTTGTGTGTATTTTTGTTACCACATGTGTATTGTTTTACTATGTGTGTATTGCTGTCTTACACAGTATGGTTGACAGATTGCTGGCTAGAAGTCAGTATCTGGGAGGTCCTGCAACCAGCCACTTCGGCACCAGTTTTTCTTGGTTTCCTTGTGTCTAAAAGTGAATGCTGAGATGGTTCCCAAGACTCCAAGTTGCTACTGCATGCTTCTCATGTAGCCCTCCTGACTTAAACCTCTTAGATCCTTATTTCGTAATTATGTAGACGCATAATAAACCCTGCCACCAGGCAACAGCCCATTTGCAGTTAAATATACTATTATTATATTATTATTTCCTTTAGTTTTTGGATGACCGTCTCTGAGTTCCTGATGTAGTGGATGTAATTTCAAACTAATGGTTTCAGAAGTCCCGCCAGATGCTTTGCCAGTCCATGTGTTGGAGATAAGATACAATTTACAATGGGCCTCGGTGGCATGTCCCTTTGTGGGTCTTCAGTACTTCATATATTCTGGGCAGCACCATGCCATGTGGTGACAGCTTCTTTGCAGTGTCATCCAGAATCCTCGACTTCTTTAGGAGGCAGAAGGTATTCCTCTCTATTTTGCTGGATGGATCTGTGGGTAATTTTCTGTATACCAGGTCATTATACCAAGTCATTTAATATTGATCACATTTTGTTGTGATAATCCTGATCGAGCATTAACACTGTGGCATTTTCTTTGTCTGCCAGGAGTATTGTGATGTTTGTATCATTCTGCAAGGCCATGAGTGCATGTTTTTCCTCCTTTGTTATATTTTTCCTTCTTGGTTTGGCATGTTTTAAAATGCAGCTGGCTTCCTGTCATATTTCTTCATCAGTGTCTTTTGGGATGTGTAGTATTTCCCATTCTGTACTGCTGATGGTTTCCTTCAGGTTGGCTCTGGAGTCTGTTGTTTGAGCAAAGTCTAATCCTTTACTTAGGACAGATACTGCAGCTGGTTCTATTTCTCTATCTGTGATATTTATTGCAACTTTTTTAATATCTATTTTATCTGTCAGTGGTTTCTTGATATACCAGTGTTTGAACTTTTGATTTTGTTTTTCAGTCAGAGAGGAAAATGCCAGACATGCTGTGTCATGGTGGAGATGTCTACCATATCCCAAGTCATGTTGTGTTAACTTTGCTGATACTGAAAAGTATGTCTGTAGGAGTTCCTGGGAAACCCTGTCTAGCTCCCATATAGTGTGGTGGATCCTTGCCCTAAGTAGTGCAGAGCTGGTATGTTCTAGGATTCTGTGTGCAGGCACGGAGTTGATGTGATGTTTTCCTTTACTCCTCATGCTAACCAGAGGGGTCGCATTCCATACAGCGACCGGCTGAACAGAAATATACAGAGCGCAGATTTGGACACCTAGTTATCAGTTTTGGTGCCACCAAACCACCAGCACACCCTGAAGATGGGAAAGGAGTTAGTTCCTGCAAAGTCAGAGAAACTTCACACCCTGAAACAGCCGTCTGCACGTGAAAATTTCAATGAATTCTGTCGTCACATAAGCTTCAAGACTTACACCATCAAAGTGGACAGTGTTCAGAAAGATCAGTGAGACTATGACTGGATACATTAACCACATGAATTCATGTAGTAAGTTAAATTTAGGGGTTATCACCATATGCTGACTGTTAATATGTAATCATATGTTTTTAGAATGCATTATTCAATTACAGACCTCTTGGTAATGCATTGGTAACCTGCTTTAACTTTCACTATCTTGACAATACACCCAAAGTGTATATCTGTTTCAATTAGTTCTGTGAATAAACAGCAATTATTTTTCCACACATCATAAACAGACTGGTCTCTGCATCAAAATGCTGTGTTTTCTGGGAGGGAAAACACACTTTCTAAATAGCACAGAGATATGCTCTGCCCATTTAAGGATTATTTGTGCTGGTCTTTCACAATGCACAGATGTTCATTCCACCCAAGAACACCAATCAGATCAGAGCCTGCATAATTTAAATGAATGAAGAAAAATGAAACACATTGTGAATTTCAAAGTACAATTATGTAATGATGAAGCATCTATTGCAATAGAATGTGGTAAATTTAAATGTTCCCAGGTACAACCAACTGTATCAAAGCACAAAATATCAAGATGTATTAAATGAATCAAGCATAAGGGAGAGAAAGAAAGAACAAAATAAAGGGAAGAAAGAAAGAAAGAAAGCACTAAAAAATTAACACACACATATATACATATATCAGTTTTTAGGCTTTTGCAGTGGTGCAACTTAGATTTCCACTCTTCTGGAATGTGACTGGTGTCACTGGGTGGGTGGTGCCTGATGTTCTGAGACATCATACTGTTCTCTTCTTCACTGGTAAAACATGTTCATAAAGAAATTTTTCATGGACATTCTGACCTTTGAAGATAACACCAGTACAGAGATCTCAAATATCTGTTTAACAAACACAATAAATTCAGATGGAACAACAAGGAGTTCTGTTTTAAGATCAGTGTTATCTATAACCCGTTCCTTAACTTACCGAAACAGGAAAGATGCGAGCAAAGTACATGGGCCAGTCCTTTGCCATGTCGACAATATTCTTCTTGATAGTGATTTTCTGGTGCGATGAGTGAAGATTGCTTAGTGTCACTCCATAGCTGTCCAGCAGCTGCAACACAATATTATGGTTTGAATAGAAGAAATACCTCACTTTCCAGGAAGCATTTTGCATCATATGTAACAAACTGCAAAACGATTTTTTACCTTTCTCATTTTGGCACGTTGTTCTCTGGTCACTCTAATGCAGTTGGTTGGACCAAGACAGTCCTGCACTACTTGGCAGAACACCAGATGGAGAGCTAATGGACTACTCAGTGTCTCCCCTGGTGCAAATACCTGCAAATATAACAAAACAAATATTCCTAATTGTAGTTACCCATACTGCTCAGAAGATTAAGACTTTACTTTAGCCCTTGGTAATGAATGAAAAGGACAATTAAAGACTGGAAACAGCACAAATGAGGTTTCTACAACATTTACTAGAAACCACTGAACATGTCATTTCAGTTGGTAGTATTCCTGCCTTACAACCAGGTTCAAATCTCAACTCAGAGATAAGACAGTGTGACAGATTTTTTATGATTTTACTCAGTTAGTCCACATAAATGCCACTGCACTACCTCAAAACACCATTAAACAAAGACTAAAGAAATAAATAAATTTATTCTATATTGTACAGCTTGATTATCAACAATATACAAACATTAGAAAAAATTATGTTTCACATTGTACCGTTGAAATGAAAGTCAATCACAAGAACCAGCCACAATGCATACAGAATCACAATAAGAACAAATACGCAGTAACTCACAAAATGAATGTTTCTTTTTAGAAGAATATCCATTCATGTATTCATGGCAGAACCCAAATGAGTGTCACCTGAAGTGGTAATGTGGTTGGCATGCAATTAACAAATGCCATTACTTGCATAACCATGCACTGAGCCACCCTACCTCCTTCTGAGTGGCTTAACACCCAAATCTGTCCTGTACCAGCTGGTTATAAGCTACCAACCTGCAGTCCCAGCTGCTGGCAAGGCTATCACAAACCAGCCCTCCCTCCCTGCCATTCACCACCTAAAGATCCAGACCATTTCCTGCCAGCAATCCATTTTATTAGTCTGCCCAAAACCCCAACCCTCACTCTGTCACACTGACTGACTTAAAATTAGAAACCTATCCAATGAGTCTAGTGTCTAGATAATGGTGGTCAAACAGACATACGTGATAATTTGGCTTGTAACAAATCAAATCTTATCTTTCCCCCACTTATCTATCATGTACCTTCTGTTATTAAAATGAGCATATCACTTTTTAAAGCACTATTATGTTTATCACCCACCACTGTTATCTACATCCCTAATAACTGCCTTTAAATTAATTTGAAGTTAATTTATGTTTAATAAATGACCCTTGTTTTCAAAAAGTGACAAATCAGTGGGCCACACCATGGCTCAGTTAGCTAAATCCTGGCCTGTCAGCACAAAGGCCTAGGTTGGATCCCAGGTGAGCACATGGGACATTTGGTGGATAAAGTGGAACTCAGAAAGGTTTTTTCTGAGTACTTCAGTTTTCACCTTTCAGTATCATTCCAAAAATGTTCCGCATACATACCTTCATCTATAATAAACGTTATACAATCTTAGCAATTGATGATATGGTTAAACACACTTAAGAAAGACAAATCAATGTATACAAAATTATGAATATTCCATAAAAACAAAGTGAATTAAATTCAAATGTACACATGTCATCACATTGTGCATCTACCTCTTTCCTGACACTCAGTCTCCAGGTTACTCTATTATAAGTGAAGTATGCTGCACTACTTGGACCAAACAGCTTTGTCTTCACCATCTCCAGGTTCTTGCCATGGTCACGCCGCTCCATAATGAAAGGAGGTGCTGTGTCCACAGGCTGCAGAAATTCTGGAGACTCTTCAACTGTAAGATATTAAGGAAGTCAGTCTATATATAACATTTGGTAAACAACCTGAAAACAAAAAACTTATCGCAGATGATGGTTGTTGTTCTTATGTCATCTATCAATGTAGAAGTTATGTTCACATCATCATCATCATCATCATCATCATGCGTCGAAAGGCAATAAAAGCCAACAAGATACAAAGCAGAGAAAGTGCACATTATTTATGTCTGCCATCTATTTTTAGTATTAAATATTATTTGAGGAGACCCGAACTAAAACTGCCTTTGATGGCTACTGCCTTCTGGGCTATGCAGCTATGTAGACTGATGCAAATTTATGTTTCACAGGAGTGTACTGCATCTATTTATTTCACTCTGAATAGGGAGGCAATACACTGCACCACAATGTTGGTACATTTCTATTACATGACAATGCATCATATCACAGTTTGAATATAGTCACCACAATGAGAAATTAAATGAAACTGTCCCTTCTGTCCGACTTCTGGTCATACTATAGCCACAGTCACCCAAGACATACAAATTGAAGCCCACTATCTAGATTCAGTTGCCCAGCTTGATTTTAAGGGCCTGTAAAAAATTCTAAGTATCAACAGCAACATATTCCAAGCAGCTCTCATGTTTCTGTTATACTGAGGATGATGGTTTTTCTGGTGCCAGCTGGTTAGTCTACAAGTCAAATATTGTGATCCTGTTCCTTGTTACATAAAAACAAAATGTTCCACAGAAGTGACACCCTCATGGACAATGATGTTGATACTGACAGGATTAGACGCAATACTCACTTTCTATCCTTTCCATTCTATCAGTCAGATGTGTTGAGACAGAGGATCGGCGGTCTCTATCTACTTGTGACACACCTCCGGACTGTTCGAAAATGTCCCTGCCTCTGTAGGCATTATTTCCATGCTGTGCCAGCTGATGATACTGACTACTGTTGTATGCATTGGTGAAAACATCATGGTTGTTGGAATGTTGCTTATTGTTATGTTGGTACATTGCTAACTCCCGATTTGTCTTCACAGGCTGTATAGGAGGTGGGGGAGATCTGGGCTGTGGTAATGCTGCATTATGACTGTAAAATATAAACATGCATGAACAAATTACTTATAATAAAAAGACAGGGCTACAATTCATTTAATTAATGATACTATTATTTAACCATATTACATGAAATTCTTATGTCCAATCTTTCTCCATTTCTTTGCCTCTGGTTTGTTTGATAGTGACCATACTCACTTGCCAACAGTTTAATGCAGCATCACAGTGAGGAAAATAACAGATCAATGGTAAGAAGAAGATAAGTTGATAAGAATGTCATAATGAAATAAGGAATTGCTTATTTAAGGAAGAACCTGGGCAAATAATGAGCACTTCTATTGCTTTAATAGAAGTGCTTTTAGATATTATAATACAGAAAATAATTTTTCACTGAATTCTAAATTACAATCTTTCAAGAGACTTTCCATAATGCATTTACACTCTAACACATTTACTAATGAAGGGTGATGCTCCTGAACATATTGTACTGTAATTGTGATGTTCAAGAGCAGTCTAACTAGTTCAAGATGTCAGTTATTGAAATGGTATAGAGACTCTACAAAAACTGTGATCATATAATCAAAATAACATAAGTTCCACTGAATCAAAAATAATTACATGAAAATAACTATCAAGACAGTCCATTCAAAACTTACAGCATAAGAATTTAGAATAAAAATATTTTCTTCTCATTTTGTGTGCATAAATTATAGAAAGTCAACAGGAGCATGAAAGATCATCATCCCACTCCCATTGCCTTTAAGCCTTAGCTACTCAAAGAAACATAACATGCTCACCCTTGGGAATAGAAGCTACTGGTCCTGGAAGCAGCTGGTGGTGCTGTCTCTAGGAAATGTGGGGTGACAGGGGGTGGGGGTGGTGCTGGTCTCCAGTTACTGCTGCTGTTATTGTTGGTACCCTTCTCACCCCAGCCACTGCCAATAGGCATAGGGGTTTTATCCCATCCACTGTTGGACAGTCCTGGCTTGTCCCAGCCACTACCAATTATTACAGACTTTTCCCATGCATTGCCAGGAACACCTGTTTTGTCCCATGGGCTCCCTAACATTCCAACTTTGTCCCAGCCACTACTGGATACACCAGTCTTATCCCAAGCAACATTATTGCTTAACAAATTTGGCTTTTCTTCAAACCGTGGAGTGGTTTTCTCCATCCTTTCCACCTGTTCACAAACAAATTAAAGCATATATATATATATATATATATATATATATATATATATATATATTATTAAAATGAGAAATTATGTACAAATAAAATAAAACTGAATGAACTATTATTGTATACATTAGGGAGACACTGTAAGGTACAATGGTTTATACTTATAAACTCCTCAGGTCTCAATAACTCCACGAAGCAAAGTGCTTTTTGAAAGGCTAACAGGTCCTCAGCCAGTAAGGAAATTCCTCACCTTTTATGGAATCCAGCAGTTCATCAACCCAATGAAAAGAGTCCACCACCTGTCCCTGTCCTGAGCCAAATCAACCCATTCCATGCCTCCTCCCCATCCCACATCACAAAGATCCATTTCAATATAATCCTCTAACCTACTCCTAGGTCTTCCAAGTGTTCCCTTTCCCTCAGGTGTCCCCAACAAAACCCTGTATGCACCTCTTCTCTCCCCCACCATACCACTTGCTCCGACCATCTCATTCTTACTGATTTGATCACTTGAATAATATTTAGCAGGAAATGCAGATCATTAACCTCCTCATTATGCAGCCTTCTCCACTCCCCTGTTACCTTGCCCCTCTTGGGTCCAAACATCTTCCTCAGTACTGTACTCTCTAATACTCTCAGCTTCTGTACCTCCTTCAATGTGAGAGGCCAAATTTTACATCCATACAAAACAACAGGCAAAATTAGAGTTCTGCAAATTTTAATCTTTATATTTTTGGAGAGCAAACTGGAAGACAAAAAATTCTGCATGAATTTCTGAGAAGCAGAATGTAAATATGACTTTAGCAGCAGACTATGAACATCTTGTCCTGACAGCAATTCACCCACTAAATAACTGTTTTAGAAAATTAACCCTGCCAAACAGTCGGTAAGAGAAACTAAATCCCATATTCAGAGTGTAAAGACTGTACCATCTACAAGGCCAGTTAAATGTTGTTCCATACATCTACACAGAACTCATGGAGACCTTCAAGCAGCAACTTTTGTGACAATAATAGATTCACTAACCTGGCTGCGAACAATGTTTGTCTGTTGCACTTCAGAACGGTCTTCCTTGCTCACTCCTCTCAGAGGGGTTGACATCACAGCTTCCACAGAGTCCACTGAATCCCAGCGTCCAGCTGCAGAAAATTATATATCTTGTTCTCATTATATGTTGGTTACCATTGTAATCATACAGAAACATGTAACCAAAGTAACCAAGAGTAACAATAGTAAACATCACAGTCATCACAAACAATCGCACACAAGACTGTTCACAAGTCTGTATGTATGCCATGTTATTACTACAAACTGTGAAAAATTAAAAATTTTGAAGCTGTGGTGGTCTATAATAGCACAGCGCTTATGTCCCAGATTTAATGAAAATCCACCCACTGATTCAACAGCTGTGCATATGCATACTCACACATACACACACAAACACACACACACACAGCATGGTAATCTCATAAGCCTACTGACTTCTGTGAGGAAAAAACACCAAGCAAAAAATTCTGTGGTGGGGGCCCTTATGACAAAGTGGCAAATTAAAATGCACTCTGTGGCAAAAAATGTGTCAAGTCTTATTACACTTGGAATACTGGGCCTGCCTACAGTCGCTTATCTTGTTTTTCTCATTTTGAGACACTTTATGGACCTGTCAGTAGGAAAATAACAAAAGAAAATTTGTCTGTGCAGACTTACAGTCTAGTATAGTGAAGAAACACTTGGTTGTTGGTTCTCACCTAACTGCTGCTCCAGCATTAATCTTCTGTTGTCCTCCAATTTCTTAACAGGCTGATGAGAAGTAAGCAGAGATGTATCATCTCGTTTTGAAGGGATTACTCCCGGCTTCTCTGGCTTATTACTTGCCCTTGAAAATTTTACACTGTCATTAGCCACAATACACATAATATTGTTTGTATTGTTCCTACTTATACAACTATTCCTGGCAATAATCTGTTTCTGAAGGTCAATTTTAGTGTTACAATGATACACTGCTCACTAAGTAACAAAACAAAAATAAAGAAAAACTCTTAACCTTTTGACGCCTAACGACCCATACAGGGGTCGTACCGCACCGCTAACCTCTAAATGTTTCATTTTATATACAAGGTGATTCAAATATGACCGGGACTGTTTGTGCGTACATCTGGCGACATCAGTCCCGGTCATATTTGAACCACCTTGTATTTATTCAACACATATAGGTACTGAATATTTTAAACATGGTATATACCGTACGTCTTTTCTCTTCAAAATGCAGTTTGTTTCATAATTCTAACGTATTTGGTTCCTGTTTTATTCACATTTTATAAACAGGGTGTGCTAAAATTAAAAAAATAATTCCGGCGCCAAAAGGTTAATATATTTAGCTCTATTAAATGGAAATAAGCATTTATCAATAAAAGCTTTGAGTAACTTTTTATATTTTTCTGACTGCTGCAGACATTTTTTCCTCTACATCATATAACTCTGCTATATTTTTGATAGACCTTGTTTCTTCAACTTACTTCAACTTTCTAGTTGGCCTGTCAAACCCACATGCTTATGTTCATTTTGGCCATTTCTAAAAATAAATTGCAACTTAAATACAAAGTGTTAAATAAAACGTATCAAATGAATTTCAAATACATAAATCTAAATAAAATGTGAAATTGCAACTTAAACACAAAGTGTTAAATAAAACTTATCAAATGAATTTCAAATACATAAATAACAAAGTAACTACATAAATCTAAATAAAATGTGAAATTCAAAATGGTAGCAAACACTCTACCACTAAAATTAAAATTAAAGTAAATACAAAAATCAATAAAGTTATTTGACAAGGTCTATTGTACATCGGGTACAGAAACTAGTGAATGCTGTGTGGCATGAACTGTAGACCATAGAGATTACTGGTCATGTTACTGGTCACTGAAGAGTGACATTTTTATCCATGCATGCTTGTTCAGCAGAAGTAGCTGGCACAAAAACAAATAGAATACTAGGAGGTAAATTTGTGATACAAACAAATGGAACAAATATCACATGAACCCTTGATAATCCACATGCAGATAAGCAAGAATCTTTTGGCCTGGCTTTTTTAATAGTGTTAAGCTAGGCAGGGAGTGGAAAGGGTGCATATTGTGAAATTATTAATAAAATGATTAGCACACAGGTTTTCCAACTTCTTGTCTACAAAACTTTCCCAAAACAAAAAATCACTGTCCTAATATATAAACAATAGTCAGCTGAGCTGAATGCTGTTGCTAATCGAATATAAATCGTAATGGTGAAGAAATATGGCTGTACAAGCTATTTGATATTCCTCTTTTGAATATTAAATTTTCAAACAGATAATTTTACAAAATACAACATCGAATACACGTTTAATTTCCATGAACAATGCTAGGCATTCTCAGGGATCACAGTCAAAAAATACTGAACTGTGACAGCTTTGCTGAAGATACATAAAATTGCACAAGTGACTGTGGAGACTGTAAGTTTTGTAGCTTGTAACAAGGCTTGGTAGCTACCTGAGACTGTGATTGGCAGTAACCATCTCAAGTTTTGTTCGCATTTCACTGCTTATATGTAGCTTGCCAATGCTCCCTGGGCTAGGGCGAGCTGCCCCAACTTCAAACGCTCTGCAAAAAACATCATATGAATATATCTCATACTTAAGCAGAACAATATAGAAACAATAAAATTAAAAATAACTTGTTGGAATTCTATCACTGATGCATGTCACAATATAGATGAGATTTGAAATGATGGTCCGATTAAGAATTTGCATGCATGCACACATGCGTGCGCACGCGCACACACATGCACACACACACACACACACACACACACACACACACACACATGGAAGAAAGTAAGAAAGTTTTGAAGTTCCACAGCAGCACTGATGAAGATTCAAGTTTTCTCAGATGCTATGCTCTGCTGACTGGTAAGTAGTTACACCAACACCTTTGTAATCTGTTCACAATAATCCAGATGTCCGTTAATCAAGACTGACAAATATGAAAAACTCTATTCACAGTTCAGCACATACTCTAAAAGACTCATAGGATTTAGGAAGGCAAAAGAGTCACTCTGTACTGATGATGATGCAGACAGAAACAGAATATACAGTAGTTTGCTGCCAAATATTGCGTGTTGTTCAATATCATTGCTGACTAGAGTCGGAATGATGCCTATTGTTTATAACTGAACTGGATGAAGAAAACCCAGATTTTAGCATCTGACAGAGGATGAAATGTCTGTAAATGTTGTTGAGGTTTGTGCTATGGAAGAAGAATCACATAATGAAGAAGATGAACCATAAGAATGTAAAATGATGAAGAAACTTCTTAGCTAGGCAAGAGATGGCATTGATGCAGTAATCAATTATGTGGGCTCTTCAACAAACTGAGAATTGCAGGCATACTGTGAACACCTATGAACTGTGAGGAAGATCCTAATTAATGAGCAACAGTTCTGACAAAACTTGATAGTTTCTTCAAACCTCCATTATTATATTCACAAAAAAGTACAACTTCCAAGGCTTCTACCTGACTAATAAATGTGTGTGTTGTGTCTTTGTTTTTACTCTTTCAATAAACACATTACAATTACATATGTTATTTATTTTGATATTTTGTAAATTAGTACACAGGTATTTAATTAAAACATGAGCTTTTGAATTACAAGACCAACACCACCTACATCATTAAATTTTCCGTTTATAGGTGTTCTAATTTTTTTGTCTCTTAGGGATACCTTTTGCTTCATCAATCTGCAGTACCACTTAATCCAGAATACCTCTTCCCAGAGTTAATCCAGATTATATATACGTTTTACTGTACTAATGTTTCAGAGGGGCATACTGCCTCCATCTTCAGTGTCACACAGTCCACCCTTCCTCGAGCTCTACACAACTCCTCCAAAATGTTGCTATTTATTTACCAGTAAACACAGAGACACAGAAGAATGGAATATTCAGCAAAATACTGTGTATTACACTGTGACTATGTTATCATACTTACCTCACTGCATTCTTGTCTTTGCTGTCAAGCAATCTGTGATGACCCACATTGCCAGACCGACTATCTTTCCTACTTACACCAGCATTGACTGGTGATCTCTCGTGACTGGCTCCACCAGGAGACCCATTAATTTCAAATTCTTCCCATTCGATACCTTCTGACAGCTCACCAAATTCCTACAAAAACAAGGTTTCCGCATGATGATTCAATAATTCAATTGGTAGAACTACTATGACACAAAGTCCACATAAAAAAATATCCTGTTACAGAATAGGTGTAAATTTTACTTCTAAAGAACTGCAGACTCAAATACTGATGGGAAAATTATTCTGCTGGACTTACATCAACAGTCTGCCCTACAATACTTGACTTCATATCTGAGAGAGATGTCCATTTGTACACATTATACAAGACATTCACAGAAAACTGATTCTGTAACTCTTTCAAGCAATCTTTCATGAATGATATTACAAGGAATAATCTGGACTTACTATGTGGTATATGCAATTATGATCAGCACCTGCAATTTTTAACTTCAATTTGCAAAAATTATTGTTCAAATAAATTAAAAAAAAAATAAAAAAAGATATTCTTAAATGGGGAAAACAGAAAAATAGCCTCTATACCCATACAAGCTGTTCAACAGTGATTTTTAGTGGAAATTTGCACCCTCTTTTTTCCCAATTAATCAATACTAAAAACTGAAACAAAATTAGTATGGAATTACTTGTAACCTCTAAAGTCAGTGGGATTACTTACATCTTTAAAGGGAACAGTCATAAAAATTAAAATAAACAATTACATATATTATATAACTATTATAATAATAAAAATTGAAAAATAAATTAATAATATTCATTTATGAGTACATTTAACATTTTTTTCTCAAGTGAGTTAATTAATTAACTTCAACAATGGATGGGATGATACCGAGTGATGAATTCAAAAGGCTATGCAAGGACAATCTCTCTGTTTATTTAAGGTATAATTGCAACATTTGCTTTGAGGAACAGATAGAACTGGCAAAATCCTTTCAGTATAGTGGGTCTGTGTGTTCATAATTGAATTTGGAAACTTTCAAACACAAAACTGCACTGATAACCACTTGCCTGCAATATTACAATGATAACCTTCTTTACACACTAAACAGATACTGAAAGAAAAACATGAATTCTAATTTATAATAAAACCAAATGAAGTCTTTGTGGCACCCACTGAAGTCCTCTGAGTGCTAAACAAACCTGTGAATGCAGCTGCTGCTGAGGGGTTGTTTTGCGCTGGTGCTGTCTCATCTTGAACTGTAGGAAGCTGTCTGAACTTTCATCTTGTTCAGATTTAGGAGGCGGCCAACGCCACTTGCCAATTCTTACTGTCTTGGCTCGACCATAGGGATCTAGGAAGGGACGCGCTCCTGATGGATCCATATGTTCAGGTGGTGGGGGCATTGGTGGGGGAGGAGGAGGTGCAACTCCTGAAGAATTTATCTGTAAGAAAAAACAAGAATTAATATTACATTTGTTTATTTTTGGTTTACTTCACGATGTTGCTAGTAGCTCACACTAATACATGGCACCAAATTACATAGTGATCAGTAAATAATGCAATGAAGGATGTGGAAGGTAGCAGTTATGGCCAAGTGTGATGGACTACAACAGCCCTTGCCTGAAACAGCGGAAAACCATAAAAATGTCAATAATGATGGCTAGTCTCTTTGTCAAAATTTGAACTCTTCATTTACTGAATACAAAGCAGGAATGCTGCCCACTTGATCACAACATTCAATATAGCAAAATACAAAAAAGATAGTTATGAAAATTGTAGATATTTAGAGACAATAATGGTTTCAGAATTTTATCAGAAATGGACCACTAATATCACAATAGACTACTTAGCCGTATCTGTCCTTGGATTTCTAATGATTTGTTTCTATATAAATTTTCAAATTTTTCTTCACATGAATAACTGCTAGACAGTATTTAAAATTGCGCTAAGAAATGTGAGGGCAATCCTGATATGTGGAAATACGAGGAGAGAGTCTACAGCCATTTCGGGTAAGGGAGTGTAAACACAGTATACGCATTACAACATAAACATCATGACATACCAAGTCCACTATATTACTAAAATAGAACAATAAAAAATTGCATTAATGTCCTTAATTTTATTATGTATTACCTGAAATTTCTGTCTACAGACAAATGTGTGCCCTTCCTGAGTGCACATACATGAACAAACACACACACAAACAAAAGTGAGATACAGTAAACAGCATGATAAAACCCCTGTTAACATTCTTCTTGATAGGTTTATATTATTTTATATTTGTAATCCCAACTACAATTCAACAAAGTACATGCTGTATATTTTAATATTACCATAGATTCAGCCTTCATATGTTCTACTTACCACTTGCAACTAGTCTCCAGTTCTTTATTAGATCATTCTTATTACATTTTGCGTTGTGACTACTCCACACTTCCTGCCAGTCTACTAATATTTATTTGTTCATTATACAGCATTGATCTCAATAGTCACAGGCTTGCTAATCTTCATACACAAATTGTCATGCCTTTCTAACTCTGGTGGTAGTGTTACAAGTTAAAGGTACATGAGTCATGGTTACACCAGTAATCATTGTAACAAGAGCAACCAATAAAACTACAGTAACACATTTTTGACCTCTGAGAAATATACATGCAATTCAAGATGAATCTTTTGGGGGAGAGGTCTAGCCTACACAGCACATGGTCTACATATGAATAAAAAAGTAAAAAGTATAAGTTTTGAATATATATTCACAAAAAAAGGTAAAGTTGTCCCTGTCCATGTCATAAAGGGAAAAAGAAAGCAGAAGTGTAGCTCTACTCATGTTTTATTTCACCACTCAATGGAGGTGAGTGGTCAATTGCATGAACTGGCTGATGTACACCCCAGGAAAGAACCCTAGTACCTGTTGAATGAGGGGCTGGGTGGTCCCCAGAGCTGGTCTGAATGTTCTGGAGGAACAAAAATCTCATACACCTGTCCAGAACTTCACCCTGGATAATACAGCCTGTAGCTGTAGCTTGGTTACTACACTGACTATAAAATGTCAGCTCCAATATACATGTATCAATAATGTAAAAAACTTTTCTGATTATATGAAGTGAGCTACATAAAATATGGAAAAAAAAAATGCACGTTAACATTGCTTATGTGTTTGCTAAGGCACTCACAACTTTCATGAGCATTCACAGTTCTAAGATCGCCTTGGGTGATATTTAGACTTACATGGTACATTATCATGGCCTCTATAACAATGCTGGAAGCATGCACACTATAGTGTTAAAATTCATACAGATAAATTAGATGCTATGTGTCTCAGTTGACAATGGACCACTTACCTTGTTAGAGTAACCAGATTCTGTTGAGCTTCTCCTGGATTTGAGCTCACTCAGTACGTTGGTAAATGCTGCTTGAGGAGTGCCTGAACCTGGACTCTTGGTAGGGCTGAGCTTCCGAATGGGAGATATACGAAGCTGATTTGGAGGTGACTGAGCACGATGAACCTGCAGTAAAAACAACACCCTTCTCAAAAACTGTCATGGTGTTACCACAATTAATTGGGCAATGTTATAGTCATAACACCACTACTGAAATTCAACTTATAAAAGTTTGCATCTAAATTGCTCCTGTTACTTCAGCTTGGTAAGTGTTTCCTTTTCAGTACTGTTTTAAATGTCCATCCTGAAGTATTTGACTTTAAATCAGAACCTTGTGTTTAAAACAGGTTTATTGCAATACACGATTTCCTACAGTAATCAACCGCTAATGATCTTACCCTTATTGACATTAAAAAAACTGAAACATATCTAATCATGCCAAGTTATTACATTTCACACACATTTCATGTGATGTTGTTGAAGACTTTATCTCAAACATTGTTTCTTTCTTGTAGATTTTATGGCTAAAATGTCGTATCCATTTCTCATTTCTCCATGCTTGCCACATATTTGAACAAATGATCTTGCTTAATTTGGCTACCCTTCTACTCTTGATGTTTTTCATTCTGTTGTGTATGAGGTAAACAATAACAGTAAACAGCAGCTGCAGTTTCCTTATGATACCACAGCATGATGACAACTGATGGATATGGTCAAAACATGTAGCCGACCATTCTGCAATTAAGTGTCGACATTTGTTGCATTAGATGGCCCCTGCTCTCCTACTACAGCTTACCCTTATAATATTTTGTAAAGTGCATAAAGTATGAAACTTCTTATCATAAACTCTTTATCATCCTCTCAGAAATTTTTTTATTGCCCTGAATCCAAGCTCGTCTACTGGACTGAGGGAAAAAATCATCTTTAGCATTCCTTTCAAATAATTCTAGTATTTCCACAATTCTTTAACAGTAACCTCTTTTTCCTCATGAAGGAAAATAGATGACTATTAAGTCTATATTTAGAAAATTTTCATTCCTTAATGATAAATGGTACAAGTACTGTGTACTGTTATCAAGTAACTAATTAATATGTGGTTCTGTATCCACTTCATCCATTTTTGATGATTTTACATTTTCCTCTTAGATACCCTATGTTAAAAAATTTCTACCCATACCTGTTCCTGAGATCTAAAGGTGTTCTAATTCTTTCATTTTATTTCCCATATATATATATATATATATAAAAAAAAAAACATATCTATAAGTGCAATATCTACAAACACATACAATGAAGTTGACTATCTAACATCACATACATTATGTCCCCAAGCATTCATGTTAAGAATTTCTAAAGAGCAGTCTTTTCCTGAATCTTCAGATACAGTTCTAAGTAACAGAATTTCTACTACCTAAATAACTGTAATTTTATTAGAATTTTGTCTTGTCCATTTATCTACAATTTAGGAAATCAGAGTTCAGAATAATAAAAAAAGAAATAGACAAGATGCGTATATATATGTAACTGTTCTACCTATAATCACCTTTGCTAGCTCTTTTACCTTCCTTAATCTAAATATACCCAACTTCCTTAACATCACATTGCCAACAATTCTTCTTACTTCTCATACATGCTTGTATGACTAATTGTAATCTAGTGCAACAGCTTGCATTTTGCTACCTTAGGATGCTTTTATTATAAAAAAATTAAACTCCTAACCTAACATCTGAATCAGATATGCTGTTACATCCTAACCAAGACTGCACTCACCTGTGCTTTGACTGTAGTTTCCTGTTTGATAAAGTTTGGACTTTGTTGTTGGTATGGCGAAGAAGTACTAAAATGGGACTTGGGAGGGAGTGGAGGAATCTGTTGCTGAAGCTGCATGTTGCCTGACATGGGAGTCATGGTGACACTGGAACCAATTCGCTTCTCTGTTGACCACAGTTCTCCGTTTTCTGGCTCACGAAATGATACCTCAAAAAACATAACCACCTTGTTCTTATAGCAGTTCATGTGTTCAGCCACTGTTCATTCAGTTAGTAAGAGGTTATTAAAGAATGTCAGAAAGTGTTCACCTGCAGGCCAAATTAATATGTAAACACATGTAAAATGTTAGTCCAAACTCTGATCAGAACAAGCTGCCCTATGTGACTATATATATGATCATGCTTTCACCACAGTAATTTTAAATATGTCTGTTTGTTAGTTTAAGATGTATTTTAAATATTAATAATGCAAGTTACACTCTGAAGTACCCATTGTCATCATCATAAACATGCGAGGTTACACTCCAAAGCATTCTTTACCAAAGCATGCAGTCTTTAGAAATGTACTGCAGTCATAAGAATGTATCACAAGCGCACAAAATTACACAAATTTGCCTTACTTTAAAAACTGTATTATTTCAAAATGTGCATAAAAAACATCATATTGTGTACAGAAGTCCATCATTCAATTTATTTGACTACATCTGCACCTTTGTGACTGCAAAATCAGTAACCAGTAATGCATGTCACAGACTTTTACTGTGGTTTTGTTAATTGAAAATGTTTCCTCCACATTAAAAAGTTTATATGAACATTCAATATCCCCTGAAATGTCATGAAAATAGCTCATAACAGTATCAACAAACGCAAAGGTGTCACTGTGTATGCATTTGAGGCATATGAGGGAGTGGAGGTATAGTTCCACTCATTTTAACCTTGGCACTATATGGAGGTGAGTGGTCACCTTCACGCCTTAAAGCCTCTCCTGCTCCTGCCGGACATTGAACCAGAATTTCTTAGCTGTCCAGTACACTGTCTAGCCACTATACTAACTATGCTGGCCTGGCTCCCAAAATAAGCTCATGGTCCCTGCAAATGTCCCATCTTCATTATGATACAGTTATAACAAAATTTCTATGTTTCCGTATGTGTCTATGGATTCATATAAAGCACAGCTCTTACTAACACAAAATAAGCATAATACCTTTATTATTATAAGTATTAATACTAAAGTTTTTGCTGTTGACTATCTGTGTAATACTTCTTTCATTTCCCAGGCCTTTCAGTTAAATTCATACTTCCTTCCCAAATCTTCTCACTTCAGCATCCACAAAGAATGCAAATTTGTTCTTATTCCTGATGGAGCACGACACCATCAGAATTTACTGGTTGCAGTATAGGTCCACACATTCTTAAACTTGGCACTAGATTGGGGTGCGTGGTCAGTTTCATGCTCCAGCTACTTTACTCTCAAGAAAATAACTCCCATTACACACTGTATAGGAACCTTGACGGATCCCAGAGCTAGTCTTGATATTGTGACAAAGAAATTCCTGTTCCTCCCACATACTGAACCTCTGCACTGCAGCCCACTGCTGGTCGGTATATTCAGTGAATATTCCAGCTCATCGCATGCTAAAATTTTATTAATAACTACACAAGACACTGCAAAAGTAAAGGGTGTGAAACATTCATAAACTGCTAGAAACAGTACGTGGACATACAATCTACTTCATACTTCAGAGTGTTTATGAAAGTATGGGGCTAAAGTGACAGAGATAACTGGAGCTCAAGTCGGTGAGTGGAGACAGAACATGCATGGATAAGTACCTTTGAGCTCCTGCCTAGTGAATCGAATGTTGGGGGCTGCATCAGCCCTGTCATCTGGTGGGAGAGAGAAGGAGCAGCTCCTGACATGCTGAGGACGTGCATACCCTAGAATAATTGTGCGACACATGTCATGCCACCTCCTTCATGGAAAGGGACCAGAAGAAAAAGAAACCTGTCTTTCTTGGAACAAACCCACTTTTATACATGCCTGAGGCCTAACAAACAGGAAATGATTGTATAGAGCGGTATTAGTTCTAATATCCTAGCACAGAAATGTTACGCACAAAAAAATACCTTAATGAGGTTTTAATGAAACCATTTATTTTTGTACAATGGAAGCTAAATCATCAAGACACATGTTCTGTACAAGAAAATACTGTACAATGGAATGGAAACATTCAAGTGAAATGTGAGCCAAGTGTCAGCCACTGAGCCAATTAATAAATTACTGAATTGAACAAAAGTTTCAAGTGTTGCCTACAAAATAATTAAATGTGTAACAATTCTAGGCCACAGTTTATCAGTTTTGTTATCCGTGTTTGTGTTGAAAGTAATGATGAATAAATATCTCAGTATTACAGTTTATGTAGTTCACTGTCTTTAGTTACAAATTTCTGCAGATAATATGCAGATTATAATCTCTTATTTTTTTCAATACTTTACTTTAAAAATAGCAACAAAGATTTCAAGCTGTCTTTACGATTTAGAAAAGACAGAAAATTAAATTCTGAGCTCTGACCTTCCTTTATTATGCACACACGTGGTTAGTAATGAAAAATAACATAAGAAAATATGTATTTTGTGTAACTGCCAGTAATAGAAATTAAAGTATCCATGTAGTAAAAATGCAAACATGAAACTGCCTGACACAAAGTGTGCTTTACAATCTTCTACAGCAGAATTATGGTATCTGATTTCAGTGGTTGTTAAAAAATGGCACAAGCTGAATTTCACCCATTAACAGGCCATGAAGGCCCAGAGAGGGAGCAGAGATGTAGCTCTATTCTTCCTTTAACCTCGGTGTTAGATAAGGGTGGGTGGTCAACGCCATGTCCCGGCCACTCTTTATGCCTGGGAATACCCAGTACCCATTGTACAGGAGACTGGGTGGGCTCCACAGTTGGTCTTGACAAGTGTGGAAAATCTCGCCCTCCATTGGGAATCGATTCCCAGACCATCCAGGTTGTAGCAAGTTGCCATACCCACTACGCTATACCAGCCCACTTAAAAAATGGTAAACAGAATAATTTGTAATTCTAAGGATGTTGAACCGAGCTCTATGGAGTATATGTGGACTGTGGAGGGTTAGTTAGTGACTTTAAACAATTTCAAGTCAATTTCTGATAAATTTGGTGCAGTATTAGTTGCCGGCCTCTCACCACAGAAACTTGGATTCAATCCCAGGCCAGTCCAAGAGGGATTTGTGGTGGAAAATGTGGCAATGAGACAGGTTCTTCTCTAAGTATTTCAGTTTTACCTTGTCAGTATCACTACACCAATTCTCAATGCTCATTAATTCATAAACTGTCAACATTGTATACAGTATATAACCCAATTAACAATGTCATTACATAACACACTCGAACAGAATGAACTAATTCTCTGGAACAGAGTCCTTCCTGAGATTATGAAATCCACAGTCTTACTCCCATTTTCACAAATTGGACACTGCTCTCTGCCAGAAAATTCCAGGCCAAATTCCCACACAATACATCTTTAAGGTTAGTTTTAATATTAGTCTTATATATGCCTGAGGTCTATCAATCAGGCTATTCACTTTGGATTTTCATACAAAATTTTGATAATCATTTCTTACATGTCCTTTGTGTTCTACACATAGCATTCATCTCACCCAGTTTAATTAAATCATCTTAAAAATATTTTGCAACAGAGTATCAATTCTCGTGTTCCTTATCCTCTCTTTGGCCTATAAACTTCCTTCAGTACCCTATCTCAAAACACCATCAATCCTTCATCTCCCACAGTGAAACCAAGTCCCATTATCAACTACGTTACTGAATTGACACATGGGGGACATATTAAGAGGTCTGATGATAGCAACAGACATAGGCAACCAGTGCTTATAAACATAACCCACACTCATACCATTGCGAAAGTTCTGTGATGTTAGAAGTTAGCTTACACAGTGTCACATCCCACATAAAACAAAAATTCACTTTGTTATTAGTTAACAGCACACACAGAAGTGCAAGATGGTATTCACACAGTAGCACTTCAAGGCTGGTGCAGGCCCCCACCAGTAACGTGCAATTCACCTGTATGTACAATATGCACAACCTCAATCCATAATAGGGCAGACATTTTGCCCTAAAATCGAAAACAAGCTGATCCCAGCAGCTATGTGGTCCAAGGCAGGCCTGCAGCTGCTTGACTGCTGGGATTGCAGGTTCGAATCCCACTGAAAGCATGGATGTGTTTTTCCCTTATGTTTGTTGTGTGCTGTGTAGGTATCGGCCTCTGTAGCTGATCACTCAATCAGAGGAATTGTAGCAGGTGTGTTTATCTAGTTTTGTGTGTGTGATTCATAAACCTTCAACAATGAGGCCCAACTTGGGTTGTTGTGCCACAGAAAAAAATTAAAACATTAGTTTTCATGTTATGGCACATTTGAATTAATATTCCTTTCCTGGTATGACTAGTAGGAAAATGTAGCTAAAAACAAAAAAATGTGCAAAACTGTGTATGCTTGCAGTCCTTTATATACAGACTTCTTTGCCCTCTCCATACTCTTTTATTTGATGCATACTGTACTCAGAAAATTTTTGTGAAAACTATGTCAAAATATTTTTACCATACAATTTACAGTTCATTATAATACAAATACACATACACATAAACCCAACAGCTTTTACTATTTACATTAAGTTATGGCACCATTCTCTAATTACTGTTTTGAAATTAAAAGGCAGTTCACTTTCACTTAACAAATTACTTTTCAGACATTAAGTTCTCTAATAAAAGATATTTATTTATTTATGTGCAATATATTCTAGATTATGTATGATGTTTCTTCACACACTCATACACACACACACACACACACACACACATATGCACATGTGCACACGCACATACTAATTTTAAATTTTTGTAACATGAGAAACATGGACTTGCTATTATATTTTGCCAAAATTATTTTATTTCCAAATTTTTGTATGATGAGTTTCTGAAACAGCAAAATCTAGAACACAGCTGCTATATAGTATCCAGGTCAAAAGATTAAATGATTCTTTTATTAAAAGTACTCCTTACCAAATGTGATTAAATTTCATCTATGTACAGTACATTCCAGTATTGTGGTGGCAGTGACAGTGGTGGTGGTTGTGGTGGTGATGGCAGTGGTGGGTGTTGTTGTTGTTGTTGTTGTTGTTGTTGTTGTTGGTGGTGGTGGTGGTGGTGGTGGTGGCGGCGGTGGTGGTGGTGGCTGTTGTTGTTGTTGTGGTGGTGGTGGTGGTGGTGGTGGTGGTGGTGATGGTGGTGGTGGTGGTGTTGGTGGTGGTGGTGGTGGTGGTGGTGGTGATAGAACAAGAAAAAGAATATACTGCATTCTTCCAGCTTGAAACATTAAAAGGATGTGCAGATTTTATGCAATAAATTTAGTACCGATTATTTCTCACATGACTGGGATAAATTAGTTTTCAGGCTTGTATGAGGTGCATAAATTTATGAACAAATGTTTGGTTTATCCTTATTGACAGACTGCAAAGCAGGACAAACATATGCAATGACATATCAGAACTCACTGGGGTCTGCTGCTGGGCTGTCAGAGGAGGCTGAACAAGCATCTGTTGTAGTGCTTGATTCTGTGCAAGCAATTGCTGCTGGATCTGAATGTTTTGCGCCATTGCTGACTGCAGGAATGCACGTTGCAAGTTCTGCTGGTATGCTGCAACTGCTGGATCCACTCCTGTAGAACCTGCTTGCTGCTGTCCTGGTGTTGGAAAAGCCGGAAGACTAAGTCCTATTCACAGAATGAGGATAAACAAGTTTAAAAAGATGCAACTGATATCACAGTACACAGTGTTTCCACAAGTGTTCTTCCTGGTTTGGCACTCTGAATGCTTGTACCTCTTATAAACACACACCTTCCAGGAGCATAATACAATATTAATGACAAACTTGGCCATGCCATCGTTCAGATGGTTAGGTGCTAGCCTCTTACTACTGAGGCCTAGGTTCCATATTTGGCTTATACCAGTGAGATTTGCAGTGTCCCATGTATTTATCTCAATACTTCAAGTATCCCCATGTCAGTATCATTCCACCAATGCTCCATAACACACTTCATTCATCTACACCCAACACTACATGATCTTAGAAACTGACAGCATCACTCAATAAAACTCACTCCCCCTCCCCCCCTCCCTTCTCTCTCCCACTAACTGTAACTTTCACTCAGGTCTTCATCACCTGGAATGTGGACAACGTATGTTGGTAGTTGGTTACTGGAGTTTCTAGATAACAAGTAATGCCACCCTCAAGGGTCAAGCAGTCCAAGAATCTTCGTGGACTGCTTGACCCTTGACTATGGGACTACCAACCTACACCATATATCTCTGAAGAGTTGATACCTCAACCACACTACATGAGAAGCCTCAAATCTCAGTTCCTATATAATATACCCCAAGTTTCATTACTACACTATTTTCATCACCATCATCTCAGTACTCAGTCAATCACAAGCTGTCTTTCAATAATCCAAGTATCTTTAATTTACAGCTATTTAATTTTTATTTATTACCTATTATACTTTATACTTTGTAAATAATATGCAGGCCATGTTAATTTATAATGTTGTTTTCAGTTGTACTACATATTCATATGTTGCTCTCCACAACATTCACAGAGCAATGCAGGCAAATTTCTTAAAATTACAAAATACAATACTACAGTGGGTAACACAGGGATGCAGTTGGTTGAGGCACTATGCTGAAAGATGAAAGTTTGCAGATTCGATTCCTGATGGAGTCATTCAAATTTTTCATTGACTTAAACCTTTTGGCTGCACTATAGCCCTGGGGTCCACTCAGCCTTTAACAGAAATGAGTACCAAGGACATCTTCAGGGGGGGGGGTATGGCAAGTCGGTATACAGGATTTACAACCTTACCACCTACATGTGTCGAATGTCTAGAAATTCTTTAAGCCTCACACTGCTGAAGCCCTAAGGGCCCATCCAGACTTGTAATGGGATAGCTGTACCTTTACATTATTTAGTTACTTTGCAGATATAATTATTGTAGTTACTATTGTTACTACACTATGTGTGGTTATCACTGCACACTACAGTCACCACTACTGTTGCTCTCATCACACAGCTCTATATGGCCATTATACTGTTCCCTCTTATTATAGTACATTATGTTGTACGAGTTTCGGGTATCCTCCAGTGGCACAATCATCATATAAAATTTAATAAAAAGTCATCTAGCAGTCCTAAACTTAAAATACATGAATGGAGAGAGAGACATTTACATTGTGCAAAGACCATATCTCCTTCCCCTTCCTCAGGTGTTTCCATTATGTGTTGTATAGCAACAAAGCCTATCTTTTTTATCTTCACAAGTCTCCTCCTGATCCTCATCCTCCTCCTCAGTTTCTTCCCATGTTCTTCCTTCCATCTGCATGATGCATATCTCAACCTGAAGTTCCTAAACTGATCTCTCAATCATCATCTTGGATCTTTTCCTTCACTGTCATATTGAAAACCTGCAGGAGGAAACCTATCATTCTTACCCAAATTTAAGACACATTTCTTTCACCTCAATGTCAAAAAACCTATGGCCCTTCAGTCTGACCCCACATCCCTACAGTATATGGAGAAAAAATTTAAAGTAGGCAAAAGACATTCAGGGTGAAACACAAGGGAGACCTACTATGTAATCCCTGGTTCATCCAATGTAACTGAGAAGATATAACCAGAATCCTGAATATAAACAACCAACAGAAATATGAGAAAGTTGTGAGAGGCTCTGAAGTCCGGGCAATCACTGAGTAGCTCTACATGAATAAGACTTTTTAAAGCATCTAACACATGCCAAAAATTTTTTGGTACGCAACTAGCACACAGAATAAATCTTTACCATGCACAGCACATACATACACTGCAAAGATCTGAACCAATGTCACTGAGCAAAATCCTTCTTGTGACAGCGATAGTTGCCTGAGAAATTCCTGGCCTTTTCTGAATACTGAAGGTTTTGTACCAGTCAGTAGAGCCCTTTGCAATTTCTTCATTTACATCACCTTAATAATATTTCACAACAAAATTCCAAAGGTTACGTTTTGTAGGATTTGAATGGAAATGTTCCATTCTTGAAGTGCCTTATCTGGTAGTAGACAGGAAGACCAATGAAACCTCCAAACAATATTTCAATATGTGCAGCTTGGATAAGTAAGGAAAAGAATGCAATTACACATAAAACTTGTTGTAATTATAGATACTGGATTTAACATTATACAGCAGCATCTATATGAGAAGGACAGCAATGCCAATGAATACAGCCAGAAAAAACCTTTTGCACTGTTCTCAACTGATCACAACTATATTTTTATATTTTTGTGCCAGTAATGTAGATAAACATGCACCAATCAAGCAAATCACAAAGTCCTGAAAACAGTACCTGATAAGCAATACTTATGCTGGTTACTACACGACTAATTTGTATTCTAAGCAGTGTGTGTTACAATGTTTTGAACCAGACAGAAGACTGTTGAAATGGCTTTAAACTCTACACTTGATCATACCGTTATCATCACACCCAACTGTACTTTTCTGAGGATGGCATTGTTAAAGAAATCACTGAATGAGTATTGGCTCAACACACATGCATTCATCAAGCAGCACTTGCAGGCAACACTGTACAAGCATTTACTGTACCTTGCATGTTGTAGATTGGGATTGGCATGAAAGTGGCTTGGTCTGCGGACATCGAGGTGGAGTAGAATTGTGGCATGGCAGCCATAGCTTGAGCAGCACCAGCCATCCCCCCAGCAGGACCCATGTACGTTAAGCTACCAGGCGACTGGGCTGAATAGCCACCCGGGTGATGATAAGAAACAAACACACAGGACACACAGAAAGCACCGGGTTAGGTAATTTCATACCGAAGTACTCATGAAGCTAGTAGAGTAAAAAGATGTGAAGGTGAAGAATTCAGAATATACACCAGATTAAATGCATTTCTAAGGAGGACCCATTTTTATACGCATTTCTAAAGAGGATCAATTCTTATACGTGTATGCAAGGGTGAGTCAGTTGGTACCAGAGAGTCTTAACCTGCCGTAAAGCAGCTAGGGCCTGTAATTGATCTTTCATCCCATCTAGCAACAAGGTTAAGCATTTTGTCATATGCCTCCATGGCATGACCAGGAACAAATTTACCTCTATGTATGTGCACACACACATACACACCTATGGGGGGGAGGGGAAATGAGGGGGGGTGGTCTTCTAAACCTATTACTATATGCTTAAGAGATCAAGCTAAAAGTTCATAAAACAGAAAGCAAATCACGACAAAAAGTTCCTAGTGCCATATGCCACAGAGCCCAGCACACAGGGACCAATATCCCCGAGGAATCTGTTGCCATTATCCCTTGAGCAATTTTTCCCTTGAAGATGGAGGTAGTGGGCTCCGCTGAAATGCTAGCATCTACCCATCATGTAACACAGCATCATGCCCCAGGAGACTTTATACCTAATATTTATTAACATTCATTGTTATGAAAACTCCAAACTGCATGTAATGGTAAAACTTGTCTCAGAATGAATGTATTTGGTGGTAGAAAATTGTAAAATTCAGGGTAATATACTTATGTGCATAGTAACAGAATGTAAAAAAGTTACAAAATGTCAGGTTGCAAAGTCACTTGCATGGATGGAAGTTAACATTCAGGAAAAACATAAAGATCTAAGTTTTAAAATGGTATAGAATGTAATTAAGTTAAATCAATTTGGACAGCACAATACCCTTCTTGAATTCTGAAATATCTCAGAAGTTATGAGAACAATCTCCAAGGATGTCACAAAATTTGCCATAAAAATTGTAGGGCCTGAACTCATTAATCAAATAACGGTCACTCAAACAGGGTACATAGAATACTATTGGATTCTCCACGCATATACAATCTGGCATAGGCTCTCCACACCATAAATTCTCATGTATCTAATAAGTGTGTCTGGTCATCTATTTTTAGTACTTAAAAAGTTAATTACTACAGTTTCATTTTTATGTGTGCACAATCAGAATTTCCCTAAAAAGTCACTAACATATTGAGACATGTCATTATGTGACAACAGAATTTGTAGAAAATGAAACGAATCAACATGATGAAAGCTTATGATAATCCATTGCAGTCTAAAGGATTAGAATGTGTATAGATATTAATGAGACCTATATTTCATGTCAAGCACTTCTTTTGTGTAAGATGAGTCATTTACTGAGAATTACGACAAAATTAAAGCTGTGCTTTATGCAAGAAAAACTATATAACTAACGGATATGTACCAAAATTAAATCTACCTGACAATTTTTAGTGTGGATGTCACTATCAAATTTAAGGAAAACCCACTGAGTTGTCTGCGATATTAAATATGTGTATAAACAGATAAAATCTCCCCTATTCACTCTGTGCAAAGACATACAAAACAAACAGAACATCACACGTTTAACTAAAAAAAATGAAGTATCACAACAGCAAGTATCATAACAATAACAGCTATCAGTCAAGCATAACTATTTTCTGTATTAACACAGCTACATGTTTTGGCTACATCCTGCTGTCAAGGTTAACCCCATATGCAGAGGAAATTAGTGGGGCTCATCAAGGTGGATTATGACGCAACAGCTCAACTACTCTGATCGTATATTCTGCATTTGTCAAATACTTCAAAAAAAATGGGAATACCACAAAGCAGTGCATCAGCTCTTTATAGGCTTCAAGAAAGTTTATGATTCAGTAAGGAGGGAGGTCTTATATAACATTCTCATTTAGCCAGGTATCCCCATGAAACTGGTAATGCTAATAAAAATGTGTCTGAAACCTATAACTGAGCCCGGGTAGGTAAAAATTTGTCTGACATGCTTCCTATTAGGGATGGTTTGAAACAAGGAGATGCTCAATCTCCATTGCTTCTGAACTTTGGTT
>Ga0123357_10000756_pt1 | contig 32588 bp, 23 predicted proteins | sample TergutEmb28metaG_FD_89873 | JGI IMG/M metagenome (GOLD analysis project Ga0123357, IMG submission 89873) | Embiratermes neotenicus P4 segment gut microbial communities from Petit-Saut dam, French Guiana - Emb289 P4 | ecosystem: Host-associated > Arthropoda: Insects > Digestive system > Gut ... | reverse complement strand
CTGGCGGTGGCTCGGTCAAAGCCTGGGCACTCAGTGAGCCCGGGTCGCGGAACCAGATCGATGGCGCCGTGGGGCAAGGCAGTGCGCCAGCCGAAGTCGGCGGTGGCGCGACGCACGGTTTCGGCGGCCCGGATGCCGATGATCTTGCCAAGAGTGGCGCGGATCTCGGCCTCTGGCTTGGGTGAGTAGCGGACGGTCTTGTCGTGGGCAGCGCGAAGCTGGTTGGGATGCGGCTCGGCCACGCGAGTGAGAGGAAGTAGTCGCGCAGCGTCCGGGAGGGCAAGATGTCGGCGTCGCCACCACGACCGAGACGGTCAATCGATCAGGCCGATCTCGTTGGAGAACTCCGCCAGTGCCTTGGCCGCCTGATCGCGGCGTGCCCTGCGTTCACGCTGGAAAATCCAGCGGCGCCAGAATCTTCTCGGCGCTGGCGCGCGGCAACTCCAGGGTGACGCTGGCTTTGTCGTGCTTGCCTTTGAGGGCGGCACGCAGAGCGCGCGCGTCGTCGGCGAGAGCTTCGGACACAACGACCGCCAACCGGAATAACTTGCGCCAACCGATGTGAGTGCGACCCGGGTCACGGTCTCCCCAGTCGGAAGGCACTCCATCCGTGCGCCTGGTGGGACGCTGCCAGAGATCCTGTGCGTGGCTGGCGCACCGGTCAACGACCTCGCCCAGTGGTTCGGAGCCCACAGGTCGACGATCTCGCGCCGCCTCGCGCGTGGCCGGCGACCGGCAGATCAGGGTTGCCGGTTGCGCAGGCTGCGTGTGACGCGCTGGTTGGAGACGAACCAGTCTTCGACGTATGGGTTGATCGCGGCTAGGCCGGTGCGCATGTTGTTGAACTGGGTTCGCACGACCCGGCCGCGTAGCAGCGGTTCCAGGTGCGCCGACCTGTTGCGGTGCCGGTAGATGCCGTCGATTCTGTGGACGAGGTCGCCGGGTGTGATTGTTAGGTGGGGGAAGGCTAGGTGCAGGGCTTGGTTCCACAGCAGTTGTCGTCCTGCGTCTCTGTCGGGCAGTAGGTAGCGCCAGGTGCCGAAGGTGAGCTGCGCGAGCAGGTCGGGGTGGCTGGGGCTGCGGCCACCAGGCTTGCCTGCACGGGTGGCTTGCCGGGCGCGGGTGTGGGCTCTGGGCAGGTCCGCGCCGAGAAGGCGCTGAATGAGGCGGGAGGGGTCGGTGAGCCAGTCCGGCGAGTGTGGCCTGCCGCTGTGGCGGTCGGTTTGGTTGGCGTTCCATGCCGACAGTTGTTGGTCAAGGGCGTTTCTGAGCACGACTTCCACGACGTGCAGCGCCTCGTAGACTGCGCCGCTGAGTTCGACATTCCATTCGTAGAGCCGGACAGCGGCCTGGATGTTGCCGCCTGCCGCGGTGAGGTACGGGCCGAGGCGGGGCGTGCTCAGGCTCGTGCAGATCGCCGACAGCCTGGGATTGTTGACGAGCGGAGCGGCGAGTGTCACGGGTGTATCCTGGCATCGAAGGCGCAGGCAGGTCTCTGCGTTACAACTCTGCTGGAGGTCCGGCGGTCTCCACCGTCCGGGCCTCCAGACATGTCGGCCTAGACCAAGGTCAAGAACGAGGGCCACGTCCACACCATGACGACCCGCCGCTACCGGCACGGCGGAGGCCGTGGCGGCCTCTACCCCCAGCTCGTGGAGTCACCGGTATTCGGGCACTCCGATACCCATGTGCTGCTGCAGATCGCCGACGTCCTCGCTTCCGCGTTGATCTACTCGTGCGCATGCGCGGCCTACTTGCCGCCGACGCCGGGCGACCCGCACTTAGATCCCGCCTACTGCTCAAACCCTGACCCGACAGCACCGCTTGCCGGCTTCTGTCCGGGACGCGGCTCACGATGGTAGTAGACGGTAAGCGTCACGTCATCCTCGTCAGCAGTCGGTGTCGAGTGGAAGCAGACGTCTTGGACCCACACGTCACCCAACGCTTCAATGCTTTCGGCCACTCGGCGAAACAGCGCGGCAACATCGCCCTGCCCGACGCCGACGCCGTTGCCTTGAGAGAAGTGATGGGCAGTCCACCTATCGCGCTCATCGGCCACAGCCACAGCATCCCAGAAGCGCAATCGACGAGTGAAGAGCGCACCGTCGCACCTCCTCTCCGCCGTCACAGCGATCTTTCCAACCCGGTGAAGTGGTGATGGAACCCGTAAATCAGGGGTTCCCACAAGACCAACGGAGTGTCTCGAAGTGCACTTGGCCGAGCGTTGTTGTGCACCGGCATGTCAAGGAGGCGTTGACCGAGCTGCGTGGCATCGTCTGCGGCATCCATCCGCCAGCCCTAGGCGTCGGCCTGGACGTCGCGTTGGCCACCCTGGCCGCCCACAGCGCGGTGCCGGTGACGCTGCGCGTCGACCTCGGCGACCGGCCGGACCGCGCGAGCGAGGCCGTCGCCTATTTCAGCGTGGCAGAAATGCTCGCCAACATCGCGAGGCACAGGCCGAAGCCGTCTCGGTCAACGACCTCGCCCAGCGATTCGGAGTCGACCGCTCCACCGTCTGCCGCAAGATCAATGTGTAGTGTCCTGTCGCTGGGTTCAGGTCGACGAAGCGGCGCCTTGCCGTGACATCCCAGTGCGTCCTATAACTTCCTATAACCTTGTTAGTTATAGGAAGCTATAGGAGGTCGTGATGCGGAACAGCGTGTACGCCCCCGGGCCGGGTGCCCGGCCGCCCTTGCTCGTCGGTCGCGGTGATGCTCTCGGTGACCTACTGGCTGATGTCCTTGACATCGGGGAACGCGGGCGTCGTCAAGACATTCTGCTCATTGGCCCACGAGGGGTTGGCAAGACGGTCTTGATGGCTGAGGCTGCTGAGAGCCTCCAGAGGCAGGGCTTTGAGCATCTCTCCGTCCAAGCCGTGGGCGGACAGGTGTGGCTGGTCCGGACGTTGATGCAGCGTGCGGCGGCGCTGATCGACGCCGGGAACAGGCCCTGGAAGCGGGCGAAGAAGGCTCTCGATCGGATCGCGAGCGTGAGCTTCGGGATTGCCTCTGTGACGGCTACGGTGGAATGGCGCGCTGCGGAGAACGCCCCGACGCCGCCCGATCCGTCGTTGCTGGCCGATGCGCTGGCGGCGGTCGCACGGGAAGCGGCGAAAGAGAAACCCCGGACAGGATTGTTGCTGACAATCGATGAACTTCAAGCAGTCCACCGTGATGACTTGGCTCTGTTGTCGGCGGTGCTGCACAGGTTGACGGTCGAACATGCCAGTGCTCCAGTCGCGCTGATTGCCACCGGGTTGACGAGTACTTGGGCGGTTCTGCGAGAGGCAGGTGTGACTCATCCAGATCGGCTCTTCCGTCAGGTTATTATCCCAGCGGCCCTGACAATTGACGAGGTTTGGGAAGCGGTTGTTGAACCCGCGTACCGGCACACGCCGAGTGTGCGATGGGACCCGGAAGCCGTAGAGTTGTTGGCGCGCGCCAGTGGCGGCTATCCGGCGCACGTTCAGATCTTCGCCGACCGTGTCTGGCGTGCGGCGGCAGGGCCAGAGCGGATCACCGCGAAAGAGTCGGCAGAAGCTCTGCAGGCGGCTGAGGCCGAAGTCCTCGACAGTGCCGTCGCGCCACGGTGGGCCTCGTTGAGTGACAGGCAGAAAGAGTACGTCGCCGCGCTGGCTGTAAACGGTGGGACCGCGGTGAGCAGTGTCGTTGCGGCTACTTGTGGACGCACCTCATCGGAGGTCTCCGATGTGCGTGACAGTTTGCTGCGCGCCGGTGACATTTGGGCGCCTCGGTACGGTCGCACCGCCCTAACCGTTCCAGCGTGGCGTGATTTCGTCTTGGAGCACTATCCCGATGAGCAACGTGACAGTACCCGCGTCAGACTTGTCTCGCTGGAGCAGATGGCGGTCTATCGCGAGCAGCGTCGGTCATCAGGCGGCAGCCAGAGCGGCGTTTGAGATCGGGATGGTTCCGCAGACGGTCGGCTCTTCTGCTGTTCCCGTGGGTGGGTTGATCTTGGGTTGGGGGCGACACGCCGTTCCTCGTACAGGTTTCTGGACCCTCAAGGTTCCGCAACCAGTGAACGGGGAACGGCGTGTCTTACGTCAGGGTATGGAAGCGGCTGGGCGGGGTCGAGGGCGCGGTCGTCGATCTGGTCGAAGAACACGGCGAGGAGGTGCTGCTCGCTTCGGTTCGGTCGCGCAGTTGGCGGCGGTCGCGTGGCTCGCGGTGCGGGCGGCGCTGCGCGGGGTATGACCGTGGTGGCGGGCGCCGGCGGTGGCCGGGCGCTGGACCTGGGTTCGACGCGGGCGTTTCTGGAGGCTGACGCGCCGAGGGTGTCCTGCCCGGCCCATGGGGTGGTGGTCCCCGCCGTGCCGTGGGCGCGGCCGGGTTCGAGGACCAGTGCGCGTGGCTGGCGGCGCACACGGCGCTTCGCGTGGTCGGCGAGCTGATGCGGGTCAGTTGGCGCGCGGTCTCAGGGATCGTCACCCGGGTGGTGGCTGAGCAGTCCGGGAAACGGGACTTGTTGGGCGGGTTGCGGTGGATCGGGATCGATGAGATCTCCCACCGCAAGGGTCAGCGGTACCTGACCTGCTTCATCGACCATGACACCGGCCGGCTGGTGTGGGCCGCGCCCGGCCGCGACCAGGACACGCTGTGGAAGTTCTTCGACCTTCTCGGGCCCGACCGGTCCGCCCAGCTGACCCACGTCTCCGCCGACGGCGCGGAATGGATCTACACCGCGTCAAACGGCGCGCGCCGGGCGCGGTGTTGTGCCTGGACCCCTACCACATCGTCGCCTGGGCGAACGACGCCCTGGACCAGGTCCGCCGAGGCCTGTGGAACCAACTGCGCGGCGCGGGCAAGACCGATCAGGCCGCGGCGATGAAAGCCTCCCAATGGGCGCTGGTGAAGAACCCGGCCGACCTGACCGGGGAACAACGCACCACCCTGGCCCACATCTCCCACACCAACAGGGGCCTCTACTGCGGCTACCTGTTGAGGGAACAACTCCGCGCGGTGTTCGAAGTCAAAGGCGAACAAGGCCTGTCACTGCTGGCCGGCTGGATCGCCAGGGCCGCCCGATCCAGGCTCCCCGCCTTCGTCAAACTCGCCACCACCATCAAACGCTTCCTGCCGCTGATCCGAAACACCATCGAGCACGGCCTGTCCAACGCCCGCACCGAGGCCACCAACACCCACCTACGACTGCCAACCCGACGCGCCTACGGCTACCACAGCCCACAAGCCCTCATCGCCATGGCCATGCTCACCCGAGGCGGCCTCTGCCCACCACTCCCCGGGCGGCCGGCATGACCAAAACCCACCCACGGGCACGGCAGAAGACCCAGACTTAGGCTGCGTGTTCGTTGTGGATGACGTAGACTAGATGCGTGCCTCGCCGGGCTCCGGAGTGAGGAAGGAAGGGCCGGGATACCGCCGGAATTGACGGGACCCGGCCCTGACGCTGTCCGGCGCAGATATGTGCCCAGGTTTGCGGGCTCAGGTCAGGGTCAGGTTGATCTCCGTGATCGTGTTCCCCAGGATGTCCCGTAGGGTGCGGTCGCCGGTCTTACGCGCAGTGCCCACGACCCCGGCCACTGCATCTGGAATCCACAGCATCGGCTCGGCTTCGGCCCCGGCTGGCTTGGCGAAGTCGTAACTCAGCGAGTGTGGCACGGTGCCGGTCTTACGCAGCGCGGCGACCAGGCTCAAGTCGCGGCGATTCAGCGTCGGGGCACGAGCTTCGGCCCAAACCTGCTTGATGCCGAGTAGGCCCAGCTCGAAGAGCAGCCGTTCCAGGCACAAGCGGCGGGCGCGTTCTTGTCGACGCGGGTTTACTGGCGCGCCGACGATGACCAGGCCTGACAATCCCGACCCGGCGGCGGTTGCTGCGGCAATGGTTTCGACGATCTTGATGTGCTGACGTTCGGTCTCGGCTCGCCAGTGCAGCCGTCGGGCTTTGGCCGGTAGTAGCGCGCGTAACGCGTCTCTGACCGGCTCGCAGCCCTCCGAGTCGGCGAGAGCTGCGGCCAAGACGTAGAAATGCCCGCCGTGGGTTTGCTGGACCGACTCATCAACCCAGCCATCACGGGCATCGCTCACCGCTTGATTCTGCCAGACTCAAGATCGTCGCACCGCAAGGTCGACACTGCGACGCCGACCTCTGTGGGACGCCCAACCTCAATGAGACGAGAGTCGAACCCACCGAGAAGAGGGTTCCCACAAGACCAACGGGGTGTCGCTCAGTGCCCCCGACAGGAATCGAACCTGCGACGCCCGGCTTAGGAGTCCGGCGCTCTATCCCCTGAGCTACGAGGGCGGGGACCGGCGCGAAAGGTGGTCTCAAACTCGTCGAGTCTGCGGTGATCAGCTTGGGCCGGCCTCTGTTGGGTCGGGGGCCTTGCGGCCACTTGACCCACGGTCAAGGATGTCATGTCAGGCGGTTTGACGGCAAACCCCGCCCATTTGGGCGGTGCCCGGGTGGCCGGGGCGAACCAGCCCGCCGGGCGGCGGGCTGGTTCGCCGCGATGTGTAGTAGCGCGCTCTGGCCAGCATGATCCGCGATCGGATGCGGGCGCACCTCAGTCGCCTGCGCGACACCCGAGAGATCGGGCCGGCGGTGATCTCCTACCGTGACGGCAAGGACAACCCGATTTGGTCCGTTGAGCTTCGTGGCGGCAGCAGCGGCGTGGCCGGCGCGGTGGTGATCACCTGGGCTCCGGTTGGCCTCGTTGGTCTGCCTAGCATTGAGATCGACCTTGACGATGGGCAGAAGGAAGGCGGCGCAGGCTCGTGAGCGGATTCGATGACGCCACGTTTTCTGCGCCACGGCGACAGGTTTGTGGGCGCCTTGGCGGTCGACGCGCACATGCGCCGCCAGAAGACCACCAAAGCCTCCACATGGCGACGCCTGGAAGCGCAACTCAACCTCTTGCGCCTGCACTCCTCGTTGTTGTTCACCGAAGTGTCGATGGCCGCTGATCAGATGGTCCCGACGTTTGATCCTGTTGACACGGCGCCCGAGGCCGCGGCCCGAATGGTTCGGGCGCAGTGGTGCATGCCGATTGGCCCGGTGGTCAACCTCACCCGCCGACTTGAAACCGCTGGGTGTTTGGTGTTCGCCACTACCGATCGCATGCGTCTCACGCTTGCCCATGACCTCGGGCACCTTTGCCTGCACACGTCGTTTGTCAGCGATGACATGGAAGGTGAGGCCAACCGCTTCGCGGCCGAGTTCCTGATGCCCGAGGACGCCATCCGTCATCAACTGCGCCGCCCCGAGCTGGGCGCCCTGCTTGACCTCAAGCGTGAGTGGGGCGTTTCAATGCAAGCGCTGTACGAACGTGCTTATCACCTTGGACTGGTGACCGGGACCGCGCGTCAACAGCTTTACCGGATGCTCAATGCGCGCGGTTGGAAATCAGTCGAGCCCTACCCGGACCGGGTGCCGCGAGAGACTCCTGAGCTTCCCTCCCACATCGGGAGCACGCTTCACGAGCGCGGGCTCGACACCGATGAGATCAACGAGTTGGTTGGGGTGGTCCGCGCCGAGGACAACCCATTTCAGCAGTTGCGCCTGCGCGTCGTCTAGCGGTCCACGCGCGCGGAGGCGACCTGCCGCCGGCGGCGCCACCGGCCCCCGCTGAAGGCCGCGGAACGGGTTCCGCCGGGCAGGCGACCGCGCAACCGACGGTCGCGGGCAGGCGACCGCGCAACCGACGCCCGGGCGAGAGGCGACCGCGCAACCGACGGTCACGGGATAGGCGACCGCGCAACCGACGCCCGGACGACGCGCCGGGCGTCATCGGACGGCCGGGTGACGCCGACCGGGCGCTTGGCGGGCGCGGCGACTGGCGAGCGGAACTGCGGCGCGACGCCTCCGGCGGGCGCGACGAGGATGGTCGGACAGCCCGCTCCGGGGCGCGATTCCCGGCCAGCTAAGGACATTCCTTCGCCCTCGGAATTATTAGTCCCCAAACGTTGGTCCCCAAACGAAATGGCCTCGTTTCCCACCACGCGTGGAACGCGAACTCTAATCACGGTACCTGCGTTTTGCGGGCCTGTCGTGAGTTGTACTCTGTGCCGCACGGGAAGGGGTGGTCAGGGTGGACCGACCCCGCGCGGTGGCCGATGCGTGACCTTTCGGTGCTGGGGGATTCCGCAAACCGTGGTTCGGAAGATCCAATTGCAGCTCGGACGAAGGCCGTCGCCGCGCTGGCACGGCTGATTGGGAAGGAACGTTGCGCCTGATGAGTGCACACACAAGCACCGAGAAGTCTGGCGGCACGGCGTCACCGGCGGCAGCCGCCGCGGCGTCCGCGCGTGTGCCGGGCAAAGCATGGTTGATGCTGTTCATGGCCTTTCTGGGGTTCGGGATCAACTTCTGGGCGTGGGCCCTGCTCACCCCGCTCGGCCCGAAGAACATCCAGACTGGGCTGGGACTGTCCAACTTCACCGAGGCTTGGGTGGTCGCCATCCCGGTGGTGGTGGGCTCGATCGGCCGCATCCCGATCGGCGCGCTGACCGACCGCTACGGCGGCCGGGTGATGTTCCCGATCGTCTCGTTCGTCACGATCATCCCGATCTTGGTGCTCGCTTTCGCTGGTGAGCACAACCTGACCGTGCTGTTCATCGCCGGCTTCTTCCTGGGCATCAGCGGCACCACGTTCGCCGTCGGCATCCCGTACGTGAACGCCTGGTTCCCGCCAGCCAAGCGCGGCCTAGCGGTCGGCCTGTTCGGCGTGGGCATGGGCGGCACCGCGATCAGCGCGCTCACCACGCTGAAGTTCGCCAACGGCTTCCAGGGCCTGAAGACCCCCACTGCGGCGCAGCTGCAGAACTGGGCGTCGGTGTGGACGCCGGCTCCAGGCGCTTGCAGCGCGTCCAACCGCGGCGCGTGCGTGCCGATCCTCGACCCGGCGACGGGTATGCCGAAGATCGACCCGACCACCGGCAAGGCGTCGCCGAACGCGACCGCCTTCCTGCACAACTTCATCGTCTCCCCGTCGTGGAAGATGCCGTTCATAATCTGCGCGATCGCGCTCGCCGTGTACGGCATCCTGGCCTGGCTGATCATGCGCGACGCACCGAACCGCCCGCTGCCGAAAGAGTCGCTGGGCACCCGGATGGCCTGGACGCTCAAGATGCCCATCACCTGGCTCGGCTCGGCGATGTACGCGATCGGCTTCGGCGGCTACGTGGCGTTCAGCGTGTACCTGCCCACCTACCTGAACAAGGGCTACGGGATCGTGCCGCAGGACGCGGCGAACAAGCTGGCCATCTTCGTGATCATCGCGGTCATCATGCGCCCGATCGGCGGCTGGCTGTCCGACCGGTTCGACGGGGCCCGTGTCACCGCCGTGGCGTTCTTCATCGCCGCGGTGTGCGCCTACATCCAGTCCACCGGCCCGGGCGGCAACCTGGTCAAGGCCGGGTTCAACATGAACGACGCCGCCGTTCCCGGCGTCGGCACCGCCATCTTCCTGATCCTCGCCGCCGCGCTGGGCATCACCTGCGGCGCCGTGTTTGCCCTGGTGGCGCAGCGCACCGAGGTGGCCAAGGTCGGCTCGGTCACCGGTGTCGTCGGCGCCGCCGGCGGGCTGGGCGGGTTCATCCCACCGCTGATGATGGGCGGGTTCTACGACGGCAAGACCGGCGCCAGCTACAGCATCGGCTTCCTGCTGTTGGGCATCATGGCCACCCTGGTGTTCATCCAGTCGCTGGCGATGATGCGTCGGCGCGCGCCCGCCAAGGCGGCGGCAGCGTAGCCGAACGATGCTGCGTGGCCAGCGCGTGCGCGAGTGCTGCGGTCGCCCTCAGGCTCCGGCGAGTGCCGCCCTGACGGCCGAGTATGAGCAGTCGCGCACGCCGGCGCGCGACGCCGCTGCCGCGGCGCGGTTGGAGGGGGGGACGCGCCGCGGCAGCCCGGACTCGCCGCGGCAGCCCGTGCTCACGGGCGCGTCGCCTGAGACGCTCGCCGCGCGCGACGCCCGACGCGGCACCATGTTCACCACCAGCAACAACTCGCCGCCCCGGTGGCGACCGAAGCTTGACGCAACTTGGATTAGGAGCAGCTGATGAGCAACCTCGGCAGCGCGACCGGCAAACGCCCGGGGCTGGACGACCCGCTGACTGAGGCGCTGCTGCGCGCCGGACGGCATCTGCGGCCTGGGACCGCGTCCGCCGATCTGCGCGCGGTGCACCAGGTCGGCGGACGGGACGCGGACGTCTTCTACCGGGACCGCTGGTCCTACGACAAGGTGGTGCGCTCCACCCACGGGGTGAACTGCACCGGCTCGTGCTCGTGGAAGGTGTACGTCAAGGACGGCATCATCACCTGGGAGGCCCAGCAGACCGATTACCCGTCGGTCGGGCCGGACCGCCCGGAGTATGAGCCGCGCGGCTGCCCGCGCGGGGCGTCGTTCTCCTGGTACACCTACTCGCCCACCCGGGTGCGCTACCCGTACGTGCGGGGCGCGCTGCTGGAGATGTTCCGCGCCGCCAAGGCCCGCCACAATGGCGACCCGGTGCTGGCCTGGGAGGAGATCGTCAGCACCCCGGAGCTGCGCCGCCGCTACGTCAGCGCGCGTGGCAAGGGCGGGCTGGTGCGCGCCAACTGGGAGGAGGCCGCCGAGATCGTCGCCGCCGCCCAGGTGCGCACCATCAAGAAATACGGCCCGGACCGGGTCGCCGGCTTCTCTCCGATCCCGGCGATGAGCATCGTCAGCCACGCCATCGGGTTCCGCTACCACACCCTGATCGGCGCGCCGGTGCTGTCCTTCTACGACTGGTACTGCGACCTGCCGGTCGGCTCCCCGCAGGTGTTCGGCGACCAGACCGACGTCCCCGAGTCCGGGGACTGGTGGGACGCCGGCTACCTGATCATGTGGGGTTCGAACGTGCCGGTCACCCGCACCCCGGACGCGCACTGGATGGCCGAGGCCCGCTACCGCGGCCAGAAGGTCGTCGTGGTCAGCCCGGACTACGCCGACAACGTCAAATTCGCCGACGAGTGGCTGGCCGGCCAGCCCGGCACCGACGCCGCATTGGCGATCTCGATGGGGCACGTGATCCTGACCGAGTTCTACCGCGACCGTCAGGTGCCGTACTTCACCGACTACGTCAGCCGGTTCACCGACCTGCCGTTCTTGGTCAAGCTGCGCGAACTGGAAGACGGCAGCCACGCCGTCGGCAAGTTCCTCACCGCCGCCGACCTGCCGAGCCTGGACGGCGGCGAGAACGCCGCGTTCAAGACGGTGCTGATCGATTCGGTCACCGACCAACCCGTCGTCCCCAACGGTTCGCTCGGCTTCCGCTTCGGCGAGCAGGGCGCGGGCAAGTGGAACCTTGAGCTCGGCGAGGTCAAGCCGCGGCTGTCCCTGTACGGAACCGACGGCGCCCAAGCCGTCGAGGTGTCGCTGCCGCGCTACGACAACCCGTCCGGGGACGGCGCGCTGATCCGTCGCGGCGTCCCGGCCCGCGAGCTCGACGGGCAGCTGGTGACCACCGTCTTCGACTTGATGATGGCCAACTACGGCGTCGGCCGCGACGGCCTGCCGGGCCAGTGGCCCACCGGGTACGACGACGCCTCCCAGCCCGGCACCCCGGCCTGGCAGGAGGAGATCACCGGTGTGCCGGCCGCCGCCGCCGCTCGCGTCGGCCGCGAGTTCGCCGCCAACGCCGAGGCGACCAACGGCCGCTCGATGATCCTGATGGGCGCGGCGACCAACCACTACTACCACTCGGACCTGATATACCGCACCTTCCTGGCGCTGATCACGATGACCGGCTGCCAGGGCGTCAACGGTGGCGGCTGGGGTCACTACGTCGGCCAGGAGAAGGTGCGTCCGGTCACCGGGCACTCGACGCTGGCCCAGTCGGTGGACTGGCAGCGTCCCCCGCGCACCATGGTCAGCGCCGCGTACTTCTTCCTGGCCACCGACCAGTGGCGCTACGACACCACCGACTCCAGCCACCTCGCCTCGCCGCTGGCCGCCGGCCGGTTCACCGGGCAGACCCAGGCCGACCTGGTCGCCACCTCGGCCCGGCTCGGTTGGATGCCGTCCTACCCGACGTTCAACCGCAACCCGCTCGACCTGGCCGACGACATCGCCGCTTCCGGCAAGGAGCCCGGGCCGTTCCTGCGCGAGGAGATCCGCGCCGGCCGGATCGGATTCGCCGCCGAGGACCCGGACGCCGAGGAGAACTGGCCGCGGGTGCTGACCGTGTGGCGCTCGAACCTGCTCGGCTCCTCCGCCAAGGGGGACGAGTACTTCCTGCGGCACCTGATCGGCTCCGCTGACTCGCTGCGCGCCAAGGAGACGCCGGAGGGCGCCCGCCCAGCCAGCGTCCGCTGGCGGGACCAGGCCCCGGCCGGCAAGCTCGACCTGCTGCTGTCGCTGGACTTCCGGATGACGTCGACCACTCTGTTCTCCGACGTGATATTGCCGGCCGCCACCTGGTACGAGAAGCACGACATCTCCACCACCGACATGCACCCGTTCGTGCACGCCTTCAGCGCGGCCATCGCCCCGCCCTGGGAGACCCGCTCGGACTTCGACGCCTTCCACACCATCGCCCGCCGGTTCAGCGAGCTGGCCGCCACCCACCTCGGCGAGCGCACCGACCTGGTGGCGATGCCGCTGCTGCACGACACCCCGGACGAGTTGGCCACCCCGCACGGCGTGGTCGCCGACTGGCGCGACGAAGGCGTCGAGCTGACCCCGGGCGTGAACTTCCCCAAGCTGATCCCGGTGAAGCGCGATTACGCCGCGATCGCCGACAAACTGGGCGCGCTCGGCCCGCTGGCCGACTCCCTCGGCCAGGCGGTGAAGGGGCTGAACTTCGACCTGAAGGAGTCGGTCGCCTTCCTGGCCGCGAAGAACGGCGTGGTGCGCGGCGGCGCGGCCGACGGGCGCCCGTCGCTGGGCACCGACATCAAGATGGCCGAGGCGATCCTGGCCATGTCCGGCACCACCAACGGGGCGCTGGCCGTGCAGGGCTTCAAGACCATGGAGAAGCGCACCGGCACCAAGCTAGCCGACCTGGCTGAGGAGAACGAGGGCAAGCAGATCACCTTCGCCGACACCCAGTCCCGGCCGGTTCCGGTGATCACTTCGCCGGAGTGGTCGGGCTCGGAGACCGGCGGCCGGCGCTACTCGCCGTTCGTCATCAACGTCGAACGCGCCAAACCGTGGCACACCCTGACCGGCCGCCAGCACTTCTTGCTCGACCACGACTGGATGATCGAGCTGGGCGAGCAGCTGCCGCTGTTCCGTCCGCCGCTGGACATGACGCGGCTGTTCCACGAGCCGGCCATCGGCAACGTCGGCCCCGGCGACTTCCCTGGCGTCGGGGTGACGGTGCGGTTCCTGACCCCGCACAACAAGTGGTCGGTGCACTCCGAATACCAGGACAACCTGTACATGCTGACGCTCTCGCGCGGCGGCTCGCACATCTGGATCAGCCCGGCCGACGCCGCCAAGGTGGGCGTCGCGGACAACGACTGGATCGAGGCGGTGAACCGCAACGGGGTCATCGTCGCCCGCGCCATCGTCTCGTCCAAGATGCCCGAGGGAACCGTGTACATGTACCACGCCCAGGACCGGGTGGTGGACGTGCCGATCGCCGAGACCTCGGGCAAGCGCGGCGGCATCCACAACTCCGGCACCCGGGTGCTGGTCAAGCCGAGCCACATCATCGGTGGCTACGCGCAGTTGTCGTACGCCTTCAACTATCTGGGCCCGACCGGCAACCAGCGCGATGAAGTGACCACTATCCGCCGCCGTTCCCAGGAAGTTGGCTACTGATATGCGCGTCATGGCACAGATGGCGATGGTGATGAACCTCGACAAGTGCATCGGCTGCCACACCTGCTCGGTCACCTGCAAGCAGGCGTGGACCAACCGGGCCGGCGTCGAGTACGCCTGGTTCAACAACGTCGAGACCCGGCCCGGGCTGGGCTACCCGCGCACCCATGAGGACCAGGAGCGCTGGCGGGGCGGCTGGAAGCTGAACGGCCACGGCCGGCTGGCGCTGCGGGGCGGCAACCGGTTGCACAAGCTGATCAACATTTTTGCCAATCCCCGGCTGCCCACCATCGAGGACTACTACGAGCCGTGGACCTACGACTACGAGACGTTGCTGTCCGCCCCGTTGCAGGAGAACATCCCGGTCGCCCGGCCCAAGTCGCTGCTCACCGGCAAGGACATGAAGATCCGCTGGTCGGCGAACTGGGACGACGCGCTGGGCGGCTCCCCGGAGCACGCGCAGCACGACCCACTGCTGGCCAAGATCGCGGACACGGTGCGGCTGGAGTACGAGAAGACGTTCATGTTCTTCCTGCCGCGCATCTGTGAGCACTGCCTGAACCCGGCGTGCGCCGCGTCCTGCCCGTCCGGCGCCATCTACAAGCGCAGCGAGGACGGCATCGTGCTGGTGGACCAGGACCGCTGCCGCGGTTGGCGGATGTGCGTGTCCGGCTGCCCGTACAAGAAGGTGTTCTTCAACCACCGCACCGGCAAGGCCGAGAAGTGCACGTTCTGCTACCCGCGGGTGGAGGCCGGCATTCCGACCGTGTGCGGGGAGACCTGCGTCGGCCGGTTGCGCTACATCGGCCTGGTGCTCTATGACGCCGACGCGGTGCTGGCCGCCGCGACCGCGCCCAACGACAAGGACCTGTACGCCGCGCAACGGGCCGCGCTGCTCGACCCGTCCGACCCGGCGGTGCGGGCCGCCGCCGAGGCCGCCGGGATCAGCCGGGACTGGATCACCGCCGCGCAGGCCTCCCCGGTGTGGGCGTTGATCAACCGCTTCGAGGTGGCGCTGCCGCTGCACCCGGAGTACCGCACCATGCCGATGGTCTGGTACATCCCGCCGCTGTCCCCGGTGGTGGACGTGGTCCGCGACACCGGCTTCGACGCCGAGGAGTCCGGCAACCTGTTCGGGGCCATCGACGCGTTGCGCATCCCGATCAGCTACCTGGCGCAGCTGTTCACCGCCGGCGACGCCAAGCCGGTGCGCGACGTGCTCGCCCGGCTGGCCGCCATGCGCTCCTACATGCGCGACGTGAACCTGGGCCAGCCACGCCGCCCGGAGATCGCCGAGGCGGTCGGCATGACGGTGGGCGACATCGAGGACATGTACCGGCTGCTGGCCATCGCCAAATACGACGAGCGCTACGTCATCCCGGCCGCGCACGGCGAGTTCCACGAGCGCGCCGCCGAGCTGGAGTCGGCCGCCTGCTCCGTGGGCGCGTACCCGGCCGGCCCGGTCGGGGTCGAGCTCTCCGGCTGGGACGGCAAGACGCTGCTGCCGCTGGGCCGCGCGGAAAGGTCGGGCTCATGATCGGCAAGGGGGTGGACGCGACCGCGCGGGCGCGCGCGCTGCAGGCCGCCGCGTTGTGCCTGGACTACCCGGACGAGACGATGCTCGCTCAGCTGCCGCTGCTGCGCCAGACCGCCGCCGCGCTGCCATCGGCGGCCGGCGCGCCGCTCGCCCGGTTCGTCGAGCACTTGGCGACGACCGACCCGGGCGAGCTGGCCAGCGACTATGTGGACACCTTCGACCTGCGTCGTCGCTGCTGCCTGTACCTGACCTACTACGCGTACGGCGACACCCGGCAGCGTGGGATGGCGCTGACGGAGTTCGCCCAGGCCTACCGCGAGGCGGGGGTGGAGATCGCCGACGGCGAGTTGGCCGACCATCTCGGCGTGGTGTGCGAGGCCGCCGCGCGCGCGCCGCAGGCCGTCCTGGACCTGTTGCGCCGGCACCGCGCGGGCCTAGAGCTGCTGCGCGACGCGCTCGCCGAGGGCGGCTCGGCGTACCTGGATGTGATCGACCTGATCCGGGCCGTGCTGCCCGCCGCCACGCCCGAAGACCTGCGCCGGGCGTTGCATCTGGCCCACAGCGGGCCCCCAGCCGAGGAAGTCGGCCTAGAGCCGTTCGCCCCAATGGAATCCGTAGGAGCACGCCGATGACCCACACTAGTGCGGTAATTGACCCTTTGTTGTGGATCGTGCTGCCGTACGCGGCAGTGGTGCTGCTCATCGGCGGGCTGATCGCGCGCTACCGCGCCGACCAGTTCGGCTGGACGAGCCGGTCCAGCCAGATCTACGAGAGCAAGATCCTGCGGCTGGGCTCGCCGCTGTTCCACGGCGGCCTGCTGTTGGTGGTCGGTGGGCACGTGGTCGGGCTGCTGATCCCCGAGGCCTGGACCAGCAAGATCGGCATCAGCGAGCACACCTACCACTGGATCGCCGTCGCCTTGGGCTCGGTCTCCGGGGTGCTGACGCTCGCCGGTCTGGCGATCCTGCTCTTCCGGCGGATCACGGTTGGCGCCGTGGCCAAGGCCACCACGCACAACGACGTGTTCACCTTCACCGCGCTGATCTTCGTGCTCTGCGCCGGCGCGCTGACCACGATCATCGGGGGCATCGCCGGTGGCGGCGGTGGCTTGAACAACTATCGGGCGACGGTGGCGCCGTACCTGCGCTCACTGTTCTACCTGCACCCGCACCTGGACCAGATCCAGGCGGCCCCGACCGAGTTCAAAGTGCACGTGGCGCTGGCGTTCTGCCTATTCGCGATCCTGCCGTTCACCCGCCTGGTCCACCTCGTCTCGGCGCCGGTCGGCTACCTGCTGCGGCCCTACATCGTGTACCGCTCGCGGCGCACCACCCGCGCCGGAAACCGCCCGGTGCGGCGCGGCTGGGCGCCGGTGGTCGGCCTGCACAAGTGACGCCTGTCCGGGTGATTCGGCGGGAGTGCCGCCGGCGTCCGCGACGGCTGAGGTCCGCGTGGCTGCCCGGGCGACGCGCCGACGTACCCTTGGCGCGATGACCGAACACGTTCCCGAGCCGGCGGCGGGCCACCCGGGTGGCCCGGCCGGACCGGGCGGTCCGAGCGGCCCCAATGCCGGGCGAACCGTTGTCGATTCCGCGCCCACCGCCGGGGCGCGGACCGTCGCCGACGAGATGATCACCATGGCCGAAGTGCACGACCCCTCGGTGACGGTCGGCGCGCTCCGGGCCTTGTTCGCTGGCGACGACCACATGCGCGCGGCGGTGATCGTGGCTGACGGGCTACTGATCTGCGTGGTCGAGCCGGACGACCTGGCCGCGGCGCGCCGCGCGGTGGGTTCCGCGGTCCCCGGTTCCACCGTGCCGACGGATGGCGCACCAGCGGACGACCAGCCAGCGGACGGTGTGCCGACGGACTGCGCGCCGGCGGACGACGAGCCGGCGATGCGGTACGGCGCGTTGGGCGAGCGGGTGGTGGCCCCGGACGCCCCGGTCGAGCCGATCCGACTGCGCATGCTGGCCACCGGTCGTCGCCGGCTGGCGGTCACCGACGCCGACGGCCGCTACCGTGGGTTGCTCTGCCTCAAACGGACCGGTCGGGGTTTCTGCTCGCACGAGAACGTCCGTTCCCGGCAGGCCGAAACGCGTCCCACCGACCGGTGAGGGCACCGCGCACAGGTAGTTTGAGATCAAGACTTCGGTTGTGGTAAACTTGGTGAACGGTTGAGCACGGCTCGCCGTAGACGATTAATGATATCGCCGAACTTTCGTGCCGTGATCGTGATGCGAAAGGGTGTCGTGTAAGTGGCGGCTAACAGGCCGATATCTTCCGAGTCGATGAGATCGAATTCGATTTTCGCGACAATCAAACACCAGCCGGGCGCGGTGTGGGCGGTTGGATTCGCCGCCGTGGTCTCGTTCATGGGCATTGGCTTGGTCGACCCGATCCTGCCGTCCATCGCGGACAAACTGCACGCGACGCAAACGCAGTCCGAGTTGTTGTTCACCACCTATCTGGCGATGACCGGCGCGGCGATGTTCTTCACCAGTTGGGTGTCCAGTCGCATAGGCACCAAACGGACGCTGATCATCGGGTTGTCGGTGGTGGTGTTGTTCTCCATCGGGTGCGCGTTCTCCCCGTCGGTGTGGACCGTCATCGGCTTCCGGGCGGGCTGGGGCGTCGGCAACGCGCTATTCATCTCCACCGCGCTCGCGGCGATGGTTTCCGCGGCGGTCGGGGGGTCGGCGAGCGCCATCATTCTGTACGAGGCGGCGCTGGGCATCGGCATGGCCATCGGGCCGTTGGTGGGCGGCACCCTGGGCACCATCTCTTGGCGGGTGCCGTTCTCCGGGACCGCCGTTCTCATGGCCGTCGGCGTGCTCGGCATCGCGGTGATGCTCAGGCACGGGCACTCGCCGCACCCGGCGCCGGTGCGGTTGTCCGCTCCCTTCAAGGCGCTCACCGACCGGGGTATGGGCACCATAAGTGTTGCCGCGTTCTTCTACAACATGGCGTTCTTCACCACCCTGGCGTTCCCGCCGTTCGCGCTGGACCGGCTCGGGGTCAACGACCCGATAGAGATCGGGCTGGTGTTCTTCGGCTGGGGCGGGATGCTGGCGATCTCCGCCGTCACCATCGCGCCGCGGCTGACCCAGGTGCTGCGCCGCACCACCGTCGTCATGTCCGCTGAGGTGATGCTCGCGTTGTTCCTGGTAGGTTGCGCGCTGTTGTCCAGTTCCGCCGCCGGCTTGATTGTCTGCGTCATCCTCGCCGGCCTGCCGCTGGGCCTGCTGAACACGGTGCTCACCGAGTGCTCAATGGAGGCCAGCACCCTGCCCCGCCCGGTCGCCTCGTCCACCTACTCGGGCTGCCGGTTCCTCGGCGGCGCGGTGGCTCCGCCGTTCTGCACCTTCCTGGCGCACGCGACCACGGTGTGGGCGCCGTTCCTCTACGGGGCGCTGATGATTCTGATCTCGGCTGGCATCATCGCGGCGCGCCGGGGGGCGCTGGCCCGCGCGGACGGCGACGACACCGTGGACGCTCCGCAAGTCTGCGCCGGCACCGGGCTCCCCGCTGCCGCCCTTGCCTGAGCCACGCGGCGGGCGATCGGTGGGCAGGCTCGGCGGCCGTGTCCGGTGGGCGCGCCAGTGGCCTGATCTCAGGCGACTTGGATTGGCTGGATGGCGTCGAGGTTGGCGTGCATGCGGTCCTCTTCGACATCCAGATTGCACTGATTTTGCAGATTCAATCAGAACTGGGCAGAGGCGCCGAAGTACTTGCTCAGACGCAGCGCCGTATCGGCGGTGATCGAACGCATGCCATGCACAATCTCGTTAATCCGGCGTGGTGGCACGCCTATCGCGACCGCAAGCTTGTTCTGGGTGATCTCGAACCCCTTGATGAAGTCCGCCAGAAGCACCTCACCCGGATGGACTGGGTTCAACTCGTCAGTGATAGTCGACGATCTCGACATCTTCCGCGCCTCCGTCCTTCAGCACGAAGCAGATCCGCCATTGGTCGTTGATCCTGATGCTGAGCTGTCCCCGACGATCGCCCTTCAACGCTTCCCGTCGGTTGCCGGGAGGAAGCCGAAGGGCATCTCAGCACCTGCCCGGAAATCGGCTGGGTGCATCAACGTACGTTAACGTACACTGAAGCCTGTGGGCATGATCACCGCGACCCAGGCCCGCCAGACCCTTCCCGCGCAGTTGGACAAGGTCGAGCGAGGAGCGGAAGTCGAGATCACCAGGCACGGTCGAGTGGTCGCCGTGCTGGTCAGCCCAGCGGCGCTGGTTTCCCGCCGCGCGAGCCGGGCCTGGTGCCGAGCGGACCAGATCGGCGCGTTGCTTGATCAGGCCCGCAGGAAGCCGTTGCCCGAGCCGACGATGAGTGCGTCGCGCGCCGATGAGCTGGTCAGTGAGGTTCGTGCCGGGCGTCGTGACCGGTGAACGGCATCGCCTTCGACGCCGATGTCCTGATCTATGCCGCCTCCGAACACCCACTCGCCCCGCGGATCGCCCGCTTGTTCGCTGGTGCCGTCGATCAGCCGGTCGGCATCGGCTCCGTCCTGCTCCTGACTGAGGTACTGGCCAAGCCCCTGCGAACCGACCCAGAATCGGCCGAGGTCGCCGCGCTGGCAGGCCTGCTGAGCCGCCTCGACTTGCGCCCACTGGACGAAGCGACGGCTCGCCTCGCACTTGCGCTGGCGGTCGCCTACGGCTTGCGCACGGCGGATGCCGCGCATCTCGCCACCGCCGTTGCCGGCGGAGCGGACCGATTCCTCACCAACAACCGCAAAGGCTTCCCGCAGACGATCGCCGAGATCGACATCGTCTATCCCGACGAGCTGCCCGACGCACCCGTGGTGCCGTGATCGCCGCCTGCGGCGGGTCGGCTAGCCGTTGAAGCGGGACTCGGCCGAGTCCCGCAGCGGATTAGCACCACGTGGGTCGTGACACCGGGTTTCCGCTCAGACCGAGTGCCGGGCGCTGACGGAGATGAACCGCTCCAGATCGACGACGTTCACGATGAGCGAGTCGGGTGTGCTGTTCACTCGGTCCTCAATCCACTCCCTCATCAACGCCGTTGCCGGGACACCAGCTTGTTTCGCCAGGGCGCGCACCTTCGCCAGCGTCGAAGTGCTCAACCGCAGGGACGTCGAGACCAGGATTTCTTCTGGAGCAGCGACCAGCTCGGCCCGCTCCATCTCATCGCTGACATCGGTGTTGTCGTAGTAGTCGCGTAGCTGCTTCAGCTTCTTCGGTGTCGCCTTCTTCGGCGTCGTCATCATCGGTCTCCTCCTCGTGCTCTCCGCCGGAACAGGCGTTTCTCGTGGTCAGTCATGTCTCGCGCCGTCACGCGGTAGTCGCAGCCGCCATCGGCCTCGGCAAGGACGGCGAACAAGTGACGGCCGCTGTCGGTCGTCCCGAAGATCAGGCGGGTTCCATCGCGCCCTGACGCCACGAGCCGCGGCCGCCCGTAGGCAGCGACCTCGACCTCCACCGGATCGACGCCGTGGCGGGCGATGTGGCTTTCCGCTTCCTCTGACCAACGGATCTCATGCGCCATCAACGTACCACGTTGTGGTGCGTTGCCGCGAGCGAAGGTGAACTCATGTCCGCACTATAGGAACGCCGACTGACAGTATCGGCGGATCTGTCAGGGCCAGTCGCAGACCTGCGAGGTGTGAATCATCGCGGGACGAGCCGCACCCGAGCGTGCCCGCCGGACGCACCGAGAAATACAGCGATCTGGATGTAACTGAGCTTTGTAACAGATGGGTATAAACCGCGCCATTACACCGTGAATCTGAACTGGGCCGAGTTCCGCAGCCGATTAGCATCATGAGCGACGGATCGTGATCTTCGCCTGCGGCAGCGTGACGCTACACGGATGCTCTCTCGAGTGCAGCTCCGGGTCACACCTCGCAAGTTATCTACGGATTCTCAATCACTGGAGTAGCCTTATTTACGGATTTTGGATCGCGGACGGAGGGGAGCCGTGGATAAGACCTCGATCATTCTGACGAGCGACGTGCCCTCGGCGACGCTCACCCGCCGGGTCAGGGCTGGAGAACTGGTCCGTCTCGCCCAGGGTGTCTACACGAGTGCTGTCGATGACGATCCTGCCGCCGTGGTCCGCCGGGAATGGCCGACGATCGCTGGGCGGCTCTATCCCGGCGCTGTCATCACCGACCGTTCCGCGCCGGTCGGCGGTCCCGTGAACGGTGTCCTCTATCTGGCCCATGACGCCCGTGCGCGGGAGACAGCATTGCCGGGCTTGCTTATCCGCGCCCGTTCGGGTGCTGGACCACAGCCAGGAGACATCGAGCTTCCGGGCGGACTTCACCAAGCCGGCAAGGCACGCGCGCTGGCGGAGAACGCGCGGCCGACCCGAGCCCGCGACGGTCAACTGTCTGCCGGTCTCACCGATACGGAGTTGGCTGATTGGATTGACCGGATCTGTCGTCTGGATGGCGAGGAACGTCTGTATGAGTATCGGGCCCGCGCCGAGGCGCTGGGTGAGGTGACTGGTACGTCGCCCGCAGCGCTCGCGCGGTTGTCGAAGCTTATCGGCACCGCGCTGGGAACCCAGCGGGCTGACAGTGGTTCGGCAGCGCTGAACAGCCGTCGCGCCGGGCTGCCTTATGACTCCGATCGTCTGGATCGGTTCGGGGTCCTAATAACCGCACTGGGTGAAGCGCTCCCGCAGAATCGTCCCGCTGACGAAGCCCAGGCCCGCTATCGCCATATGCCGTTTTTCGAGTCGTACTTCAGCAACTACATCGAAGGCACCGAGTTCGAAATCAGCGAGGCCATCGCGCTCGTATACGAAGGTCAACCCCCGGGCCGTCGCACCCAAGACGCGCACGACCTGATCGGCACCTGGCGCGTCGTCAGCGACCACAATGACCTGGCCCGACGCCCGCGCACACCGACCGAGTATGTCGACACGCTGCGGCGCCGGCACGCCGAGGTGATGGCGGGGCGGCCGGACAAGAACCCCGGCGTATTCAAAGAGAAAGCGAACCAGGCCGGCAACACAACCTTCGTTCTACCCGGTCTTGTCGAGGGCACTCTGCGGGCCGCGTTTGATCGCATAGCTGAACTGGACACGGCGTGGGAACGGGCGGTCTACGCGATGTTCGCCGTCTCCGAGGTACACCCCTTCGACGACGGAAACGGGCGCATCGCGCGAGTGATGATGAACGCCGAACTCGTCAGCGGCGGCCAAACACGAATCATCATCCCGACCGTGTTCCGTGACGATTACATCGGCGCGCTACGCCGCCTCACCCGACACGCCGACCCGAGCGTCTTGATCAAGGTCCTGCGGATCGGACAGGACTTCACCGCCCTTGTCGACTTCGCTGAACTCACCACGGCAGTAAGGCAACTTCAGGCAGCCGACGCATTCGAGCCAGCGGGGGCCACCCACCAACGCAACCTGGCAGCACTGCGGGCAGCTCGACCATCGATAATTGACACCTACCCGGACGCTGACTCGGAGGGATCGAGGTCGTAGACGCTCGAATCTCGGTTCAGCGGCCGGTAGATTCTTCGCCCCGTGATGCTAATCCGTTGCGGGATTCTGATACGTAACCTTCATGCACGGGCTTGATTCGCTCCGGCGCCGCGCTTCACTCTCTGTCGTATTTGAACTCGACACCATGAGCCTTATGCGAAACTCTCTGGCTTGCCGCCCGGAGGCCCAGGATCCTGGGCCTCCGGAACCCAGGGATTGGGGTTTCGCATAACACTCCATGTTTCTCGACATATTTTCTGGCTCCTATTTGGACTGCCATTGGGTGGATTCCAGCTGAGGCTGTGACCTCATCCAGCCGAAGCATTCCTTGCCCGCCGTCAAGGCCGCTCATCTTCCCGGTTGAGATGTACAGGTACTCGGCGGCCGTGTTCCAAGGTCTGGCCATGGCAGAACGGTAGCAGTCGGCCCTTCAGACCAACTGCTACGCCACGTTTGCTACTCAGTGCGCTCGATTCGACCAAGTTTCGTCAATATGCATAAAACATAACATTATACCGAAAATCTGAACTCGACCACGTCGCCGTCGCGCATCACGTAGTCCTTGCCCTCAATGCGCGCTTTGCCGTGCGCGCGGGCTTCCACGATGGACCCGGTGGCCACCAAGTCGTCAAAGGAGACGACCTCGGCCTTGATGAAACCGCGTTCGAAATCGGTGTGGATGACCCCGGCGGCCTGCGGCGCGGTGGCGCCCGCCTTGATCGTCCAGGCGCGGGACTCTTTCGGGCCGGCGGTGAGGAAGGTTTGCAGGCCCAGCGCGGCGAACCCGACCCGCGCCAGCTGATCGAGGCCGGACTCGGTCTGCCCCATCGACGCCAGCAGCTCCAGCGCCTCGTCCGGCTCGAAGTCGATCAGCTCGGCTTCGGTCTTCGCGTCCAGGAAGATCGCTTCCGCTGGCGCGACGAGGCCGCGCAGCTCGGCCAGATGTGCGGTGTCCGCCAATTCGTCTGGGTCGATGTTGAACACATAGATGAACGGTTTGGCCGTCATCAGGTGCAGCTCGCGCAGCGGCTCGGGATCCAGTCCGGCGGCGAACACGGTGCGCCCGGCTTCGAGCACCGCCTGCGCGTGCTCCACGGCGGCCACGACGGATTGCTTCTCCTTGTGCAGCCGGGCGTCCTTGGCCAGCCGGGGCAGCGCTCTCTCGATGGTCTGCAAGTCGGCCAGGATCAGTTCGGTGTGAATGATCTCCAAGTCGTCTTTGGGGGAGACGGTCCCGTCGACGTGCACCACGTCCGGGTCGCGGAAGGCGCGGATGACTTGGCAGATCGCGTCGGCTTCCCGGATGTGCGCCAGGAACTGGTTGCCCAGCCCGGCGCCCTCGCTGGCGCCCTTGACGATGCCGGCGATGTCGACGAACGAGACGGTGGCCGGCACGATCCGGGCCGAGTCGAACAGCTTGGCGAGGACGGCGAGGCGGGGATCAGGCACGCCCACCACGCCGACATTCGGTTCGATGGTGGCGAATGGATAGTTCGCCGCAAGCACGTCATTGCGCGTCAGCGCGTTGAACAGCGTTGACTTGCCGACGTTTGGCAAGCCGACGATGCCGATGGTCAGTGCCACTTCGATGCTCCTCGGTCAGCCGGAAGTCTAGTGCGCCGGTCGGCGCGGCCCGCCACGCTTCCCGCCGGCCGGGCGCCCCAGCGCGCTCGCTGAGCGGCTGAGCCGCTGAGCGGGTGAGCCGCTCAGCGGCGGAAACTGTCGGTGGGCTGTGTGAGCATCCAGGCGTGGACATCACTGGGACCGTGGTCGGCCTGTTGGCTCTGCTGCTCGGGCTGGCGCTGGGTTGGTTGCTCGCCGCCCGCCGGGGCGACATCGCGGGGCGCGCGCTCGCCGCCGAGGCCGCGCAGTCGCGCGCGACGCTCGCGGCGCAACGCGCGAGCGCCAGCGAGCGCGAGCTCGCCCGGGCGCGCCAGGACGAAGGGTTGCGGGAGGCGTTCGGCGCGTTGGCTGGGGATGCCCTGCGGGCCAACAGTGAGGCGTTCCTGGGCCTGGCGGAGTCCCGCCTGGCCGCGGTCCGGGTGGGCGCGGACAGCGCCTTGGCGCAGCGCCAGCAGGCCATCGAGGGGCTGGTCGGACCGCTGCGCGAGTCGTTGGACCGAGTGCAGAGCCAGCTTGTCGCGGTTGAGCGCGAACGCACCGGCTCGTATTCGGCGCTGCTGGCGCAGATCGCGACGATGCGCCAGACGTCCGAGCAGCTGCGCGCCGAGACCGCCCAGTTGGTGACCGCGCTGCGCGCCCCACAGGTGCGCGGCCGGTGGGGTGAGCTGCAACTGGAACGGACCGTCGAGGCGGCCGGGCTGGCCGAGCACATCGACTACTTGACCCAGGCGACCGCGGCCGGCGAGGACGGCGCGCTGCGACCGGACCTGGTGGTGCGGCTGGTCGGGGGCAAGAGCGTGGTGGTGGACGCCAAGGTTCCCTTCAGCGGTTACTTGGAGGCGATGGAGGCCCGCGACGAGGCGAGCCGCGCCAACCGGCTCAAGGCGCACGCCCGCCAGCTGCGCGAGCACATCGATTCGCTCGCCGCCAAGGCGTATTGGGAGCGGTTCGCGCCGAGCCCGGAGTTCGTGGTCTGCTTCATCCCCGCTGACGCCTTCCTTGACGCGGCGCTGCGCGAGGACCCGGCCCTGCTCGAACACGCCTTCGTCCGCGACGTGGTGCTGGCCACTCCGTCAACGCTCATCGCCTTGTTGCGCACCGTGGCATACACCTGGCGGCAGGACGCGCTGGCGGCCAACGCCGCTCAGGTGCAGCAACTGGGTCGGGAGCTGTATCAACGGTTGGCCACCATGGGCGGGCACATCGACAAGCTCGGCCGGGCGCTGGGCACCGCTGTCGGCTCCTACAACCAGGCGGTCTCCTCACTGGAGAGCCGCGTGCTGGTCAGCGCCCGCCGGCTCGCGGACCTGAACGTGGTGGACGGCGCGCAGGCGCTTGACCCGCCGACGCAGCTCACAGCGACCGCGCGCGCCGTCCAAGCGGCGGAGTTCGCGCGATGACCGAGACCTGGGCACCCGGGCGCGCCCCGCCGTAGCGACTGGGTCCGGGTCGGGATCGAGGGACGGTGGCGCGCGCACCGCGCGTGAGCCGCCCGACGGCGCGGCCCGCCGGTGGACCAGCGTTCATCAACTTCTCAGGCCGGGCCGGTACCGTAGTCACGAAATGCCTTGGGACGTCCCGTTCCGAGTGTTGCCCGATCGAGCGCGCCCAGATGGTGCGCGCATCGCGAGGAGGAACGCAGTCTTGGCCGTTGTGCCCGGCGACGGCGAGCCAGGGACCACTGATGCCTGGTCCGAGTCGGACGACGGCTGGACCACTCCGACGCTGGTCGCGGCGAATACCGAGGCCACCGGGCTGGATGGCCTTGACCTGCCCGACGATGGCGCGCAACCCTTCTCGGGTCCAGTGCTGTCGTCGTCCGACGAACGGGCGCGACTGGATGGGTGGGGCGAGCCCGCGATGCCGGATGCGGAACCGTCGGGAGACGAGGCGCCCGAGGACGTCCGGGCCGACAGCGACTGGTCAGTGCCGGTTCGGGTCCAATCCGGTGGCGCTGTCGTCGTGCGGGAGGATGACGAGCACCCGGTGGTGGAAGCGGACCTCGGCGCGACGCTGCTAGCGGACGTGGAGGCACCGTCATCTGACTGGGCTGTGCCGACGTTGGTCGACACCGCGTGGTCGGAGCCAACGACGGTGGACGCGGACCACGGTGCCACCTCCTGGGCGGACGCCGATGAACCGGTGTCGGATGAAACGGAAGAGTCTGGCTTCGATGTGGCGCGGTCCGTGGCGCCGCCCGGGCGCCGTGGGCGCGGATGGTCCGACGACGAGCGCGATCCGGCGGGCGGCGACGCCACGCGGTCGGGGCCGGCACGGGTCGAAACCACACGAGTGTTGCCGGGGGTGCAAGGGGCCCGGCCGGCTCGGGTCGGGGCTGACCAGCCGGCGCACGCGCGTCCCGTGCCGGGACGGCCGGCGGATGGTCGCCGGGCCGCGAACCGCGCCCCCACAGAGGCCGCGCGCTACTCCGGCGCTCGGCAGCGCGGGATCGCGGGTTGGCTCGCGGTCATCGTCCTTATCGCGATCTCCGCCGCGGGCGCGGCGTTCGACTACGCCCGCGACAGCAGCGCCAGCGGATTGGGCAGCATGTTCAATGTCGCGCTGGTGGTCGGTTCGGTGCTGGCCATTTGCGTCGTCGTCCGCCGCGGGATGTTCTCGGTTCTGGTCGCGCCGCCTCTGGTGTACTTCGTTATCTCCATGGTTATGGTCTACGAGCGGTCCAACGGCCTGAAGGACCGCGCGAAGGTGATCGCCGCGGCGCAGAGCTGGCTGGTGAACGGATTCCCGGCGATCGCGATCGCGACCATGGCGGTGGTCGCGATCACCGTCACCCGAATGATCGTCTCCCGGGTGGCCGTCGCGCGCCTGCGGCGGTCCTGAGACTCGCCCGGCTCGACCTCGCCCGCCTCGACCCTGGCGCGCCCGCGGCGATCGCTGGCCGAATCGCTGGTGGCGCCAACCCGGCGGCGCGCGCCTGCCGGGTTCGCGCGCGGCTAGCGGCTAGCCTTGCGCTTCTTCTTGTTCGGCTCGGCAGCGACATCTGGGTCGCGGTTGGCGATGCTGTACAGCCCGATCAGCGCGGCGGCGACCGCGATCTCCAGCAGGACGGTGAGGAACCGGCCGGTGTGCGCAACATGGTCGCCTAGGAAGCCGCCGATGAGCGAGCCGAGCCAGCCGAGCAGGATCGTCGCGACGATGCCCACGCGGTGGCGGCCGGGCAGGACCAGCCGGGCCAGTCCGCCAATGATCAGGCCGACGATGGCGATGCTGATCAATGTCGAGATCGCCAGGCCGATCAGCGGCAGCACCACGAACAGCACGATGACGATGATGAGCAGCGCGAGCAGCATGACCCCAGCCTACGGCGCTAGGTGCCGTCCCCGCTGGAAACAGCCGTGATCTCGGCAAAGGGCCTCAGCAGGTCCGCCGACACCGCCCGCCGACGCTACGGCGACGACAGGATGATCTTCGGGTTCGGTGCTGGTGCGTTGTTTCGCACCCCGAATGTGATCGATGGGGCGGTGCCGGAGGACGCCGTGTAGGTCGGGATTGTGCTGCTAATGGTGTAGTAGACGCCGGCGAAGGTGACTGTTCCGTCCGCTCCGGTGGTCTGGGTGCAGGTCCAGTTCCCGCCGACGAGGACCGGAGTGCTGGTGCAGCCGGTGGGCGCGTCCCATCCGGCCGGCGCGGTCAACGTCACCGACACCCCGGCACCGGCCGACGTTATTCCGTCCGAGTTGGACACCGCTACTGTGACATTCTTGGTCAGCGGCTTGACTTGAATGTCCACCGTTGTGGTACCCGAGGACACGGCAACGGTTTGCGTGATCTCATCCGATGGGTAGGAGGTCGCCGGGGTTGGTGGCGTCACGCTCAGCGTCCAGTCGCCGTAGAAGACACCGTCAATCGCACAGACGCCGTTGGCGGTTGTTGATGTTGAGGGGGTGATTGAATAAGCACTGGGCGGGGTCAGGGTGACGGTCGCGGCCACCCCGGTGGTCGGGTCGAACGCGTTGGTCACATTGACCGTCACCGTGGACACCGGCACCGCGAGATTCACGGTGGCCGTGGGCACCGAAGAGGTGATGGTCAACACGCTGTTGGTCAAGATCTCCCAGTGGCTGTCGGTCCCGGTTTGGAAGGCGACGGTGAGGTTTACCGTCGCGCCGGTCGGCACCCAGGCCAGTTCGGTGGCAGTGGCGGCCACTGCCACGGCTGAGTCGAAGTAGGTCAGCGAGGGAACGGCGTTGTCGGTCGCGGTGACGTTGATGTAGGCGGGGGTGGCGAGCTGGCTGCCCCCATCGTCGGCGGTAACCCGCACCGAGGCGAGGTACTCCGCCAGGGTTCCGGTCGCGGCGACGTCACCGTAGGTCCCGGTTACCGGTTGGTCGGTGGGCAGCGTGTCGCCGGAGACCAGGATTGAGTTCTCTGGGCAGGTAAGCGTTCCGTCGGTTAGCGCGAGGCCGCCCGTCATGGAGATGGTGCCGAAGTGTCCGGTGATTTGGTAGGCGAGCCGCCAGCACCCCCACATCAGCTGGGGCGCGGAGAAGGTCGCGATGTTCGCCGAACCGGATGGGATGCCGAGGTTTACGTTTGCGGCGATCGGCGGCGTCGGCCCAGAGTCTGGAGGGACCTGGACGAGACGGGCGGTGGTCCAGGCGGCCCCCGCGATGTTGTCATTGGTATCGGTTGCGGTGATGGTGAGCTCGACGTTGCGGGTAACCGGGGTGAGCGCGGCGGTGAACTGGGTGAAGCCGCCCACAATCGATGGCGGCACGTTGCCGAACCAGTTCTCGTAGCCGTAGACACCGTCCACTTGCACGTAGTAGGGCATCAACATGAATGGCGCGCTGGCGAACACGTAGGTGCCGGTGTGGTGTCCGTCAGTGTCGACGATGTCGGAAGCTAGCACCGTGGTAATAATTGTCGGGTTGTTCGGGCTGCCCACGCACGGGCCGGCTCCCTTGGTCAGGACGAGGCACACGTGCGCGTCGGCGACCGGTGCCCCTCCGGCGTTGACCGTGACGGCGATGCCGCCGCTGACCTGCGCCAGCGGGATCGTCTGAGTGGACCCGCCGTCCGCCAGGGTGACCTGGAAGCTCTGGGTTTGGAACCCAGCGCCGATGGCGGTCACCGTGTAGGTGCCCGGAGGCAGCGGGTTGAAGGTGAAGACGTTGTCGTGGGTCGAGTCCACGGTGGGTGTCTCCAAGATGTTGGGGTCCGAGGTGCTGGTCAGCTGCAGCGAGACCCCGCTCGCCGGTGAGGCGGGCCCGCCACCGAAAACCACCGCGTTCACGGTGAGCACGGCGGGCAGGTGGACGAAATTGATGGTCGGGTCACCGGCGGTGATGGCCCCGCCGGAGATGGTGATCGCGACGCCCAACGGATTCGAGCCGACCGCCGAGCTTGGTGACGGGCAGCCGGATGGGGTGGTGGGATCGTAGGAGGGCGCGGCGCACCGGTAGGGCGATGTAACCGAGACGATCCAGTCGCCGTCTACCAGGCCCTCGGCGGTGGCGGTGCCGCTGAGCGTGTACGAGCCGTCCGATCCGGTGGTGGCGGTGAACACGTCAGTGCTCGGCACGCAGTACGACAAGTTGGTGGTGGCGTCGGTCTGCACCGTGCCGGAGCAACGGGTGGCGGTCACCTCGAGGTTGGACAGCCCGGAGTAGATCGGCGCGCCGGGCGTCAGGTAGTCCGGTGGGGTGACGTCATAGCTCCTCGCAGTGCCGTGAATGGTGCCCAGTTTGGTCAGGTTAACGGTGCAAGACAGCGTCACCCCTGGGCCGACGCCCGCGCTCAAAACGGGCCCGCTGCAGGACAGCGTGGCATTGTCCGGGATGAACTTGAAGCCAGCCGCCTGGACCCCAATGCTGTAGCTGGTGTCGTTGGGGACGAGCTGTCTGGTGAACGTCGCCGAGGATGAGCCATCGGTGGTGGCCGAGGTGACCGGCGAGCCGTTGTATATGAGCGAGACCTTGGCCCCGGAGACCGTGGTCCCGCCGCCGTTCAGCGTTATCTTCAGGCTGGCTTGCTGATTGATCTCGAAGGCGCTGGCCGCGCCGGTGGCCGGATCGCGCAGCGTGCAGCCTTGCAGCGGAGCGCAGATCAACTTGATGGTGGCGGTCTGGAACCCCGAGCCGTTGAAGTACGCCCGGAGGGTGTAGGTGCCGGCGGGGACTCGGTCGACCCCAGCCGAGGTGGCCAGGTGGAATGTCGTGGTGCCGGACGAGCCGGCGTCGATGGTGGCGCTCGCGGTGCCCGGCTGCACCTGGAGGGTCACCGCGTTCCAGAATTGCGGCCAACTTGTGATAGGCGTGCCGGACGAATCGGTTAAACCCGTCGGGAAGGTTCCGGCAGGGTTGACCGCGATGGCGTTCGCGGGCGAGGACAGGGCCAACGGTGCGGGGACCACCACCAGGTCGGTGACGGAGTCCGGGGCCATGGTCATCGCCGACGGCGGGTAAGGGTTGAAGTCGGCGTTGCCGAGCACCACCACCGACGACATCAGGTTGGAGATCAATGTGGTGTTGGCCAGCTGGCCGATGTAGGTGGAACTGGCCACGGTGGGGTTGCTCGCGCCACTGGCGAGGTATTCCGAATCCAGGTTCGGACAGTTCGGGTCGGTGACGTTGACCGGTGTGCTGTCTCCGGCGGAGTGGATCAGGAAGCAGCCATCGGCGTCGGTGGTCACCGCCCAAGTGGAGCTGGTCGGCGTGAGCGCGGTGGTGCCGGTGAAGCCGGACACGCCGGTTAGCTGGACCGTCGCGTTTGCCACCGGCGTCAGCTGGCCGTCCATGTTATACACGACCCGCCCGATGATGTATGGCACCGCTTGCGTGACGGGCAGAACGTAGGTGGCGGTGGTGTTCAGGTTCGCGGTCACCGGGATGCACCCAGTGGCACCGGTCGCGGCGCTGGTGACCGCGAACCCGTAGGTCCCGTTCAAGCCCGAGGCAAGCGTGACACCGTCGGCACCGGTGGTCGGCGGCTGGAAAGTGGGGGCCGGCGTCACCAAGGTGGTTACCGAGCAGGAGCGTTGCACGCGGATCGTGACGCCGGCCGCGGGGGCGAGCGCGCCAGTCGCGGTGGACGCTTCCTGGACCGTCACCTGGGCGCGCCCGAAGCGGTTCATCACGGCGTTGTACTGCGCCGTCGAGGCGCGTGGCAGCATCACCGACGCGGCGTTCAGTGCGAGCGGCGCCGCCGTCGTCCCCTGGGTCCGGAACTCGGGGTCGGAGGACTGGATCCAGACCTGGTAGCTGCCGTGTGCGGGCACGGTCATCTCGTAGTCGCCGGTGCCACCGGCGACGCTCTGGCAGAGCGTGCCGGTGGGCAGCGTCGCCGGGCAGCCCGGGTTCGGAGCTGAGGGCGGCAGGCAGACCAGGGCGCTGGTGTCCACCGTGGCGCCGGTGGCCGCCGCCCAGACGCAGGTCGGCCCGGCCGGGGCGCTGTCGGCGGTGACCGATATCGCGCCCATCAGCTTGGGCGCCGGCGCCAGGGTGGCGACCGGGGCGAGCACCGTCGCGCCGAGCGGCAGCGGGATGCTCACCGTCCCCGCTTCGTAGTCCGGCGCGCTCACGGTGATGGTGTACAGCCCGGGCGGCAGGCCGCAGTCGGGGTCGGTGGTCGGGTCGGGCAGGGTGTACGGCCGGTTGCCATCAACCGTCGCGGTGAACGCGGGGACGTTGCAGGTCACGTTGGCGCCCAGCGAGGCGTCATAGTTGGGGTTGTCCACGCTGGCGGTGACCTGGATGGAGCTGTCCGGCGCGATGCCGGTGCTCAGGTCGACCACGGTGCCCGTGACATGCCCGGTGGCGGCGACCGTCGATGCGGCCACCTCCAGCGCGACCGCCACCTGTTTGGTGGCCCCGGCGACCACGGTGACGGTCACCGTTTCGACGCCGAATCCGAACAGCTGGGTGGTGAGCGTGTAGGTTCCTGGCACCACGCCGGCGAATGTGAACGCGCCCGGGACGGGGGTCGAAGTGGTGGTGACCTTGTAGGTGTTGGTGGCGTTGGCGAGCACCACGCCGGCGCCGACCTGCGCCGCGCCGGTGGCGTCGACCACGGTGCCGTAGACAGCGCCGAACGCGCTGGACAGGACCGCGCTGTGGGTCACCGAGGACTGCCCGGCGGTGATGGTCAGCTTGCTGGTCTGGGTGGTGTAACCGTTGGCGGCGACGGTGAGCGTGTAGGCGCCGGGCGCGAGGT
>Ga0123357_10000755_pt1 | contig 32597 bp, 28 predicted proteins | sample TergutEmb28metaG_FD_89873 | JGI IMG/M metagenome (GOLD analysis project Ga0123357, IMG submission 89873) | Embiratermes neotenicus P4 segment gut microbial communities from Petit-Saut dam, French Guiana - Emb289 P4 | ecosystem: Host-associated > Arthropoda: Insects > Digestive system > Gut ... | reverse complement strand
CGCGGAAGTGGTAGCGGCCGTCGTCTTCGAGTTTCGCGGCGCCCGCCCAGAAAGTCGCGGTATCGAGGATCATCTCTGCACCCTGCTCGCGCATGAAGCCGTCGTCGCCGCTGACCAACCAGTTCTGCATACAGGCGTAGGCGATATCGGCGTTCAAGTGCAGTTCCAGGTCACCCGTCCAGATGCGAATCACCTTCGTCGGATCGGCACCGTCCTCAACCCATGTCGGGCAGACCTCGTCGCCGGTGCCGGCACTTTCCCACGGGAAACGGGCTCCCGGCATCAGCCCGGCGGTCGCCTTGCGTCTGGCACCATCCAGCCGACGCCACCGGTACGTGAGCATGCGCCGTGCCAGTTCCGGCTGGGTAAATGTGAACATGGGCAACATGAACAGTTCGGTGTCCCAGAAGATGTGGTGGCGATACCCGAAGCCAGACAGTGTCTTGGCGCCAATGCTGGCGTCGGCCACGCGGGGCGCAGCGATCAGCAGCTGGAACAGGTTGTACCGCACCGACAACTGCGCCGCTGGATCGCCATCGATGCGCACGTCTGACTCGTCCCAGATACGCTGCCAGGCGGACTGGTTCCGCTCAAATAGTCGGTTCCAACTATCGGTGTCTGGCGAGGGAATGCGCGTGAGAAGCGTTGCGACGAAGCCAGACGGGTCGCGAACTTCTGCCGAACTGGCCAACGCCACGTACTTCGTGACCTGCCATTGTTCCCCAGCAGCGACGACGGCGTCAGTCAGCACACCGGGTTGGCCATCCGCCTGGCATGTGGTGGTCGGCGACGTGGCCTGCAAGGCTGCCATCGCCGCCAATTCGATACCAGTTGCGCATGTTCGGGCCGTCAATGACACCTTGTTGCCATCGGCCCATTGGGACATCTGGTCCCAGTGGCGCAGCCCTAGGTTATCGACGTGCACGTCGAGGCCGCTGCGAACGCTGATCGCAGCTTGGCCGCGCACCACTTTGACGGTCAGTCGAACCGCACCGATGTTCTGCACGTCCATGCTCAAGAACCGCTCATCTGCCAACTCAACGGTTGTTTCGTCGTCCGGCGTCCATGTGAGGGTGCGAGTCAGTAGGCCGGTGCGCAGGTCCAGTGACCAAACGCCAGCCGGCGCATCGGCACCACGGCCCAGCCGGTGCCCGTTGATCCACAGATCAATGCCCCACCAACGCGGCAGATTTGCCAACTCGGTACGACTGACGGGCATGTCGTCCCAAATGGCGTGCATGAAGCTTCCGGCATCCTCGCCAGGGCGCCCCTCCATGGTGGTGCCGCGCACCGCGACATGGCCGTTGCCGATGGTAAACAGCGTCTCCAAATGATGGTCGGGCTGCCCGCCAGCCAGACGCCGAATCGTCCAAGCACCGTTCTCAATGAGTTGCTGCACAGCGGGCCAGTCAACCCCGTCCAAATTCGGCACAAACGCGTGCGCATGACCGACCCTGTCAACTGGACCAATGCCGAGCGTCCACATGCCGGCCGCCAAACCGGCGTCAACCCCGGCGGTGGCGTCCTCGACGACCAGGCACAGCCCGGGCGCCACGCCCACCAGTTCAGCGGCCTTCAGGAACACCTCCGGGTCGGGCTTCGAGCGGGTGATCATCGTGCCGTCTACCACCGCGTCGAAAGCCTTATCTAGACCCAAACCGCGCAACACTGCCCACGTGTTTTTTGAGGCCGAGCCGATGGCGATTTTGACGCCCGCCGCCTTGAGTTGAGCTATCAGTTCGGCGGCACCGGGCAGGATGTCATCTGGCGTCAGTTTGTCCAACAACCCGACGTAATAGTCGTTCTTGCGGGTTGCCAGTTCGTCGAAATTGTCTACCTGACGGCCGGCCAGCAACATCCGTAGGCAGTCGTCGCGTCCGACGCCGCGGAACGCCTCGTTGGCGGCCCGGTCGAATGGGATGCCGAGTTCGTCTGCCAGCCGTTGCCACGCCTGGTAATGGAATTCGGCAGTGTCGGTGACGACCCCGTCAAGGTCGAAAATCACGGCATCGAGCTGGTTCATTCCTTGACCGCCCCGGAGCCGACGTTCATGATGCGTTTCTGGAAGATAAAGAAAATGACTGCCGGAGGTATGGTCATCAGCAGTGCCGCCGCCAGCTTCAGCGGGTACTGCGTTCCTGACCCCAGCGAGCCGGACACCAAGGACGCCACGCCCTTCGACAAAGTCGCCAGGGCTGGCTGGTTGGTCGATGCGATGATCTGTTGCAATTCGTTCCACGAGCCTTGGAAGCTCAAGATCATCACCGTGATCAGTGCCGGCATCGCCATCGGCAACACAACCGACCAATAGATGCGGAAGGTGCTGGCGCCGTCCACTCTGGCTGATTCTTCAATGGCCACCGGTATCGATTCGAAGAAATTCTTCATGATGAATACACCCGTGGCGTCAGCGAGAAATGGCAGGATCATGCCAGGGTAGGTATTGAAGAGCCCGAGGTCGGTTATCACGAGGAACTTGGGGATCAACAGCGCGACGCTGGGGACAGCCATGATGGCGATAAGGCCGGCGAACACCGCATTTCGTCCCCTGTAGTGCAGGCGGGCCAACGCAAAGCCGGCCATCGAATCGAAGACTGCCCGGCCGGCCGTCACGAAGATAGCGACGATCGCCGAGTTCATCGCCCAGCGAAGAAAATCGGAATGCGCAAACAGCCTGGCAAGCGCGGCAGTACTGACCGGCGACGGCACCAGTGACAGGGGGTTGTTGGCCGCGTCGCCCTCCGTTTTGAACATCGTCGCGATCTGGATCAGGAACGGGAATATGTAGACTACGGCCAAGACGATCAAGACCACGTAGAGGGCGGCCTGAGTCCAGCGGAAAACCCCTCTGTGGCGTGAAGCTGTGCTTCGGATGGAAGCTGGCAGACTCATGGTTTCACCTCGCTAGCAGACTTCAAGCGCCGCCTCTGCGCCCATGACAGATCTGGTTTCTCGCGTAGCCAGAGCCTTTGAAGCAGTGTGAAAATGATGATGATCACCAGCAGAATGAAAGCTATGGCACAAGCACGGCCCATGTCCGTGTCCTTGAACCCGGCTTGATACGAGAGATAGGCCGGCGAAAGCGTCGTATTGCCGGGCCCGCCCGGCGTCGGCAAGGTGTACACCTGGTCGAAAACCTGCCAACAGCCGATCAAACCGAGAGTTGTCACGGTGAAGATTGTCGGCTTCAACTGCGGCAGCGTTACTTGCCAGAAGCGCTGCCAGCCATTTGCACCGTCGACGATGGCGGCCTCGTCAACCTCGGGCGAAAGATTCTGTAGCGCGGCGATAAACAAGAGCATGAAAGTGCCGGAAGTGGTGAAGATGGCCTCGATCATCAGTGCGGACATGGCCCAACTCGGGCCGCCTATCCAGTTCCACCAAGAAACGCCGAGAAAACCGTGGTTGACCAGAAGCGGTGGCCCGTCCTTGAGACCAAGACCCGACAGCAAAGCCGTGATAATTCCCTGCGGATTATTGAACCAATTTGGGCCATGAATGCCGATCCAAGACAACACGCGGTTGATCGCCCCGGAACCGCTAAATAGAAAAACCCAAAGCACCGTGATAGCGACAGCGCTGGTGACGGACGGGAAGTAAAAGGCCGTGCGGAAAAAACCGCGGCCCCGCAACCGCGCACCGTTGACAAGATTGGCCAGGAACAATGCCACGGCAGTTTGGATCGGCACCACCAGGATGACGTACCAAAGCGTGTTGCGCATAGCCCAGCCGAAGGTCTTGACGCTCAGGCCACCGCCGACGGTGATGGCTGAGTAGTTTTTCATGCCGATGAAAGTGACACCGGCCGAGAATGGACTGCCCCGTCCTTGCCAGCTGGACACTGAAACCCAGGCGGCCATGACGATGGGAACGATCAGAAAAAGCACAAGGGCGATCAACACCGGCGCAGTCAGCAACCAACCGGAGAGAGCCTCTCCACGTCGGATACCGGCACCCCGGTGGGCGGGGATTTCCGCCTCACCAAGGCTGCGCTGCGCCGGTATTGTCGTCATCAATTACCTATAGCAAGGCTTGCAATTCGGACTGCGTCGAATCCAGAATCGTCTTCGGGTCGGTGGTGGCCAACGTCGGCAACTGGTTGTCGAGGTCGGTGATGACCTGCGAGGCACCTTTGATGGTCGGAACGCCCTGTGCATAGGCGGCGCCATCCGAGAAAGCCTTCATCGCGGGGAAGGCCGCCGCGTACTGAGACGAAGCGGTCTGCAGCGACGGCATGATGCCGAAGGCCTGCGAGAAGGCCATCTGCTGGGTGACGGTCGTCATGTACTCGACGAGCTGAACAGCTGCCTTCTGATTCTTCGAATCCTTGGCGATACCCCAGCCGTTGCTGAACTCCATGGTGCCCTGGCCACCCGAGGGAGCCTTCGGCAGCGCGACAGCAGTGTATTTGATGTTCGAGTAGTCGCTCGTCATGGCGCCAGTGATCCAGTTACCCTCGATCGTCATGGCCGCATTTCCCTTGCCGAAGCACTCGCCGCCCCAGCCAGCGTTCTGAACGTCAGCCGCGAACTTCATCGAGCCATCCTTCAACATCGACTGAGCGAAAGTCAAGGCATCGATATTCGACTGCGCATTGGCGGTGGCCTGGGTTTGATCGGCATTCATCAAATTGGCGCCGTTGGCAACCATGAGTGCCCCGAGGCGTTCATACTGAGCGCCGACGCAAAGCCCGACGACATTGCCGGTTGTCAACTTCTTGGCAACAGTCTGCAACTGATCCCAGGTTGTTGGGTAATCAGCCGCCGTCAAGCCAGCGGCCGTCCACATGTCGTCATTGATTACCAGAGCCAGCGTCGAGAAGTCCTTCGGCGCGGCGTAGAGCTGCCCCTTGTAGGTGTAATCATTCAGCAAGTTCTGATAGAAATCACCCTTATTGGGCAGAAGATCGCCGTAGGCCAGCAAGTTTCCGGCGTCGGCATAGCCGGGGAGAGACCCGGGAGATAGGTAGAAGACATCAGCCGGCGAACCCGAGGCAAAACCCTGGGCCAGTTGCTGGTCAAGATTGTCGGCCGGCGTCACGGTGACCTGGATGCCGGATTGGGCGCTCCAAGCGGCCGCGGCGGCCTTGACAGCGGCGGTCTCGGCGTCACCGCTGGAACCGAACAGCAACGTGATCGGATCGGTGGACGACGTCAAGCCAGCCAACGGATCCGCCGACGTGCTAGGCGCACTCGTGGCGGTATCGGTAGTGGATGTAGTAGTGGTGGTGGAATTGCTGGTACCGCAAGCGGCCAGAGCAAATGCGGACGTGATTGCAATCGCACCTGCCCCGAGTCGTTTTATTACTTTGTTTGTCATCTGGATTGGGCCTCCTAATCCCGACTTCGTTGTTGTTAGTGGCAGCGATTTGATCGTTCAAATTGCCTGTTAATTGCACTTTACTCTCATCCTTTCGGCCCATGTCAACAAGCTGACTCCAACTTAGTCAAAGTGTTATCTTTGAAATGTCCCCAATGCGCAGAAAGACCGCCATGAGAAAGCCACCGACCATCAATGATGTGGCTGTCGCTGCTGGCGTATCGCGCCAAACGGTGTCCAACGTCATCAACTCACCTGATATCGTCCGGCCCGAGACCAGAGGCCGGGTGCAAACGGTAATCGCCGATCTCGGTTACCGGCCGCACGCGTCGGCCCGCCGATTGCGAACACGGCGAGCGTCGACCATAGCAGTGCGCATCGATCGATCACCGGAGTGGCTGTCCGGCAATCTTCTCGACCGCTTTTTGTTCGAGCTCACGCATCGCGCCGCCAAGCATGGGCTGCGGGTCATGTTGTACACCGCCGATGATCCCCTTGACGAGATACGGGTCATATCGCACCTGTTCGACGGTTCTGACGTCGACGCGTTCGTTCTGACGTCGACTTTTCTGGGCGACCCGCGACCGGCTTGGTTGATCGCTCACGGGGCCCCTTTTGTGACCTTTGGGCGACCATGGGGCATCCCGGCTGACGATTTGTTGATGTGGGTCGATGTCGATGGCCGGTTCGGCACTCAGGCGGCAACCGAATATCTGCTGAACTCGGGGGCGACACGCATCGGATTCCTGGGTTGGCCCGAAGGATCAGGCACTGGTGACGACCGCCGAGAGGGGTGGCGTCAGGCCATGCTGGCTCGCGAGGGGGCCGCGCCTATGGACGGCTTATCTCTTCTGGACGTGTCGGCGAATGAAGACCTGCGAGACGGCCACCAGGCCGCTCGCGTCCTTCGCGACCGCGGCGCCGACGCCATCGTCGCTACCTCCGACACCCTGGCACTCGCGGCGATGATGGCGACCGACGGGCGAATACCGGTGGTCGGGTTCGACAATGGTCCAGTTGCGGCGTCGATGAGGTTCTCAAGCATCGACCAGCACTTGGATCTCGTCACTGACTACGTCTTGCGATTACTTGACCGAGGATCGACCGGCGAGGGGCCGGCCCACTACATCGTCAAGCCGGAATTGGTGATCCGAGACGGCGGGAGCGAGTCTTGAGCCGCCTAATTGCGGCTGTCTCCGGCGGCGTCGATTCGGCTGCCGCCGCGGCCCGCCTGCGCGATGACGGGCACGACGTCACTGCCGTCCACTTGATCTTGCGCGACGGTGCCGAGCCGGCCGCCGAGGACGCCCGACGGGTGGCTGGCGCACTGGGCATACCCTTTGAGTTGTGGGACTTGCGGGAGGCTTTCCAGGCCCAAGTGCTGGATAACTTTGCCGCCGAATATGCGGCCGGGCGCACCCCCAACCCATGCTTGGTGTGTAACCGCACAATCAAGTTTGGCGCATTGCTCGACCGTGCACTGGCCGGCGGTTTCGATGGTCTGGCCACCGGCCATTACGCCCGTCTGACGAGAGCCACCGACGGCGCCGCCACACTACATCGGGCCACGCACTCAGCCAAAGACCAAAGTTACGTTCTAAGCGTATTAACGCAGGCACAGTTACGTCACGTCTGGCTGCCGCTCGGTGGTTCAACCAAGGATGAGGTGCGCGCTGAGGCCAGCGCGCGTGGACTACCTGTGGCGGCGAAGTCGGAGTCGATGGACCTGTGCTTCATTCCAGACGGAAACACCGCCACCTGGTTGGAGGCCCGCTTGGGCGGGCGTCCCGGCATGATCGTCGATGAGACCGGCGCAACTCTAGGCAGCCATGACGGCACCTACCACTTCACTATCGGCCAGCGTAAGGGCTTGAACATCAAGCGACCAGCCTCAGATGGTGAACCTCGCTTCGTCGTCGGCCTTGACCCCGATCAACGTCGCGTCATCGTCGGCAGCCGGGCCCAGCTCAATGTGACGGAACTGGTTTGCAGCGCAGCCACCTGGGCATCGGGGGCGACCCCGGCAAGCCCGCTGGACGTAGGGGTGCAGGTGCGTGCCCACTCCGGCACGCATGATTGCACCGTCACCCCGCTGGCCAATGGCATAGTGAAGGTAACGCTTCGCACCCCAATCCCCGGCGCGGCACCCGGTCAGACGGCAGCTTTTTACGACGGTCCGGCAGTTCTTGGATCGGCCACCATTGAGCGCACGGTCCAAGATAACGCGGCCGACACAGCCCCGTAACACGGGCCGCGCACAATCTTTCTACGGAACGATAGCTAGACAAGTGAGGATGTATGAGCCAACTGATAGCGCAGCTATATGACCGTCTGCCCCAGTCTGTAGGCGCCGCCCGGGCGCTTTTGGGACGTCCCATGACCTTCGCCGAGAAGGTTCTCTACGCCCATCTTTATGACCCGCCAACCGCACCCATCGCCCGCGGCGAATTGGCGTCGTTTCGCCCCGATCGGGTAGCGCTTCAGGACGTCACTGCCCAGATGGCCCTGCTGCAACTTATGAACGCGGGAAATCGCCCCACCGCCGTGCCGGCCACCGTCCACTGCGACCACCTGATTGAAGCTCACCTTGGCGCGGCCGAAGATCTGGCGGTGGCACGCAGCGCCAACGCCGAGGTATACGGCTTCCTGAGAGGGGTTGCCGAAAAATATGGGCTGGGTTTCTGGGAACCGGGCGCCGGCATCATGCACCAGGTCGTCCTAGAAAACTACGCCTTCCCCGGGGGGCTGCTGATCGGCACCGACTCACACACCCCAAATGCCGGCGGCTTGGGTATGTGCGGCGTGGGCGTCGGCGGCTCGGACGCCGTGGACGCCATGACGGGCATGGAGTGGGAACTCCGCATGCCAAAACTGATCGGCGTTGTGTTGACCGGCAAGCTCAACGCCTGGGTCAGCGCCAAGGACATCATCTTGGCGCTGGCCGGAAAGCTGGGCGTCAAAGGCGGCACCAACGCCATCATTGAGTACATCGGGCCAGGCGCTAACACCCTGTCGGCCACCGGCAAAGCAACAATCTGCAACATGGGCGCCGAAGTCGGCGCAACGGCGTCCCTCTTCGGCTTCGACACCGCCATGGGCGACTACCTGAAAGCCACCGGACGCGCGGATATCGCCGAGATGGCACAGAAGGTCGCCGATGATCTGACGGCCGACCCAGAGGTCACGGCCCGCCCGCAGGACTTTTTCGATTCCGTCATCGAACTTGACTTGAGCGAACTTGAGCCACACGTCAACGGCCCCTTCACACCGGACCGGGCCACACCGATTTCGCAGTTGGGCAAACAGGCCGAGGCCAGCGGCTGGCCGATGGCTGTCGAGGCCGGGTTGATAGGTTCTTGCACCAACTCGTCCTACCAGGACTTGGCCCGGGCCGCCTCGGTCGCCCGTCAGGCCCTAGAACTTGGCATGACACTGGCCTGCCCGCTATACATCAACCCAGGCTCCGCCCGCACCGAGGCGACGGCCGAACGCGACGGGCTATTGGCGCCGCTGCGAGAATTGGGTGCCGTCATCCTAGCCGACGCCTGCGGGCCGTGCATCGGGCAATGGCACCGCCCGGATAACCCAGACCACCCCAACACCATCGTCACCTCGTTCAACCGCAACTTCGCCAAACGCAACGACGGCAATCCGCTGACCCACGCTTTCGTTGCTTCACCCGAGATTGTCATGGCGCTCAGCCTGGCCGGCCGGCTGGACGCCAACCCGCTGAACGGCGCACTGACGCCGTCCACCGATGTTGTGCTGCCGGACAGCTTCGTCGACACAACTGCCGGATACGTCGAACCAACCTTCGGTGACACGCCGATCGAGATCGACCCGGCCTCGCCGCGTCTGGCTTTGCTCGAGCCCTTCCCGGCTTGGGACGGTCGTCCCATCGTCGACGCCGCACTGCTGATCAAGGTGGCCGGCAAGTGCACCACCGATCACATCTCGCCGGCCGGGCCTTGGTTGGCCTATCGCGGCCACCTGGCCAAAATCAGCGACAACCTGTTGAGCGGAGCCATCGACGCCTTCACCGGCAAGACTCGAGACATAGCCCAAGCCGCCCGCGCCTACCAGGCAGCCGGACGCCCAACCATCATCGTCGCCGAGGACAACTACGGCGAAGGGTCGAGCCGAGAACACGCCGCCATGGAGCCGCGCTTCCTCGGCGTATCGGCGGTCGCCGCCAAGTCCTTCGCCCGAATACATGAGACCAACCTGAAAAAGCAAGGCATGCTAGCCTGCACATTCACAAACCCGGCCGACTACGACCTGATCCGTGAGGACGATCGGTTGGGTATTCCCGACCTGCCCGACTTCACACCAGGGCACGGACTAACACTCACGCTCACCCACGCCGACGGCACAACCGACTCAATTCCCCTGTCGCACACATACAGTCAGCAACAAATCGAATGGTTCAAGGCTGGCTCGGCCCTAAATCTGATGTCAAAGGAGCAGGCATGAGCACGATCACCTTCGACGACGGACAACTGCACGTCCCCAATATCGTCACCATCCCCGTCATCACCGGTGACGGCATTGGCGTCGATATCACCCCGGCCATGAAGTCGGTTGTCGACGCGGCTGTCACGGCCAATTTTGGCGATGGCAAGCGTATCGACTGGCTGGACGTGCCCGCCGGCCAAGCCGCCTTCGACGCCACAGGCGAATGGATGCCACCGGCCACCTTGAACGCCTGCCGCGATTATCACGTCAGCATAAAAGGCCCACTGGCTACTCCGGTCGGCGAGGGCCACCGCTCGCTGAATGTCGCCTTGCGCCAAGACCTCGACTTGTACGCCTGTGTGCGTCCCGTCAGATGGTTCCAGGGCGTCACGTCACCGTTGAAGCAGCCCGAGAAGGTCGACATGGTGGTGTTCCGCGAGAACACCGAGGATGTATATGCTGGCATCGAGTGGCCGGCCGGGAGCCCGGAGGCCCGGCGCCTCTTCCGCTTCATATCCGATGACCTGGGCGTCACGCAAGTGCGCTTCCCCAGTTCCAGTGCCTTCGGCATCAAGCCGATCTCGCGCGAGGGTAGCCGCCGACTGGCTCGGGCCGCCTGTCAATACGCCGTCGATCACGGTCGCAAGTCAGTCACCCTTGTGCACAAGGGCAACATCATGAAGTTCACCGAAGGCGGTTTCCGCCAATGGAGTTACGAGCTGGCCGCCGAGGAGTTTCCCGGCCTTACCGTCAAAGATGTCATTACTGATGCCTTCTTGCAAGACACTCTGCTGCACCCAGAAAGCTACGACGTTATCGCCACACCCAACCTCAACGGTGACTACGCCTCAGATCAACTGGCCGCCATGGTCGGCGGAGTCGGCATCGCACCGGGCGCCAACATCAACTACGAGACCGGACACGCCGTCTTCGAGGCCACACACGGCACCGCCCCCAACCTGACGGGCACTGGCCAGGCCAACCCGTCGTCACTAATTCTGTCAGCCGTCATGATGCTCGAATACCTGGGCTGGCAGCCTGCTGCTGACGCTCTGACGGACGCTCTTGCTGACTGCTACCGTGAGGGCGTGGCCACGCCAGACATTGCCCCCATTGACGGCCGGGTATGCTCAACCAGCGAGTTCGCCCAAGCCATCATTGACAGGCTCAACAGCCACTGACGCTCAAGAACAGGACAACTATGCAACCCAACTACCTGGCCTACAAACTGGCAGACACCATCAAGGTGAGCTCCAAGATCGACCTGCCGCTGTTCACAAAATACGGCGTCAAACGCGGCCTGCGTAATGAAGACGGCTCGGGCGTGCTGGTGGGTCTAACGCGCATCGGCGACGTTGTCGGCTATGACCACGACGCTGCTGGCGTTCTGCAACCTGCCCCGGGGCGCCTGTATTACCGTGCCTATGATGTCGATGCCCTGGTGCACTCCTTCATGACCGAGAAACGTTTCGGCTTCGAAGAGGTGGCATACCTGCTGTTGTCCGGCAACTTGCCCGATGCCGACGAGCTAGAGGCCTTCCGGGCGTTGCTGGTGGACAACATGCCGCTGCCCCATGGTGCCATCATGAGCATTCTGGCAACCCGCGGGTCGAACATCATGAACATCCTGGCCCGCACCGTTCTTGAGCTTTATACCTACGATATCGACCCGGAAAACCTGTCGCGCGAACACTCGATGGAACAGTCGATCGGGTTGATCGCCGGTTTCCCAGCGATCATCGCCTATGCCTACAACGCGCTGCACTACCACAGTACGGGTGTGCCGCTGAACATCCGCATCCCAAAGCCCGAATTGACGCTGGCCGAAAACTTCCTCTATATGCTGCGCGAGAACTTCACCGAACTTGATGCCAGAGTTCTCGACATGGTGCTGATACTCCAAGCCGAGCATGGGGGCGGAAACAACTCGACCTTCACGGTGCGCGTTACCTCGTCAACTCAAACAGACATCTATTCCGCCATTGCTGCCGGCATCGGTTCGCTCAAGGGCCCCCTGCACGGCGGGGCCAACAACGCGATGGCCGAAATGTTCGACCATCTGAAAGGTGCAATTTCCGATTGGAGTGACGCCGACGAGATCAGCGCCTATTTGACGCGGATGCTCAACAAAGACGCATTCGATCACTCCGGCCTGATCTACGGCGTCGGGCATGCCGTCTACACCATTTCAGATCCTCGAGTGGCTCCAGTGCGCGAACTGGCCGAACAGTTAGCCGCCGAAAAGGGACGCTCCGACGAGTTCAAGTTCTTGGATCTGGTTGGCGTCCAAGCCGTCGACGTGGTGTCCAAGGTCAAAAACCACGGCCAACCGGTGACCCTAAACATCGACTTCTATTCAGGCTTCGTCTACGACCTGATCGGCATTCCGCGCGAACTGTATACTCCGCTTTTCGCGATGGCTCGCATCGTCGGCTGGACGGCCCACCGCAACGAGGAGATCAACTTCTCAGGGCGCCGTATCATCCGTCCGGCATACCGCGAGGTCAACGAGGAAAGGCGCGAATACGTGCCGCTGCGCGAGCGCTGAGAGCGCCATGAAGATTCTTCTGACGGGTGCCTCCGGCTTGATCGGTTCAGCGCTGCTGGGTCGGTTGCAACCTGAGCATGACTGCCGCACACTGACGCTGCGTCAACCCTTTGCAGTGCCTCCAGACGCCATCGAGTGGGCCGACGCCATAATCAGCCTCAACGGGGCGACATTGTCTCGGGTGCCCTGGACGGCCGATTATCGTCGCCAGATCGCCGCGTCCCGAATCAATATCACGACCGCAATCGCCGCGGCCATCGCCGTCTCCCCCAGCCCGCCGTCCGTCTGGTTGGCAGCCTCGGCAGTTGGTGTTTATGGCGACCGCGGCGAGGACGAATTGAGCGAAGATGCCGCACCAGGACGAGGTTTTTTGGCCGAAGTAACAAAAGCCTGGGAACAGGCGACGTCGCCTGCTAGTGACTCCGCGCGCGTCGTGAACCTGCGCACCGGCCTGGTGATTGCCGAAAGTGGCGCGCTCAAACCGCTGCTGTTGATGTCGAAGCTCGGTCTCGGCGCCCGCCTTGGCTCAGGATCAGCTTGGTGGCCATGGGTGTCGCTAGCGGACGAGGTTGGCGGCATAATCTACTCCCTGGACCACGACCAGATCGTCGGGCCCGTCAACCTGGTCGGGCCAACGCCGGCCCGCTCTGGTGAGGTGACGGCCGAGTTAGCTAACGCTGCCAAGCGCCCCTACCTGATGCGGCTTCCAGCGCCAGTTTTGCACACGCTACTTGGGCAGGCCGCCGATGAGTTGCTGCTGGCCAGCCAGAAGGTGGTTCCAGCCAAGCTACTGCGCAGTGGCTACAGCTTCGTCCACGACGCCGTCGCCACGGCGATCGCGGCGCATGACCAGTAGAGCGATCACCCAAGCCGCCGCAAAGGCAGCGACGGCCACATAACCAAGCGACGCCAAGTTGACGCCACCGACGGCACCCACCACGCCTGTCGTCCAGCCCAGATGGTCGCGCAGCAGTGACATTGCCTCGACTGTGCCTATCAGCAGAGCCAGCAGCACCGACAACCCGGTGACCGTGATGTTGAATACCAAGCGCCGACGTGCCGAGTTGGCCCCCGCCCACGAGTAGGCGTGACCCATCATGATGCCGTCCAAGGTGTCGAACAACGCCATACCGGACGCGAAAATCACCGGCAGCGTCAAGACGGCGTACCAGGGCAACGTCAAGGTGGCCACGCCGCCCGAAATCGCGAACAACCCGACTTCAGTTGCTGTGTCGAAGCCGAGGCCGAACAGCAATCCGACCGGGTAGATGTGCCACGGTTGGGCGATCTTTGCGAGACGCCCACCCAGTAGCCGGGCGATCAGGCCACGCTGGTTGAGGCTTTGTTCGATGACATCGGCGCCTGCCTTCGCCCAGTAGGCCGACAACAGCCCGACCAACGCGATCAGGTTGATGACGCCCAGCGCCAGCAGAAACACCGCTGACACGCTGGTGCCAACCAAACTAAAGGTTGACCGCAAGGTTGCGGAGTCGCCGCTCATTGTCGTGGCGATGAACCGGACACCGGCCGCCAGCGCGGCGCAGGCGACAAACACCACCGTCGAGTGCCCCAGCGAAAACCAAAAGCCCACGGATAAGGGACGACGTCCGGAGGCAGCCAGGGATCGCGTGACATTATCAATGGCTGCGATGTGGTCGGCGTCGAAAGCATGACGCATACCCAGAACGAACACCGTCCACCCTAGGCCGACGCCGAACCCCGCTTCTCGTGAGGCCCCACCAGCAGCGACTGCCAGCGCCAACCCGCCCCAACCGATGATCAGCAAAGCAGCCACGGCGGCCGACATCGACACGATGTGGCGACGTTCGGCCGGCGTGGTCTTTCCAGCCTCGACAGTTTGGGGGGTCACCTCAGAGATACTACCCAAGGTATGGCTAATCTCCCACGTCTTCGGTCACCAAGAACTTGGACCGTTCCGGGTTTGGCCGGAAACTGACACCGTTACGTCGCACGTCGTCTACCCACTTGTCCACCTGCTCGCACAGGTTCTCGACGGAACCGGAACCGTCGAAGACGACGTCGGCTGCGGCCAATCGCACATCATCGTCCGTCTGGGCCTTGATGCGGGCCTTAGCGTCTTCCTTCGTCAGGCGTCGCGAATCAACCAGCCGAGCAATTCGTGTTTTGACTGGAGCGTCTACGACGATGACGACATCGAAAGCCTCAGGGCCGACCGACTCGACTAGCAGGGGGATGTTGTGGACGATCATCTTCTCGCCGCGGGCCTCCGCCGCCGCATCAAGTTCACTGCCCTTCGTGATGACCTGCGGGTGGATTATCTGCTCCAGCCGGTCGAGCGCTTCGTCGTCGCCAAACACTGCCCTGCCGAGACCTATCCGGTCGAGCGTGCCGTCGGCCTCCAAAACCTGTGGCCCGAAGGCCTCGACGATAGCCGCCAGCCCGGGTGTTCCTGGCTCGACGACCTCACGGGCAAGCTCGTCATAATCGACCACCGGTATGCCCAACTTTGTGAATCGGTCGCCAGCCACTGACTTTCCGGCCGCAATGCCGCCCGTCAAACCCACCCGGATCATGATTGCCTCTCAATTAGGTCAGTAACCAGATTAGCTTGTGGAACATCCGACTGCCTCACAACGTTGATATTGCTGACCGGTAAACTCAGTCCATGGTGTGATTATCGCACCTGGGAATGGTGGTGTTGTGCTTCATCTGGACGAGGTCCGCAAGACCTACAAAACGGGGTCGTTCACCCAGGCCGCCTTGGCCGGGGTGACCATCACCTTCCGCGACAACGAGTTCGTCGCCGTCCTCGGGCCATCTGGTTCCGGCAAGACAACACTGCTGAACATCGTCGGTGGGCTTGACCACGCCGATTCGGGCGACTTGGTGGTGGACGGAGTTTCCACCAGCCAATACAAAGACCGGGATTGGGACGCGTACCGCAACAACCGCGTCGGCTTCGTTTTCCAGAGCTACAACCTGATACCCCATCAAACAGTCCTGGCCAATGTCGAGCTGGCACTGACGCTGAGCGGCGTCAACGCAGCCGAACGCCGCGAGCGGGCCATCGCCGCGCTTAGCGAAGTCGGTTTGGACGAGCACATCCATAAACTGCCTAGCCAGTTGTCGGGCGGCCAAATGCAGCGCGTCGCCATCGCCCGAGCTTTGGTCAACGACCCTGAGATCGTACTGGCGGACGAACCGACCGGCGCGTTGGATACCACCACCGGTACACAAGTGATGGATCTGCTGGCCGAAATCGCCCAGGACCGCCTCGTCGTCATGGTGACGCACAACCCCGAACTGGCCGACGAGTATGCCACCCGCATCGTCTCGCTGCGTGACGGTTTGGTGGTCGACGACACTGACGCCTATGACCCGGATACCGAAGACGAAGACGCCCGAGCAGCCAAGCCAGCCCGCCGTACGTCCATGAGCTTCCTGACGGCCATCGGTTTGAGTTTCACCAACTTGATGACGAAAAAGGGACGCACGCTGATGACCAGCTTTGCCGGCTCCATCGGTATCGTCGGCATCGCTACGATCCTGGCGCTGGCCAACGGCGTCAACGTCTACATTCGCGGCGTCGAAGAAAACACCTTGTCGCTTTACCCGCTGACGATAGCGACGCAAGGCATCGACCTTTCCAGCATCATGACGGGCAGTGGTGGCGGCGGAAGCGACAGCACTACTGCACCCACCGATCAGGCCCACGAAGTCGACCAGTTGGCCCGAATGTTTAGCCATATCGGCACGAACGACCTGACGTCGCTGAAGAAGTTCCTCGACTCGCCCCAATCGGGCATCGGACAATATGCGAACTCAGTCGAGTATTCCTACGATGTGACGCCTCAGATTTTCGCGTCAGGCACGGGTGATGTGCGCCAGGTCAACCCGAACACGATGTTTTCTGCCTTGGGTGTCGGCAGCTCCGCCGCCTCGTCGATGAGTTCGAGCTTCTCGCTTGGCATGACGTCCAACTCTTTCTCGGCTTTGCCGGAAGACACCGATCTTGTCAAAGGGCAATACAACCTAGTGGCCGGGCATTGGCCCGACAACTACAACCAGGTGCTGCTGGTGTTGACATCCTCAGGCGGCGTCTACGACGGGATCCTGTACACACTGGGCCTGCGCGACCCGGCCGAACTGCAACAGATGGTTAACGCCCTTGCCAATGGAACCCCCATAACTGTGCCAACCGACAACCAGCAGACCTACACCTACCAACAGTTGATGGCCCCGAGCTTCAAAGTCGTGCCGGCCACGGCTTTCTACCAGTTCGACCCGACCTACGGTGTTTGGACCGATCGCAGTTCCGACCAGGCTTGGATGCAAAACGCCATAGCCAACGGCGAACCGCTCAACATCGTCGGCGTAGTGAAGCCTGACCCGTCAGCCAATGCCACCATGCTGAGCCCAGGGTTGTACTACACCGCCGACCTGGTCACGCACCTGATGGACGAGGCCGCCAAGTCTGCCCCAGTGCTGCAGCAACTGGCTTACCCCGACATCAACGTGTTTTCCGGCAATACCTTCGTGGAAGACAACCAAAACTCGGGGTTGCAGAACTTCGACTTTTCCTCGATGATCAACGTCGACCCCTCGGCGATGTCGTCACTGTTCAACTTTGACCCGTCGAAGCTGAAGCTTGACCTGAGCGGCCTCGACATGTCGTCTATGTCATTGAATGCCACCAACCTGGCAATACCGCCGCCCGATTTGACGTCGCTGCTTGCCAATCTGAACATCCAAGTGTCACCCCAGGCGATGGCAGATCTGTTGACCCAGACTTTAACCGATTTCATCAACCAGGAGCTTGGCAGTCTCCCGCCGATCCCAACTCCGCCAACACCCACTCCAACACCCACGCCGACGGCGACGCCAACCGACACACCGACGGACACACCAACCGACACACCGACGGACACGCCAACCGACACCCCGACGGACACACCAACCGACACCCCGACGGACACACCAACCGAAACACCGACAGACACCCCGACGAACACACCCACCGATACCGCGACAACGCCGCTTCTACCCACCATTCTTCCGACGCTGCCTAGCCTGCCAACAACGCTGCCCACTCTGCCAACGACTCTGCCAACAACGCCGCCGACAGCACTGCCGTCCATCCCGACAGCCACCGACTTGATCAACTTGTTCTCAACCTGGTTTGCCCAACCTGACGTACAGGCGACCTTCATGGCGCGGCTCGGCAAGGCTATTGATCTGACTTCGCTGCAGCAACAACTGACGACCGCACTGACCAGCTACATGCAGCAAGCCATGCAGCAGGTGCTGACCGCCATGATGAGTTCGCTGCAAACACAACTCAGCCTGGCTATGAAAGCTACGATGGCGCAGATGGCCAGCCAACTGAGCACGGCTTTCGCGGTCGACCCAAGCAAACTGACCAACCTTTTCTCGTTCAACATGGACGCCAACCAGTTGACCACCATGTTGATGTCGATGATGAACAATAAGCAGAACTCTATGGACTCCAATCTGCGGCAGTTGGGTTACGCCGACCCCGCGACGCCGTCCAGCATCGACATATATCCGAAGGATTTCACTTCCAAACAGCAAGTGCTGGACATCCTTGACGGCTACAACACCAACATGACCAATTCCGGTCAAGATGACAAGGTGATCACCTACACCGACATCGTCGGCACGCTGATGTCGTCGGTGACGGACATCGTCAACAAGATTTCCGCTGTACTGGTGGCCTTTGTTTCGATCTCGCTGGTTGTGTCGAGCATCATGATCGGAGTCATCACCTACATTTCGGTGCTGGAGCGACGAAAAGAGATCGGCATCTTGAGGGCGATGGGTGCCAGCAAGCGCAATATCGCCAATGTGTTCAACGCCGAGACACTGATCGTCGGCTTCGTCGCAGGGCTGATGGGCGTCCTCATAACCGTCGGACTGACGTTGATCGCCAACCCGATCATCAGCCATCTGTACAGCATCGACCGCATCGCCCGGCTGCCGTTCACATCGGCGCTGGCGCTTATCGCCGTCTCCATGGTGCTGACTTTGGTGGCCGGCCTGATTCCAAGCTCGGCCGCGTCCAAGCGCGACCCGGTGGAAGCCTTGCGAAGCGAGTGAGCGTCACCACTCGGCGAACGAACCGTCCTCGTGACGCCACAGCGGCGTGATCCAGTCGGTGGCGCAGGCGTCGGCTTGACGGACGGCTTTCTCGTCGACGTCGACCCCGAGCCCAGGGGCGTCCCAGCAGTGTATTCGACCATGGTCGAACTGCAACCAACTACGGTCGACCACATAGTCGACGAGTTCGGCTGTGGTGTTGTAGTGGATACCGCCTGACTGCTCTTGGATGACATGGTTGGAGGTGGCAAAACCGACCTGCAGGCATGCAGCCAGAGCAATCGGGCCGATCGGACAATGCGGCGCCAAGGCAGCCCCGAAGGTGTCAGCCAAAGCTGCGATCCTCACCGTCTCGGAGATCCCACCAGCGTGGCTGATGTCCGGCTGGACGATGCTGACACCACATTGCAGCACTCCCAGGAACTCCTCCTTGCTGTAGAGACGTTCACCGGTGGCGATGGGGATTCGGGTTTTCAGGTCAGATAACCGGAACTGGTGTTGCGGTTCCGTCGGCTCCTCAATGAACATCGGCTGCAATGGCTCAAGTGCCTTGGCCAAGCGTCGGGCGCCGGCCAGTGTGACGCGTCCGTGGAAATCTACGCCGACGTCACAACCAGGTCCGATTGCCTGACGCACGGCGGCAACCCGATCCACGACGGCTTGGATCTCGGCCGATGTTGGCAGCGGTGACATCTGAGCCGAAGCGTTCATCTTGACTGCATCGAACCCTGCCTCCATCATGGCCATCGCCGCCTCGCCGACGCCACTAGGTGCGTCCCCGCCGATCCAGGCGTAAACACGAACGGTGTCGCGCACCGCGCCGCCAAGCAGCTGGTAAACCGGCACCGACAGTTTCTTGCCGGCGATGTCCCACAACGCCTGATCGACGCCCGCCAACGCTGAGCCCATCACGGGACCACCACGATAGAAACCGAACCGGTTTAGCACCACCCAATGGTCGTTTATGCGGTCCTCGTCCTTGCCAATCAGGTAGTCGGCATAGCTAGTCAACAAAGTGCGGACGGCCGCCACATTTCCCTCAAGCGAAGCCTCGCCCCACCCGACGACGCCGTCGGTTGTCTCGATCCGGACAAACAGCCAACGCGGCGCCACCGCGAAGGTCTCAACTGATTTGATCATGGCCACTCCTTTGACTTGCCAACAGCATTGACAATAGTCACCGCACTCCGGCAGTGCGTAACCAGATGTCGACCCGCGCCTTTGACTCAATCGCCCTACACTTAGACGTATGGCACCGATTGTTCAACTGAAACCAGCGTCGGAGTGTGTTTATGACGTCGTCTCGCTAGGCGAGGTGATGCTGCGACTGGACCCCGGCGATCACCGCATCAGGACAACCCACAGCTTCGAGGTGTGGGATTCTGGCGCCGAGTACAACGTTGCCCGCGCGATGCACAAAACCTTCGGTCAGCGCGCCGCTATCGTGACGGCCTTCGCCGACAACGAGGTGGGCCGGTTGCTGGAGAACACGATGGGTTCATCCGGGCTCGATTTGAGCTTCGTCCACTGGGTGCCCTTCGATGGCATCGGTAAAGCTGCCCGAAACGGCTTGAACTTCGCCGAACGCGGTTTCGGCGTGCGCGGTTCTGTCGGGTGCGTCGACCGCGCCTACACGGCCATCAGCCAACTGCGTCCTGATGACGTCGACTTGGACGAGCTGTTTGGGCGACGCGGCACTCGTTGGTTCCATACCGGCGGCATAATGGCCGGCCTGTCTGAACAAGCGGCCGCTACCACCGAGGCATTCATGCGGGCTGCTCAGGCCTCGGGCGCGGTCGTCTCATACGACCTGAACTATCGACCGTCGTTGTGGAAAGCCCAAGGCGGCCTGACCCGTTGCCAAGAAGTCAACCGACGCCTTGCCGCGCTGGCTGATGTCATCTTCGGCAATGAGGAAGACTATTCCGTCTGCCTGGGGTTGCCGCTGCCACAAGACGAGTCGTTCGCCAACCTAGATATGGGCGCATACGAAGCCATGGTCACCGAAGCCACACACCAGTTTGCTAACCTCCAGGTGGTGGCTGTCAGTCTGCGCCAGGTGAAGTCGGCAACTATCAACGATTGGGGTGGCCTTGCCTGGTCTGCCCGCGACGGCTTCGTTTACGCCACCTGGCGGGCCGGCCTGGAGGTCTTCGACCGCCTCGGCGGCGGCGATTCATTCGCCTCGGGCATCATGTACGGGCTGATCGCCGAAGACGACCTGGCTGCCGGAATCGAGTACGGCGCCGCCAATGGCGCATTCGCCATGACCACCCCCGGCGACACCACCACCGCCACTTTGGCCGAGATCAGGAAGCTCGCCGCTGGCGGATCGGCTCGCGTCCAACGATAGGAGCAACTATGCGGTACAGGTTTGAGGTGTTGCCACAGATCGCCGCCGCCAAGGCCATCGCGATCGTCCGCGAACATACCGTCAATGACGGCCAGCGAGTTATCGAATCCCTTGTCAAAGCTAAAATGCCGGCGCTAGAGGTGACGTGCACCACACCCGGCGCATTCGACCTCACCGACTCGCTACGCGACAGCGGCGCCCTTGTCGGAATGGGCACCGTGCTATCCGCCTCTGAAGCCGTTGATGCGGCCCACGCCGGCGCCAAGTTCATCGTCACACCCAACATCAACGCGGATGTCATCCGCACCGCCCACCGCCACGGGCTGGCCACATTGATCGGCTGCGGCAGCGCAACTGAAATTGTGACCGCCCTAGAACTGGGGGCCGATGCCATCAAAGTATTCCCAGCCGAACAACTGGGCATGGGATTTCTGAAGGCCATTCACGGGCCACTCCCCTGGGCTCCGCTGATACCTGTCGGCGGCGTCGACGTGGACAATGCCGCTGAGTGGCTGAGCGCCGGCGGCATCGCCGTTGGCATGGGCTCCAAATTGACGTCCGGTTTTATAGAGAGAAATGTGAAAGCACTCTTGGCCAGTATCAGCTAGTCTGTGATGGTGCCAAGCCTCGGAGCCCGCGAAACATCCTTCGACTCGCGTGAACTTACGCGTGTTCAGGAGATAATTAAGTTCATTACTTTTCTGGGTTGCGAAGCCAGCGCCGCCTTGGTGCAAGCCGGTGTCTTTGCCTTGCTGTTCAGCGTCATCGGGCTGAAGGGCTGGAGTAGCAGTTACCTTCCAGCACTCATCGCATCTGTCTTGTGGAGCTTCACGGCCAACCGTAAGTTCACCTTCAAGTCGGTTAGCAATATCCCCGTCGCAATGGCGAAAGTTGCCTTTTACTACGTCATTTTCACGCCAGCCTCCGCTTGGTGGGGTGACGCTTTGGCGGCCCAGCACTGGACAATGAGCCCGGTGTTGCAGTATTACGTCATCTTGATCGGGACTATGATCATCAACTTTGTCACCGAGTTTTGCGTGTATCGCTTCTGGGTTTACCGCCGCTCGATCAACAGTTCAGCGGCTGGCCAGCGTGAGCAGGCACGCTTTGGAGAAGCTGATCTGGCTGTTTCATAGACAATCGGTCTAAACTTTTCAGCCATGTGGAATGATCTGCAAACTGACCAATACGAAGGCATGCTGGCCGAGACCGTGACGATGCGGGGATATGACGGCGACCATATTCGTGCCTACTTTTCGCGCCCCTTGGGTGCTGGTCCCTACCCGGGCATCATACTGATATCGCACATGCCGGGTTGGGACGAGTTGAATCGCGAGGTGGCCCGCCGCTTCACCCAGCACGGGTTCATGACGCTGTGCCCCAACATCTACCAACGTTTCGGCGAAGGTACGCCTGAGGCCATCGCCAATAAGGCCCGCGAGGCCGGCATGGTGCCCGACGCGTCGGTTATCGGTGACGTCGAAGGCGCACTCGACTACCTCAAATCGCTGCCTCAAAGCAACGGCAAGGTGGGCGTTATCGGCATGTGCTCCGGCGGACGCCACGCCTTCCTGGCTGGCTGCCAAGTCAAAGGCCTAGACGCCGTCGTCGAATGCTGGGGCGGCGGCGTCGTCCAGGCAAGTGTGAGCCCCAGCCAGCCAGTCGCACCGATCGACTTGACCGCTCAGTTGGGCTGCCCGATGATCGGCATCTTCGGTAACGACGACCAGCACCCGTCGGCCGCCGAGGTCGACCAACATGAGGCGGCACTTAAAGCGGCAGGAAAGGAATACCAGTTCTATCGTTATGACGGTGCCGGCCACGCCATTTGGAACTACGCCCGCGATTCATACCGTGCCGATGCGGCCATGGATTCGTGGAACAAAGCGCTAGCTTTCTTCGAGACCCAACTAAACAGCTAACCCTTCGTGGAAGAAGTTACTCGTCGCCCTTTCTCGGTGATGGCCAAGCCAGTTGGCTCGACATGCAACCTGCGCTGCACATATTGCTACTACTTGGCCACGCCGACGTCGACGCCGCGCATGAGCGACGCCACACTTGAGAAGTTCATCTCGGGTTACATCGCCGCCGGCGGCGTCAGCTTCGTTTGGCACGGCGGCGAACCGACGCTGGCGGGGTTGGACTTCTACCGCCACGTCGTCGAACTGCAAGCCAAATATCTGCCCGAAGGCTCGACGGCCTGGAACAATCTGCAGACCAACGGGGTGCTGCTGGACGACGAGTGGTGCCAGTTCTTGGCCGACAATCATTTCGACGTCGGCCTGAGCATCGATGGCACCGATTGGATCCATGACTCATACCGGCCCGACCCACGAGGTCTTGGATCATACGACGCGGCGGCAAGTGCCATCAAACGGCTACAAGCCCACGGAATCCAACCCGACCTACTGTGCACTGTCACTTCGACGGCAGCGGACCACCCGCTGGAGGTGTATCGCAATCTGCGCTCATTCGGCACTGGCTGGGTGGAGTTCATCCCCATCGTCGTGCGAGATGGCGCCGACCTGACACCCGAGTCCGTCACTGGTGAGGCCTACGGACGGTTCCTCGTCGACGTTTTCGACGAATGGCTGCTGCACGACCTTGGTAGCACCGCCGTCCAATTATTCGCTGAGACGGCTAGTACCCTAGGCGGCGGGGCGCCTGGCCTGTGCTGGCTGGCACCCACTTGCGGGCGGGCCCTGGTGGTTGAGGCCGATGGCGGCGTCTATTCCTGTGATCATTTCGTCCGTCCAGAATACCGACTGGGCGAGGTGGCTAACCTCGCCGAGCTGGCTGACTCCCCTGCTCAACTAACTTTTGGTGACGCCAAAGCCAACCTGCCGGATCGATGCCTCGCCTGCCCCTGGCTGGTGATGTGCAATGGTGGCTGTCCAAAGGACCGCCTCGGGTGGCCCGGTCTAAACATCCTGTGTGACGGTTTGACGGCATTCTTCGCCCACGCCGTGCCCGAGCTGCGAGACGTCGTCGCCATGGCAAACGCCGGCAAAACCTCACCGGCGATCATGGCCACACTGCGCGCCGCGCGTCAAGAAAAATGGCTCGGTGTCGGACGCAATGACCCCTGCCCATGCGGCAGCGGCCGCAAGGCCAAAAACTGCTGCTGGCCGAAGCGTCCACTGTGACGCCCAGTGAAATAGACGACCGTGTCGGCGTGGCAAAATATACGCCAAGGAGTTCTCTACGAAAAGGGTCATTACCATGGGGTATTTCGCCACACCGACTGAAGCTAGCGCCGCACCGGGTCGCGTGTCGCCATTGACACCAGAACGCATCACGAGTGCTCTCGACAGCCGCCAGTGGAACTACGACACTGACGAGGACGGCGATGTTAATGGCAACTGGGACGGCCACCTGTTCTACTTCCTGCGTATGGGGCAAAATCAGGAAATTTTCATGGTACGCGGACGCTGGGAGGCCCGCATCCCGCTAGAGGTCGGCCCAAATATCCTTCCGATGCTGAACACATGGCACAAGGAGAAGTTGTTCCCAAAGGCTGTGCTGGTCGATTTCCCGGATGACGGCAATTCCCGAGTCTTCACCGAGGTGACCATCGACTGTGAGCATGGCGTCACCGACGAACAACTTATGCTGCATATTGATGCCGGCATCAACACGGCTTTGCAGCTCTTCGAGGAACTGGACAAGCAGTTCCCCGGTTTACAAACTACGAACGACAATTGACTTATCCATGGAAACGCCGCACGCATTTCAGGTCGACCTTCATGGTGTAGTCGATCTGTTTGCGCATCACCTGTACTCCAGTCCGCGCGTCTACCTGCGAGAATTGCTGCAAAATGGCGTCGACGCCATTACCGCCCGCCGCTTGAGTGAACCCGGCTGCCCGGCGAAGGTGCGGTTGAGTCAGATTAGCGGTGGCGGTCTGCAGGTTAGCGACACGGGTATCGGATTGACCCGTGACCAGGCAACCGAACTACTCGCCACCATCGGTCACTCGTCCAAACGTATGGACGATCTGGAGATCGCCCGAAGCGACTACCTGGGCCAATTCGGCATCGGCCTTCTCAGCGCCTTCATGGTGGCCGACGAAATTGAGATGCTCAGCTTGTCGGCATCGACCCCTGGCGCGGTCCCAATTCGGTGGCGCGGCTTCGCCGACGGAACCTACACGCTTAACGACATCACGCTGGACGAGTACGCCCACGCCACCGGCGACATCGAACCAGGCGCGCTGGTGCGGCTTAGCCCCCGTCGCGACGAGGAACACTGGCTGGCACCCGAAACCGTGCGCGCACTGGCGTCCGACTTCGGCTCACTGCTGCCCCTAGACGTCTCCATACAGGTGCACCTGGACGACGGCGAGACGCTCTGGCAGCGGATCACCGAGCCGGAATTGCCTTGGATTACCCGCTACTCGTCGCCCGCTGAACGCGACGCTGCCTTGGACACCTACTGCGCCCGCGCCTTGGGTTTCCGGCCGCTGGCCGCGTTCGACTTGGCCGTCCCCCTAGTGGGGCTGACAGGTGTTGCCTTCGTGTTGCCGACTGCTGCATCACCGGCCGGCATGAACACTCATCGCGTCTACCTGAAGCGCATGCTGGTGGGCACTCAAGTGCCTGGGCTACTGCCGCCTTGGGCCTTCTTCGTCCGGTGTGTGGTCAACTCTTCCGAACTGCGACCAACGGCGTCGCGCGAAGCCCTCTACGAGGACGACGTGCTGCTCGCAACGCGAGACGCATTAGGCCGGGCCGTACACGACTGGGTGGCCGGTGTGCTGGCGGACGAGTCGCCGCTGCGCAACGCTTTTGTCCGCACCCATCACCTGGCCATACGCTCAATGTCGCTTCACGATGACGACATGCTCGACTTGGCGGTCTCCGTGCTGCCATTTGAAACGACACTCGGCACCATGACGCTAGAGCAGTTCCATGAGGAACAAGGCACCATCCGCTACGCCGCCACTGTCGAAGACTTTCGCCGCGTCGCCCCTGTCGCCCGAGCACAAGGGCTTGGTGTGGTCAATGCCGGCTATGTCTACGATGCCGATCTGTTGGCGCGTTTGGCGGCTCGGCGTCCGTCGTGGTTGGTACGGCTGCTCGAAGCCGCCGATGTCGAATCGACCTTGACGCCGCTGACCCCAGATGAAGAACTAAAATGCCTTGACTTCTTGCTGGCGGCGGGCGAGCCGGCCGGTGAGTTGGACTGCGAAGTCTGGTTGCGGCGCTTCGAGCCCGAGGCCCTGCCGGCGATGCTTATCACAGACCCGGATATCGAGCACCAGCGCTCGCTGCAGCGTACCCGCGACGAGTCGAACGGCGTGTGGGGCGGGGTCTTGGACGACTTCGCCAAGCCGAGTGCCAAACGCCGTCTCGTCTTGAATTACGACAACCAAACCGTACAAACCTTGGCCACCGGCGGCGATGCCGAGGTGCATAAGGCAGGCATCCAAACACTGTACGTGACGGCGCAATTGCTGGCTGGCGAGCCGCTGCGCCCGCGTGACGCTAAAGTGATGAACGATGCCCTAGCCATGCTGCTTCACCGCGCCGTGGGTGGGCCCCGGTGGGACGGGCAACCATGAGAACCATTGACGAAGCCAACCGTGACATCACTATCGTGCGCCAGTTGCCCAACGGGCATGCCAAATCAGCCGCGGCACGAGTTGAGGTCGACCGAATCGAAGCCGAAGGCCCCCCTGAAGCCAAGGCTTATGCACTGAATACGCTGGTCGAGGCTTACTACTTTTCTGATGAGGAAGAAAAGGCCTTTGTGCCCTTCACCCAAGAGGTGGCCTGGTACGACGCCCACCCCGAGTGGTTTGACGAGATGGACACAACAAACCTATTTTGGTCATTCAAATGGATGGTCAGCGGGCTGCGTTACTACCCCAACGTGCCGCTTACGCAGCTTGAGGCCACGCTGGCCGATATGGAAAACCGCTATGCCGTCGCCGGCTACGGCATGGACGCGCCGTGCCAGATGAAATGGTGGTTGGCACGCCACATTGGCAGTCCCGACACCCGAGCCCTGTTCGACGAGTGGCAGCGCCAAGGCCGCGATGATATGTCCGACTGCGAGTTGTGTGCGCCCGCCGACCGCTGCGAGTACCTGTTCGAGTTGGGACGGGAAGACGAGGGTCTGCGGGTTCTAGAAGGTGTGTTCGCCGACACGTCCATCCGCCAGGAATGCTTCTCTGAGCCGGCCAGCATCTTGGCCAAAGCACAGTTCGCCTACCTACGGCGGGGTGGGCCCGGTGACCAGGCCAGCGCCATCGCCGCCCATCACCGCTGCCGTTCGTACCTAGGCGGCACCTCATTCTTCGGCATGTCGGCCCGCGACGCCAATCGCATCCAAGAACGGGCTCATGCCCTCGCTGAGGCCCGAGGGCTGTGCATCGAGTTTCTGGCCCGCACCCACAACCCTCAGGCCGCCGTGCGCCTACTCGAGGACAATCGTGGCTTTCTGGTGCATGCAACGCCGCCGCTGGCTCGCCTGGACTTCCTAAAGCACGTCGGGGTTGCCCTGCGTGTCATGGTCGATGAATTCGACTTGGGCGACGAGACGGTGTCGCTACAGGAGCCGGCTGTCGCCACATTGCGCGCATTGTGGGCCTGGCTGCAACCTGAGGCCGAGGCCTTGGCGGCCCAATTCGACAAGCGTAACGGGACAACCCACCAGACCGATCTGCTGCACCAAGCCTGGCAAGCAACCAGTTTCGCCGAGCCTCTCGACCTTCACGTCACCATCGAACGCGAGCCGCCCACCGAGGTGCCCGCCGCGCCGACCACCCCTGATGACTTCGTCAATGAGCCTTCCGAAGATGACCCGTCACAGCTACTGCGGCAGGCTGACGGCGAACTCACCGCCGGTCGTTCAACCAGCGCCATCAACATCTACCTGCGGGCAGCTAACCTTTTCATGGACCAAGGACGCTTGTCGGATGGCGCCTTCGCCCAGGCAGAAGCCGGGCGTGGCGCATTGTTGCTGGATGACTTGGACACTGCCACCGAATGCCTAACCCGCGCGTCCAAGCTGCTAATAGCCACTGCCACACCGCCACAATTCGCCGCCCCCGTGCATATCGTCTTGGCCGAATGCCTGTTCCGCAACCGGCAGGAAGCGGAAGCCTCGGCACTGCTGGACGACACGGCCAACGAACTCGACGCGGCAATGGCCGCCAAGGCGCCCGACGGCGAGGCTCCCGACATCACGAAGCAACGCGAGGACGACCTTCACTGGGCCCGTACCCGGGTTGATGAGATGCGGGCCGAAAACCTGTTCCGCAACAACCAGCCGGGCGCTGCCGCTCTGGCGCAACACGCGGGCGAAAGCTACGCGCAGCTAGGCATGATCGAGCAGGCCGCTGGCGCTTTCGAACTGGCCGGCCAGGCTTGGCAGGGCATCGACGACGAGCAGGCCGTATGGTGTTTGCAATCAGCCGTCGAGGGGTTCCAGATAGCCGTGCGCCGACCACAGAAACAGCAGGCAGCCAACCAACTAGTTGCACTGCTGCAACGGCTTGGGCGCACCGACGAGGCGACTACTGTAGCGACCGATCTTTAGAGAAGATCAGGAAAGGCCCTCACGGCGCGACTCCCGCGTCGCCCCTTCAGCTTGCACTTTCGACACATCAATGACGACGTCACCGGTGTTGAGGTTGACTTCAACCGGGCCGCCTTTGGGGCCTGGCCCAAGCGCCGGCTGGACGTTGATGCGCATGCGCTCCATGTCGATGTACTCACGCCAGTGACGCAGACTCGGCTGAAAAAGACTATCAAAACCTAGCGACATACTGCACCTCCTTGACGTCCACTCTAGCCTCTAAATCTCGGTGTTGACCCCAGGTGAGGCGGCCACCGGCACATGGTTGTAGGCCTCGAGACGCCAGTTTTTGCGCGACTTCGCGACGATCGACCAGGCAGCGTTGGCCATGCCGGCCAGTTGGATCGACGCTGAGTATGGCCAGCCAAGGATGGTGGCAATACCCATGCGTATCGCGCCGCCATGGCTGACAACCAACACCGTCTCGCCGGGGTGGGCATCGGCTATCTCGCGTAGGCATTCGGCCACCCGCAGCCCAACCTCCGTCATGGTCTCGCCTGTCGGTGAGCGACGGTAGTCTCGGCCCGCCACCATGTCGGCACCGGCTGCCGGGTCGAGCACCGTCACCGAAGCCAGGCTCTCACCCACCCAGGTACCCACGTTGATTTCGGTCAGTCGGTTGTCCACATGCATCTGCGCGCCGGTGATGTCGACGTATGCCTGAGCAGTCTGCCGAGCACGTATTAGCGGCGACACATACACAGCCGACGGGTGCAAGGCGACCACCTCGGGCGCCGCTGCCACTACTTGATCATGACCGCGCTCATTTAGCGGTATGTCGGCCCCGCCCTGGAAGATGCCCTTCTCGTTCCAGTCAGTCACGCCATGACGCCACAGCACCAGTCTGGTGACGCTCACGCCGCCACCTCGTCAAGTATCAGGTCGAGGCCGGGCGCGTCCTTCCAGATACGCTCCAGCGCATAAAGGCCACGGTCCTCAACTGACATGACATGCACCACGACATCAACCAGGTCGAGCAAGATCCACTTGGCTTCCGACTCGCCTTCACGCCGCAAGACGCGTTCACCAGCCAAATCGGCGGCCTCGTCTATGGCATCAACGATGGCACCCGCCTGACGCTGGTTATTAGCCGTCACAATCAAGAAAATATCGGCGATGGCCAGCGAACGTGAGACGTCCAAGGCCACGATGTCTTGACCGAGCTTGGATGACGCTGCCCGCGCCAACAAGCCCGTCAATTCGACGGCATGCGGTGTTGCACTCACGAAGCTCCCTCCCATTGATCATGACAAGTTTAGCGTGCTCATGTAGCCTGGTGGGGATATGAGCGTTTGGGTACCGAAACAATACGGGGCGTGGGCCATGCTGCTGGCGCCCGTGCTGACGGGTTGCATCATCGGTGGTTTCGGCTGGCACGAGATTCTTGTTCTGGTTTCCTGGGTTGCGGCCTACCTCAGCTATATGGCGATTCGGGGCCTAACGGGTCACAACGGCCGGGCACACATCGCCCCCGCCGCGGTGTTCGGAGCAGTGGCGCTCGCTGGGGCGATCACGCTGCTTGCCTGGCACCCAGCGCTGGTTTGGTGGGCCGTGCCGCTGGTCGTACTGTTCGGCACCAGCGTGGCGCTTATCATGTCCGGCCGGGAACGCAGCGTCATCAACGATGCGGCACAGATCGGGGCGTCCTGCATCATGACGGTGGCGGCTGCCACGGCGCACCTGATGGCCGCTGGGTTCGGCTGGGCCGCCTTCACCGCCGCGGTCGCCTGGCCCAAGGCCTGGCTGGCAGCAGCCGTTTTCGCCGGATACTTCTGGGGGACGATCCCATACGTCAAGACGATGATCCGCGAGCGAGGCAAGCCCGGCTGGTACGTTGCATCCATCGCGTACCACTGCGTGCTGATCGTGCTGGGCTTCCTGGTTAACCCTTGGGTGGGCGCTTTTGCCGTCCTAATAGCCGCCCGGGCAGCCTTGGTGCCAAAGCTTTGGCCGCGCGCCAAGCCAAAGCGAATCGGCATCGGCGAGATGATTGGCACCGTCGTCCTGATCATCATCGTTGTTTGCACGCTGTAACGTGGACATGTGACTGATAGCGACCTTGACTGGCTTTACGACGGTGCTCCCCAAACGCCGGCGCCGAGAGTACCACGTGCCCAGGCGGCTGTTGCGAAGCCGAGTCGCCCTCGTGTTAAAGCCCGAACCAAGGCGAAGCGCGTCCTCATTGGCATTGTTGTCGTGTTGGCGCTGTGGGTGTCATTTCTGATCTACTCACCGCTGCATGCCTGGAATAGCACACCCAAGGTCAAAGACGTGCCCATCGGCGCGCGACCGCACCAACAGCCTGGAACCGCGATTCTGCTTGTTGGCACCGATTCACGTGACGATTTGACGCCAGAACAACAGCAGCAACTGAGTGTTGGTCCGGGCGACATCGGCTCGCGCACTGACGTGATGATGCTGTACTACATTCCACCTCACGGCAACCCGGCTTTGATCTCGCTGCCCCGCGACTCCTACCTGCCGATTCCCGGCAATGGCCAGAACAAACTGAACGCCGCCTATGCCTTCGGCGGGTCGTCGCTGCTGATAGCCACCGTCGAGCAAGCCACTGGGTTGCGGATGGACGGCTATCTGGAGATCGGTTTCGAGGGGCTCGTCCAGTTGGTCGACCTGGTCGGCGGGGTTCAGGTTTGCCTCGATCAGCCCGTCAATGACCCCTTGTCGGCGCTCAACCTGCCCGCCGGCTGTCAAACCTTGAACGGTGTAACGGCCCTGGGCTATGTGCGTCAACGCCACCAGGATCCTCTAGGCGATCTTGGACGCGTCCAACGCCAACGTGAAGTGCTGTCGAAGGTGGTCACCAAGCTTGCCCGTCCGTCGACGGTGTTGAACCCGGTGCGCTACTGGAAGGTGTGCCAATCGGTCACTCAGATCATCACCCGTGGCCAGGACACTGGTGTTGGTGACGTCATAACCGGCGCGCTCGGTGCCCTCTCGATGGCCAAGGGTAATGCCTACTCGTTGACAGTTCCGATCAGCAACCCGAACGCGGCGACACCAGCCGGCTCGTCGGTCCTGTGGGATGACGCGAAAGCCACCGAAATGTTCGGCATGTTAGCCAAGGGCGACACGTCACAACTGGGTCAGTTCGGCTGAAGCCAGGTTTCCAGTTCGCTGATGTCGTGCCACTCCAACGGCTGATCGGCCAGCAGCTTCTGAACGGACGGCAGGTCCCAAGCGTCGTCAACGTCTAGGCCTTTGGCCGCCTGGGCAGTTACCTCGTCGCACTCGCCGGCAAAGAAGGCCCGACAGTCGGCTGCCGCCAAATTCGATACCACGACGGCACCGCTGACGTCACCGTCTGCTGGTGCAACAATTCTGGACGGGGGAACTTCAGCGACTAGGACCAAACGCTCCGTGCGCCCTGCTATCAGACCGGCGACGTCCGCCATTTGCAGAGCCGCCATCTCGGACTCCTCGCCCACTTCCACACCGAATATGGCGGCCAATTCAGCATTAGCAGCAAACCCAGCGATGGTGGCGTGGGGCAGGTGGGCGTCGTAGACCAAGGCCCACAGATTGTCCCGGCTTACTGGTAGGGCAACCAGCACAGGTTCCTCTTGCGGCATGGCACCAGTCTTCCATCTCTTGCCCAACTTATCCACAGACGCCACCAAATCGGGTGACAACGGCCCCATCAATCCTGAAAGCTAGATGGATGTACCTCAACTTCAACACCATCTGGCTGCCGCCAGCCGAACGCGGCACCGTCACACCCTGTCCGGTGCCAACACCGCGTCAAACCGTCAATCCGCCAGTTGCCGACGCCAGCGATGACATACCGCGGAACCTAGTGCTGACCGTAGCGCGCGCCGCCATTGAAGCTTTGTCGGGATACCGGCCGATGGCGCAGTTGACCAGATGGCTGACACCGACGGCTCTGGACGGGTTGGCGATGGCCAGACGGCAAGGCTCTTGGCGGGGCACCGCCATCACCCGGGTATGGGCCAGCCAGATCTCGCCCCGCGTGATCGAAGGCGTGGCGCAAGTGCGGTTGGACGACCATCATGTAGCACTGCCAATCCGCCTGGAATGCGAAGGCGGCAGGTGGTCCTGCACGCACCTGGGCGTGCTACTGCCCGGGACTCATATGCGCGGCTAGTCCGAAAATGACTGTTGTTTGGGCAGGATGGTGACTTGGTAGCCGAGGGTTTCTAGGGCTGTGATGTGGCCTTGGATGGCGCGTTGTGGGTTGTGGTGTTGCTGGTGGTGGTCTGG
>Ga0123357_10000754_pt1 | contig 32626 bp, 3 predicted proteins | sample TergutEmb28metaG_FD_89873 | JGI IMG/M metagenome (GOLD analysis project Ga0123357, IMG submission 89873) | Embiratermes neotenicus P4 segment gut microbial communities from Petit-Saut dam, French Guiana - Emb289 P4 | ecosystem: Host-associated > Arthropoda: Insects > Digestive system > Gut ... | reverse complement strand
CCCTCGTCGGCAACGCCGCCCGCCTCGACACCGCCGGCGCCGGCATCACCATCGCCCCCGGCGCCACCCTCACCTTCCAGCAAACCCCCGCCGCCACCTACGCCTCCCCCATCCGCGGCTCCGGCGACCTCAACAAAACCGGCACCGGCGCCCTCACCCTCTCCTCCCCCGACACCGCCTTCACCGGCCAGACCAGCGTCAACGCCGGCGCCCTCCTCCTCGGCGACGGCGTCACCCTCGGCGGCAACGTCAACGTCGCCAGCCGCGCCACCTTTGGCGGCGCCGGCACCGCGGACGCCGTCACCCTCGCCACCAGCGCCACCCTCCAAATCGGCTCCCCCGCCACCGGCCCAGCCCCCCAAACCTTAACCTTAACCTCTAACCTTAACCTCGTTGACGGCCTCAGCCTCTACTACACCAACGTCAACAACACCCTCCTCGTCGGCGGCGCCCTCACCCAATCCGGCACCAACAGCATCGGCCTCGGCACCATCAGCAGCGGCTCCTACTCCCTCATCAACGCCACCGGCGGCATGGCCGGATTCGACACCAGCCTCCTCGACCTCAGCTACAAAGGCCGCCTCCTCGAATCCGGCGTCGACTACCTCTTCGGCGCCAACGCCAACCAACTCTGGCTCGACGTCATCAACCCCAACCTCGGCCACAACTACATCATCACCTGGACCGGCGCCACCGGCGACAACCTCTGGCTCACCGCCACCAATTGGAAAAACGACGACGGCCCCCGCTTCTTCCTCGACGGCGACATCGTGAACTTCACCGACACTGCAAACAGCAAACTGGAAACGGTAAACCTAACCGCCTCCGCCACCTTCGCCGCCATGTATGTCAGCGGCTCCACCAATTACGCCATCACCGGCGACGGCTCCCTCGTCGCCGATTCCTCCTACGACGCCACCGAATTTTCCGGCTCCGCCGCCGCCACCGGCAAACTCGTCCTCGGCCAAACCGCCATCGACGCCGGCACTGTTGCCGACACCCCCTTCACCGGCACCCTCGACCTCACCGCGCAAACCGCGCCCAACAACTTCACATCTGGCGTTGAAATCCACTCCGGCGCCCTCCGCGTCTCCTCCACCGACCAACTCGGCACGACCCTCTCCAACCTCAACTTCCTCGGCGACCCCGCCGCCACCGGCCCCTCCCGCGCCACCCTCCAAATCGCCGCCGGCTCCGCCATCACCTTCGACAGCGCCAACGCCGCCGCCGCCCCCAACCGCCTCACCCTCACCAGCAGCAACGCCGCCGACTTTGTCGTCGAGGACGGCGCCTCCCTCACCTTCGCCAACAACACCTGGGCCGCCACCGCCGGCGCCATCATGGTCAACTCCAACGCCAGCCTCAACTTCAACCTCGGCATCGGCTCCCAACTCATCTTCTCCAACAACTCCGCCGCCAATGACGGCGGCGCCATCTCCCTCGACCCCGTGGCCTCCCTCACCATCGCCGGCGCCCCCGGCAGCCAAGTCATCTTCGACGGCAACAAAGGCGGCACCGGCGCCGGCAACCTCCGCGGCGGCGCCATCTTCGCCGCCACCGCCGCCAACGTCAACATCACCAACGCCACCTTCTCCAACAACGTTTCCCGCGGCAACGGCGGCGCCGTCGCCGGCATCTCCGGCGGCACCCAACTCATCTTCACAAACGTCCTCTTCGCCTCCAACACCGCCGCCAACAACAGCCTCGGCGGCGCCCTCTTCGCCAACTCCGGCGCCAACGCCGTCGTCACCAACGGCACCTTCGTCAACAACCTCGCCACCAGCAACGGCGGCGCCTTCGCCACTCAAAACGCCTCCCCCTTCAACTTCATCGACACCTCCTTCTTCGACAACCACGCCAACACCAGCGGCGGCGCCCTCTACATGTCCGCCAACAACTCCAGCGGCACCGTCACCGTCTCCGACGGCAACACCGTCCAGTTCGCCGGCAACACCTCCGGCACCAACAACGCCCCCAACTCCGTCTACATGACCAACAATAACAGCATCGTGCTCTACCTCAACGTCGGCGACGGCGCCGCCATCGACATGCTCGACCCCGTCTACGTCCAAATCTCCCAAAACGCGAACACCGTCACCGGCTTCACCAAAAACGGCCCCGGCACCTGGAACCTCGCCGGCTCCAGCACCTTCTTCCCCAACAACGCCAACCCCAACGCCAACTCCAAAGTCTTCATCAACATCAACGAAGGCACCCTCCACCTCTACCGCGCCGGCGAAACCTCCGGCACCTACGTTGCCACCACCGGCAACCTCATCGCCCCCGACTCGCGCACCGGCGTCACCCTCGCCGTCGCCCAAGGCGCCACACTCTCCGCCGGCGGCGGCAACCTCGTCTCCGTCAACACCATCAACTTCGCCCAAGGCGCCAACATCGCCCTCAACCTCACCGACATCCTCCCCGACTCCGACCCAATCCTCACGCTCCAGGCAAACACCTTCTTCACCAATAGCTGGACCCAAAACATCGTCCTCGACAACTACGCCGCCCTCGACCCCATCAACGGCGACACCTTCAACCTCATCACCATCGCCGGCGGCAACCGCTTCGACACCGCCAAAAACTTCCTCCTCACCGCCTCCGACACCAACGTCATCATCCCCTCCGGCTACTACCTCCAACTCACCCCGGACATGCTCACGCTCCAACTCGTCTGCTTCGACACCTCCCTTAACAACCTCGTCGTCACCTGGAACGGCGCCGCCGGCAACAACTACCTGAGCGGCTCAAACTGGACCGCCAACGGCGGCAACCCCGCCTCCTACCACAAAGGCAACGTCCTCAACTTCACCAACTTCTCCCTCCTCGACGCCGACGGCAACCCCCTCCTCGACTCGGACGGCAACCCCCTCGTCGTCAACGACCCCGTCTCCATCAACGTCAACACCACCGTCACCGCCACCATCGCCGGCATCAACTTCAGCGGCACCAACAACTACGAAATCACCGGCAACGCCATCGTCACCAGCACCGACATCGGCACCCTCTCCGGCTCCGCCGCCGCCAACGGCAAACTCACCCTCGGCGCGATTGCCCTCGACGACGCCAGCGGCTTCGACACCAGCGACGCCGCCGCCTTCACCGGCACCCTCACCCTCTCCAACACCTGGAACACCTTCACCGGCGGCATCGACATCCTCTCCGGCGCCCTCGTCGGCAACGCCACCACCCTCGACACCGGCTCCGCCCCCATCGCCATCGCCGCCGCCGGCTCGCTCACCTTCGTCCAGAACGACGACATTTCCATCGCCTCCCCCATCACCGGCGACGGCGCCCTCGCCAAAACCGGCACCGCCACCCTCACCCTCGCCTCCGCCAACACCGCCTTCAACGGCGCCACCGAAGTCTCCTCCGGCGCCCTCCTCCTCGGCAACAGCGCCGCCTCCCTCCTCGGCGACACCCACGTCGCCGCCGGCGCCACCTTTGGCGGCATCGGCGCCGCCGGCAACGTCGCCCTCGACACCGCCGCCACCCTCCAAGTCGGCCTCGCCACCGACGACTCCGGCTCGGAACTCCTGCCCTTCCGCCTCGCCTCCCTCACCCTCGCCGACCAATCCACCCTCAACTACGCCAGCCTCGAAACCCCCCTCATGCTCGCCGCCCCCTCCGCCATCACCCAGACCGGCACCGCCCTCATCAACGTCTCCGCCTTCAAAAACACCACCTACGACCTCGGCAACATCGCCGCCCTCTACAACGCCAACACCCTCGTCACCGTCGACGGCACCTACCAGTTTGACGACGCCCGCCAGCACGCCATCCTCTCCACGAACGGCGACGAACTCATCCTCAACGGCGTCGGCGACGTCTCCCGCATCATGACCTGGAGCGGCACCGGCAGCCGCAACTGGATGCCCTCCGGCGCCAACTGGGCCAACACCGCCACGGACGTCTTCGCCCCTGGCGACACCGTCCTCTTCAACGACGACATCGCCCCCAACGGCTTCCGCACCATCGCCGTCTACTCAAAAGGCGTCACCGCCTCCGACATGTATGTTGACGGCACCGGAAACTACACCTTCAGCGGCGGTGCCATCACCACCGACGCCAACAGCACCTTCACCGGCACCGTCTTCGACTCCACCTCCTGGGCCGGCAAACTCTACAAATCCGACTCCGGCACCCTCACCCTCGCCAATGCCTCCAACAACTTCACCGGCGGCATCGACCTCAGCGGCGGCGCCATCGTCTTCAGCGGCAGCGCGGGCAATATCACCCACGCCAGCACCGTCAACGTCGCCGCCGCCACCTCGCTCAATTTTGCCGGCGCCACGCTCGATTCCCCCAACATCCAGCTCGCCGACAGCTCCACGCTCACCGGCTCCGGCCTGATTACCGGCGCCGCCACGCTCAACGGCATCGTGACCGCCAACATCGGCGCGGGCAACACCCTCATCCTCGGCAACACCATCACCAGCGCCCCCTCCACCCCCGCCACCGGCATCCTCAAAACCGGCCTCGGCACCCTCGACTACGACGGAGCCGCCTCCCTCGGCGCCACCGGCGCCACCCAAATCGACCAAGGCGCCGTCAGCATCACCGGCATCAACGGCTTCGTTCCAGGCGCCTCCTACACGGCTGCCGGCGGCGTCACTGCTTTCGCCAATTTGGGCAACGGCATCGTGTCTTTCACCATCCCCGACACCACCATCAATTACAATGGCAAGGATATTGTCGTTCCGGGGGCCACCTACGCATTCAACACGATAACGACCCACTTTGATGCCAGCACCCCGGTTTACGCACCCGGCAAGACCTATGTTATCGACGGCGTCTCCGTCATCGTCTCCAGCGCCACATTCTGGTTTTCTCCCGAAGGCACGGAAATCAAATTCTCCGACCGCGACGTCTCCATCCCCGCCGCCAGCACCGGCCTCTTTGTTGAGCACAACTTCCTCCTCAACGGCGGCACGCTCGCGCTTGGCGTCTCCTCCACCTACGTCGTCAACGAAACCACCGCCAACGACTGGAGAGGCATCACCCTCACCCAAGGCGACAACGCCGCCGCAAGCGCCGTCACCGGCACCAACGACATCGTTTACATCGGCGCCGGCACCTTCGCCCCCGCGCTCCAGAACGGCCTCACCGTCGTCGTGGACGGCGGCGACGGCCCCGCCACCGTCCTCGCCAACGCCGGCAACAACTACATCGGCGCCACCCGCGTCGACAGCGGCACACTCCAAATCTTCGACCTCAACAAAGTCGGCGACCCCAACAGCTCCGGCGACAAACTCATCCTCAACGGCGGCGCCGTCCAATTCTCCGGCGCCGACCTCAACGCCGCCTTCAACATGGAAATCCGCGCCGACAGCACCATCACCGTCGACGACGGCCTCAACGTCACCTGGGTCGGCGTCGACCGCAACGTTTCCAACGCCGCCGCCATCACCAAGACCGGCCTGGGCACCTTCACCCTCACCGGCACCCTCCAAGCCACCGCGCTCAACATCGCCGAAGGCCGCTGGATCGCCCCCGCCGGCAGCATCAACATGCCCGCCAACTTCGGCCCCGTCGACGTCAGCGAAGGCGCCGTCTTCGAATTAGCCTCCACCTCCGCCGTCCAAAGCAACGCCATCGGCCAGGTCGCCGGCCAGCCCTTCTCGGTTCTCGGAACCACCGGCACCATCAGCAGCCCCTTCACCGGCTCCGGCACCCTCGAAATCAACAACGGCAACGGCAACGGCGGCAGCTACGTCTTCACCGCCAGGGACACCACCATTGCCAACATCAACGTCACCGGCCCGGGCACCGCCCTCACCCTCCTCAACGGCGGCGCCGGCTTCACCTTCGCCCCCAAATCCAACATCAACGTCAACGACGGCGCCCAACTCGTCCTCGCCTCCCCCGACCAAACCCTCGGCAACGTCACCCTCTCCAACAAATCCACCCTCGCCTTCATGATGGGCGGCGCATGGACCGCCTCCAGCACCTACCAACCCGGCCAAGTCATCCCCTCCTACGTTGATGGCGGCGGCACCTGGATACCCGCCGCCCTTGTCACCGGCACGGCTCCCGTCATCATGCCCGCCGTCCTCTCCACCAACGGCCAGGCCTTCAAAACCGCCACCCTCGCCTCCCTCACCTCCGTCGGCGCCGGCAACACCCTCTGGTTCAACACCAACCTCGCCCTCGGCCGCGCCGACCGCCTCGTCATCACCGGCACCGCCACCGGCGCCTTCGACATCGGCATCACCAACTACGGCGGCGTCCCCGCCCAATACCACGCCGCCCTTGAGCTAATCCACGCCCCCGCCGGCAGCGACGCCATCTTCAACCCCGTCGACGGCGACATCAATAACGAAGGACAAATCGAACTCGGCCCCCTCTACAAATACACCATCACCTCCACCACCAGCAAAACCGGCGTCACCTCCCTCATCATCACCGGCACCGGCGCCATGAGCAACTCCTCCGCCCTCGTCAACTCCATGGCCGCCATGATGCCCATGAGCTTCTTCTCCGAACTCGACACCGTCACCCAACGCATGGGCGACCTCCACTTCGAAAATCGCGAGGCCAACGCCGGCTTCGCCGCCTGGCTCCGCACCTACGGCAACCGCGACCAATACAACAGCAAAGTCAGCGGCACCCCCTTCAACGAAACCCTCTACGGCGGCCAAGCCGGCATCGATTACAAATTCGGCGCCACCGCGCTCAACATCTACGCCGGCCTCTTCATGGGCTACAGCGAAGCCCAGCGCGATTACAGCGTCCAAGGCGACGGCACCATTCAAAGCGTCACCGACGGCGCCTACCTCTCCTTCAGCAACAAAGACGGCTGGTATGCCGACGGCGTTCTCAAACTCAACAACTTCAAAAACCGGTTCACCGCCATCTCCCCCACCGGCGAACGCGCCACGGCCAATTACAGCAACTGGGCCTTGGGCGGCTCCCTCGAAATCGGCAAATACTGCGAACTCCCCTACACCTGGTATGTCACCCCCCAAATCCAGATCGCCCACGACATCATGCAAGGCCTCGACTACGCCACCGACAACAACCTCTCCATCAGCCTCGGCTCCGGCGCCGTCACCCGCGGCCGCGTCGGCTTCATGTTTGGCCGCGTCATCGAAACCTCCCGCCACGGCACCATCCAATACTACGTAAAAGCCTACGGAGGCGGCCAGTGGACCACCGGCTGCAAAATCGACATCTACGCCCCCCAAATCGACCAGCGCAGCCACTACGCCTCCACCATCAAAGGCTACAACCTCGAAGCCGGCGCCGGCATCTCCTGGCTCTTCACCAAAAACACCCAGTTCTATTTCGATTACACCGCCACCCATGCCGAATACTACGTCCAACCCTGGGGCCTCAACTTCGGCTTCCGCCGCATGTGGTAACCCGCGCGGAGCGCGGGCATTCCTGCCCGCGGACGGCGCCCCGCGCCGCCCCCTCCCTCCAATCTCAAATCTGAAATCCAGAAATCTCAAATCACATATCTCCCATTCCTCCCACATCTCCCATTTCACCATGAAAACCACCCGCACCCACGCCATCACGCTCCGCCGCCTCGCAGCTGCATTCTTCATTCTACATTCTGCATTCTTCATTAGCCGCGCGGCGGCGCAGCAAGTCCCCCAGCCCGACATCTCCGGCACCGCCCCCGCCGCCCCCGCCACGCCCGTCGTGCCCGTGGTCACGGCCACCACGGCCACCACCGGCACCACCGCTCCCGCCTCCGACGAAATCGTCCAAATGTCCGTCTTCAACGTCTCCGGCAACACCGACGAAGGCTACGCCGCCGTCAACACCACCAGCGGCTCCCGCATCAACACCCCCCTCCGCGACGTCGCCTCCTCCATCGACCCCTTCACCAAGGACTTCCTCGACGACATCGGCGCCACCACCCTCGACGAAATGCTCACCTACGCCAGCAACGTCGAAACCGAATACGAAGACGCCACCAACGGCTTCAACAACAACGACACCCGCTTCGCCGGCACCGGCAACGACCGCTTCCGCATCCGCGGCATCGCCGCCACCACCCTCGTCGACGGCTTTGAAACCGCCGTCCCCGTCGACATGTATAACATGGACCGCGCCGAACTCGCCTCCGGCGCCAACTCCATCCTCTACGGCATCGGCGCCCAAGGCGGCGTCGTCATGCTCACCACCGCTCGCGCCAACGCCCAGCGCAACTCCCTCAAGGTAAGGAATATTTTCGGCACCTGGTATAATGTCCGCCACCCCTGGAGCTATGAGCGCGCCTCGATAGATTACAACGTCGTCCTCATGCCCCGAAAAATGGGCTTCCGCCTCAACGCCGTGTATCAATGGAATGACGGCTGGCAGTATCGCAATTACCTCCACGACAAACGCGTCTCCCCCGCCTTCATGTTCAGACCCTGGCAGAACACCACCATCAACCTCACTTACGAAAACGGCGTCCAGAACAAGGCCAGCTCCCGCATAACCAACGCCCTCGACGGCGTCATGGCCTGGTATCAACCCGACAAAGCCGACCGCCAGGTCATGCAAGGCTTCGGCTCCGCTTACGCCGTCCCCGGCACCACCCAAATCCTCCCCAACATGGGCAACCCCGCCTACGTCTACGTCAACAACGACAACACCATGTATGACCTCCGCGGCGCGTATGAATCCACCGGAAATGGCGCACGCTTCATGCCCAGCTCCATCTCGCCCCTCAATTACAGCACCGTCGGCCCCGGCGGCGTCCGCAACGCCCAATTCCAAGACTGGTCGGCCGTCATCGAGCAAAACATCGGCAAACTCAACCTGGAGCTTAAATACACCCACAACGAGAGCAACATCACCGGCTACAGCCCCGGCGCGGCCAACTCCACCAACCCCGCCAACTTTGTCGGCACCAACGCCATCCGCGCCACCATGATGGGCGACCCCAACGGCTTCATCTCCCCCGCCGACTGGATCGGCGCCGGCGGCGTCATCGCAAACCCCTACGCCGGCGACCTCTACATGGAAAGCCAGTGGTTCAAAACCATCCGCAACGAGAAAAACGACGGCGTCATGCTCACCGCCAATTACAACCTCAACCTCGGAAAATTCGGACGCCACCGCATCATCGGCTTCATCAGCCGCGCCCAAAACGACTTGTATGTCAACCGCCAGGACGAAGTCCTCGTCGACGACAACCAGCAAGCCATCTGGATTCAATCCGACCCCGACAACGCCTACAACGCCCTCGTCCGCCGCAATTACCTCACCGAAGGCAATTACAAAACCTACTACGACGGCGCCTACTACGGCCCCGTCTCCGGCATCACCATCGGCGACAAAGTCTATCACAGCGCATGGGTCACCGAAAACGCCATCGAAAACCACGTCAAACGCTCCATCAACTCCTACATGCTCACCCTCCAAAGCTATTGGTTCAACGACCGGCTCTCCACCATCCTCGGCGCCCGCATCGACGACGCCCAAGCCAAGCTCGAAAACCCCGGCATAATCACCGACCCCTACGACCCCCGCATCCTCAACGGAACCGGCGTCCTCAACGAAATGGTCCTCGACGGCACCTGGTCCAAACCCAAGCACTACAACCCCATCACCTTCAGCGCCGGCGCCGTCTATCACCTCCCCATCCTGCAAGACCGCATCTCCCTCACCGCAAACTACTCCACAAACCGCGGCCTCCCCTTCCTCGACGGGCGCACCGTCCTCCCCGATGGCGACCTCCCCCCCATGCCCAAGGGCCAAACCTTTGACTACGGCGTCAGGTTCGACGTTTTCGGCAACAGCAAACTCGTCATGAGCCTCGTGCGCTACGACACCAAGCAAATCGGCAGCGCCACCATCACCCCCGCCGGCCTCGGCAACGCCAGCAACGCCGCCCTCGGCAGCACCAACCTCTACAACATTTTCGACGCCCTCTATTTCCTCTACCCCACCAGCAACAACGGCAACCAGACCCAATGGGGCCACATGCCCACCACCGGCTGGCCCACCGCCATCACCCCGGACGGAAAAACAATCCAGACCGGCCCCGGCGTCGGCCCCATGGCCGAAAGCATGTATGCCGTCATCCCCCCCAACCAACGCTACCCCTACGGCACCCCGCCCCAATACAACTCCGCCATGGTCGACGTGGAAACAACAGGCTATGAATTCTCCCTCTCCGGCAAACCCACCAAAAACATCGACGTGCGCTTCCAGTTCTCCTACTCCGACCGCAACCGCAACCGCATATTCCAGGAAATCATCGATTACTACAACGCCAACATCCCCGTCTGGATGAACCTCGCCGACCCCGACAAAAACGGCGGCCACACCTACTATGTCGTCACGGCCGCCAACGGCTCGCAGTCGATGAAACTCACGGACTATATTTGGAACCAACTCTATGGCCCCGGCGGCGTCAGGCAAGGCATCGCCGGCAACCTCATCAACCAGACCGGCAACATGGGCGCCCGCCCCTGGAAAACGAACCTCTCCGTGCGCTACACCTTCCCCAACGACGCCTACTGGCTCTTCAAAGGCATCTCCGCGCGCCTCGGCTTCCGTTATCAATCCGCCGTTTACATCCCCGACCCAAACCGCGTGGCGCCGGGCCTCGGCGACGTGCCGCCCCAAACCGACACGCGCTTCGACTTCGACCCCAATCTATATTATCAAGCCGGCACCATGATCAAAGGCAACTCCAACACCTTTTTCGACGGCACGCTCACCTACAAATACAAAGGCCTGTTTGGCGGCCGCGTGACGATGAACATCCAGCTCAATGTTAATAATATCTTTAATACAAACAGCCAAGGCTCGGTGGGCCGCTACAATGCTGACGGCACCCCATCGCGCATGTATCCCCCCACCCCCCGCGTCATCCGTCTCGACACCTCCTTCACCTTCTAGTGGCACGGGCGACTCGCCCGTGGAATTGTCTGGGATCGAGTGGCATGGGCGACTCGCCCATGTGTTTGGATGGCGCATCGGTTTGTCCGCGCGAATCACGGGCGAGTCGCCCGTGCCACTCGACCCACATGGGCGAGTCGCCCATGCCACTCGATCCGCCCAATCGCGGAATTCAGATTGAAAACCCCCGCCCCCAACACGTCGCCAACACGCCGCCCACGCGTCGCTCGCACGTCGCCACACGTCGTGCAAGCAGCGATTCCCCCCCGCAAAAAATCCCCCTCCCCGCCTTGTCATCGTTACGGATGATTGTTTTCCCATGCCAAAAAAGGACACTATTGCGCAGCCAAAAGACCTCCCCTTGGATTTCTTTTCCGCCTCTCCTCCCGCTTTTTCCTCCCGCTTCCTGATTTCTTGTTTCTCTTTCCGCCTTCCTTTTCACCTTTCTTTCCGCCTTCATTTTCTCCTTCCCTTTTCACCTTCCTTTTCCCTCACATTTTTTCTTTTCCCGTAAATTTCCCATGAAACCAATGCCTACGTTCAAACCCGCCCGATTGCTCGCCTTGTCCCTCCTGTTCGCCTGCGCCGCGCTGTCCGCGTCCCGCGCCCGTGCCAACGATCCGTTCACGTGGACGGGCACCACCGGCGTCCTCACCGTTCCCAACGGCACCACCCAATCCTTCGACGACAACTACGCCGGCGGAAGCCAGATCGTCATCGGCGGCACCGACGGCGCCGGCGCCGCCGTGACCGTCTCGGCCACCATCATCGCCGAGCCAGGCGCCACCTTCTCCATCCTCCACAGCGTCGCCAGTGGCAACGTGATTACGAGCGCCGGCGGCTACTCATACGCGGGCACCAGCGGCGGCGCGATACTCATGGCCGCGAACTCGATGCTCACGCTCACCGGCGCCGCGGCGGGCGCGGGCGGCGGGTTCCTCTTCGACTCCAACACCGCCGCAACCGCCGGCGGCGCCATCTTTGTCGGCAACGGCGCCACGCTGTTCGTCGACAGCGCCACCTTCTCCAACAACAAAGTGGGCGCCTCGACCGTCGCCAGCACGGGCGGCGCCATCAGCACCGCCGGCACTCCCAATGCTCTCACCAAGATTACTATCAACGGCGCCCTGTTCGACTCCAACATCAACCTCGGCACCGTCGCCAGCGCCTTCGGCGGCGCCATCTACGCCGGCGCCACCACGACGCTCACCGTGAACAGCTCCACTTTCCAAAACAACTACGACGCCGGCACCGTCGCCGGCAGCGGCGGCGGCGCCATCGCCGTCAGCAACAACGGCGGCGTCACCCTCAACATCACCGGCGCGCTCTTCAAGAGCAACACCTCCGCGGCCACCGGCGGCGCCATCTTTGTCGGCAACGCCGCCACCGTCGCCATCACCAGCGCCACCTTCATCAACAACACCGCCCTCGCCGGCAACGGCGGCGGCGCCGTCACGCTCAACGGCGCCAACAACATCAGCACCATTGGCAACGCCTACTTCGCCAGCAACACCGCCTCCGGTGGCAACGGCGGCGCCATCAACTACCAAGGCGCCACCAACACCGGCACCATTTTTAGCGCGACCTTCTCCAACAACTATTCCTCCGCCGGCGGCGGCGCCATCGCCAACAGCAACAACGCCGCCAGCATCTTCTTCCTCACCAACGTCTCCTTCTACAACAACACCGCCGCCACCAGCGGCGGCGCCATCTTCCTCAACGGCGGCACCCTCGCCTTCAACGTCACCGCGCTCCAAACCATCCAATTCACCGGCAACAAAGCCTCCGGCACCTCCAGCGGCATCTACTTCCAATCCACCAACAACAACAGCCAGGCCGCCACCTTCACCATCGACGACACCGCCGAGCTGGACATGGTCGACCCGATGAACGCCACCAACCTCGGCAACAACACCCCCACCGTCATCACCAAGAGCGGCACCGGCCTCTGGAACCTCGGCGGCACGAACAACTTCGCCGCCGCCTCCACCACCGCCAACTCCGGCTACGTCAACTTCACCGTCCAAACCGGCACCCTCCACCTCTACGGCATCAACGACACCTACACCACCCCCGACGGCGTCAAGCACGCCATCACCGCCCCCGCCGCCATCGCCCTCACCCTCGCCTCCACCGGCGCCACCACGAAATCCTCCTTCAACCTCGGCTCCGCCTCCACCGTCGCCACACTCTCCGCCGGCGGCGGCAACATCATCTCCACAAACGGCGCCATCAACCTCTTCCCCGGCTCCACCATCGCCCTCGACCTCACCAGCGCCCTCCCCGACAGCACCTCCATCCTCACCCTCAACCCCGCCGGCGCCCTTACCGCCGACTGGACGACCCTCAACCTCAACCTCCTCGGCCTAGACTCCCTCGTCCTCGCCAACGGCCAGACCTACAACCTCATCACCCTCGGCAACGGCAAGACCTTCGCCGACACCGTTCTCGACGCCCTCACCGCCAACACCACCGGCCTCGACGGCTTCTCCCTCCAACTCGCCGGCTCCAACACCCTCCAACTCCTCATCAGCGGCCTCCTCTCCGCCAACAACGTCCTCACCTGGACCGGCGCCGCTGGCAACGGCTCCTGGACCGGCAGCAACTGGATTGCCGGCGACGATGCCTCCCCCGCCACCTTCCACCAAGGCGACATCATCAACCTCGCCAGCGCCGACACCCCGCCCCCCGCCACCACCGACCCCGTCGCCATCAACCTCACCGCCTCCGCCACCATCGCCGCCATGTATCTCAGCGGCACCCAATCCTACACCCTCACCGGCAGAACCATCACCTCCGACACCTTCGCCGGCGAACTCGTCGACACCGACGCCGCCACCGCCAAACTCATCCTCGGCGCCAGCGCCGCCCCCGACGCCAGCCTCCCCGACACCACCAGCCCCGCCGTCGCCTACACCGGCACCCTCACCCTCAACAACACCGCGAACAACTTCGCCGGCGGCATCGAAATCAACTCCGGCGCCCTCGTCGGCTCCGCCGCCAGCCTCGGCACCGCCGACTCCGAAGGCGCCACCGGCCCCGGCATCACCATTGCCGACGCCGGCTCCCTCACCTTCAACCAAGTCACCACCGACACCTACTTCGCCCCCATCCGCAGCGCCGCCACCGCCGTCACCGGAGGCAACCTCGCCAAAACCGGCGCCGCCGCCCTCACCCTCGCCGCCGACAACTCCGCCTTCACCGGCCAGACCACCGTCAAAGCCGGCGCCCTCCTCCTCGCCACCGGCGCGACCCTCGGCGGCAACGTCGCCGTCAACAACGCCGCCACCTTCGGCGGCGCCGGCTCCGCCGGCAACGTCACCCTCGACAACGCCGCCACCCTCCAAGTCGGCATCGACGCCACCTCCGCCCAAACCCTCAACCTCGTGAACCTCATCCTCGGCGACGGCTCCCGCCTCTCCTACACCAACCTCGACAACACCCTCCTCCTCTCCGGCAACCTCACCCAAAGCGGCACCTCCACCCTCAACTTCCTCGCCGGCACCCTCGTCACCGGCAACAGCTACTCGCTCATCAACGTCGCCGGCGGCCTCACCGCCCTCAACTTCGACATCACCCGCCTCGGCATATCCTTCAAAGGCACCATCCTCGACCCCACCACCGACTACACCCTCGCCATCAACAGCGACACCCTCTGGCTCACCATCAACAACGTCCCCATCATCGGCAACACCGTCCTCACCTGGAACGGCGCCGCCGGAGACAACCTCTGGCTCTCCTCGAAAAACTGGGTCACCCAAGGCGTCACCAAAGCCCTTGTCCAAGGCGACATCGTCAACCTCGGCGGCACCAGCGCCCCCGCCACCACCCCCACCGAACTCAAACTCGCCGACAGCGCCACCGTCGCCGCCATGTATGTCAGCGGCACCCAATCCTACACCGTCACCGGCGCCGGCTCCATCATTGCCACCGCCACCACCGGCGGCGACCTCGACGGCACGCCCGCCGCCAACGGCAGACTCACCCTCGGCAAAACCGCCCCCGAAGACACCACCCTCGCCCCCGCCCCCGCCACCTTCACCGGCACCCTCGACCTCGCTCACCAGACCGGCACGAACCAATTCGCCGCCGGCGTCGAAATCGACAGCGGCGTCCTCCGCGTCTCCACCACCGACCAACTCGGCGCGCCCCTCTCGCAACTCTCCTTCGGCGGCAGCGGCACCGTCGCCGGCTCGCAACGCGCCACCCTCCAAATCGCCAACAACTCCAGCATCACCCTCGACGGCAGCGGCACCAGCGCGCCCAACCGCCTCTTCATCGCCGCCGGCAACGCCGGCGACTTCGTCCTCGAAGACAACGCCACCCTCACCTTCTCCAACAACAACAGCCCCGCGGCCCAAGGCGCCGTCGCCTACCTCGACACCGGCGCGAGCCTCACCCTCACCGCCAACGCCGGCGCCCAATACATCTTCACCAGCAACACCAGCACCTTCGCCACCGCCAACAGCAACGACGGCGGCGCCTTCTACCTCGCCCCCTCCAGCACCCTCGTCCTCACCGGAATCAATGGCGGCAGCTTCAACATCAGCAACAACTCCATCGGCGGCGGCGGCAGCCGCCGCGGCGGCGCCATCTTCGGCCTCGGCCTCACCACCGTCGCCATCGACCACGCCACCTTCACCGGCAACGTCTCCACGGGTGGCAACGGCGGCGCCATCTTCCTCTCCAGCACCTCCACCCTCCGCCTCGACACCGTCCTCTTCACCTCCAACACCGCCCTGAACAACAGCATCGGCGGCGCGATAGCCCTCAACACCAACTCCTACGCCATCATCACCAGCGCCACCTTCTCCCAAAACAACGCCACCACCACCGGAGGCGCCCTCGGCCTCATCAACGGCAGCACCGCCACCATCACCGACGCCCTCTTCAGCAACAACACCGCTGCCAACGGCGGCGCCATCAGCGTCGACCCCGCCGCCGTCCTCACCCTCACCAACGTCTCCTTCCTCAACAACGCCGCCACCGCCCTCGGCGGCGCCATCTACGACCTCGGCACCGTCAACTACAACGTCACCGCCGGCAACATCGCCCAAATCGCCAACAACACCGCCGCCGGCACCGGCAACAACGGCGCCAACTCCGGCGCCGGCATCTACTTCTTCAACAACGCCAACAACCCCTTCCTCAACCTCAACGTCGCCCCCGGCGCCATCCTCGACATGGTTGACCCCATGGCCGGCACCGCCGTCAACAGCAACACCGTCACCATCACCCTCACCGGCGGCGGCCTCTGGAACCTCGGCGGCTCCAGCACCCTCGCCCCCCAAAACACCAACAACGCCAGCCCCGGCGGCATCAACTTCACCGTCGCCTCCGGCACCCTCCACCTCTACCGCGCCGGCGAAACCTCCACCGGCGGCTACACCCCCGCCACCGGCAACATCGCCCTCACCGGCACCAATTCCACCACCGGCATCCGCAGCACCTTCACCGTCAACTCCGCCGCCACCCTCTCCGCCGGCGGCGGCAACACCATCTCCGCCAACTCCATCACCATCGCCTCCGGCGCCACCATCGCCCTCGACCTCTCCGCCGCCGCACGCAACTCCACCCCCATCCTCACCCTCACCACCCTCGGCGGCAACCCCATCCTCGACACCGCCGGCTGGACCCAAAACCTCTCCATCCTCAACTTCGACCTCAACATCAACTACGGCACCGACCTCCCCGGCAGCATCTACAACCTCATCGCCCTCGGCAACGGCAACCTCTTCACCACCGACGACCTCGGCAACCTCCTCGACCGCGCCTCCGGCCTCCTCAACGGCTACACCCTCGCCCTCAACGCCGACAACACCATCCTCGAACTCCTCTACAACCCCGTCGTCATCATCAACAACGTCCTCACCTGGAACGGCCTCTCCTCCACCCCCAACTCCTGGGCCGGCCCCAACTGGACAACCAGCGGCACCACCAACGCCACCTTCAACCTCGGCGACATCGTCAACCTAGCCGACACGGCGGGAGGCGGCGCCCCCGACGCCGCCAACTCTATAAATGTCGACACCCTCACCACCGCCACCGTTGCCGGCATGTATCTCAGCGGCACCGAAAACTACACCATCACCGGCAAAACCATCAACGCCTCCGCCTCCGCCGGCTCCCTCGCCGGCACCGACGCCGCCACCGGCAAACTCATCCTCGGCGCAAAAGCCGCCGCCGACGCCACCCTCGACACCACCAGCCCCGACGCCGCCTATACCGGCACCCTCACCCTCTCCAACACCACCGGCAACTTCGCCGGCGGCATCGAAATCAACACCGGCGCCCTCGTCGGCAACGCCGCCAACCTCGGCGCCGGCGGCGCCACCGGCCCCGGCATCACCATCGCCGACGCCGCCTCCCTCACCTTCGACCAAGCCACCTCCGGCACCTACACCGCCACCATCCGCAGCGCCCCCGCCGCCACCACCGGCGGCTCCCTCGTCAAAACCAACACCGGCGCCCTCACCCTCGCCGCCGACAACTCCACCTTCACCGGAGCCACCGAAGTCAACGCCGGCTCCCTCCTCCTCGGCGGCGACACCGCCGCCCTCGGCGGCAACATCCACGTCGCCACCGCCGCCACCTTCGGCGGCATCGGCACCGCCGGCGCCGTCACCCTCGACGCCGCCGCCTCCCTCCAAGTCGGCCTCGCCACCCAAGACTCCGCGCTCGGCCCCCAAACCTTAACCTTAACCTCCGACCTTAACCTGTTGGACGGCTCCCGCCTCACCTACACCAGCGTCGAAAACCAACTCCTCATCAACGGCAACCTCTACCAAACCGGCACCAGCACCCTCAACCTCCTCGCCATGGACACCGGCACCTACTCCATCATCGACGTCGCCGGCGGCCTCGCCACCTTCAACACCGACCAACTCACCGTCAATTACCAAGGCCGCCTCATCACCCTCGGCGACTATTACACCCTCGACATCGACCCCGCCGGCAACCTCCTCTGGCTCACCATCAAAAAAATCCCCCTCGGCATCAACAACGTCCTCACCTGGACCGGCTTCTCCAACGACGGCCTCTGGCTCACCTCCACCAACTGGACCACCGTCGGCGTCGACGTCCCCTTCACCCAAAACGACATCATCAACCTCGCCGCCGCCGAAGTCTCGCCCCCCGCCTCGCCCGACACCCCCGTCGCCATCACCCTCGCCGACAACGCCACCGTCGCCGCCATGTATGTCAGCGGCACCCGCTCCTACTTTATCGACGGCGACGGCGGCATCACCGCCTCCGCCACCGCCGGCGCCCTCGCCGGCGGCGCCGCCGCCAACGGCAAACTCACCCTCGGCAAAACCGCCGACAACGCCGCCAACGTCACCACCACCCAATTCACCGGCACCCTCGACTTCTCCGGCATGAACGGCTCGAACAACTTCCAAAACGGCGTCGAAATCAACTCCGGCGCCCTCCGCATCTCCTCCGCCGGCCAGCTCGGCACCTCCCTCGGCGGACTCCAGTTCACCGGCTACGGCATGCTCATCGCCGCCCCCGACAACGGCATCGTGACCTTCGACGACAACTCCGCCGGCACGAACCGCCTCGTCGTCGGAGACGGAAAAAACCCCATCTACGCCACCATCATCGCCGACCCCGGCGCCACCCTCGCCATCTACAACGCCTACAGCGGCACCGGCGCCAGCATCCCCGGCGGCGGCGCCATCTACGTCGCCCCTTACGCCACCCTCGTGCTCAGCGGCACCCTCGACGGCGCCGGCGGCGGCTTCCTCTTCTCCACCAACACCGCCGCCCTCCTCGGCGGCGCCATCTACGTCAGCGCCAGCGCCATGGCCATCATCGACAGCGCCACCTTCACCTACAACAACAGCGGCGACGGCGCCAACAACGGCGGCGCCATCGCCGTCGAAGGCGGCACCCTCTCCATCAACAACAGCGCCTTCACCAACAACGTCTCCGGCGTCGCCGCCAACGCCCAAGCCAACGGCGGCGCCATCAGCGGCAGATTCGGCTCCGTCCTCGACATCTCAAACGTCCTCTTCACCAGCAACACCGCCAACCAAATCGGCGGCGCCATCTTCGACAACACCAACGGCTCCCACGTCACCGTCGTCAGCTCCACCTTCAACCGCAACGCCGCGATGAGCACCGGCGGCGCCATCGCCATGCAAATGAACGCCTCCGGCACCGGCATCCTCGAAGTCCGCGACTCCACCTTCCGCAACAACTACGCCACCACCAACGGCGGCGCCATCTGGTTTGCCATCAACGTCACCGGCACCATCGCCAACTCCACCTTCACCAGCAACACCGCCGGCACCCTCGGCGGCGCCATCGCCCTCACCGGCAGCAACGACACCCTCACCGTCTTCTCCTCCACCTTCACCAACAACTACGCCGCCACCACCGGCGGCGCCCTCGCCTACAACGCCAACTACATCACCGCCACCCTCGTCGACACCTCCTTCTACAACAACACCGCCCTCACCGACGGCGGCGCCATCTACCTCGCCAACAACGGCGGCACCCTCGCCCTCAACGTCTCCTCCGGCTCCTCCGCCACCTTCGCCGGCAACAAAGCCGCCCGCGGCCCCGGCCTCTTCATCAACAACAACGTCAACATGGGCGTCACCATCAACACCGATGATGGCGGCTCCCTCAACATGCTCGACCCCTTCTTCGCCCTCACCTCCAACAACTCCACCGACACCATCGTCAAAAACGGCCTCGGCACATGGAACCTCGGCGGCTCCAGCACCGTCACCCCCAACGGCACCGGCGTCGCCGCCGCCCTCAACCTCACCGTCGCCGAAGGCACCCTCCACCTCTACCGCGCCGGCGAAACCTCCTACAACGGCGTCCCCGTCGCCACCGGCAACCTCACCTTCACCAACACCACCGCCCAAGCCACCTTCGCCTTCGCCGTCAACAACGGCGCCACACTCTCCGCTGGCGGCGGCAACACCATCGCCGCCTCCTCCATCACCCTCCAAGGCGCCGCAAACCTCGCCCTCGACTTCAACAACGCCACCCCAACCTCCGCCCCGGGCAGCGTCTCCATCCTCACCCTCAACCCCATCGCCACGCTCACCCCCAACAGCTGGACCCAAGGCCTCTCCTTCCTCAACCTCGACTCCCTCGTCGAAAAGAACGGCGACATCTACAACCTCCTCACCCTCACAGGCGCCAGCGCCGGCAGCCTCTTCTCCGACGTCAACTCCTTCAACCTCCTCACCACCCTCCCCGCCGGCTACCACCTCCAACTCTCCTCCGACAAAACCACCCTCCAGCTCCTCCTCGACGGCGTCGACACCAGCAACCACGTCCTCACCTGGACAGGCAACAACGCCACCGGCTACCTCTCCGGTTACAACTGGACCGCCTCCGGCGCCATCGACAAATACCGCCTCGGCGACATCCTCAACCTCGCCAACCCTTCCGGCGCCGGCGTCACCCCCACCGGCTCCACCGCCATCAACGTCAACGTCGCCGGCGGCGCCATCCTCTCCGCCCTCTACGTCAGCGGCACTGAAAACTTCGGCCTCACCGGCAACTCCATCACCACCACCTCCGGCACCGGCACCCTCGCCAGCACCAACGCCGCCACCGGCAAACTCATCCTCGGCGCCATCGCCGCCGACAACGCCGCCTCCATCGACACCACCAGCCCCGCCGCCGCCTACACCGGCACCCTCACCCTCTCCAACACCTCCAACAACTTCACCGGCGGCATCGAAATCAACACCGGCGCCCTCGTCGGCAACGCCGCCAACCTCGGCGCCGGCGCCCCCGGCATCACCATCGCCGACGCCGGCTCCCTCACCTTCCTGCAAACCTCCACCGCGGGAAGCGCCACCTACGACCCCGCCATCCGCGGCTCCGGCGCCCTCAACAAAACCGGCGCCGGCTCCCTCACCCTCACCGCCGACAACTCCTCCTTCAACGGCCAGTCCACCATCAACGAAGGCGCCCTCCTCCTCGCCCCCGGCGCCAGACTCGGCGGCAACACCACCATCGCCACCGCCGCCACCTTCGGCGGCGGCAACGCCACCGCCGGCGCCGTCACCATCAACACCGGCGCCACGCTCCAAGTCGGCATCGCCTCCACCGACACCTCCGCCCAGTCCCTCACCCTCTCCGCCCTCACCCTCGACGACGCCTCCATCCTCAACTACACCCGCGTCACCAACCAACTCCTCATCACCGGCGCCCTTGCCCAAACCGGCTCCAGCACCATCAACCTCCTCACCATCACCAGCGGCTCCTACGCCCTCATCCAGGACACCTCCGGCCTCGCCGGCTTCAGCACCAACCTCCTCGACCTCACCTACAAAGGCCGCGCCCTCGAAGACGGCGTCGATTACCTCTTCAACGCCACCGGCAACAACCTCTGGCTCACCGTCCTCAACCCCTACATCGGCAGCAACCACGTCATCACCTGGACCGGCGCCTCCAACAACCTCTGGCTCACCGCCACCAACTGGAAAAACGACGACGGCGCCCGCATCTTCGTCCAAGGCGACATCGTGAACATAGTCGGAGTGGGTGGAGCTTCCAGCTCCCCATCCACCATTGAACTCACCTCCTCCGCCACCCTCGCCGCCATGTATGTCAGCGGCAACGCCTCCTACGCCATCGCCGGCCCCGGCGCCATCACCGCCGACCCCCTCGACACCGAACTCTCCGGCTCCGCCGCCGCCACCGGCAAACTCGTCCTCGGCCAGACCGCCCTCGCCGACACCACCGCCGCCCCCGCCGCCTTCACCGGCACCCTCGACTTCACCGGCCTCACCGGCGCCAACAACTTCCAAAACGGCGTCGACATCAACACCGGCGCCCTCCGCATCGCCACCGCCGACCAACTCGGCGCGCCCCTCTCCAAACTCAACTTCCTCGGCGACCCCGCCGAGACCACCGCCCCCGCCGCCATCCTCGTCGCCACCGGAAACGCCATCACCTTCGACGGCGCCGGCTCCACCCTCAACCGCCTCGTCATCCCCGCGGGCAAAGCCGGCGAATTCATCGTCGAAGACAGCTCCACCCTCACCTTCGCCCGCACCACCTACTCCGGCTCCGGCGGCGCCGCCTACATCAGCGCCGGCGCGAGCCTCGCCATCCAAGCCGGCGCCGCCTCCCAAGTCTCCTTCTCCAACAACTCCGCCGCCAACGACGGCGCCGCCATCTACCTCGCCAACGGCGCCTCCTTCACCTTCACCGGCGCCGACGACGCCTCCATCCTCTTCAACGCCAACAAAATCACCGGCTCCGGCGACCTCCGCGGCGGCGCCGTCTTCGCCACCACCGGCGCCACCGTCCACATCGACAACGCCACCTTCACCAACAACACCTCCCGCGGCAACGGCGGCGCCGCCGGCATCGTCGGCATCGGCTCCCTCCTCGAATTATCCAACGTCCTCTTCGCCTCCAACACCGCCCTCAACTCCAGCCACGGCGGCGCCCTCATGATCAACACCGACGCCGCCACCATCGTCACCAACGGCACCTTCATCAATAATTACGCCACCGGCAACGGCGGCGCCGTCCTCGCCTTCAATCGCGCCAACGTCACCTTCACCAACGTCCTCTTCGCCTCCAACACCGCCTCCGCCAGCAACGGCGGCGGCGCCATCTTCGCCAACACCAACTCCATCATCACCGTCCTAAGCTCCACCTTCACCGCCAACTCCGGCACCCTCGGCGGCGCCATCTCCTCCATCGGCTCCTCCTCCCTCGACCTCACCGACATCGCCATCGTCAACAACACCGCCGCCCTCAACGGCGGCGCCATCTACCTCGCTGGCAACGCCGCCGGCCTCTCCATCAGCGTCTCCTCCGGCAACACTTCCGTCATCGCCGGCAACACCGCCGCCGGCAAACCCAACGGCATCTACCTCAACAACAATAACAATTACAACCTCTCCTTCTTCGTCGACGACGGCGCCTCCCTCGACATGGTCGACCCCATCTACGACTACATGTCCCAACCCCAGAACCCAGGCACCCAAATCACCAAAATCGGCGCCGGCGCCTGGAACCTCGGCGGCGACAGCATCTTCACCCCCGCCAACGCCTCCCCAGCCGCCACCGCCCGCGTCAACTTCGACGTCCAGGAAGGCACCCTCCACCTCTATCGCGCCGGCGAAACCTCCATCACCTCCTCCGGCACCTTCGTCGCCTCCACCGGCAACATCACCCTCGCCGACCCGCGCGCCGCCCTCAACTTCAGCCTCTTCATGGGCGCCACACTCTCCGCCGGCGGCGGCAACACCATCACCGCCTCCTCCATCAACCTCGCCTCCGGCGCCACCCTCGCCTTCGACCTCAACAACGCCATCCCCGACGACACCGCCGTCCTCACCCTCAACGCCTCCTCCTCCCTCGAAGGCAACGGCTGGGCCCAGTTCATCTCCCTCATCGGCCTCGACTCCATCGACCCCCTCAACGGCGACACCTACAACCTCCTCTCCCTCCTCAACGGCGCCCGCTTCACCACCGCCGCCAACTTCCTCATCGCCGACGACACCCTCCTGCCCGACGGCTACAGCCTCCAACTCTCCTCCGACCAAACCACCCTCCAGCTCCTCTGCTACGGCGTCTCCCTAAACAACCTCGTCATCACCTGGAACGCCGCCGCCGGCGACAACCTCCTCACCGGCGCCAACTGGTCCTCCAGCGGCTCCACCGCCTCCTACCACAAAGGCAACATCCTCAACTTCTCCGACCTCCCCCCCATCGTCACCACCTCCACCTCCACAAGCCCGGACGACCCCTCCCTCGAAATCACCACCACAACCACCACCCCCGTCACCTCCGCCACCGTCGCCATCAACACCGCCGTCACCGCCACCGTCTCCGCCATCTACGTCAGCGGCACCACCAACTACACAATCACCGGCAACGCCCTCGTCACCACCCCCGAAGTCGGCACCCTCGTCGGCACCCCCGCCGACACCGGCAAACTCACCCTCGGCGCCCTCGCCTACGACGACGCCAACGGCTTCGACACCACCACCCCCTTCACCGGCACCCTCACCCTCGCCAACTCATGGAACAACTTCACCGGCGGCATTGACATCCTCTCCGGCGCCCTCGTTGGCAACGCCGACACCCTCAACACCGGCTCCGCCCCCATCACCATCGCCTCCACCGGCGCCCTCACCTTCGCCCAACCCACCGACACCATCTACGCCGGCCCCATCACCGGCGACGGCGCCTTCACCAAAACCGGCGCCGGCATCCTCACCCTCGCCTCCCCCGACACCAACTTCAACGGCCCCGCCAACATCACCGCCGGCGCCCTCATCCTCGGCGACCCCGCCGCGAATTTCGGCGGCGACATCCGCGTCGCCGCCAACGCCTCCTTCGGCGGCCTCGGCACCGCCGGCGACGTCACCCTCGCCGCCGCCAGGGCCTCACTCCAAATCGGCGTCGCCTCCGACGACTCCGGCGCCACCCTCCAGCCCTTCAACATCGCATCCCTCACCCTCGCCGACCAAACCATCCTCGATTACGCCAGCCTCAAAACCCCCCTCATGGTCGCCGGCGACATCACCCAAGCCGGCACCGCCTACATCAACGTCGCCGCCTTCAAAGCCGGCTCCTACGACCTCGGCAACCTCGCCACCATCAAGGACAACGCCCTCATCACCATCGCCGGCGACCTCCAATACCGCGACGCACGCCAGCAAGCCGTCCTCTCCTCCACCGACAACGAACTCTACCTCAACGGCGTCGGCGACGACTCCCGCATCATGCGCTGGACCGGCACCGCCAACAACAACATGTGGGCACCCACCACCAACGACTGGTATAACTCCGCCACCACCGTCTTCGCCCCAGGCGACCAAGTCTACTTCGGCGACGACGCCGCCGCCGGAACATACACCATCACCGTTTACAACAAAGGCGTCACCGCCTCCGACATGTTCGTCCAAGGCACCAACAACTACACCTTCACCGGCGGCGCCATCACCACCGACGCCAACAGCACCTTCACCGGCACCGTCATCGACGCCGACAGTTGGACCGGCAAACTCTACAAATCCGGCAGCAGCACCCTCACCCTCTTCAATGCCTCCAACAACTTCACCGGCGGCATCGAACTCACCGAAGGCTCCATCACCTTCCAAGGCAGCGCCACCAACATCACCACCACCCCCGCCGCCACCGTCGCCCCCGGCGCCACCCTCCAATTCGCCGGCGCCACCCTCCAAGCCGCCGACCTCCAGCTCGCCGACGGCGCCAACCTCGCCGGCGCCGGCCAGATCACCGGCGCCGCCACCCTCAACGGCATGGTCAACGCCAACATCGCGGTGGGCAACGTCCTCACCCTCAACAACACCATCACCGGCGAAGGCGCCTTCCTCAAAACCGGCCCCGGCACCCTCAACCTCAACGGCGCCCCCGCCCTCGGCAACACCGGCGACACCCAAATCAACGCAGGCACCGTCAACATCACCGGCATCAACGGCATGACCGCCGACGCCTATTTCACCATGCCTGGCGACACCTATTCCGTATACTACGACAATTCTCGCAGATCCCTTGTTTATGCCGTTCCCAGCAGCACGTATACTGTCGATGGCAAGACCATCATCGTTCCTGAACTCGTCTATCGCATCAACAGCGCATCTATCTTCGCCAGCACACAGTATATCACCACTCCTTTCACTCTCGATATTGACGGCCTCACCGTCCTCATCCCCAGCAGCACCCTCATGACTTCTCCTGATGCCTTGCGGGTCACGGTCTCCGACAACATCGTCACCATCCCCGGCGTCAGCGCCGCCATCCTCGCCACGAACACCTACACCCTAAACGGCGGCACCCTGGCCTTCGGCGTATCGGGCACCTTCACCGTCAACGAAGCCACCGCCAACGACTGGAAAAACATCACCTTCGTCGAAGGCGACAACGCCGCCGCCAGCGCCATCTCCGGCACCAGCGACATCATCTACGTCGGCGCCGGCACCTTCGCCCCCGCCCTCCTCAACGGCCTCATCGTCGCCGTCAACCCCGGCGATGCCGGCACCACCGTCCTCAGCAACACCGCCAACACCTTCACCGGCGCCATCCGCGTCGACAGCGGCACCCTCCAAGTCTTCGACATCGCCGAAACCGGCGCCGTCGGTGCCGGCGCCAAGATCATCCTCAACAGCAGCGCCGTCCAGTTCAGCGGCTCCAGCTTCACCACCACCGGCAACATCGAAGTCCGCGGCACCGCCAACATCGTCAACGTCGACGACGGCGTGAACGCCACTTGGAACGCCGTCAACCGCACCATCGCCACCGCCCCCGTCGCCTCCCTCACAAAAGTCGGCTCCGGCACCTTCACCCTCAATGCCGCCCTCCAAGCCGCCTCCCTCACCGTAGCCGAAGGCCGCTGGGTCGCCACCACGGTTGCTGGCGCCGGCGCGGCCGCCGCCACCGTCGACGTCAGCGATAACGCCGTCTTCGAGCTTGCCCTCCCCGCATCCACCACAGGCACCGTTGCCAGTTCTTTCAGCGGCAGCGGCACCCTCCTCGTCAGTTCCGGCCAAGCACACTTCTCCTCGCCCAACATCACCGTCGACAATATCTATATTCGCGGTGCCAGCACCATGCTGATGGCCCAAGGCGGTGGTGTGCTGGCCAATTTCAGCCCCAACGGCACCATCATCGTTGACCAAGCCGACTTCGAACTTGGCGCACTCAACCAAAACGTCGGCAACGTCATCCTCCGCAACGGAGCCATGCTCGCTTTCGCCAAAGCCGTCTATGTGGCGACAGGAACCGCAGCCGGCCTCGGCTTCAATAAAGCCACCCTCGCCTCCCTCTCCACCGACGGCGTCGGCACCCCGCTACTCGGCTTCAACGTCAACCTCGGCCAAGGCTTGGGCGACCACCTAGCTATCACCGCGCCCGTTTCCGGCACCTACGACATCGCCATCAAGAACTGGGGCGCCGCTCCCAGTCACTACACCGCCCCCATCGAGTTGATAAAAACCGCCGCCGGCAGCAACGCCACCTTCAACCCCCTCCAGCCGACAATCGAACTCGATGGCGTCAACAGCCTCTACAAATACACCGTCGGCACAACCACCAGCGCTGACGGCGCCATCTCGCTCCTCATCACCGGCACCGGCGCCATGAGCAACTCCGTCTCCCTCATCAACTCCATGGCCGCCATGATGCCCATGAGCTTCTTCTCCGAACTCGACAGCGTCACCCAGCGCATGGGCGAGCTACACTTCGAAAACCGCGAGGCCGCGAACGGCTTCTCCGCGTGGGTGCGCGGCTACGGCAACCGCATCAATTACAACGACAAGGTTGTCGCCGGCCAGCCCTTCAAGGAAACCATCTACGGCGGCGAAGCCGGCGTCGATTACAAACTCGGCAACAACGACCGCCGCCTCTATGCCGGCCTCTTCATGGGCTACAGCGAAGGCCAGCGCGATTACAGCTCCGAGGGCGACGGCCGCGCCCAAAGCGTCACCACCGGCGGCTACCTCACCTTCAGCACCAAGGACGGCTTCTATGTCGACGGCGCGCTCAAGCTCAACAGCTTCAAAAACACGCTCAACCCCGTCGCCCCCACGGGCGAGCGCGCCACGGCCAGTTACAACAACTGGGCCATCGGCGGCTCCCTTGAAATCGGCAAATTCATCGACCTCGGCTACGACTGGTATGTCACCCCCCAAATCCAAGTCGCCCACACCATCATGCAAGGCAACGACTACGCCACCACCAGCGGCATGTCCGTCAGCCTCGCCTCCGGCGCCGTCACCCGCGGCCGCGTCGGCGTCATGGTTGGCCGCGTCATTGAAACCTCCCGCCACGGCACCATCCAATACTACTTCAAAGCCTACGGCGGCGGCCAGTGGACCACTGGCGGCAAAATCGACATCACCTCTCCCTTCGGCGAGCGTGCGCACTATGCCTCCACGGTCAAAGGCTACAACTTCGAAGGAGGCGCCGGCCTCTCCTGGCTCTTCACCAAAGCCACCCAAGTCTATTTCGATTACGACACCACCGACGCCGAATACTACGTGAAACCCTGGGGCTTCAACCTGGGCATCCGCCACATGTGGTAACCCGCGCGGAGCGCGGGTAAATTCCAAAACCCAAGCTCCAAATCCCAAAAAAATCACAAATTCCAAATTACAAATCACAAAACCGGAAAACTCACATCTCTCCCATGTCTCTCATATCTCCCATCTCTCCCATGAAAAACCCAATCCGTCTCGCCGCACCCGTCATCGCGCTTTTTCTTTCCATCGCGCTCCGCGCCCAGCAAGTCCCCGAGCCTGAAATCTCCGGCACCGCCGCCGCCGCCCTCGCCACCACAGGCACCGCCCCCGCCGGCCTCACCCCCGCCGTCGTCAACTCCGGCACCGCCGCCGCACCCAAGTCCGACGACGTCGTCCAAATGTCCGTCTTCAACGTCACCGGCGAATCCGACCACGGCTACCAAGCCGTCAACACCACCTCCGGCTCCCGCCTCAACACCCCCCTCAAGGACACCTCCGCCTCCATCCAAGCCTTCACGGAAGACTTCCTCAACGACGTCGGCGCCACCACCGTCGAAGACATGCTCTCCTACGCAGGCAACATGGAAGCCGAGTCCGAGGACTCCACCAACGGCTTCAACGACAACGCCACCCGCGGCGCCGGCGCCCTCGACAACCGCTTCCGCATCCGCGGCATCACCGGCGCCACCTCCATGGACTACATGGACACCGGCGTCCCCACCGACCTCTTCAACGTCGAACGCTCCGAAATCTCCGGCGGCGCCAACTCCATCCTCTTCGGCATGGGCGCCCAAGGCGGCCTCCTCACCATGACCAGCAAACGCGCCAACACCGAACGCAACACCCTCAGAACCCAATACACCATCGGCACCTGGTATAACGTCGGCGATGCCTGGGGCTTCAACCGCGCCACCTTCGATTACAACGTCGTCCTCATCCCCCACAGATGGGCACTCCGCCTCCTCGGCGTCTGGCAGGACGGCGACAACAACGGCTGGCGCGTCGGCCAAATCTTCCACTCCAAACGCATCAACCCCCTCATGACCATCAAACCCTGGGGCAGCAAAGGCCCCACCTTCTCCTTCGGCTACGAACGCGGCACCGTCAAACAATCCACCAGCCGCACCTCCGCCGGCAACTCCGCCGACTCGATCACCACCTGGCTCAACGCCGGCAGCCCCCTCATGACCAGCTACTACGGCGACCCCACACTTCCCTCCTACACAGGCTACTTCAACGGCAGTAATGTCACAAGCCCCTTCGCCCCCGTTTACTACCCCCTCGGTGACTACAGAAACCCCCAGACCACCGACCCAACGGTCGCCTATAACGGCACCAGCCCCGTCTCGCTGGTAAACGGCGCCGGCAACAACCCCAACTTCGTCTTCGTCAACAACAACAAAACCCTCTACGACACCCGCCAAACCTACCAAACCACTTTCCCCTGGGTGGGCGATAACGCCGCCCAAACCCGCCTGCCACTGTCCATGTCTCCCATTATTTACAGCACAGTCGGGCCGAGCGGCTACAGGCTGAATAACCTCGAACGCTGGAACCTCAACATCGAGCAAAACATCGGCAACTGGAACTTCGAACTCGCCTACAACCACAACAAAACCATCGGCGTCGCCCACTCCCCAGGCAGCATCGACGCCCAACTCTACGCCGACCCCAACAAATACATCTCCTCCTACGCCTGGGGCGGTGGCTACCCAAGCCTCGTCCAGGACGCCTACCAAGGCGAGTATTACATGGAAGACCAATGGGTCCGCAACGACCTCACCCAGTCCAACGACGGCGTCCGCCTCACCGTCAATTACAACCTCAACCTCAAAAGCTGGGGCCGCCACCGCATCATCGGCTTCCTCGAACACACCCAAGGCGACCTCTACGTCGACCAATCCGACGAAATCCTCGTCGACAGCAACAACGTCCCCTACAACCAAGGCACCAACCCCCTTGCCGCCGCAAACGCCGTCACCCGCCGCAACTACGCCCAACCCGGCGACTTCAGCAATTACTACCAAGGCGACTGGACCACCCCCATCACCGGCATCGTCATCGGCGACCGGACCTTCCACACCACCTACGCCTCGGAAAAAGCCGAACTCCATGACACCAAGAAAAAAGCCAACACCGCCATGCTCGCCCTCCAAAGCTACTGGTTCAACGACCATCTCGTCACCACCTTCGGAGCGCGCTTCGACGACATCAACTACCGGCAGGAGGGAAGAACCCAAGTCAGCCCCGACGACCCTCGTGTCCTCGCCGGGGACAAAGTGCCCTACGAATGGGCCCTCAACGGAAAGTGGACCGCTCCCAGGGATATCAAACCGTGGACATTCAGCGCCGGCGGCGTCTGGCACATCACCGACCGCTTCTCAACCTTTGTGAACTTCAGCACCAACCGCGGCGCCCCCAACCTCACCGGCTTCACCTGCCTGCCCGACGGCGACATTCCCCCCATGGTCAAAGGCCAGACCCTTGACTACGGCGTCATGTTCGACATCACAGGCGACGGCAAATGGAACATCCGCGTCACCAAGTATGACACCCGCCAGATGGGCGACTACGCCGTCAAACCCGCCGGCCACAACGACACCACCGGCAACGCCGCCCTCGGCAGCACCAACCTCCTCAACATCTACGACGCCCTCTACTACCTCGGAAACACCGGCGGCACCGGCCCCGGAGCCCTTGTCGGCTCCGACGGTCTGCCGATTCACCAAGGCCCCATGTCCCTTCTCGGCGGCACTGGCAACGTCCCCTCGCTCAAATACCAAGTAATCGCGCCCTCCGACGGCCTTCCCGATGGCGGCCCCCCGATCTACGACATCGCCTCCGTTAACGTCCGCGCGCAAGGCTACGAAGTGGAGATTACCGCCTCGCCCACGAAAAGCATCGACCTGCGCTTCACCTTCGCCTACAACAACCGCAACCGCACGGACATATTCCCCGAAATATTCGCCTATTACGACAACAACATGATCCCCAAACTCCTGGCGATGGCCAGCACGCCGAACCCCAACGACCTCCAAAACTACCCCGGCTACTCCCCCCAGTATTACATCGGCGGCGGCGTCGCCACCGTTAACCAGGCCACGGGAAAAATCCAGCTTCCGAACGCGCAATCACTTTTTAACTACGTCTGGAGCCAGATATACGGCGTCGATTACACCACCGGCAGGCCCACGGTCGCCAACAGCCTCCGCTCCGGCCTGAACAACCAGTTGTTCCAGCAAAGCGCCGCGATGGCCCTCCGCCCCTTCCAATTCACCTTCACCGCCAAATACAAATTCCAAAACAACATTGATTGGCTCCCCAACTGGCTCCAACTCAAAGGCTCCGCCATTGGCGGCGCCATCCGCTGGAAATCCTACAACCTCATGCTCGACCCCGACAAAAGCGCCAAGCTGGACGCCCAAGGCTATCAAGGAGACGGCCAGACCATCGGCCTTGACCCCCAGATGTATTTTGGCGCCCGCGACATGATGCACGGCAACTCGCTCACCTATTTTGATTTCTTCGCGAGCAACCGGAGAAAAATCTTCTATGGCCGGGCGAACCTGACCCTCCAGCTCAACGTGAAGAACGTCTTCAACCAAAACGTAGTGACCACAGGCCGCACGAACCCCAGCGGCCAGATCCGCCGCTTTTACGTGAACCTCCCCCGCCAAATCATGCTCTCCGCGACCATCGATTTCTAACCCCCTCCCCCGAGTGGCATGGGCGACCCGCCCATGGGATCGAGTGGCACGGGCGACCCGCCCGTGGGATCGAGTGGCACGGGCGACCCGCCCGTGGGATCGAGTGGCACGGGCGACCCGCCCGTGATTCGCGCGCACAAACCAATGCGCCGTCCAAGCACATGGGCGAGTCGCCCATGCCACTCCCAAAATCCAAAATTCCCTCACCCCATCCACTCGGCGATTTTTTCAATAATGCTGTCTTTTGTCGGACGGTAGGCGGCTTCCAACTCGGGCGCGAAAGGCACCGGCAGGTCCAGCGAGGCGATGCGCAGCGGGGGGGACTCCAGCGCGAAAAAGTTTTCCTCAGTGAGTCTCGCAACGAGTTCCGCGCCAAAACCGTGCGTGCGGCGGCCTTCGTGCAACACGATCAGGCGGTGCGTGCGCACCAGGGATTCGCGGATGGCGTCGAGGTTGAGCGGGGCCAGGCAGCGCAGGTCGTAGAGGTCGATGGCGCGGTCGTATTCGGCGGCAAGGTAGTCGCAGGCGGCGGCGGCGGGGGAAACCATTTCGCCATAGGTGACGAGCGTGGCGTAGTCGCCGGCGCGGAGGCGGGCGGGGCGCCAGATGGCGCGGTAGTCGGGGTCCCAGGCGACGGGGTGCTTGCCGCGGCGGTAGAGGGCTTTGTGCTCGAAGATGAGGACGGGGTTGTTGTCTTCGTAGGCGGCGAGGGTGGCGTTGAAGGCGTCTTGCGGCGTGCTGGGGTAGAGCGCTTTCAGCCCGGGCATCGAGAGGAAGAGCGATTCGAGTTCTTGCGAGTGAAAGGAGCCGAGCGTCACGTTGCCGCCGCAGGGGAGGCGCAGAACGAGGGGCACGGACGCGCCGGAGCGGAAGTGATAGGTGGCGGCGTTTTGCGTGATTTGCGTGGTGGCTTCGGTGGCGAAGTCGGCGAATTGAAATTCTTCGATGGGGCGGCGTCCGCCGAGGGCCAGGCCGATGGCGTAGCCGGTGCAGGCGCTTTCGGCAACGGGGGTGTTGAGCACGCGGGGGCGTCCGAAGTCGCGGTGGAGGTGTTCGGTGACTTTGAACGCGCCGCCGTAATTG
>Ga0123357_10000753_pt1 | contig 32672 bp, 14 predicted proteins | sample TergutEmb28metaG_FD_89873 | JGI IMG/M metagenome (GOLD analysis project Ga0123357, IMG submission 89873) | Embiratermes neotenicus P4 segment gut microbial communities from Petit-Saut dam, French Guiana - Emb289 P4 | ecosystem: Host-associated > Arthropoda: Insects > Digestive system > Gut ... | reverse complement strand
TCTGTAGTGGTATGATTTCAAAGGGATTCGGTTTTGTGGCATTCTTTGCAAGTGTGAAAGCCAGTTCCGTCTGTATTCATCTATCTTGTCTAGTATGCCTGTAATCCGTAGTTCGCAGCGTATATAATCATCTGTTTTGTGGTCATGACGGGTGTAGCCTGCCAGAGGTCTCAGTAACTTCATTTCTGCCGCTTCAATTCTTCGCCTTTATAAGGCTGTTAGAGTCCAATTTTCTGACCCATATAAAATGTAGGTAAAAATAGCGTGTTGTTTATTTTCAAAATAGTTTCCATTCTCAATTTCTTAAAAATAGTTTCCTTAATAGTATCTATTAATTGCAAAAATTTTGCCAACTTAAATTCTACATCATTAGAAAATTGGTAAGGTATACTGCAACCTTAATAAGTAAATTGGCTAACTTGTTCTAGTGTTTCATCATGTATATTAATTTTTGTTCTTAGGTGATCTGTCCAAACGAAACCTAATACTTATGTCTTTTTTGTAGCAATTTCCAAATTGTATTCTTTAGATATATTATGTAATAAATAAACTGCCTTTTTCAAGTTGTCTTCTGTGTCAGAAATAATAAACTGGTCAGCTGCAAAATAACAGTGTGTTAAATATTAACTCTTCAATATATTTACTAGTTTTTAGTTTCTTTAACCAAATCCTAATAACTTCATCCAAATATAAATTAATAAAACATGTGATAGTGGGCATCCTTGTCTCACCCCTTGGGTGATATTTCATTACCTGCATTGACCCCTACCATGTTTTCAAAATATATCTTCTGAATTATTGTATTTAGGTAAGTTGGAATTCCTTTACTTAACATTATAGTCCATAATTTTTCTCTGTCCACAGAGTCAACGGCTTTTTTTAAATCAGTGAATGTAATATATGTGGGGATGTTAAATTCTCTAAGTTTTTCAGGTATTTGTGAAGCTGAAAATATGCAGTTCATGCAGGATCTGCCTTTCCTAAATCCGTTCTGTTCTTCTAATAGTAGGACCTCTGCAATTGCTGTTAATCTCTTTGCAATAATTTTTGAATAGATTTTATATCCAGTATTTAATAAATTAATACCTATATAGTTATCTGGGTTATTTCGGTCTCCTTTTTTGTGTATTGTATAACAATGGCTGTCCTCCATTCTTCAGGAAAGTCTCCGTAAATCCAGCAAACATTTAGAGCATTAAAAACTTAGGTAAAAATTTTTTTCGTGTATGTTCGTACAACGCATTATTAATCCCGTCTGATCCTAGAGATTTTCTGGCTTTTAATGCTTTTATAGTTGTTTCCAGTTCTTCCATTGTTATTAAGTCAACACAATTTTCTGTTAATTTTGCACGTTTCCTTTCTGTGGTGTTATTATTAAATTGTTTAGTCCGAAGTTTTTGATAGTAATCTAGCCATGTGTTTTCAACTATTGGGTTAAGATGCAAATTAACTTTTTCAGTTCTGTTTAAAATTCTAACAATTTTATATGTATTTATCTGGCGTCCATGGAAATCATGTTCAATTCTCGATACAAATATTTCCCAACATTGCCTTTTAATTTCTCTTGATTCTCTTTTCACAATTGCCACTAAGTTTTCGTACTCTATTTGTCCGTTTCAGAACGTGTTGTTAGATACCGTAGATAAGCCTTCTTCTTGTTTTAAATCAAGGTTTTAATATCCTCATTCCATAAAATTAAACGCCTTTTGTGTCTTCTCTTTTTCCTTTTGCCTAGAGCTTCATTCGCAGCTTTTTGTAATATTTTCTTTAAAGTTTGCCATTCTACATCAGTATTAAGGCTGCATGGTGAGTGCATCAGATTTTACTCTAATCTCCTCTGATAAAGTAATTTTATACTTGAGTCCTCTAACAAATGTACCCCAAAAATCTCTTCTTGCCGTAGATATCTTTTAATAAATGTATAACTTTTTTGAGGTAAACGAATTTTGGAAATTAATAAGTAATGGTTTGTAGCAACATCATATCGCCTAAAAACGTTGGTCTCATTTACTAAAGCTGATTATTCAATGTTTGTTAGAATGTAATCTATAATGGATCTGTAACCTCGTGCACTCCACGTCATTTTATGTATCTCTTTATGTCTGAAAAATGTGTTCGTTATTTTTAATTAATTTATTGATAAAGTTCTTTTAGTTTGTGTCCATTACTGTTAGTAGTACTTTCACCATTTGTACCCAAAATTCCGTCAATAGGAATATTTCCAACTCTTGCATTATAATCTCCGGCAACTACAATGTAATCGTTTTTATTTATTTTGTCTATCTGATCTTGGAAGGTTTGATAGAATTCTTCTGTTTGTTCTGTTTTCCCCCTTCGGGATCATAGACAGCTAGTAATGTTAAATATCTTCTTTGAATTTGTATCTTAATTGAAAAATTCTTTCATATACAAACACGTAACTATGTATTCTCATTTTAAATTTGGCTTTAATCATTATTGCTTTAACTGCAGCTGCTCTTTTATTCGCTGGCACACCGCTGTACAATAAAATATAGTCGTCCAATTCTTGTGAAAACTTTAATTTCTTTTTTGTTTCTGGTATCACTGCTATATCTACATTTGCTTTTTTTATTTCTTCCTACAGCAGTTTCTCTTTGCCATTTAAACCTCTGACATTCCAAACGCCTATTTTCATTAAACCTGGATTCATTGTCCTCTTTCCCACCTTAGTTGTCATTTGTGAATCAGTCCTGTACTTCCTCTGGAGATCCTGAGTTGGGCAGGGTGTCCTCAGGATGGATAACCAGTCCCTCGTTGAGTAAGTTTGGTGGTAGCTAACCTCAGGGCCTCCAAACATGCCCGTTTTCTGTAGGGGTGTGCTCCCTTAGCCGAAGGTCTCTGTTTTGAGGCGCCGAGGACTCGCCTTCATCCGCTCCTCTCTGCTACAACTAAAGTTGCATTGCCCAGGGATCACGATCGAGGACGTGAGGAAGTCGGACTTGCAGGCAGAACTGACCGATGTCTTTTCAGACTGTGTTTCCCAAGATATGTGGCTATTATCTATCGGCATCGATAATAACCCTTGGGGTCAGTACCAGCCTTTGATTCCCCAGAATCTATAGTAAGTTATGGATAATTGACTGATTATAAAGCCTTCATTATAACTATCCCTTTTTGCATGGCTTTGAAAAAAACGTTTCAACGTTACAACAGAAATAACTAATCTAATAATGAAAGGAATCAAATTGTTATAGAAAACACCTCTAAATATATATATATATATTTAAGTACCATTTAATCAATACATTTGATTACTAAATGAAATGATATGTACTATTTAACATCATATGATATGTCTAAATTTAATTTATATCGTGACTGAAATATTCAACAAAAGGATAAAATGAATGTAATTGTAGGAAATAATTACGAGCTTTTTTAAATTATTTAACATTACATGAGTGGATTTTTTATTTGAGGGTGAAACTTAGGCAGTTAGAAACTTCAGTAACCGTTAAAAGCATTGCTGTAGTGTTTGTGTGTTTGTGTGTGTGTGTGTGTGTGTGTGTAGTTTATTTAATAATGCCAGAAACTGAAAACAACATGTCAATAAATAACTGGATGACAGTGAATGGTGACATGCGAAGAACACTGACAGCAGTTGTCATAACTGAATTCAGAGTCTTATCCTAGCATTTGTTTGGAGGAACTACGGAAAACCACGAAAACTCTCAGATGGGATAGTCGTTATCCTAGATGGGATTTTATATATGCCTTTGTATGGCAACACTGAAAATATGCTTTCCAAGGGATGATTTACACCAGGAATAAAAGTACATATTTTACACGTCACATTGCTGTTCAGCATGGAGCAAAAGGTACGGAAACAACACGTAATGATAAGTACACTTAGAAGTAGCTTCAGTGTCAGTTATGAAGGAAATAAGTATTGTTCCGCGTTTCATTTCATGAACGTCAATCAACTTACCATTTTTCACAGGAAATATTACAAGTTGAGGCCGATCATGTTTTTAATTATCACACCACTATGACATGCACAAACATATAACCAGGTGTAAAAAGTGTCTTCATAATGAGACGAATACATACACATAACAACAACAAAAACAACATGGTATGCTACACACGAAAGTGGTAACAGTTTACGACCAATGGAGGATAGCTAAACTACATCGACAAGTGTGGAAAGGTACGCAGTATGACAGATACAGTCAAATGTCACGTAAATGTATGTCGTCACTGTCTGACAGTCACTATCAAAACCAAACACAAAGTCGGATCACTATATGTGTCACTCTCCTAGAAATACAAACATAATTCCGCTTTCAGTTTCTTAGGTGTATTATTGATACGTTACTAAGGAATAGCAGTTTTTGTGATAATGTATTGCAACGGGCAACAATGTGTATTTGACACTACAGTTTAGAGAACTGAAAGATTCAGTAATTGAAAAGAAGCATGACAAGAATTAAGAGAATAATTTCCCTGGATTCATAAAACACTTGTTTATGAACTCTGCTCTCCGGGTCCAGATGCCTTCTCTAATTGCCACATTATCTTCAGGCAGAGTCTACAGTTATCTGCTTTGACATTTTATAACCTCACAGCAATTCACGGATTCACTTCTAAGTGTAACTCACTCCCTTGCTCGAATGCAGCATTCTAGCACACACAAATGTTCGTCCGCTACGTCGTGTTATTTCCGTTGCCCGCTGGTCCTGTTCTCACTGTCACTAAACGGCAGGTCCGTCGCTGGCCACTCGCTGCCTGCAACCGACTCGCCGACCAAGAGCACATCGTCGTAAAGGGGCCAGCTCATCATGTAGACCAGGCAGGAAAATTCTCGTTGTGTGTCGAAGTTTCCACAGTGCACGAAACAAATCCCTACTCTCGATTCCTTCGGAACGTCGGGAATGTTCACGAACACGTAAGCGTCATTTGGCGGTGTTGCACTGTTTCCTCCTCCAGACTACTTGTCCCGAGTGGCACCCAAGTATGGCGCTAGTCTATTCATGTGGACCACCATCGGCTATGCCGTTCAGTACTGCAGCATCAGATGAATCACGTAGCTGATCTGGGTGACGAAGTTTTATGGAATTTCCCATTTTGCCTGCTGCTTAAATGAATTTCCTGTCTCACGGGTAGGGCTGTAAGGCAGAATCGGTCGCCTTGCTGGAATTTGTTAAGTTGGCCAGCTTGCCATAACACGCGTTCATCCTGTCACTGGCCAACTTCAGGTGGTGGTGGGTAAAGTGGTGTAGGTCATGCGGCCGCTCGACCAATTTGGATGTATATTCGGTCTCCACTGTTCCATGTCCGGTGAAGATGTGAACATCAGGCCACGTGGCAAGCTACGTTCACGTCCTAACACCATGTTGGCGGGATTCATGCCTGTGGTCTCTTGGCTCCATGCTCGGTAGGCCAGCAGTAAGATGTGTGGACTCTAAGCCCACTTCCGTTGGTGCGTAGAAGCCACTTGGCTTAAGTGCCCCCTCAGTCGTCATCATATAGAGTTCCACATCGTTATTTGACTGTGAGGGTAAAGGTGTTTTTTACTGGTTCTGCTAGCCCCAGACCTTTCATGACCTCTTCCATCAACTTAGGTAAGATCAAACTACTAATCTGACGTTCCTCATGCAATGACGAATGTCGCAATTCTGTAACTAAATCTGACTTTCACAGGAAATGAGGCGTTTTCCTTTTGTGACACTGAAGTGTCTTTTAAACTTGCAGTCCATTTCTTCGTGAACGTTTTTGTTTGGCGTGATAAATATTTGAGGAAGAATAATACACAGAAGAATGAAATACATTACATTTCTCAGCACATTTTTTCCATCAATTATACGGTTAGTGAAATGATTAAACTAAATAAAACTAAAGGACCAGATTCCCTATGTCCTGGAATACCCTACGTACATTATTGTTACTTACTGACGAAACTAGTTCTTTTCTCAGGAATTACTAGTTTTAGCTGTAGTAAGTCAAGCAGCCTTATCACATGTAGCAAATATTGTGCCAGACACGGTCCTGACAGTAAAGAAGGTGCATATGAAGATAATAGAGGATTATAATTCCAGATGATAGAGAGACGGTTTGAGATATTGTGATGAGGTACTGGTGTGACAGAGCTGCCACAGATTATAGACAGTGTAAGGCTCAGATCGTAAGAAAACACGGAAGATAAATGGTATAAATTTATTGTAAATTATTATAATTGAGAGGAATACAATTAAATACGATATGCTTTTTTATACATGTTAACAGAAACTATTAAATTGGAGTTAAAGGTGGTACAATTGGAAGGTGCGGACTGGATTTTTGTGGCTCAGGATAGAGACATGTTGTTAGCTTTTATGGATGTGAAAATGTAACTGTTGTTTGCATAGAACTTGCCTGCAGTATTGTCAGCATTAGAAGAAGTGCTGTACTGCGTGCGGTGAGATAATATTATGTGTACACTGTTTGTTTGTGTGTAAACTATTTGTTCAGATATGAATATTTAAAACTAAATAAAATATATTATTTTGTCATAAAAATATAATGATCAACAGAAACTGTCCAAATGAAAGAAGCAAGGAAGGTACTATAATTTATGGTCTAGCATTTGAATCTGAACAAAGTCGCATGGCATTCTTCTCCTAATCACTCTTATCGATCGTATGATACAAAGACAAACATTTCTTCTCACTCTTATCAGAATTAGAGAAAGGCTTTCATTGTTATCGCTTTATCCCTCAGTACGGTGACTGATTACTGTAGTAGAGAGAGTGGAAAGTTTGTGATGTTTCCGTCAGGTCACTTAAGATCTAATTTACAGTCCTGTTGTGGTTGGTTGACACAGATGTGCAGAGTATCCCTCGAAATGTGAGCCTAACTTCAGTATCTTGCTACACCGAAATTCCCTGAATTCGTCTTTCTCTGGACCGGAAAAGTACCGAATTGTCGGACATTCCGCATTTTCACCCCTCACCTACACCCAGATGAATTCTTACAGATAATATTCATTACTAACATAATCCTAATTGGGATTTTGTCTTTGTGGACAATGAAGAACATCGAACCGTGTTGGTAAAAACCCTTTCTTGAAATTTATAACGAAGATGCAAAAGTGCACTAGTGGTGAAGGGGATTTATGAAGAAGACCTATTTTGGCACAAGCCATTGTGAGCTGATGAAATAAATTCTTAAGCAGGTTGCCAGAAAGAAAGAGAAAATTTTACTTTTGTAAACACAGGGATTTACCTTGTCAGGAGTGAAATTTTAACGCTAATCTGTCATTGTAATTATGTGTTTATTTAAATAAACCACCACACAATTAATGAGCCACCACCGTTTCGCGAAAGAGTCTCAGCTACCGAGAAGTACTAAACCGAGGCAAACAATGAGAGAAGAGGAAATGTTTGGTAAAATGAGTCATTTGCTGACTAACAAAACACATTCTGCCACACGTGGTCATACTTGCATGTGACACATTTCTTCTTTTACAGTTCACATTAAATGGTTCACATTTGTAATAGTTAACGTAACTTATTCGGTACTGATAACAAACGACAGAAAAACAACCAAGTTCTGTGTAGCACTAATCAGATTGTTTCAAGTGTCTTTACTTATCCTAATTTGACTGTGCAGCATAGCACAGCAGTAATTATACAATCTAGTCACATCTAGTTTAGTGCATCAGTAAGAAGATTATGTGCCAGTTAGGGCAAATATTACAGTCAATTATAAAAAATTACATTGTTTCAATTTACACGAGAACAATTTGAGTTTAGCAGTAATACAGAGCAACAGCTCGTACAGAATATTGTTACATGACTTTTAAAAAAGAGAAAACCTGCAATTTTTTAAGTTACTGTATTAACAGTGCACTTACCTGTACTTTAACCTTGCTGTTGAATATTTGGACGTGACAGTTTATCTCATGTATTCACTAAGGAGTGAGTCAGTGTAAGCTTTTACAGGCAGATATGTCCCAGTTGTTGGAAAAATGGAATATAAACCGATATAAAAAACTAGTGAAGTTAAAGACCCGTCGGAAGTTGCACTAACGTTAGGTAATACGCCGAGTTTAATAATCGGTGAAGAAGCGAGAGAAAATATCGTTGTGATAAAAATCTTTTTTAAAGTCTAATAAAAAAAGCCCCAGGGCTACAGCAGTTACTGAAAAATGTTCCCCTCCTGACTGAAAGCAGTCAGTATACCGGCGGATCACATTACATACTGTCTGGAGTTATTGTGCGGAAATGGATGAAATAAGGCTCTGTGTACACGAAGATAGGACTTACAGAGGGGATGGAAAAGTGGACAGATGAAAAGGAAGAATCATAAAGAGAAAAGAGAAAAGGAAGAAAGACAGGAGTAAAGAATTAAGGATAGAAGACAGAATATACGAGATATCTGTTTATCACAGCGGCGCTGATGAAGATTCGCGTATAGTGGGATGTTCAGAATGTCAGAGTGACGTCACATCTCAGACGATTTGCGTTTGATTCGTGTCTGCCTTGCCTCAGGCGATAAACTTTCTGCCTTCTAACGCGGAGGCCCGGGATCAAGGGCAGCTTAGTTCGGTTGCAAATTTTAGTGTGCAAGTAGCACTGGAAATGGTTTCCTATGCAGCAGTACTTCTGATTTTCCTTGTCATTATCATTCTGCATTGCTCTATCTTCATTCATTTATCTATCATGGGCGCTATCTAATCTTAACGTTCTTAAATAAGGCAGTCGACGAGTCTAAATTGAAACTTTATGGTAGGAATTACACATTAATGGCTTTTTAAACAAAATTTTTTTGAGGTTGTATAAAATGCAATGAAAATATCGCTGGTAAATACCGAATTTAAATGGACGTTGGTGTAATCCAGAGTGCCGATAAATCCTTAGCACGACCAGGAAGGAAACAAGCTCGGAAGCATGACAGGGACGCGCGCGAATTCAACAGCTTCGAGACGGTAACTACCATCAATTTCTTTTTTCCTGCAAGGCAAGGCGCCGAAGGAAATTCATGCCATTTTGACAGAAATATTAGCTTTTCTCCATACTGGTTGGGCTAAGGACTTATCAGCACCCCTGTATTATGACAGAGCTTTACGGAATTACTTCAACAGAACCTAAGAGAAACATCAAGACAGTTGGTATAGCTGCCGAGATTCGAAAGGGTGCATCTTCTGAATGCAATACAGAAGCAATACTGCTCGGACAAACGTGCTAGTTATAGAAAGGAATAATGGCAAAGCTATAGTAATTGAAGCATCTATGTTTTGTAACAGGTCCCTGGGAGCAAGTTGAATTGCAAACTCCATTATCGATCTCATTCAGTTCTTATCATGACGTGACTAAGACTTCTTGAAGAGGAAAAGTTTTGAACCTTGAAACAGGTGACTTGGCGTTCAAACAAAACATTTCTTTATTACTGGGCAGAAAAAACTTTCTGCTTATCGGAGCAGACGAAGATAATGCGGGTTAGTTTTTCGCTTGGCCTTATGTTCGGCAAAGTGTATACTCACTGTTGTATTGTACCGCGCTTTCAAATGCCATCGAACTCAGTACAGTAACGTTGAAAAGAAAATCCGACGGAGAAGCTTTGATTGCATGAACCAAGCTCATATGTCCCGAAATACATATCTCTATGTGAACGTAAATGTATCGCTGTACAGGCGTAGTGAGGGCTGCAGGTGTTTGAGACTAACAGAAACTGTGGAAAAGCGGCAAATGAAAGTGGCAAAGATTCCAACTCTACGCATCGGCCGCCTTTACCGCTAAGAGATCAGCTGCTATTTATTTCTGTTAGTAGCACAAACTATCTCAGTGCTGTAGTAGAGCCGGGAGGATTAAGTCAAAGAAAAGTATAAAAGACACCATTGTTTCTGTTGCCTGTCATATCAGATATACCCACACAATATTACTGTTTCTGTCTTTGAGATGATTAAACAGCAGTAAGATATTACGATTTGTTGTTGTAAAGAAAAATAAGATATTAAAATGTCTTGGGCGTTTAAACTTTAGTAAGATATTAAAATTTCTTATATGTTCACCAATAAAATACTACAATTTACAGACGACTAAACAAAAATAAGGTACTAGAGTTTCTTGGATGGTTAATCAAAAGGATAATAATGAACCAGAATCCATATGACATAAACACTTGCTTTAATTAGGCTACATAATGACGAACCAAAAGACTACCTATTTCGTTATCCATATCGCCATTACATCAAGCGTTCATTTCACATGTGACAGTCTACGGAACGACACTCACTCATGGATGTGAGGAAAGTGCATATGAAGATACCAGAGGATTCTAATGCCAGATGATAGGGAGAGGGATTGTGACATTTTGGTGATGTACTGGTGTGACAGAACTGCCACAGAATACAGACACAATACGTAAAGAAGAACAGAAGTTAAAATGTATACAACTATTTAAATTATTTCCATTACGATAATAGAGTGCGCTGAAATGCAAATTATTTACATTTATGTGGGCGTAAACAGATGGGATTAAATCTGAGACTAAATTAATAGAGTTACAACGTGGGGAATGTATCTACTAGATGAGGAAATACCGACTACTCTTGAAAGGTTCTGCTGTTTGAATTAATTTAGGTAGGTAGTTAGGTAGGTACATAGACATTATTTTATCTTAACAGAATGTAACACGAGGAACTTCGAAGTTAAACCATTCAACAGATAAATATGAAATTATGATCGTAAAATTTTACATAAAGTCTAATCGCTCTAATAATCGTAATAGGAAAAGGATAGTCTTAATAGTATTAATACTAATCATCATCAACCTGATCGTGGTCGTCGTCCTTGTCATCCTCGTCGTCCTTTTCGTCTTGCGTCCTTGTCGTCGTCGTCCTCCTCGTCGTTCGCCACGTCGTCGTAGTACACGTCGTCGTCGTCCACGTCGTCGTCGTCCACCGCTTCGTCGTCCACGTCGTCGTCGTCGTAGTTGTCCTCCTCGTCGTCCTTGTCATCTTCGTCCTCGTCGTCGTCCTCGAAGTTCTCGACTTTCTCGTGGTCTTCCTGTTCTTCTTCGCCACCAGGCCCCTCCAAAAATCCTATAAGCGTAATGAATCCATTATTTTTCGGTCTTGCCGCCTGTACAGTCTGAGCTGTCCAGATGGCCACCAGCTTGCTCAATACATGCAGTATATGACAAATATCACAACGAGGTTACCGTCTCGATACAGCGTAGGTTAATTGTATGGCCAAAGAAGATCCCGCGTGACGAAACCTGGACACAAACTGCAGTAGTCACAATACACTCCACTAGACCCTACCCGGCACAGTCCATTCCGGGTCATAACTTCACACACCTTTTATCTTTTATGCAATTAATATTCTGAACCCATACTGGTCACAAGTAATATTTGTCTTGAATATTAACACATGGTGCTTCACAGTGAAAACTGCCTATAACGGATCGACAAGGGCACGAAACGTCTTTCCGTTTCAGGGAGGTTACGCTTAATACACGTACGTGAAATTTGTATCCTCTTGGCTAATGTAAGCTCTCCGCCAAAGAAGTGTTTCTTGTACTCGTAAACCATGCGTCCGTTCAGGGCAGTATTCGCTGTATGTATTAATATTTTTCACTTATTACGAGTATAAAGTTGCTGTATGTTTCATTGTGGGCCTGAATCGCTCAGTCGGTGTAGCCACTCGCTACTGTCTGAAAGATCCAAAGTTCGAATCCCGATTGGGGAGATATTTTCAGTACCCGTGAAAACAGACACTGGCACCAAACCAGACACCTGTGCTATGGGTACAATGTTATTCGCGGTCGTAAAGCGGTCGGAACGTGCTTTTGAATAACCACCCAATCGGATATTATAACTCCTTCTAAGGTGAAATTTATTTTTTATGTGTCTTTATCAGTACCCACAATTCGAATGGTGTTCTCACACTCTAAATTATGCGTATTAATGCATATAAGAAGTAACTAAAAATGATAATATAACAAATTATGTCTGTGACCGTTATACACACTGTTTGAATGACGTGTTACATTGATGAATATCCATTGTTGTGCTGCACGATTGTCAAATTGCAATTCCTGGTATTTCGCACTTGCAAAATTCTTAAATTTAACGTTCTTCCTGCGCAATTCAAATAAAACAGCCATATTGTTATACACGTTTTGATGCCACGCGTTTGGACAGTTGCACTGGACACGTATTGAGGACGTTATAGTTTGATATGATTGATTGATAAGATGCCGTTTCATTATAGTTAATTACTTGCAGGTGGAACTGGTTCATCATGCACGATATCGTTAAAAGCTCACTGTATTATGTCATTTATTTACTTCGCGGTAACTGCTATTACTTTCCCAACAGTTGCACTCAGCGCAGCACCCTTCTCTTTCACCGCCGGTCCAGCAATTGACCCAATTGCTCCGCCAATAATGGAACCAACAGTAGATAATTTGTTACTGCCCTATGACTCCGTACCACCGTCTCCAGATTCCATTCCTGTAGATACACAAGAACAGTCTTCAATAAGATAAGAGAAACTGAGAGTAACGAATATGAAAATAATGGTCCTTTAGAGTCTGATGCCAAGTATTTTGGTAGGTAGTTAGGTAGCTACCTAGGTAGGTAGGTAGGAAGTTACTGCAGTAATCAGCAAGAACATTGCCGTTGTTTTCGTGTTTTGGTTCATTAATAATTGCCGTGACTGAAGACTATATAAAACTGGCTTCCTGTGTAACTGAGTGGTGACATGTGGAGGACATTGACAGTAGTGGTACTGGCAGGATTCAAGGTCCTATCTCAGCACTGGTTTGGAGGAACCACGAAAAAGCACGAAAAATCACATATATATTTATCGGTACCTTAGATGGGATTTAATATTTCCATTTCATTAGAAACACCAAATCTGTATGTATGTATATATGTGTTTTCAAAAGTGTGGTTTACGCCAGCAATAAAAATAAAAATACCCATTTTCATGTGATGTTACTGCGGAATTCAGAATGTTTTAGCATGCAGTAGAAGTGGAAACAACATATAATGACATATCCTAGCTTATTGTTACGAAGTGACGAAACCAAAATGTTCTCCACCATTACTAACTTTAGCTCCATTTCGTCCAGCAGTCTGCACATATGGAGGCTACTGAGATAGACCTACTCATAACATTGAGGAGGGTGCATATGAATAAATCAGAAGAATGTAATGATTGATGTTTTGTGAATTGGTTGAGACACTATGGTGTATAAACAACAATTACACTCGTACAATATATTCATTACTAGCAAGACAATTAAATATGCTATAGTGTATATTATTAATTTTCATGTACATGTCAACAGACAATATTAAATTGGAGTTAAAGAAGATAGAAATGGAAGGTGCGGACTGGATATTTGTTGCTCAGAATACAGACCATTTATCAGCTTGCAGGAATATGAAAATGAAACTTTGGTTGCATAAAACGCCTGAGGAATTATCAGCAACACAAGAAGCAATCTGGTGTGTACACATAGGTAATTTTGTATATGAAATATGTAGATATTTATAGATTTTTAAAAATGAATATAATTAAGGTGCTATATTGTCGTATCAAATAATTCTCGACAGGAACTGCCCAAATAAAAGCGTTAAGCAAGACGTGTGATATTGTGTTCACACTTTGAGTTAGAACAGAGCTGAAGGCATCTCAGCGAGCCTAAGTTACCTAGCCAAGCTTTCATTCTCATCCTTATCAGATCTGCAGGAGGACTGTCGTTGTCATACCTTTACCCCTCAGGGCAGTAACACATTGCTGGTGTTGACAGAGCGGGAATTTACTTAAGAAATAATCTGGAATTGTCGTCTGGGTAGATGACACGAATATAATGTATATTTCATGAAATGTGTGTATAAGTTCAGGATGTCACTGAAGGAAAATTCCATTATTCCGAAACACTGTGAAAGGAATGTTGTCTAATAATTAGATATTCCTTAATATTAGACCGTAACTATATTCGGCTGACTGCTTAAGAGAAATTCTTTGTTACTGCCGTTTTTCCATGTGCTGGCTTGGTCTCTGTAGCACATAAACGGCATTAAATCCATGTTCGTAAAAAATACTTCTCAAAATCTGTATTGTACAAATCTACATTAGAGGTGAAGGGGATTTCTCACGAAAGCATAATTTCACAGAAATCATTGTGAGATAAAAATAGATAGATTAATCTTAACAAATCTTACACACAGAGCCGGAGGTAAAGTGCAAATATAACTTTTGTAAACCGATGGACATTACATTGACAGGAGTTAAATTTTAACGCCAAATTTTCAGTGTGTTTAACTGTTCAATTAAATGACGCCTCTACAGATTAAATGGGGCACCCCATTTGGTAGATAAGTTGCATCTACCGAGAGGAGCTGAATTGATGCACACAATGACGGAAGAAGAAATGTTTGTAAAGTGAGACATTTGCTGGCCAATAAAACACATTTCTTTCCACACACAGACATAAAATTTCGTGAAACGTTTCTTGTTATACAGCTAACAATAAACGACTCACACATTTCATTAATAATAAACACGCTTTATTGGATGCGTTTTGGTGCGAAGTAACTGTAAAACAGAAGAGTTGAATATAACACATTCACATTCGTTTACAGTGCTTCTACTGTTACAGATGTCACTGTGTAACGTAACACAAACAGCTATACACAGCAGTCTCGTCTGTACGCACGTAGTTTGTGTGTCAGTAATTGGATTAGCTGCAGTTAAGTCAAATACCACAATCAACTGAAAGCAAGCAATTACACTACTTCACTTTTACACGGAGGACAATTTCAGGCTGCCAGTAATACTATGCCAGTGATCGCACGGAGTGCATGTTACATGATTTTTAGAAAATTGGGAAATTAACATTTCCAATTAATGTATTAAAATTACTCCTCTATGTATCTTAAATTTGATTGTGAAAATTCCCTGGTAGGTTATCTGTGTTGTTAGGAATGACTGACTCAACGTAAGCTTATGTTGGTAACTACATCCACACACACACACAAACACACACAAACACACACAAACAAACACACACACACAATCACACACACACAAATATATTTCTGTTATTTCTGTAAATCATGCTCATGACGATCTGTAAGCAGTCTTTTAGGTACAAACGTGCGTATTGAACACACTTTACTACCTGATGCATGTACAACAAACTATACCATAACAGTATACACAACCGTCTTTCTGAAGTTGATCTGACAGTTTCGAAACATGTAGAAGACATAAAAAATTGAACATTATAGACATAACAGCAGTAACGGACAGTTCACATGACGACCTACTGGTGTCTCTGCCTGCATCTGAACGTTATCTAGCAAAGTGGTTGTCAAAGGGAAAAGTGTAACGAATAGAAGTGTTAATGTTTAAGCTATGCCTGCTACCGTTCTTAATTTTCTGTAACTCTAACTGCTCTGCCAAAAGCTGCATAAATGAAAAGACCGTCAAAGTTATATAATGCTCTGCACTGGTTAATTAGTGTGATCATTCCTTGTGGAAACAGGTTTGAATTGGCTTACTGAAGTAAGGAGAAGGTTAAGGCTTTGTGGGCACAAATATGGGACTTATAGGGGTTGGGAGGAGGAAGGTGGGAAGATGGGAAAGACGAAAATGTAGACAAAAGAGAGAAAGACAGAATGCTGTAGGCAAATTACCGGATAGAGAAAGGAAAGAAAGCAGAACTTGCAAGTTTTCACGTTCTCGCAGCGGCGCTGATGAAGATTCATGTCTTCTGGGGTGTTAAGGATATCAAAGCAACGTAACATCTCAGAAGACATGCGTTTGATCATAGCCGTGCATGGCTCAAGCAATAGACATTCTACTGGTTACTGCAGAGCCCAGTTTCAATGGCAGGCCATTTCGCATGGAGTAGTCGGGGCCAAGTGGCAATGGGAGAGTACTTCTGATATCCCTTCTCATTATCAACGTCATTGCTGCACCTTCATTCATTTATGAATCACAAGCGCTATCTAATCTTCGTGTCGTTCACTAGCAGAGTCGACGCTGTCTGATTTGAAATATTAAGGTAAAAATTGTTCATTTATGGTTTTCCAAATGATGCTGTATTTTATCATATATTGAAGAATAAAATGAAAGGAAGATTGGTAAATAGCGACTTGAAATGGACGTTGCAGTAAGCCGTCGTAATTGGAGGTAATATGGCAGAACATTATTGAATTTCACAAATAGGGTCCAGGGAACTACTGCACAATTAGTATCTCTGCTGAGGTTCGAAGTGTAAAACTTCAGAGTGCAGTGCAGAAGCAATAAAGCTCGGGAAGACGTGCCGGTATAGAAAGGAATAATGGCATTTATGTATATATATATATATCAATTGAAATACCTACATTTCGTAAGAGTTGGTTGGGAGCAAGTGGAAATGCAGGATGCAATATCAGTCCAATTCAGTTCTTATCATAACATGACAAGGATTTCTAGAAGAGGAAATCTTTTGGACCTTGTACCATGAATCTAGGTTTTCAGAAACAACTTAACTTTTTAATGGAAACAATAATCTTTCTTCTTATAGGGGCAGACGTAGATAACACGGGTTAGTTCACAGCTTGGCCTTATATTCAGCAAACTGTATATTTCCTCTTGTACTGTACCGCGCTTTCAAATAGCATCGAACTCAATAGAGTAACTGTGAAAAAATATCCGATGGAGAAGCGATGATTGCATGAACCAAGCACATATGACGCGAAAAATCGAGTTTCTAGGTAAAAGTAAATGTATTACTGTGCAGGGCTAGTGAGGGTTCCAGGAGGTTGAGGCTCCCTGTATTTTGGAAAGGCGGATCATGAATGTGGCAGGATTGACAGCTCTACGCATCGTCCGCATTTACACCCGGGATAAATCCGCTGTTTTTTATTTTTAATAGTTGCAAAATCCTAAATAAAGCTGTAGTATCGCCGGGAGGCTTAAGTCAAAATATGTATATATATATATATATGTACCCAAAATATTACTCTTCATGTCGCATGTCCTATCAGATATAAACCCCAAATATTACTGTTTATGTTGCCTGTCCTATCCGATACCCCCCCACAATGTTAGTGTTACTGTTGCCTGTCCCAACAGATACAAATGCACAATAGTACCGTTTCTGTTGCCTGTCCTATCAGATATAAACCCACAATTATATTTTGCCTGTTGTCTGTCCTAACATATATAACCCCAAAATATTACCCGTTATGTTGACTGACCTATCACATAAACATCACAATTGTACTGTTTCTGTTGTCTTCCTTATAAGACACAAAGACACAATATTAATTTTTTTCCTGTCTTATCAGACATAACCTCAAATTATTACAATCTCTATTGCCTATCCTATCAGACATTCCCCACAATATTACTGTTTCCGTTGCCTCTCTTATCAGGTATCCCCCCACAAAACTAGTTTTTCTGTTGCCTGTCCCATCAGATATACCCGCAAAATGTTAATGTTTTTGTTGCCTCTCCTATCAGAACTAAAACCTAAATATTACTGTTTATAATGCCTGTCTAGTCGGATATACTCCCACAATATTAGTTTTTCAGTTGCCTGTCCCATCAGATATAACCGCAAAATAATATTTTTTCCGTTGCCTCTACTATCAGATATAAACCCACAATATTACTGTTTCTGTTGTCCGTCCTTACAGGTATATTACCATAATATTACTATTTACGTTGCCTGTCCTATCAAATAAACCCCCACAATATTACTGTTTCTGTTGCCTGTCCTATCATTCACATCCCCACAATATTACTGTTTCTGTTGCCTGTCTTATCTGATATACCCGCAAAATAATACTGTTTCTGTTGTCTGTCCTATCATATATAACCCAAAATATTACTGCTTTTTGCCTGTCTTATCAGATATAAACCCACAATATTATTGTTAACGTTGTCTGTCGTATTATATATAACACCACAATATTAGTGTTTTGTTGCCTACCCTATCAGATATACCCCACAATATTACTGATTCTATTGCTTGTCCTATCAGATATACCCCAAACTATTACTGTTTCTGTTGCCCGTCCTATCATATATATCACCAAAATAATATTTTTTTTGTTAACTATCCTGTAAGATATAACTCCACATCATTACTGTTTCTGCCGCCTGTCCTATCAAATATAACCCCAAAACATTGCTTTTTCTCTTGACTGTCCAATCTGGTATAACCCCAAAATAATAGTGTTTCTGTTGCCTGTCGTATCAGATATAACCCAACAATAATACTGTTTATGTTGCTTGTCCCAATAGATGAAAACCAAAATAATAATTTTCTGTTCCCCGTCCTATCAAAACTACCCCCAAAATAATATTCTTTCTGTTGAATTTCCTAGCAGGTATACCCCCACAATATTACTGTTTCTGCTGCCTGTCCTATCAGATATAACCCCACATTATTATTGTTTCTTTTACACGGAGGACAATTTGAGGCTGCCAAATATACTATGTCAGTAATCGTACGGAGTACATGTTACGTGATTTTTAGAAAATTGGGAACTTAATATTTTCAATTAATACAATACAATTACACCTACATGTACCATAATTGAGTGGTAGGTTATATGTGATGTTAGTAATGACTGCCTCAATGTAAGCTTATGTTGGTAACTACATCCAGATATCAGAATAGCGGAGTACCTCAGAATGAAAGGTAGCTGCAGATAAACAGTTCCGAAGCCCGTGGGGATTATAGTGGTTGGTGGGGCGTGGAAGTGTGTCGTAAAATGGTGCACAAAGGACATACGAAGACGGCGAAATAAAATAAGAATACGCTAAAAAGAAGGGGATTAGGATGAGAAGTTTGGGCATGCCGAAACATGTGACTTGTTCCGGTATCAGATGTACTGTCCGGTATCAGAAATTGCGATAGGAGACGTCACATAGAGTGTGAAAGGCCCCACTCGAACCCCCATCCTACCAACACACACACACACACACACACACAATCACACACACATACACACACAAGTACTTCTCTGTTATTTCTGTAAATCTTTCTCAAGGCGATCTGTAAGCAGTCTTGTATACAGAAACTTACGTAATGAACACACATTTCTACCCGATGCATGTACAACAAACTATAGCATAACAGTATATAAAACCGTCTTCCTGAATTTGATCTGACAGTTTCGAAACATGTAGAAGGCCTCAAAAATTGAAAATTAAAAGACCTAACAACAGTAACGGTCAGTTCACATGACGACCCACAGGCATCTCTGCCTGCATCTGAACGGTATCTAGCAAAGTGGTTGTCAAAGGGAAACCTGTAACGAATAGAAGTGTGAATGTTTAAGCTAAGTCTGCTACAGTTCCTAATTTGCTGTAACTCGTTCCAAGTTATATAATGCACTGCACTGTTTGATTAATATGATCATATTTTTTGCAAAGAGTTATTTAAGTTTTCTGCTGTCAAATAACTTAATTTGTAGTGACTTTTTGCTTGTTGTGTGCTGGCAGCATTCGTGAGAATTGAACGATTAAAGCCGTCTGTTTCCGTGTACTTTGCGTTCATTAATGGCCAGAGGACGCGGATTCGAATTCCAATGAAGTCATTGGGAGTTTTCATTTTATTTAATCCTTCCGGGCTCGTTATGGGCCTGCTGTCGACTTGGTCACGGATATTTCCTAGATGTAAATGCGGCCGGTGCATAAGACTGTTTCGATGGTCTGGAAATCTGGCATCCTCAAACACCTGGTGTCCTAAGGGCCTCTAGTGCTATAGATTCACCATTTTAAAAGTCAGAGCAACTCGGCAAATAACTGTCTTAATTACGTGTAATTTTTCTATTCTAGCTAACATAATTTACAGATTTTTTCTTTATCCTACTTCGTGTACATCAAGTTGCTGATACAAGCGATAGGAAACTGTGGATGAGGGATCATCCTATACGGATATGTGTGATTTTGAACAAAGAGAACGATGAACATTCTTGCTAGAAGGCTTATTAGTAACCTCGGCCTCAACTCCATATAGCTGTCTGAACATTTAATGATTCATTCGGTTGCATTAATGTTCTGTGGAACAATCAACATGCTCAAATCACTCAAACAATCAGAGGAGCCATGATCATTGCAATCAAGGACGGACAACCACAAATCGGATGCTCGTGACGTCACAGTAACAGCCAGTAACGGGGAGTTAATTGGCTTACTGAAGCAAAGAGAAGGATAAGGCTTTGTGGGCAAAAATATGAGACTTAGAGTGTTGGGGGGAGGAACGTGGGAAGCTGGGAAAGACGAAAATGTAGGCAAAAGAGGGAAAGGCAGAAAGCTGTAGGCGAATTACCGGATAGAGAAAGAAAAGAATGAGAACTTCTGAGGTTTCACTTTCTCGCAGGAGCGCTGATGAAGATTCATGTCTTCTGGGGTGTTAAGGATATCAAGGCAACGTAACGTCTCAGAAGACTTCCGTATGATCATAGCCGTGCATGGCTCAGGTAATAGACCTTCTGCCTGTTACTGCAGTGCCTAATTTCCATGGCAGGCCATTTCGCATTGAATAGTCGGGGCCAAGTAGCAATGGTTGAGTACTTTTGATCTCCCTTCTCATTCTCAACGTCATTGCTGCACCTTCATTCATTTATCAATCACACGCGCTATCTAATCTTCGTGTCGTTTACTAGCAGAGTCGACGCAGTCTGATTTGGAAATTTAAGGTAGAAATTGTTCATTTATTTTTTTCCAAATGATGCTGTATTTTAGCATATATTGAAGAATAAAATGAGAGAAAGATTGGTAAATAACGACTTGAAATGGACGTTGCCCTAAGCCGTCGTATTTCGAGGTATTATATCTGAACATTACTGAATTTCACAAACAGCGTCCAGGGAAACAACTGGACATTTGGTATCACTGCCGAGTTTCGAAGTGTAATATTTCTGAGTGCAATGCAGAAGCATTAAAGCTCAGGCAGACGTGCTGGTATAGAAAGGAATAATTGCAAACATATAGCTATTAATATGCCTACATTACGTAACAATTTGCTGGGAGCAAGTGGAATTGTAGGACGCTTTATCAGTCCAATTCAGTTCTTATCATATCATGAATACGATTTTTCGACGAGGAAATCTGTTGGACTTTGTAACAGGTGTCTAGGCTTTCAGACAACAAATTTCCTTTTTAATGGAAAGAATAAACTTTCTTATTATAGGGGCAGACGAAGATCACACGGGTTAGTTTAAAGCTTGGCCTTATATTCAGCAAAGTGTATACTGCCTGTTGCAATGTACCGCGCTTTCAAATACCATCGAACTCGATACAGTAACTGCGAAAAGAAAATCCGAAGGAGAAGCGATGATTGCATGAACCAAGCCCATATGACGCGAAAATTCGTGTTCCTAGGTAAAAGAAAATGTATCAGGTATAGGTCTAGGATGGGTTCCAGGAGGTTGAGATTCCCTAGAATTTGTACACTCGGACAATGAAAATGTCAGAATTGTCAGCTCTAGGCATCGGCCGCCTTTTCACCCATGATAAATTCGCTGCTATTTATTTCGATTAGAGGCAAATTCCTAAGTAAAGCTGTAGTACGTCCGGGAGGTTTAAGTTAAAGAAAAATTTATATATCTACCCCCAATATATTACAGTTTATGTCGCCTGTCCTATCAGATGTACCGCCAAAATATTAATGTTTATGATGCCTGTCCAATCCGATATAACCCCAAAATATAACTGTTTTGTTCACTGTTCTCTAAGATATTCCCCCACAGTATTCGTGTTTATGTTGCCTGTCCCATCTGATACAACCCCATATTATTATTGTTTCTGTTGCCTTTCCTATCAGATACAAATCCACAATATCACTGTTTCTGTTGTCTGTCCTATCATGTAAAATCCCAAAATATTACTATTTATGTTGACTGTCCTATCAGGTAAACACCAAAATATTACTGTTTCTGATGCCTGTCTTATCAGACACAACCCCACAATATTAATGTATTTGTTGCCTCTCTTATCAGGTTTACCTTCAAAATATTACTGTTTCTGTTGCCTGTCCTATCAGATATCCCACCACAATATTAGTGTTTCTGTTGCCTTTCTTATTAGACCCAACCTCATCAAATTAATATCTCCGTTGCCTGTCCTACCAGATATCCCCCCACAAATTAGTGTTACTTTTGGCTGTCCCATCAGATATAACCCCAAATTATTACTGTTTATGTCGCCCGTCCTATAAGATATACCCCCAAAATGTTTCTGTTTCTGCTGCCTGTCCTATTCGATATCACCCAAAATATTAGTGTTTCTGTTACCTATCCTATCAGATAAAAACCCACAATATTAATGTCTCTGTTGTCTGTCCAATCAGATATACCCCCAAAACATTAGTGTTTTCGTTGTCTGTCCCAAAAGTTATACCACCACAATATTACTGTTTCTGTTGCCTGTTCTATCAGATATATCGCCAAACTAATACTGTTTCTGTTGCTGTTCTATCATACATAAATCCACAATATTACTATTTTTCTTGCCTCTCCTATCAGATATAGCCCACAATATTACTGTTTCTGCTGCTTGCCCTATCAGATGTAAAACAAAATATTACTGTGTCTGTTGCCCGTCCTACAAGATATATACCCAATATAATACTATTTTGGTTGACTCTCTTATAAGATATAACCCGACAATATTACTGTTATTGCTGTTTGTCCTATCAGATATAAGCTCACAATATTGCTGTTTCTGTTGACTCTCCTATCAGATATAACCCCACAATATTACTGTTTCCGTTTGCCTGTCCTATAAGATATAACCCCACAACATTACTGTTTCCGTTGTCTCTCTTATAAGATATAAACCCACAATATTACTCTTTCTACTGCATGTGTTATCAGATATAAATCCACAATATTACTGTTTCTTCTGCATGTGCTATCAGATATACCCCCACAATATTACTCTTTCTGCTGCATGTCCTATCAAATATAAACCCACAATTTTACTGTTTCCTTTGCCTGTCCTATCAGATAAAATCTCACAATATTATTGTTACTGTTGCCTGTCCTATCAGTATTACCCCCTTTTTGTTACTCTTTCTGTTGCCTGACCCATCAGATATACCCCCAACTTATTACTGTTTCTGTTGTCTGTCCTATCAGATATAACCCCACAATATTACTGTTTCTGCAAACTATGCCGTTAAATGTACCGTACAGCACACTGAAAGCTTGTACTGTACATGAGATCATTTTATACGGCTTTCTGTCGCGTTTATGAACCAACTTTGATTACGTTGAACACTTCGCTCAAACAGCTTTCGCAAGATTTACAAACTGCATATTTTTATGGGTGTCTTCCATTTGTTTGTTTATCAAATGTCTACATACGTATAAGAATAAATGTTTTACTAACCTGCTGAAATTTATTCACGCTTAAGATCCTCTTGTATTGACCCTGAAGTTGGAATAATAATTCGAAATACGGGTGCTAATTTATCCTCTTCTAAGCCAAGTTAAACCAGTTCACATTTCACTCACGTACTGTATGTTTAGGATTAACCTTAATTTTGCTTTCTTTTTTTACAGCTAACAATAAACGCCTCTCACATTTCATTAATAACAAACGTGTTTTATTGGATGCGTTTTGGAGCGAAATAACTGTAAAACAGAAGAGTTGAATATAACATATTCACACTGGTTTACAGTGCTACTACTGTTAAAGATGTTACTGTGTAACGTAACTCCAACAGCTATACACAACAGTCTCGTCTGTAATTTAGTGTGTCCTTAACAGGATTAGCTGCAGTTAAGTAAAACAACACAATCAACTGAAAGCAAGCAATTACACTATTTCACTTTTACACGGAGGACAATTTGAGGCTGCCAGTAATACAATGTCAGTGATCATACGGAATGCATGTTACATGATTTTTAGAAAATTGTGAAAGTAACACTTTCAATTAATCTATTAAAATTGCACCTAATTCTACTTTAATTTTTTTGTGTAAATTTTCTGGTAGGTTATCTGTGTTGTTAGTAATGACTGACTAAACATAAGCTTATGTTGGCAACCACATCCAGTTATCAGAATAGCGGATTACTTCAGAATGAAAGGTAGCTGCAGATAAACAGTTCCGAAGCCCGTGGGTGTTATAGTGGTTGGTGGGGCGTGGAAGTGTGTCGTAAAATGGTGCAAAAAGAACATACGAAGACGGCGAAATAGAATAAGAATACGCGAAAAAGAAGGGAATTAGGATGAGAAGTTTGGGCTTGCCGAAACACGTGACTTGCTCCGGTATCAGATGGACTGTCTGGTGTCAGAAATTGCGATAGGTGACTTCACATAGAGTGTGAAAGACCCCACTCGAACCCCCACCCCACCAACACACACACACACACAATCACACACACACACATAAATACATATCTGTTATTTCTGTAAATCATTCTCATGACGATCTGTAAGCAGACTTGTAGGCAGAAACGTACGTACACACTTTTCTACCTGATGCATGTACAACAAACTTTACCATAACAGTATATACAATCGTCTTCCTGAAGTTGATCTGACAGTTTCGAAACATGTAGAAGGCATCAAAAATTGTAAATTAAAAGGCCTAACAGCAGTAACGGACAGTTCACATGACGATCTACAGGCATCTCTGCCTGAATCTGAACGGTATCTAGCAAAGTGGTTGTCAAAAGGAAAACTTCAACGAATAGAAGTGTGAATGTTTAAGCTATGCTTGTTACAGTTCCTAATTTGCTGTAACTCTAACTGCTCTGCCAACAGCTGCATAAATGAAAAGACGGTCCAAGTTATGTAATGCACTGCACTGGTTAATTAGTGTGATCATTCCTTGTGGAAAAAGTTACTTAAGTGTTCTGATGTCAAATACCGTAAATTGTAGTGACTACTTGCTTGTTCTGTGCTGGCAGCTTTCATGAAAAATGAAAGTCTAAAGCAGTCTGTTTCCTTGTACTTTGCCATCATTAAAGGTCAGAGGAAGCGGGTTCGACTCCCAAAGAAGTAGTTTGATGTTTTCATTTTCCTTAATCCTTCCGGTCTCGTTATGGCCCTGCGGTCAACTAGGTCACGGATAGTTCCTGGAGGTAAAGTCGGCCGGTGTATAAGGCTGTGCCGATTGTCTGGAAATCTGGCATCCTCAAACACCTGGTGCCCTAAGGGCCTCTAATGCTATAGCTTCACCATTTTAAAATTCAGAGAATTTCGGCAAATAACTGTCTTAATTACGTGTAACATTTTCTATTTCATCTCACAAAATTTACTGAATTTTTCTTTATCCTACTTTGTGTACATCAAGTTGCTGATACAAGCGATAGGAAATTGTGGATGTGGGATCAGCCTGTAGCGATATGTGTGATTTTGAACAAAGAGAACGACGAGCATTCATGCACGAAACATTCGAACCCTCGACCCTAACTCCATATTGCTGTCTGAACATTTAATAATGTGTACGGTTCCATTTAAGTTCTGTGGATCAATCAATATGCCCAATCCGCTCAAACAAACCCATGAGCCCTGATCATTGCAATCGAGGACGGACAACCACAATTCGGATGCTCGTGACGTCACAGTAACAGCTAGTAACAGGTTTTAATTGGCTTACTGAAGCAAGGAGAAGGTTAAAGCTTTTGTGGGCACATATATGAGACGTATAGGGTTTGGGAGGAGGAAGGTGGGAAGATGGGAAAGAAGAAAATGTAGACAAAAGAGGGAAAGACAATGCTGTAGGCAAATTACCGGATAGAGAAAGGAAAGAAAGCAGAACTTGCGAGTTTTCAAGTTCTCGCAGCGGCGCGGATGAAGGTTCATGTCTTCTGGGGTGTTAAACATATCAAGGCAACGTAACATCTCAGAAGAATTGCGTATGATCATAGCCGTGCATGGCTCAAGCAATAGACATTCTACTGGTTACTGCAGAGACCAGTTTCAATGGCAGGCCATTTCGCATGGAGTAGTCGGGGCCAAGTGGCAATGGGAGAGTACTTTTGATATCCCTTCTCATTATCAAAGTCATTGCTAAACCTTCATTCATTTATCAGTTACATGCGCTATCTAATCTTCGTGTCCGTCACTAGCGGATTCGACGCTGTCTGGTTTGAAAATTTAAGGTAGAAATTGTTCTTTTTTGGTTTTCCAAATGATGCTGTATTTTGTCATATATTGAAGAATAAAATGAAAGGAAGATTGATATATAACGACTTGAAATGGACGTTGCAGTAAGCCGTCGTAATTCGAGGTAATATGTCTGAACATTCCTGAATTTCACAAACAGAGTTCAGGGAAACCACTGGACATTTGGTATCTATGCCGAGGTTCGAAATGTAAAACTTCTGAGTGCAGTGCAGAAGCATTAACGCTCGGGCAGACGTGCTGGTATAGAAAGGAATAAAGGCAAACATATAGCAATTGAAATACCTATATTACGTAACAATTTGCTGGGAGCAAGTAGAATTGCATGTTGCATTATCAGTCTAATTCAGTTCTTATCATATCATGCCAATGATTTCTCGAAAAGGAAATTTTTTGGACCTTGTACCAGGTATCTAATCTTTCAGACAACATATTTCCTTTTTAATGGAAAGAATAAATTTTCTTATTATAAGGGCAGACGTAGATCACACGGGTTAGTTTACCGCTTGGCCTTATATTCAGCAAAGTGTACACTGCCTGTTATACTGTACCGTGCTTTCAAATACCATCGAACTCAGTACAGTAAATGTGAAAAGAAAATCCGACGGAGAAGCGTTGATTGCATGAACCAAGCGCATATGACACGAAAAATTGAGTTTCTACGTAAAAGTAAACGTATCCTGTACAGGCCTAGTGAGGGCTCCAGGAGGTTGAGGCTCCCTGGACTTTGGACAGGCGGACCATGAATGTGGCAGGATTTTCAGCTCTACGCATCTTTCGCATATACACCCAGGATAAATGCGCTGCTATTTATTTCTATTAGTTTCAAAATCCTAAGTAAAGCTGTAGTACGGCCGGGAGGCTTAATTCAAAGAAAAATTTATATATATATATATGTATATACCAAAATTATTAATGTTTATGTTGCCTGTCCTATCAGATATACCCCCAAATTATTATTGTTTATGTTGCCCGTCCTTTCAAATATACCCCCAGAATATTAGTGTTTCTGTTGCCTGTCCCATCAGATATACCCCCACAATATTACTGTTTCTGTTACCTGTCCTATCAGATATAACCCCACAACATCACTGTTTCTGCTACATGTGCCGTTAAAGGTACCTCCACAGCACACTGAACTCTTGTACTGTACATGAGATCACTTTATACGGTATTCTGTCGCGTTATGAACAAACTATGATTACGATGAGCACTTCGTTGAAAGAGGTGACGCAACATTTACAGACTGCATATTTTTATGAGTGTCTCCCTTTTTTATATGTACAGAAATTCACTCACACTTAAGAACACCTTGTGTGGACCCTGAATTTGGAATAATAATTCAAAATACCGGTGCCAATTGATCCTATTCTGAGCCAAGCTAAATCAGTTCACAAATCACTCACGTATTGTATGTTTAGGATTAACCTTAATTTTGCCTTCTTATTTACGATTTTATAGAGGAAATTCAGACGCTATCAATAATGGTAAAAACCTTATACGATTTGTTCTTTTTCCTGATACTAAATTGAATATTCAACTACATATCATCTCGCTGATCACTTGTCTGGAAGAGTCCTACCGAGTGTGGAGTGTCCCCTGTGTAGGATCGCGAAATCACGATCCAGAATCAAATCGAAACGCCACAAATTAAATGAAAACAATTTTTCAAATAATTTATCACTTATTAAGATGTCAGTGTCAGCAGAAAACATAATGTCTTACTGAGTCATGTGGCAAATTTAATGTAATATTTTGCACACGCTGGTAAATGTATCAGGCGCATTCTAGTCCTAGTAATTTACAAGGGGACGGGCGGTGGCGCGGTTGGTTCAGGCGCAGCGGTAAAAGTGGGGAGAATGGCGGGGTTGATTCCCGATGGTGGTGTAACTGGAATTTTTTATTGACATAATCCTTCCGGCCGCGCTTTGGCCTAGGGGTCGACTCAGTCTCCAACAGAAATGAGCACCAGGAATATTTCCTGGGAGGATAAAGGCGGCCGATTCGTAGGGCTGACAACTTACCGAATTAATTTGCTTACTGTTTGAAATCTGGGTGTCTCAGCCTTCTGGAAACACCTGGGACTGCTCAGGCCTGTATAAGGATTGCTTTACCAATTTAGTCATTTTCAGTCTAAGAACCACAGCCTGCAGAGCAGAATATAGACTTACCACCACACACAGGCAGCGAATGCGGTATGGACGGAGGTAAATATTTAGGGTGCTTTCTTGTCTCTTGTGTCATGTGATTACAAACTCTTCGTTGATTCTTGCCACACACGTGTCACGATTGCACTGGGTTATAACACAGAGTATCGAATTAAAATATCCTGGAATTTGTCACGTGTATTTCCACGTGGGTAAGGCGGACTAATTTTCAAGTTTTCTCCTCAGATTTGCCTACATCGGAATCAGGGGCATATATCTTCATTTTGGTGCTTCCAACATATGATTTTGTAGTAAAGTTATGCAATCCTTACGCAATAAAACCTAAAATAAAGTTAACACATTATGTGGTTGTCATATAGGTAGTTAAATAATTACAAATTTAGGTGACTGTATTGACAACATTACTTTTTGGAAAATCTTACCTGAAAATAGCTGCTGATTTGGGTGGTATTTACACGAATATGTTTATAGAGCTAATAAGCGGGGGTGTTGTTAGTCCTTAGCCCGTCAAGGAAGGAAACAAGTTGCAGCCACCAAACTCAGGACTTATTCAAATTACTCCCAACGAAGCTCAATATAATTCTTAGCCCGTTAACCTAAATTTCACAAGCCACTCAAAAAAAATTTCATAACTTTTTCCGTACAACTAGGTCTCCGGGGCAGCAATGACCTCCGCGTCAAACAAAAAATGGCAAATTTTCTATTAATTTTTTAGTCCAGGGAGCAGGTGTTAATTCTACGGGGCCAGATCCGAAGAATAGGGAGGGTGATCAAGAAATTGCACAGGTAAGCCAGTTTCTCCTGGCCCGGTGAACCGGGTCATATACTTGCAAGAACAAGACCCCTTTGGTAACCTTCCCGCCGCCGACGTTTTTCCTTCAAAATGACCTTAAATTGCACCAGCAGGGATTGGTAATACTCCGCGCTGATATTTTGGGTCTTTGGAAGATAATCAATGGGAGGAAGCTGTCTTGATTCCAAAAATTGAGACGAGAATTTTTCCAGTTGTTTTTTGCACTCGGAATTATTTGGGGCGGGGTGAGCCGCTATGCCGCCACTCCATTGATTGTTGCTTTGTCTCCGGGTCATACTGATATAACCAGGTTTCTTCTATGGTCACCAATTGCGACAAATTTTTTGGATTGCGCCGAAAAAATTCCAAATTATGATCACACCAATGGCAACGTTGATGTTTTTGATCCGTATTCAGGCATTTCCTGACCCGTTTCACGGAGAGTTTCCGCATATCCAAATCGTCAAGAATGGTGGACCCAACCCGCTCACGTGAGATGTCCAGTTGCTCAGCTATTGATTTGGCCGAAATCCGGCTGTCGTCCTGTTTGTTTATTTGTTTATTTGTGTGTTTTAGTCTGAGAAGTGATTTCTTCATCTCGTGGGATGTCACGTGACTGAGTAAACTGTCTCACACACACACAGATACATCTCTCATATAACAGAAAGAGAATCGATAAACCCATCTAAGCTCAAAAAGTAACACAAAAAAAATTAGATGTGATGGCACATAAAGCATAAAACTTCCCTCTGCAATAGCAGAAGGCTACAAACAGCGTGTTCATATTTAATTATTTCACTATCAACAGCGCAGTCCGGGCAAAATATATGAAGTGAAATCGTCGGCAGTTTTGTCAACGTTGTCTGACCCAGGAACACTCTTTGTATTGAACTGAACTGTCTTCACTGTTATTCCTGTTGGTACTAATAATTTATAATACTGACGTTGTTGTAATACTGACATAATAAGGCTGGAAAATAGGAAGAACATTGTGACTAACATTATTTCTTTTACAAGAGCCCCCAGACGGGCTCTGGAACCCACCCATCCACCGATTCATTGGGTACCGAAGTATTTCTACTTCGACTAAATCGGTAGCAGTTCAGAACAACATTCATTTCCATCGAGTGCCAAAATTAAGAATATGTGGAGATATACGCCATTATTGTGGGCTGGGATAGCTCAGTCCGTATAGTGATTCGCTACGGTCTGAACGGTCCGGGGATCGGATCCCGGTGGGGAATATACTTTCCGCAACCTTCCAGACCGAACCCGTGGGCCCATCCAACCTCCTATGCAATGGGTACCGGCTGTCTTCCCCGGGAGAAAAGCGGTCGGAGATTGGAGTTGATTATTCACCCCATCTAGGGCCGAAGTTTAAGGCAGAGTAGAGCTATACCTCTGCTCCCCTTTTCGGCCTTCATGGCCTGTGATAGTGTGACCTTTACCTTTATACTCCATTATCAATAAGTTGTCTTGGTATAGTATTTCACAAAGTAGAGGAAAACCATTCCTTCCACTTTCTTCCAGAATTGCGGTTGTGCAGGAACGCGATGGAACCGACAGAATAACACAGACGACCATTAGTCACAAGAATTTATAATGCATAAAATACTCTTTATTAGTTCGTTGGAAACATAGAATATGGAAAATGGCTTAGGCACATCATTTAAAGTGCTTTCATTTCACATTTAGCTTAGAAAGGGTGTATGTAAAAACTACAGGTTCTGTCAGTAGCAATCAGTGTACAATATGAACCAACAGGATGCACCATTTACTTTAAATTTATTCCAATGATTAACCTCTACATGTTTCGAGCAGGTTTGCTGCTCATCATCAGGAGTTATTACTCTGTATATACAGCAATTAGTGTATGACGTGTTTTTTGTTCCATTCCAATCTTGTCAACGGCCAATCAACATAAACGCATGACATATACCAATTGCTGTATATACAGAGTAATATCTCCTGATGAGGACCAGTAAGCCTGATCGAAAAAAGCATGGATTAATTACTGGAATAAATAGTGCATCTTGTGGGTTCTTATTGTACGGATATATCACGATGCACGGCCAGCAAAACATCAAATCTAGCAATTGCCAACTATCGGACTATTTCTCAAGAGCTACCGTTTCATATTTAGTCTGAATCCCGTTGTTCTTTTTTTTACATTACTTACTGGTAAATTAAATCATAGATGTTATGTTTTATTGTTACTTGACACGTCTCATTATATGTGTTTAAAAAGCCATACGGCTGGGAAGAGAACACCTATAATTACATCTTTCATTTATGCAAATTCTTTAAAAACTCACGATTCCTGGCAGTTATATTAATTTCTTAACAATTAACAACCTTTTCCTAGCAGATCAGTTTCTTCAAGGACTGTATTAAAATTGCTTTAAGATCAGTCGGTTATTTGCATAAAGTACTGTGTTCTCACTAATATACACTCTATATACCAGTGTTAAAATCTCCACCTTTCTATGTGTTCAGTTATTATTATGCACACAGTTCTGTGTCTAAGGAGCCGTGATTTTCTACCACTAACCATATTCATCCGTCGTCTAATCATTGTGTATAGCTGTGTAAACTTACAGTGCATTATTCCTTTTCAACAACCCGGTAAACGTCTTTCAGAGTCTTAATTACAAACTGCACACACAAAATTCTCTGGCCCATTGTACGGAGTGTGTGTTTATTCCTAGAAAACAAATAACACATGGTGAAGTATTTCTAATAAACAGGCATTAGTTATAGACAACATTTCTGTTATATCGAGCCAAATTCCTTACAGATTACTGTAAATACCTGCCACTAAAGTAATAAATTAAACAAGTGCCTTGGATTAGGCAACTGGCAAGACAGTTCAGTGGTTGTGGTGCTGCTAAATCATAACTAAGTCCTTAACATAAATTGTCGCCTTATTTCTCGACGAATATCTTACACCATCAGTTAAAGTAGCCAGCACTAGGCATCATATAGTGATAAACCCGATGGCATAGTTCATCCTAGTGTCTTTTGAAAACAGAGTACAAAGAAAACCGTTTTCAAACCACGCAATCTTCACCATTCCTTCCATATCTGTCACACCGCTATATTGGCACTTCGTGTAAATTCACTCATGTTGTTAAGTTGCAGTGTAAAAATCTTATGACTTTAAATAGCTCTTACATAAGTACACAGACCTTAAAATTCTTTCAAGTTCATCAAAAATTAACGCAATGGTGCAATAATGGTCTCCGATCTAACCCTTTCTGTGCGCCACCACCAATCAGCGGCACTGATGTTTAAATGCTGTATGGTACATTTATTCCCAAAACAGTTATTTATAATACTATAAGTCTCTGCTGTGTTAAATATGGGAACTTAAATGCGTAATTTTATAAAGCTTCTAAATGAGACAAAACTCCCAATTAAAACGTAGCCTATGTACATTAGTGCACCGTCGGCACACCCACATTTCACAGTATACAGGATGTTCCAGGAGGAATGTGCCAGACTTCGGGAGGGTGTTCCTTAGGTCAAACTATACCGATATAACCCAAAACACCTATATCCAAAGTGGAACGGTTACGGAGATAATGGCCAGAGAAGTTTGAAACT
>Ga0123357_10000752_pt1 | contig 32677 bp, 32 predicted proteins | sample TergutEmb28metaG_FD_89873 | JGI IMG/M metagenome (GOLD analysis project Ga0123357, IMG submission 89873) | Embiratermes neotenicus P4 segment gut microbial communities from Petit-Saut dam, French Guiana - Emb289 P4 | ecosystem: Host-associated > Arthropoda: Insects > Digestive system > Gut ... | reverse complement strand
GTATTTCATTCGATCCACAAATGTGCAAACCGGCGACTTCTACTCAAATGACTATGGGATTCCTGTTCGTTGTATAGCGCCATAGCAATATATTTTCTAATTGGATACAAATGCCTGTGGGCTACAAAGTTCACAGGTATTTGTATATTTTCAGAGAATACCCATTTCAACGAACTCAACAACACGCTCGGCAGCCGCATCTTTCCCATTCGGATCCCAAGTCGATTTAAGACTTGCCCCGAATATTCCGGCAAAAGTATTCCAAAATCCGGCTCGGAGAGGACCTAAAAAAGCTTTCAACAAATCGTAAGAACTTTGGTTACATTCCCTGTCAACCAGCCGTATCAATAATTTACCTTGCGACAGAGTCATTTTTTTCAATACAGGCATGTATTGGGCATACAAATCTTTCTCCATTCGTTTCAGATGGGCTTCCCGTTCTTTTTCAGTTGGTAAAGTCTGGATATACTCATACGTTTCAATCAAGGTGGCATAAATCATTTTTGCATACGGCAAGGTTTTTTTCACGTCACGGATTAATTTCCAATACTGCGCTTCTTCTGCCGGATTTTTAAAAGCAGGGGGAGGATATACGTAAATATCGTTAAGCGTTACGACTTGCATTGTATCGCTGTTATCCGTAACGCTTTGCGCCTTTGCTTCCAAATGCCCGAAGATTTGAAACAACACAAACAAAATTACCGGTAAAAGTTGTACTTTCATATTGCAGTATAATTCAGCATCCCAAAACGGAAAAATCGCCAACTGTCCGCCATTGAATGCGTTCTTCCCACGGAAGTTGCAGCGATTTTGAGCGCCGGTCGAAAACGACTAAGTAGGATTGAGCCGTCGCATCAATTTTGTCGCGATAGCCTTTTATTTGTTCCAATCCTTCTTCTTCCACAAGTTCAGGCGTTTCATAGTCATGGAGCAATTTGATTTCGATGATAAACCATTTCCCATTGTATTCTACGGCTAAATCCATTCGCCCGCGACCGGCGGCATATTCTCTTTCGATGCGTCCACCGCCGTTGAGAATCCTTTGCAGAAACGCCATCAGCAATAAATGCGGAAACGCTTCGGAATAATCCGATTTCTGTTCCCAAACATCGGCATTGCGCCGCCAGAATTTTTGAAATTCTTTTAGCAATCTGTCCATATCCAGATTACCGTCGGGCAGTTGCCATTGCCATTCGGGATAAGAAATCGCCAATTGAGGACCATAAGTCATCTGACGCGCCAACACTTCACGGTAGATTGGGTTGGCAACCTGCGGCGTCCCACGCTCAACAGTGACAAGCCCTAAATCCTGACATAAACGGAATCCTTCGCTTTCTGCCAAACTCGGATCGGGTACGCCGCTAATCAAAGACTGCATCACAGAACGAACTTCAGGGTTTTCCAAACGGTAAGCCAAAGCGTCCAAGTGCGTTTCCCGCGCCTGAATCATCTGTTGGCGGGCTTCTCGAACATGCTCAACGGTTACCGTTTCAACGCTTTCTTCATCCAAAATACGCATAGTGGCTCGCATTAACAGATTATTGACAATCCATGGCTGCCCTTTCGATTGTTCATACACATAATCAAGCGCTTCGGGAGTTATCTGTTGCCCGGTTTCTGCTGTACGTTGCGCAAATAATTGACCAATATTCTCCTTAGAAAAATTTGTTAATGTTGCTGAATCTTCTTTAATATTAAATAGCAAATCTGAATTGAGAACTGCTCCATCTTTTGAAGCAGTGATATAATCTTTCAAATCGCGCATCCCAACCAATACAATTGAAACCGGAAACGTTCCGATTCCCCGCGTCATAAAACCGCCGCGCAGCGAACGTAAAAAATGGATCATCACATCGCCTTCCATCACATCTACTTCATCGAAAAGAATCACCAGCGGTTTGGGCGCTACTAATTCTGAAAATCTCGACAGCGTATTTGTCAACAACAATTCCGGCGCCTCATTGTACGGTTCCGGTTCCGGAAAACCGAATTGTTTAGCAGACCATATAATGCTGGCGCTTAGCATTTTCATTGCTTTTTCTACGTCTGTCACACGCTGGCAGGCTTCCACTGAGACATAACAAGCCGCATGGCTACCGGTGGCATTGATTTCACGCATCCAACTCAGCAAGAATGTTGTTTTCCCTGTTTGACGCGGAGAATGAAGAACCCAATACAGTTCGTCGCGAACATAGCGATGCAACTGAGCGCCTACCAACCGCTCTTCCGGCGGCAACATGTAATGGTATTCAGGATTACACGGTCCTGTGGTGTTAAAGAATCTGATACGTGCCATACAAGTATATTTTTGCAAATATACGGACTTATTTCCGGACTTTCAATTATTTCCTATGATGATTTTCCCATCTTTATCATTGGAAAAATAAAAGGCGTTTTTTCTTTATACTGTTTATACTCTTCACCGAAACGTTCTTCCAACTCTTTTTCCTCAACGAACTTGTGATAAGCGCTTCCTATCACAAATCCCAATATAAAACCGATTATTCCTACTACAAGTCCTCCAATTAATGTTCCAACGCCCAAATAATAGAGTATAGCTCCAAACTCTATCGGATTCCTGCACAGTTTGTAAGGTCCGGCAATGACTAAATTTTGCGTAGGGGCAGTTGGCGCAGGCGTTCCTTTTCCGATTTTCCACAAAGTCAGCGCTGCCCACAGTAAAAAAAACAATCCTGCGGTTATCCCAAGTACCGACACTGACAATTCAATAATTTTAATTATTTTTGATAATGCTGCTAATACATAATCTTTTGAATATAATCCAATTAGAATAAATATTCCGGGTAAAATTCCTAAGAAGATTATTATTCCCAAAATTAATGAAATAATTTTATGGGAATTGGAATTGTTTTTACCTGAGAAGGTTAGCAGGCGATTGATTATTAGTTGGCTCATTATTGATTACTTAATCAGGAAACCGTCATTATCCATTTCAAAAATGTATCCACTTCGTTTCGTTTTCAAATATGAAACTAAAAATCATCAATATTACATGACACAAACCAAGCCTTGTAACCGTCATAAGAAACAAACATGTTATTATATTTATTTTCAGAATAAAATTTTTGTCCTCCATAACCTGCCATTATGAGTTTGTTGCCAACAATTGCAACAGAATAGAAACAGCTCTCTTCAAAATCTTTCCCAAACAAATAACAGTCCAATAATTCACCAGACAAACTAATGGTTTGTACAAAACCATAACCATACATACGATTATAACCGCCTGTGCCTACGAAGGAATGAAAATCATATTCCCCGATCACATAATATTTATCGTTGTGCAAAAGTATTTGATATGCAGCTGTCCCTGCAATATCAGGATTTGATTCGGGAATTACTCGTTTCCACTTTATTTCACCTGTTTGATAATCCAAGCATGCAACCACACCTCTTGGAATTTTATAATTATTATCTGTATAAGATGTACCGTCAGCATTATCACCATATCCAACCGCTACCAAATCGTTACCATTTTTTACATATAGGTTTTGATTTCGCCCTAAAGCAGGAGAACTACCGAGGTTAGGATTTGCTTTATTATCCGTAATTATTGGATCAGAATTCCAAGATTCATCATATCCTATTCCACCGGCATACGCTAATTCATCTTTTACAATTTCAGATTTCTCAATTTTCCATTGATTATTTATTGTGTAAGGATCTGTTATGTAATATGTATCAATTTTCGTTTTTTCAATAGTGTAAATCGTTGGCAAAAAATAATTTGTATCAAGAAAAGAGAGAAAACTCACATTGTCTTGGTTGATTGATATTTCGCCTATTTTACTTATGGAATTATTGTCTTTATCGGGATAGATCCCAACATAAAAGAATGTGTTATTGCCCAGATATTTTAGAGTAGTAAATTGTGTGACAATACCCCTATCACCTAAAACATCTTTATATATAACATTAATTGATTGGTTTTCGATTCTTCCAATAAGTCCATTTTCATATTCTTTATTTGTACCAAATACATAAACATTACCTTTATCGTCTTCAACAAAGCCGTAAGTCCTAAAATCGACTTGTTCTGAATTCCAAAGCATATTGCCATTTACATCAAGTTCTCCCACTGAATTGATGAGAGTATTGCTTTCTCTATCAATATATTTTGCTGCACGATAATAAATCTTTCCATTTGTTGCAACGAACAATTCGTTAATATGAAACCTCCCAAAATCATCGCCATAATATTTTTCGGTTTTAATTAATTCGTTGCCATTAAGTACAAGGTCGTGCAATTTTTGAAAATTGCCATCGAAATAGTTTTCCTTGCAGGAAAAAAATATAAGCGCAAAAACAATATACAGTGTAATTTTTTTCATAGATAAAAAATTAGAAATCATTGATATTACAACTTATAAGCCACGCTTGATAAGTTTGGCTACTGAGCATTAAATTCGGATATGGGAAATCCATAGTAAAACCACGCCCTTTGTATCCAAACAAAAAAAGTTTTTTATTAAGAATAATCCCATCAAAAAAATTTGAATATTCTGTTCCATCGCCAAAAATTTGAATATTTGATAAATTCCCGCTTCGGCTTATTTTTTGCGCAAAACCATAACTTAGGTCTTGATTGTTCGCTGTTTTCATTACAGAATTGTATTCCCCAAAAATATAAAAATCATTTTCATATTGAAGAATACCATTCACTTCCACATCACCCACTGTTGTGTTTTTATATGGAATTGTTTGTATCCAGTTGAGTTCTCCGGTATCATAGTTCAGATTAGTAACCAAACCTCTTTTCCATTTATAACCGGAATCGGAAGTGAAACCCATATCATTTTCGCCGTAACCTATGATGCATATTTCATTATCTATTTTAACTGCCTGATTATTATAATTGCACTCACTTGTAAGATTGGATAATGGATTTTGTATGTCGCTCGTTATAGTTTTTTCCCATAAAGTGGAAATGCCCATTGCATTCATTTGCATTTTTCTTACTATCAATTGTGACTTTTCATTCTCGCAGGTAAGTACTACGTCATAAGTGTTGGTAGCTGATTGTTCTGCATAAGCAATCATCAAGTCTGTATTTGTACTGTAAATTAATGATTGAACAACTTCTACAGTCATCCCTGAGAGTTTAATCATCATCAAATAATCGTTTTCATCATTATCTGTTCCAACAAGTAAAAATAAATCGTTATCTATATGTCTCATGTTGTTAATGATGTATAGCGCAGGGAAACTGCTTGTGTTAAGTTCCTTTATTATTCCGTCTTGAGAAACATTTGCTAAATATTTTATATCCTCATCGTTTTCATATTTTTGACCATAAACGTACAAGTCATTTCGGCTGTTTTGCACGATGCCTCCAATCCAATTATAGTCATTAAAATTTTGCTCCCAAGCAATATCACCCAATTCATTTATTTTACCGACAATATAGTTACCCTTAAAATGAAATTCGCCTCCAAGACCTTGCCAACCATCGCTACTTATCCCATTCAATCCGTAGTAATAAATTGATTTTTCATTACTTAAGAAAGCACCAAAAAATTGTTTTATACCACCCCTATCTCCATATACACGATTGATTTTGGCAATATCATTACCATTGGTAATAGTTAAATCTTTTTGAAGAACACTTTCGTCAAATCCATCTGTACAAGAAACAAAAGACAGTATAAAAATACCTATTATTATGATACAATTCTTCATTTAAATATGAATATTACTAAATTCAACAATAAACTTTGTGAAAAAGAGTGGTAGTTATATTTTAAAGGCTCAAATTCGATACCATTAATGGTTTGTTTATAGCTACTATTTAAAGCGTCAAACGCAAAACAGTAATTCAAGTCTAAACCGCCCCAACCTTTTTTCATCAAACTCAGTCCTGCTAAATACTCAATGTAAAGGGGAGTTAATATACCGTTGTTTTTCAGTTCATAATCCAATAAATAATTTTTATAAGAAGCGCCGAAATTGAATCCAACATTTACTTGATAGTTTACATACAAAAAATGGAATTTTTTTGGAGCTTTAAATACTTGCCATTTCCCTCCCATCGCCAGATAAGTCGAGCTATATGACAAATTTTCGTAATAAGTGTTATTTATTTTTGAAAATGGATAAGAGTTATGTTGAAATCCCAACCCAACCAGTATGAGAGATTCCTTACCTATATTCATATCCAACTCACCATTAAAACGGTTTCCCCATCCGGCTTCTATATTATGACCAAGCCTCAATTTATTTGCGCCCCAACCTACTTTGAATGCTAAAGGTACCTCTCCTCTTTCGTTGGTAGAATCAGTGAGTTTTTCCCAAAAATTATTAGGCGTAAAAATCAGAGTTGGTGTCTTCATATTAAAAACCACTTCATTATAACCTTTAATATTCAATTTAATTATCGGATTGTCTGTTTTTTCCCGCATTGTAATTTCAAATTTACAGATTCCATTTATGTCCGTTTTTGTATCAGGTTTTCCTGTAATAGCAACTTCCTTTTTTGCCAATGGTTTCTTATTATTATCCATTAACACAACTTCCTTTTGAACACTGCTATTCAGTATTATTTCAATGGAATCCTTAATTTTTTTTTCGAGTTCTATATCTGCTGCTCTCAATATTGCTTTATTATACCATTCTAATGCCTCATCAAGGTTTACTTCTTTTTTTCCCTGCTGCTCCATATAATAATTTCCCCAACGAAACATAGCTTCAGCTTTATCATTATCATTTATATCAGGACTTGTGATTATTGGATCAAGATAGTCAGAAAGAGAATATTTTATCCCCAATTTTTCATACAAATAAATAAGTTCTAAGTTAGCAATGGGAAATTTTGCTCTCGCATTTTCAAAATATTTTATAGCAGCAGTTGTATTTTTTTCTATTCCTTCTCTCCCCTCTTTGTAGAATAAACCAAGATAATATTGAGCTTCGCTATAATCAAAATCATTTTCGCTTAATGAACTTAATGCTTTAATTGCTTCTTTTTGATAAGTAATATCACTTTTGTCGCTCTTATATACCGATTTGCCGAAAAGTAGTTTTTGCTGTTGGCATGTCCTTAGTTCTTCCATCGCACCATTATAGTTTTTTTCGTCAAAAAGTTTTTTCCCTTTATCACACTGACTATATAATGACTCACAAAATATAGTCATTACAAATGTAATCGAAAATATTACTATTCTTGTATTATTAATGTTCATATTACTGTTCCTCCTTTATTTCTTTTAGATTTTTATCATAACGAATTTCCGTTTGTTTTCCGTTTTCGTTGAGTATGAATATTACAATGCTATCACCTGGTGTCATAGGTTCTTGCTGATTTTGATATATGCATTCCTTTAGTATATTTCCATATTTATCTCTTACTCCCCATAAACCACTTTTTTTATTCATTGTAATAATCCAATTGCCAAAGTTTTCTTCTTTGGTCGTGTCAAAATTATGTTCAATGTATTTTTGTAGGTTTGCATCATATTCTTTTTTCAAATCTTTGTATTCTATTGATTTTTTCAAGTTATTTAATGCAGTTTCTGCTTCTTTAAATTTTTTTTCATTCAAATTATTATAAAACTCCGAACGTAATTTTTCTTGTTTAACATCATCAGCATTATTTTTTGCGTCTGGGAGCGTTAGTTTATTTTCTTCTTTAGGAATGATCGGTTCATTAGTTTGTGACTGATTTCCTTTATCAATGATTGATCCATTAGTTTGTGGCTGCTTTTCTTTTTGTGTATGAGATTGTTGAATTTTATAGTAGGCTAACCCGCCACCACACACAACCAGAATCAGGAAAATTAATATAAAAAAAATAAAATTCTGTCTTTCTTTGTCTTGTCTCTCAAGTATAGCGTTTATTTGTTTTCTGAAATTGTTACAACGTTGTATTTCATTCCACCCTTTAATTTTGGGGACATAACTTGGTTCAAAATCTTTTCCTTCAAAAATAAACAGCCGCTTTTCGTTTTTATTATCTTTGAAAACTGCATTGAATTTTTTACATTCGTATTTTACAGGATCCGATGCTGCAGAATTGACCGTACAAATCAGTAGAAAATCTTTACAATTATGTAATGCTTCATCTATACGTTGTTTATAGTTATCTCCCGGTACCTGAGATTCACGATAATAAAAAACTTTTTTGCCCGCAGCAGTTAGTTTTTTATAAAAATTCTCAGCAATCTTTTCATCTTTATGTGAGAAACTAATAAACACGCCATCATATTTAGAATCCTCATTGCTCATAGAAATTTGCTTTTAACTTTTCACCTTTTTTAACTATGCAAAATTAATATTTTGTTTTTAAGTATCCAATATTGTACTCCATTATAATGCTTTACTTCTTAATTCTAAACCCGAACTTTCCAATCATCTTCAACGTCTCCACCGCCGTCTTCCTGTCATACTCTTTCTCACTTTCCGGCAAATCCTCATAAGCCACAAGACAAGGGTGCAGTTTTTCTGCATCGTTACGTTCCGCGCCATAACGCCACCCTTCGGCAATACGTTGCTGCGCCCAAATGTCGTGCGTGTTTTTTGCCAGCAATTCGGTCAGCTCCAACAAATCGGCAGGAAGCGCTACCTTGCTTGTGTCTATGGGTTGTGGGTTATATGTTTTAGAATTGTTCATTTAATATTCCTTCTTTTAGTAATTTCCACATTAAATCAATTGCGCCGTTATCTTTTTCTTTGGCTTTATCTGTAAGCAAATCCCAATCTATTAAGTCTTCTCTATATTTTTTATTATCATTCCTTTTTTCCAATGACCATCCGTTTATATATTTTTCAATCATCCATCGGCGATGTTCAATTTGTGCCAGTAGTAATTTTTTTTCATCTTTATCTTTGGAGAAACCTTGTATTTTCAATTCATCTAATTTTTTATTCGTTATCAATTTCCAATACGATAATTTGAGATACATATCAATTGCCTGATTGCGGTTACTGTCTTTGAAATGTTCCGACAATTTATTGTAGCTCGGAGCATTCGGTTCGCTCTCCAAGTATTTTTTATGGATCAGTTTCGCTATTTCTTCAATATTTTCTGAAAAGTCTTTGACGAATGAGTTGTTTTCCTTGTTTAAGAGAACCAGATGTATGTTTCTTTCTTCCAAAGGTAATTGTATGCCTCGCTTATCTTCGGGTAAATCTTCTTCTGCCACAGGTGTTTCCGTGTTGGAAAAAATTAATATGGGTATTTCCGTTTTTTTACAATTTATATCCCATAAATAAGTTGCTTCGATCATTTCCCGCTCACTCTGAGAACAGATGCAAATACTTGATGGAGCAATTGAATCCAATTGTTCATTGCTTATTAAAGATATATTTTTATTTAAAAAACCAATATCTGCAAATTTATTGAGCGAAGTGTGAGAAATTTTGAATTGTTCTATTGCCAAACTATCCGCCTCGACAACCGTTATTTTTATGTTTGACGCATCTTTTGACGGATTATAGAAATGACAAATATTTTCTATTAAAACTATGCTGCGAGTATTTAATCCGGCTATCAGAATGTGAATCTTTTCTTTGTTAAACAGGAGCGGAAAGCAAGTCAGCAAACTGTACTTTATTCCTGTTTCGTCCATATTAAACAGTCGACCGTTGAAATTCGGATATACTTTCGAAAATAGCTTGCTATCGTTTAAGATACGTTTATATTGCAGGTTCCGAATGTTTACAAAACATTCCAACACTTTATCAGAGGAAGATTTTCCATCAATTAAATCAAAAATAATTTTTGCATTTTCAACATTTTGCACATCTTTATCTGTAAAAATGAAAACCTCTTTTGCCTTGTGTATATTTGCTTGTTTCAATACTGTTCTGCTGTACGTATCGCCGATAATGTTGTGTTTGGCTCTTGGATCGCGTAACGAGTTATATAAAGGATTATCAGGAGTATTATCAATAAATACTATTTTTACCTTATTATCTTTTTTCAATATTTTAGTGGCTAATTGCAAAGAATCATCAGTTAATCCGCAAATAATAATGTGGTCATGGTAACTCTTTATTATCAAAAAATTCAATTGTTTTTGAAACAAAGTAGATAAAACGTCATACGAAAGCAAAATGACAGCAAAGAAAATACTCCATCTCGAAATTTCTTGTAAAATATTAATCGACTTATTATCAAAAGAATGATGAAGTAGAAAAAGTTGAACAGTGGAATAGGCGCTATTGCTGTACTGTTCTACTGATTCACAAATAAAATGGTCAGGATTGACAAAGCCAATTATTCCTGCCACTATTCCTAATAAAGATAATAGAATAATCCAAATTAATGAATTTTTCCAAAAAGGACTGTTAATTGAATCCGTGTGTTTCATATTCCATAAAAATTAGTTATAATTGAAAAAATTAGCTGATTTGAATCAGGTAACTTACCCTAATTCCATAGCTTCCATCAATTTCCCGGAATCCCCAACCGTTCCCGAATCAAATTCGGATCGGTAAGTCCGTCAAAACCAACCAAAGCAATTAGGCGTATCGCAAAGAGGAGCATCAAGATAGAAAGAACGATTCCTATCCATGCGCAAACTTTTCCGGCATTCACATTTTTATACGAACCTTCCGTATATTTTCCGGGATCGGAAACATAAAGGTTTGTCGCTGTGTTTGACAATACCACTGCGATGATTCCGCAAATAAGTCCTAACAGTCCGCCAAAACAGCAACAGGTTACGATAGATACTATCCCTAAAACCAGAACAACAGTAGCGTTAGGAAGATCAATCTTCGGGGCGTTAAAATCATAATAATTCGTTTCCATATTAAATTAATTGATAAGTGAATATTTTATATACATAAGAAATTACAATGGTGAGCGAAGCAATAATATAAGCGATTTTGATAATCAAAGCTCCGTGTTTAAACTTGAATATCAGGTGTAAAGCCGTAAAAGCAAAACAAAAAAGAATGGGAATCGTTGCCGGATACAAATGAAAACTTTTTGCAAAATCGCCTTCAAACAAAGCAACGATGCTCCGTTGCAAACCGCAGCCGGGGCAGTCAATATGCAGAAAATGTTTACTCGGGCAAGTAAGCATGTGATTATTAAGCCATTCAATAATTTCTCTCATCTCTACAAAGCATTATCCTTAAGAAATACAAAAATAGTTGTATTTTTTTAAAATAAACACAAAAAAGTAAAAAATTATCAGCTACCTTTGCAACATTATGGCCGGCGTTTATATACATATCCCGTTTTGCAAGCAACGATGTTCATATTGCGATTTTTTCTCTTCTACCCAAGACCGTAGGATAGAGCAATATATCGAAGCGCTTTGTGACGAATTACAGGAAAGGAAAGGTTATTTGAATGACGAGCCCGTTGAAACAATTTATTTCGGAGGCGGTACTCCATCTGTATTATCAATCTCCGATTTTGCAAAAATCTTTGATGCGTTGCATTCCATTTATGGTGAAAATAAAAATCGGGAAGTGACTTTGGAAGCCAATCCGGACGATTTATCCCGCGATTATTTGCCGACCATTAAATCTTTCCCTTTCAACCGGATTAGTTTAGGCGTTCAAAGTTTTGACGACAGGGAATTAAAGCTGCTTAACCGTCGTCATGATTCGCAATCGGCTATCCGGGCGGTTGAACTTTTGCAAAAAGAGGGATTAAAAAATATCAGCATTGATTTGATGTACGGTTTACCCGGACAAGACAGAAAAACTTGGGAACATACGCTCCGTCAAGCAATTGACCTGCAAGTACAGCACATTTCCGCCTACCATTTGACTTATGAAGAAGGAACGCCGCTTCACGAACGGTTGAAGAAAGGTCGCATCACTCCGGTCGATGAAGAAATGAGCAACCGAATGTTTGATATATTAATAGATACATTGACGACCGCCGGTTTTGAGCATTACGAAATATCAAATTTTGCACGTCCCGGATTTCAATCCTGCCATAATACATCGTACTGGACGGGGACGCATTATTTGGGCGTCGGGGCGTCGGCACATTCTTACAATGGTTTTAGCCGGCGCTGGAATAATAAAACATTGATGCCAGATTATTGGATTTCGGGCTTTGAAGTCGAAATTTTAGATGAGAAAACAAAATATAATGATTTTATTATTACTCGCTTACGAGTGATGAAAGGTATAAATCTGAATGAATTAACTTCTCTTTTCGACGAGTCGCAAAAACAATATTGTTTGCAGCAAGCTCAAAAACATATTGCAAACGGCTGGCTGCAACTCGATGACAATTGCCTGCGATTAACGCGCAAAGGAATTTTTATCTCAGATGGTATTATGAGCGATTTGATGGAATAAATTATTCAAACAATTCGTTTAAATCAATTTTCAACCCTTCAAAAATATGTACAGGCGCTTTTTGATTACATTCATAAATGGTTCCCAAATCATATTTTCCATCAGGCTGCAATAGAAAAACATTGACTTTTTTGGGTTTAGGGTCAACAATCCAATATTCCCTAACGCCGGCTCTTTCATACAGATTGAATTTATAATTCCAATCGTATTTCAATGTTGAGGGCGATAATACTTCCACGATTAAGTCGGGAGCGCCGATGCATCCTTTCTCATCTATTTTAGACAAGTCGCAAATCACGCAAATATCCGGCTGAACAACGTCATATATCTTATCATCTGCCGTTTCATTATTTATCGGCAAGCGAACGTCGAATGGAGCATGATAGATGCGGCATTTTCCTTTACGTTTTTGAACAAAATTACCCATCCAATAGCCCCAATTAAAGCTTACTCGCGCATGTATTTCATTTGGCGCCGACATCAAATGAATGAAACCGTTAATCAACTCCCTCCGTTTATCATCCAGCCATGTTAAATAGTCGGCATACGTATAACGTTTTGATTCGTCAAGATTTAATGTTCCAAACATAACAAAAGGTTCTTCCAGAATCATCGGTTTGGGTGGAGATACATTATACGGCTTTACTTTTTTCTTTCCCATATTTATTTTTTATGCAAAAATAAGTAATTAATGTTGAACTTCAAAATCTACCAGCACAGGCAAATGGTCGCTGAATCCCCCTTCGTGCTTGCGACCGTGATAGGTCTTTTTCGGACGTTTTCCACCGTAGGTTTTGTCATCAACTAACATAAAATCTCGGTAAAAAATACTTGCCGTTTGCGGAAGGACTTTGATAGAACCGCCGCCTGTAATCAAATTGCCGGAAACCATGATTTGATCCAGTATATTCCATTGTCGTTGATATTTATAGCTGCCGGCGTTTTTCCTTTTTTCAAAAGGAGCAAAAAGGTTGTACAGGTCTTGCCGGACGATATTGTTTGAAACCGGCTGGGCATGAAGAACCTGAGCAATACTCCGGTTGGACGGTTCATCGTTAAAGTCGCCCATAATCAAGATACAGGCATTTTTCCGGATTCGCATCACACTGTCGGCTTTCGCCTTGAGAACAGATGCGACGAACAGTCTGTCCGGCTCCGATTCATCTTCTCCACCGCGACGGGAAGGAAAATGACAGACAAAAACGTCCAGCGTATCCCGAGCCGATACCTGACCGGCGGCATGCAAAATATTCCTCGTTCGTTTGTGTACGTTATAGGGGAAGCGGATCGTATATTCCTTATATTCAAGAAGTTTAAACTTCTCGCGCTGATAAAGCAACGCGACATTGATACCTCGCACATCCGGCGAATTGGTGATAACATACCGGTAATTCATCTTTCGTAGCGGGGAATACAGCGTCAGGTCTTTGACTACTTTCTCGTTTTCCACTTCACACATTCCCACCAATGCGGGCGTATCCCATTCTCCCGCAGAAGTAATTACTTTCGCGATGTTGTTCAGTTTGTTTTGATAACGTCCCGGCGTCCAATGCATTGTTCCTTCTGGAAGATAATCGTTATCGTTTTTGTGTGGGTCGTCAATCGTATCGAAAAAATTTTCCGTGTTGTAGAACATAACCCTGAAATTGGCTTGTCCGAAAACAGAGACAGAGAGTAGAATAAAAAGTGTTGTAATTAAAAGTTTTGGCTTCATATTATTTTAAGTTGGCAATTGATAATTATTTACTGTTCATCGTGATATTCGTATGCTCCCAAATCGGGAAGTCCATCGGTTAACCGATAATAACCGTCCATATCGTAGGGGACTTGATTGGCAATTTCGACATTTCCCACATCTCTTGCCGGAGAATCTTTCCGCAAATGGAAGTTGAAAGAAGGATACCAGGCATTTTTTACCCAATCGTTCGGATCGATTTTTTGAAATAATAATGAATCGACGGCTTGAAAGATGCAGTCAATCACTTGCGTTTCGTCCGGTTCGCCGTTGGGAATCAAACAGTTTTTGAATAAATAGGGAATGGAGTCGACGCTGATTATTTGAACAACTGAAGTGGAAGCATATTTTGCGCCCCAGATAATCGAATTGTAAAACTCGGCGCTAATCACCGGATAATCATCTTCTTCTCCATCGGAATTTATGATGGCATCGCTGAGAATCAAAGTTGCATTGTCGGAATTAGCCCAGCCCGCTTTGGGGTTGTAGGGATAATAATTTACAATCGTACATTGCGTAAACAGGGACGATCCACCAACGATATTCAATAAAGCGCCGCCGGCATTCGAAAACTCACAATTTTCGGCGGTAATATTGCAATTGACCGCCTGCAGTAAATCTCCGGAGACATTCGTAAGTACTACGTTTTTCATTGAGAGCTTGCTTCGGGACGGATCGTCGCAAACGTCGAGATTCATTCCGTATCTTCCGTTCCGTATCCGCACATTTTCCAAGCTATTGTCGTAACTGTCCGGCGCAAAATAAATACCGCCCCATTGTCCGGAAATCAGGTCGTAAGGAATGGTTATCATATAATCGGTGCGGCTTCCGCGAAATACAACGGGATTCTCGACCGTCCCTTTCATTTTAACCGTTCCGTTGACAATGAGTCGTGCATTGTTATACATATAAAAGGCGCTTCCTTCTCCAATTTCGACCGTTGCGCCTTTGTCGATAACCAAGCTGTCGTAAATTAAATAGGGTTTTTTATTATCCAAGATGGAGTCGGCGGATAAAACTATGCCTCTCCATGTATAAACATCCTGTCCGCAGGCTTCCAAAACGACTTTCTGCTGAGTGCCATTGGTTTCAAAGACAACGTAATCATTAAAAACCGTTGGCGTATATTGTCCGTTTTCTCTCGGCGTCACATTTACAAAAACGTATAAACTGTCTTTTGCCAAAATCTCGACATTCTGAAAAGAAGCGCCTGCTATTCCGTCCACATTGATTTTGAAATCGCTGTTTGCACCTTCGGCTAATTGAACCGATGAAATAAGCAATGGTTTCGTATTGTTATTGTAAACCATGAACGACAGAACCGGCGAATTAACCGTAGTCAACACCGTATCAAACGAGAGCGTATCAACTGAAAAAGAAAGGAGATCCTGAGGATTATTCGAATAATTCTCAAGACCTTCTTGACAAGAAAACAAATTTATCAATACTAAAATAATCAACGGATATAAAAGCCGGTCAGGTTTATACATAAAATTTATCTATAATTAACCTTTAAACGGCTTTTTTCCGGATTTATTTTATTACCACTTTCGCCACGCTTGTTGCTCCCGTCTTCAGTTTTACGGAAACTAAATACAGACCGGAAGGAAGTTCCAGCGACTTTGTATAAGACGGTTGTTCGATATTGCTGTCTTTTGCGATCGTTATCCCCTGAAGCGTAATCACCGACACGTCTTCAATTGCGGAGCCGGCGTTTACAAAAAGCGTATTGCCGGTAACGCCGACACGAACAGGACGTTCAACTTCCGGCGAAGAAATTCCGGTCATTGTTTTTTCTATTGTTAATGTAAACCGATCCGGAGTGTCGGGCGTATTTTGAAATGTATAGCTGTCGTTAGCCAATAAATCAATATTTTTGCCCAAAGACTTGTCAAACAGCATCAATTTATCAACGCTCAATTTATCTTTGTTCGTTACGGTCAGCGTAATCTGATCGCTGCTGCTGGAAAATAAGCCTAAAGGAACGGAATTCACATACCCGCCTTCAAACTGTATAGAGTTCTTTTGTCCCATATCATCTGTTGCATAAAGCTGAGGAACTTCGGGATAATCTTGCGACAAAATAAAAATCTGGTTTTCCTTTTTTACATTCTGCATGGAAAGGGTCAACCAACTTGTTCCTTTGTCGCTTGATGCTTGTATGTACAACACGTCTGCCTTACCGCCACTGTCGGCAGTGGAAGCCCTCAGTCGTGTATTTGGCGTATCAGGCGCCACTGCTTCATTGTTTGCATTAAACGTAAGAATAGTTGATGTAGATGATGTAGGTGGTTGAATAAAAAATGCCTGCAACGGAGCAATATATCGCAAGCTCGGATCGGAAGAACCGGCGGTATAGCTATATGTTCCAAAAGCGCTGCCATTATACAGATAATAAGAATCAAAAAGTCCGGAATTATCTTCAACAAATTTATCAAAATCCAGGTTGGACATAAATGGGTTACCAATCATGACTATATCCCCTGTACCGTTTATCGGCATCGTATATTCGCCCGGCGCTGTTTTATGGAATGGTTGATTTTCAGCTTCAAAAATAAATTTATAAGCATAACCCTGATTTCCCCGATCGATAGAACCCGGAGGAATATACTTCGGATCAGACTCATCAATGAATGGGAGACCCGGCTTATCGGTGAAATAATATGGGAAATAGCTAATCGTACCGTCCTGATAAAAACCCCTATGATATGGGCTGGTAGCGGGATTTTCGTAATACGGTATTTCCAGAATGCCGTTTAATCCATCCAATCCTTTTGTAAAATCAGGACTTTCATTGTCTGCAAAAATAACAATGGCGTTATTCTGGTTCGCGATGCCCCATGAATTGGTATTTTCCGGCGAGTACCACTGTCCGGTTAAAGTTCCGTATCCGCCCTGGTACGACGTTTTGAAGCTCTGTTGCCACATAGCGGGATAGCCGCCAAAACCGAAATCTCCGGAAGCCATTTTTTGCAGAGGCGCTGCCAAAGCGTACCATCGCACCCCACGGGTCATTGGAGGCGCGGAATAATCAGGATCTCCTTTTCCGAAATTGTATTGCACATAAGCGCTATCATATTGCAGGAGCTGAGGTTGCCCTATCAGACCGCCGAAATGGAACCAGATATTATTACAGGCGCAGAGAGGTCCCGAATGATCCTCATCAAGCGACGGATACATGTTGGAGTTGCCCGGAATATGCACATTTGTACATCTATTTGGAGGGTATAGCGAGGCAGATCTATCGGCAAATTGCCAGTTACGATAATCGTTCCAATTCTGATTTACCGCATTTGATTTCCAGTATAATACCGTTGTCGGAGGAATCATGTGAACCTCTACGGATTGGGAAGCCGAACAGCATTGATCATAAGTTCCATTAGTAGGGTCAGTATTTCCTTCAGCGCCAACAATTACTTTGTACCATCCGGCTTTTGCCGGCTTACTGCAAATGCTATCGGCAGCTACGAATGTCGAATCGCTCACGAAGTCATCGGTAGAATAAAGCCACATAAATTCCGCATTCCCTTCAAAAACTCCGGTAGGATCATCATAATTTGCAGCCATATCCATAGGTAAGCCTTCACAATAATAATAAGTAGGACTGGTAGGACTGGAAACGGTTATGTCGGGACTCATCTTAAAAATTTCAATATCGTCTAATGTCAGGTCATTCCCAACTGTATTGTTACACTCATTGATAAGTACAAAATAAATAGTGCTGTAATTAGTATTTCTAAACTCCAAAACATAATTATTCCATCCATAATTATTAGCGGCGCTAAGCCCTGTTGCCGATGATATCAATGGCGGCGTTATCGAATCCAATCTCGCCAATACATTGCCATTGATATCTTGTACTTCTGCCGCAAAAATAGGATCCACCTGATTAGCGGGTCTTCCTTTTAACATGTTTGCCGCCCAAAATGAAAAGTATAGATTTGTATTCGGACATATTCCGTTAATAGGATATTTAAAAAAGACATCAAGGTCGCTACTCGCATTAATTATCATCATATATCCGGAGTTCACATCATTGGGAGAGGTATGATCATTAATAACATTAGTGGGTGTTGCACTCCCAACAGCGACTCCTTGTCCCCACCATGCACCGGGAGTCACGCCTGCAGTATTTTTTGAGAGCGTATATTGACCTTTGGTGCCAATATTTCCCGGATTATTGCTGTTAGCTAAAAATCCCAGCGAAGTATATATTCCTGCACCATCAAAGAATGAAGCAGCAGCATTCGCGGGGAACGATCCGGTTCCCGTATTAGGGCCATTTCCTCCGAAATCTTGCTTATATATTGATTTAGCATCCAAAGGCACCGACACCTGCCCATAAGTTTGTGCCATCGAAGCCGTCAACAAAACTAAAAATGCAATAAACGCCTTGTTCATTTTTTTCTTTTTTATAAAATTAAATAATGTAATATACAAAAGGTAGAAAAAACTCAACCCTAATAAAATCGGTAACCCGAAACCTATCGGCTCTACACCCGATATGGGGTCGCCATCGGGTCCCGGAGGCCCTGATCTGAAAAGTCCGCCCCCATTATCGGAAGAACCGCTATCCGGCAAGTCCACACTTCCGGTTGAATAAGACTGATAGTCAGACTGTTCCTGATCTGTGTACTGTTGCTCCCCAACAGATAAACGACCGGAATTAACAGTATATGAATATCCGTTTACTCCCATATTCAGTCCGTGAACAAAAGTCGGATAAGCATATCCTGACAATAAGATACCTAAGATTAAACAAAACCGCACATAAAATCGTTCCATCTTTTACATTTACAAATTTAATTAACACTAAGGCTAAATTTCACCCCCTGCCTTTGCAAATTTAGCAGTTGCATATAGCAACCTTCCACCTTTGCATCATTGCAAATAATATATGCAAAGATAATACCAAAGATGCGATTAATCATAAAATTTTATGATAAAAGACGAAAAATACTAATAATTTAACATTTTTTTTGAAAAACTGAAGCGAATATATAAAAAAGAGTGTCATAAATCTCCATCACCGGTCGTCGGATACTGCTTTTGTAGAATCCAATAATTCAATTAAAAATTTCCACCATTTTTCAACGGTCGCAATTTCTAACCGCTCGTCGGGAGAATGTGCGCCAAGAATAGTCGGACCGCAGGAAATCATGTCCAATTGCGGATTTTTTTCGTAAAACAATCCACATTCCAATCCTGCATGAATGGCAATGACTTTAGGCTCTTGCCCGAATAATTTTTCAAAAACCGCCTTGGAGGCATTTAATACGGCAGAATCGGGGTTGGGTTTCCATCCGGGATAACCGTCGGTTGCCGCGACTTCTGCACCGGCTAACCTGAATACGGAAGTAACCTTATCGGCGACGTCTATTTTTAAAGAGTCGGTTGAGCTGCGCTGGCTGGTTGTTATCACAATCCGGCAATCGTCTTTCATTTTCACAGAAGCCAAATTTGTGGAAGTTTCAACCAAGTTGGGAATTTCATGGCTCATTCCGATAACTCCGTGCGGTAGAGCGTAAAGCGTATGAATCAGCGCCCTTCCTGTTTCAAAATCAACACAGCAGCGAGGCGTTTCAGTCGATTGAATGGAAAGATGCACATTGGGGTCAACTTTGGCTAATTCTGCCGAGACCTGCGCTTGCAACAAGTTCAGCGTTACGCGGGTCTGTTCTTTGAAGTCAACGGGAACGCCTGCTGTGGCTCTTGCCTCACGCGCGATGGCATTGCTTAAGTTTCCTCCGTCGATAGCTGCTAAAATCAGCGGACATTTTTGCAGCAGCGACCAAAGATAGCGGGTGAGGATTTGGTTGGCATTTCCCAATCCTGTGTGAATGTCGCTTCCAGAATGACCGCCGTTCAAGCCGCTTACGGAAACTTCAAACCAGAAATAACCGGCGGGAGGCGGCGTTTCCCTGTAAACAAATGTGCCCGTAGTGTTTTTTCCACCGGCGCAACCGATGCAAAATTCGCCCCATTCTTCGCTATCCAAGTTGATCAATATGTCGCCGGCGAGAAATTCTTTTTGGAGGGCAAAGGCTCCGGATAAGCCGGTTTCTTCGTCTGTTGTAAAAAGGCAGGTAACAGGACCATGTTTAATGTCTTTTGAAACTAATATTGCTAAAGCGGCAGCCATGCCGATTCCGTCGTCGGCGCCCAAAGTGGTGCCCGTCGCCTTTACCCAGCCGTTTTCTATTCGGGTTTGAATCGGGTCTGTTTCAAAGTTGAAGCTGATGTCGCTGTTTTTTTCGCAAACCATATCGACATGCGACTGCAGAATCACGGTTTTCAGGTTTTCCCTGCCGGACGTAGCCGGTTTACGGATCAGCACATTATTTGCTGCATCTTTTGTTGCTTCCAAGCCGGTTTGCTTTGCAAAATCAAGCAAAAAGCGGACAATTTTTTCTTCTTTTTTTGAGGGGCGCGGAACTTGCGTGATTTGATCGAAAATGTTCCATATCAGCGCTGGATTTAAATCTTTGAGTTTCATATAAATTATGAATTATGAATTATTAGATGGTCAAAATTAGATAAAAATTTGGATATTTCCAAGCGAGAGAAATAAAAATCTTTAGCGGCTTATTGTCTTAATCGCCACCTACAACCGCTTCCCGAAAAATACGCTTTAATCTCTCTTTTACTTGTTCGACCGCTATCTCGCCATTCAATTCCTTTTCGAGCGAGGTAACGCCTTTGTCTTTGAATCCGCAGGGATTAATCAGTCCGAAATAGGACAAATCCGTAGAAATGTTCAGCGCAAAACCATGCATCGTAACGTAACGGCTGCTTTTGACGCCGATTGCACAGATTTTTCGCGCTTTTTGCGGGTCGCCGGCATCAAGCCAAACGCCCGCAGCTCCGGGAAGCCGTTCGCCTTTAAGCGCATATTGGTCTAACAATCGGATAATTATCTCTTCTAAAAGAAAGATATAGCTTTTCAATCCGATGTGAAAGGCTTCCAGATCTATGATCGGATAACAAACCAACTGCCCGGGTCCATGATAGGTAACATCTCCGCCACGGTCAACAGGATACAATTCGACCTGTTTCTCTTTCAGCATACTTTCCGGAAAAAGGAGGTTGGACAACGACCCGTTTTTTCCAATTGTGATTACGTGTGGGTGCTCGCAAAAAATAACCGCTTGTTGCACTTCTTTTTGCTCCGATTTTTGCAGGATAGCTGTTTCAAACAGCTCTTTTTGCTTTTTGAAAGCTTCGGAATAAGGAATAATTCCCCAATCAATGAAAGTTAAATCAGTCACTTCTTTTTTTCTTTTTTGGGTGGATTATCAAAATCAATCGGCATCATTTTGGGCATGAGCGAAATGATTTGCGCCTGCCTCCTCAACAGGTAAGCGCTCGGATTTGCCGAATTATATTCCTTCGGATTCGGTAGCGAAGCCGCTATCAACGCAGCTTCCGGAACGGTCAGCTTATCCGCTGTCGTTTGAAAATGAACTTTTGCCACGGCTTGTGCGCCGAAAATTCCATCACCCATCTCTATCGAGTTTAAGTAAACCTCCATAATCCGCTCTTTTCCCCAAACAAGTTCAATCAAAACGGTGAAATAGGCTTCAAGTCCTTTCCGAATCCATGAACGGGCAGGCAAAAGGAAAACATTCTTAGCCGTCTGTTGAGAAATAGTGCTTGCTCCCCGCAATCTCCTGCCTTTTTCCGCCTCTTGCTGGGCAAGTTCAATCTGATCAAAATCAAAGCCGCTATGAATAAGGAAAAGATTGTCTTCCGATGCAACAACCGCTTGAGTCAGATTAGGCGAGATTTTGGACAAGGGAACCCACTGATGGGCAATATGAACTTTTTTACTCCCCTTTAATTGCTCCATCGAGCGCGACAACATCAAAGGAGTATAATAAACCGGAACATATTTGTATAGAAGTACAAAAAACAGACTCAGGATAAAGAGCGTTAATAACAGATTCCTTATCCATCGCAGAATCCGCAGCAATATTTTTTTAATTCGACTATAATTCATGATTCAACTGATTTACAACATGAACAGTTTGGCAAGCCGCCAGCGCAGCGGTTTCTGTTCGCAAACGGCTTTCTCCCAATGAAACGGGGACAAATCCATATTCTTTCGCAAAACTGATTTCTTCTTCGCTGAAATCGCCTTCGGGACCAATCAATATCAAGGCATTTTCATTTTTACGATAAGCTTGCGCTAAAGCGACTTTCTCTTCAGGATAGCAATGCGCAATGAATTTCTGCCCATCAAAATCCTGCCGGATAAAATCCTTGAAACCGGTCATTTCCTGCAACTCCGGAAGCAAGGCTTTTTCAGACTGTTTCATGGCTGAAATCATGATTTTCCGGATACGTTCGGTTGGCATATCTTTTCGTTCCGAAAACCGGCAACGCAGGAAGCTGATTTTATCTATTCCTATCTCAGTCGCTTTTTCCGCAAACCACTCAATACGGTCTGTATTTTTTGTAGGCGCTAAAGCTATTTCGATTCTTCCTTTCCAAAGCGGAGGCTGTTGCATTGTTTCCAACAGATTGATTTTACATCGGTTGGAGTGGATTTCTGCAATTTCAGCCCGATAAAAAAATCCTTTCCCGTCGGTCAACCGAAGGGCGTCTCCCGGTTGCATCCTCAACACTTTCAGGCAGTGATGAGCTTCCGTTTCGGGAAGTTGCTGATTTATTGCAATATCCGGAGCGTAGAACAGCATCTATTTGTATTGAATTGTTTGAACGCCAATTAACCGGTCATACCGTCCTCCTATCGGTCGAAAATAAACCATTATCCGGTATTCATTTTCCGTTTGATAAAAATTACCCTCAATTGCCGCAGTACCGGCAGGCGATTGGTCATCTTTCCGTGTAACATACAGATAATTGTAATATCCTTCCTTAAGCAAAACCGTTTTAGTATAACCTTTATCTTCCGCGCTATAGTCCATTTGACTACGCTCGTCCATTATATTATTAAAGGCTTCGCTGAGAATATACACCTTTTCCACAAAAGGCTTTTCACAGGGAAGATAAAAGTGAACTATCTGATAGTCGGATTCATAACTATAGTCCGTTCCGGTCAGGGTACGGACAACAAACCGACCATTGATGTCCTGCATAAACGTGTAGGGACGTTGGCTGCGAATCAAATCAGGATTCAGCGTGGTGTGGTAATAAGGAGCGTAAAACTTAACGGATTCGATATTTAATCCGGAGTATTGATGAGTAATCATTTCAAAACTGCGATATTCATTTCCGCCATCAAAAATCAACGCAGGATTATGGTCGAAAACAAGTTTATTGTTTTGAATAAGCAACGGTTTCACCAATTGCGCTTCATTGTCGAGGCGGTTGTTTTGCTGAACATAAATTTTCAGGTCAACCGTAGGGGTTTTCACTTCATTTCCATAGCTTACGGTAAAATTAACTTGCTGGTAAGAGCTGTTCATTCCTTTGTCTGTCAGTGGCGTAACTTGTACAGAAACCGGCGCCTGCTGAGGTTCGACTACCGAAAAGCAAGCATTCAGAATCGGTCTATCGCTGTTTTCGGGAAACACCTGTACAACATAATTTCCTGATATTCTAAGATATACATCGTCATTTGGAAATGTTAAACGATAATTGACATAATCCATCGTCGTGTTAAACGCTACCGCATAATCTTCAATGATCCGATTCTGGAAACCTCGCATGTATTCCGCCTGAACCAGTTGTGAAGGAGTCCAATCGGCGTCGCAGTGGGTTAACGTATAAGTATAGACATGAGGTTCCGGATCCATTATATCGAAACTGATTTCTATCCAGTGATTGCCTTCCAATTCAATGACGGGCGGTGCAAAAGGATTATCCATCACGCCTACCTGCAACGTTTTAACCTGATCGGAAAAAGCTTCGGTTATGAACTTGCGGTTGGAAGCATTTGTCGAGAAAACGGCGGATAATAAAACAAATATAAAAATACTTTTTTTCACAATGACAGTTTGAATGATGCGTTATTTGAATAGAAGCCTATTTATTTCAGCAACATGTTATACCCTACACTGATTGCTATCGGCATTAAACCGTTTTGAATCTCAATATTCGAGTCATTTTTCATCAAATTATAGTTGTCTGTAAACTTTTGCGACCTTATAGGCACGAACAAGCCAATACTCAATTTGTTACCATTAGTCCCAAGTTTAATATCCAGGTTACCGCCAATCGTTATCCCGTATGAGGTCATATTATATTCAGGAGCGCCATTGACTTTAGTTACTCCATTGTATCCATAAAAAAGCATTAGATTAGGAGATACTTTGTTATCGGGTAAAATTTTGTATGTTGCTCCCACATTCCAGCCGGCTGATAAGAGATCATATCCTAATCCGCCAAATAACCCGAAATGCTTTACAGGTAAATACTCGATTTTTCCCCCAACTCCCCCATAATCAAATCCCATTCCAACTCCCAAATAAATTTGTCTATTATCCTGTCCATGTATATGGCTTACCATAAAAAAAAGAACAAAAATTACACAAACGTTTCTCAATAGGCTTTTTATACTCGTCCCGTTTTTGAAATGGTATTCGGACTCCATTGCCTCGCTACAATTTGCGACTGTTGCTTCGATTGTTAAATTTCTTGACTGTAACATTTTAAAATCCCTGATTTGTGTCGGGCAACTTCTAAATTAATAAAAAAATTATCTAATATATATTTAACGTTCAAGTTCTGCATAAAATTTATTATCATTATTAATTAACTGCACTGCTTTCCATCATTTATATGATTTTTTGCCTTACCAAATTGCTGCAAAAGTAATAAAAAATGTTGTATTTTGTGAAATTATGAACCCTTTCGTGTTTTCCCATCCGAGTTTATCATACAAAATAAGCTGTTTCATATTCTTTTTTCATAATATTTACCTTAACCTTATTTTTAAAAGTGCCCTTAGTAAAGGACCTGTACAAAAAAATTTGTACATCTGAAAATAGTATTATAATTGGTGTTGTTAGCATATCGAATATTTTTTGTAATTTTGCCTCTCTAAACAACAATAGATATGAACGAAGAAACACAAGCAATAGATAAAGCGATAAGCGACAAAATAAGTTTTATCAGTTTTATTATTCCTGCTTTTGCAGAGGCGTACAAAATGAATATGCAAGTTGCGTACCGTTATCTAAAACAGTATGGAGGGATTGATTTTTTGCAAAAAAACTGGTGGGCATTGCATACCGATAACGAAATTTGGGCAGTGCGTGATATTTATGAAGTTTGCAGAAATAATGGGGGATTGCGCTAATGAAACTTTACCACGGCAGTTATACAAAAATTAAAGAAATTGATTTGTCAAAATGTTTGCCAAATAAAGATTTTGGACAAGGTTTTTATGTTACAAAACATCGAGAACATGCAGAGGATTGGGCTACAAAAATGGCAAACAAATATAAAAAAGCGGAGGGTTTTGTAACAGAATTTAACTATACCGACTGTTCACGATTTTGATATTGTAGAAGGACCTGTGGCTGACGATAAAATACAGCGTCGTTTAAAAAAATTTTTAGCGGGAAAAATAACACGGGAAAATTTTATGACAGATTTGTCGAAACACGCGCCAACGCACCAAATTTGCTTTTGTTCCGTTGCCTCGTTGCAACTGCTAAAACACTCGTCGTCAAATGAAATAAATTTAGATATTATTGATATAAACGAACAACTTATTGAGCAACTTATAAACGACAAGCAAATAGATGAAATTCAAGTCACGGATATATTCTACAATTCCGAAACTTTTGCTCAACTCGCCGACGAAACCACCGAATTTTATAAGCGTACTTGGCAAGAAATATACGAAATGCTTAAAGCGGAAATTTATAAGGAAAAACCAACAAAATAACCGCTTAATCGACTAAATACCAAGCGTCGTTAATCAAAAAGTGATTGATTAACTGCGTTTTACCCGGAGTAGAAGAAGTAAGCGCCAAACCCTTTACGCCGGTTAACATATTGATTAAAGAAGATTTCCCTACATTGGAACGACCAATAAATGCATATTCCAAACGACCATCTTTCGGACACAGGGACGAATCAGTGTTACTGATAATAAATTCGGCTTTTTTGATGACCATACTCTCTATTTAATAATGAATTGAGAACAAATGTAGCGTTTTTTTTATTTATAATCATTTATTCTCTATATTTGTGATGTGATTTCGGATAGCAATGCTATTGTTTTGTTATCTGAAAAACAATATTGAAGCGTTTTGTTTTATTCTTAATTTGAGAACGACCATTTATTAGCTGAAGAATAAACAGATAAAAAACGTTCATGCTTAGCATATATACCTCACGTATATAGTTGCTTGGCGTGGGGTGACTGTTTATTTCAGCGAAGGTATTTGGTCGTACCTCAAATTAGATAAACGAACAATTCCCACGCTTCTGTGTTTTTTATTATCATCTTCAGTCAGGGAATTGATGAAGTAATATTCTGAAATGACTCTATGGAAACTTTCCCTGTTAAAATTGGACATGAATTACGTATTATTCATATAGAATCACTGTTAGCAATTGAGGTCAATGATTATTTATGTAAATTTTATATTGAAAACGAGCCTTCTTGTTCCTGCGTCGAATCATTGAACAACATACTTTCCAAATTGCCGGATTCTTTTGTCAGGATAAGCCGGAATTGCGTTATTAATACCCTGTATGTAAAATCCATTAATTTTAGAAGAAGGGAAGTGAAGTTATCCGGAAACAAAACTTACCATTTTTCAGTCAGAAACACATGTGTATTAAAGAACTTTTTTGCCTACAATCGCTAATTACCAACCATTAATCACCAATCCACAGCTACGTTCGCCGGATAAAATCATACGCCGGCGAACAAAATAGCTACACTCACAAAATATTCTCAACATTTGAATTTTGATTCATTCTTTATGTCTATTTTCGCAAAGCGAATTTTATATTACCAATTTATAATAATTAAATGATTTTATAAGGGAGTTTTATTATGAAAAAATTATGGTTACCTCTTTTTCTGTCTTTTATCGGCACTCAGTTGCTGTTTTCCCAGAAACACGCTGCGCTGTATAAGTACCGTAATATTCCTTACGCCGGCGACTCCATCATTAAGCAGCAAATGGAGTACGTCAATCCCGGAACCTCCGGTAAGCAGGTCACTTGGTATTTCAGTTCTATCCGTCCCGTGAACGAGTCCTACAATCTGCTTTACAAAGCCGAACCGGACGACAGCGTCCGGATAGCAGGCATCGAACACAACACCATCTACCATTACAGTATCAGGCACGACAGCCTGTTACATACCGGTTACGAGAATGTAACTACTTATATGAAATATACCGAACCGGAGTTGCAGATGAAATATCCTTTCCGGTATGGCGACACGATCCGTTCCCATTTCAAGGGAACAGGAGAATATTGCCACCGTATCCCCTTGAAGGTGGAAGGAAATACCATTGTTACAGCCGACGCGGTTGGAACACTCCACACGCCATTGGGCGAAGATCTCAAGAATGTATTGCGGGTGAAGCGGGTGCGCGACTACACGGAAACAGGAGTGGACAGCGTGCGTATGCAAATGGAAATTTACTCGTGGTATGTATGGGGAAACCGGTATCCGGTATTTGAAACGGTAAAAACTACAACTCAAAAGACAGATAATGAGGAGGTGGAACATCGTGTGGCATCGTTTTTCTTTCCAACAGCAGATCAGGAAGCTATCCTGAGCGATACGACCCGCTGGGAACAGGAAGACCCCAATTTGTCGCAGGAAATGACAGTCGATGATATTCTTACTAACTGCACACTGTCGCCTAATCCGGTGACAACTACGCTGTACATCGACTACGACCTGTCGCAGGACGCCACCATCAGTTTCTCCCTGCACAATGCTGTAGGCGTAGCAGAAGTATCGACAACTTCCGTTCACCGCAAATCGGGACACTACACCGAACATCTTCAAGTGAGCGGTTTGACGCATGGAGTTTATCCGCTTTATGTGACGGTAAATGGCATGATAAAGACGATGCATGTGTTGAAAAAGTGAGAAAAAACAGTAACAAGTGACAAAGAAATTAAACAATAATAAACGACTTAAATATTTTTATAATGAAACAGATTTTTATATTAGCAGGACTTGTCCTGATGTTGGTGCAACCCTGTATGGCACAGAGCGATTCTACAAAAGCCCAACGTATATCGGGTGTGGAGCGCAGATTGATAGAGATTAAGAAAATTATTACTTTGTCTCCGGCACAGGAGGAAACTCTAAAAGCAGCATTCACTGTATATCAACAGCGAAGCGATTCTATTTTTCTTAACGTTGCCGACCCCAAACAGGTTGCTATTTTAGACTATCAAGTTGACAAGCAGACACGGGAAATGCTGATGGCTACGCTGACAGATGAGCAACTTATACAATACTTTTCGATAAGAGGAATTCCCGGCGTGATGGCTCGAACCGAAGCCAAATTGCAGCTTTTGCGCGAAAGCGGACAATATTCCGAAGAGGAATTAGCCCAAAAACAGCAGGAAATGTTTGATTACTTCATGGAGCAGCAGGTTATTAATCAACGCGATAAATATGATTTTTCCAAGAAAATGGACGATATACAAAAATTGCAAACCACGCAACCGGCTTCCCTTCGTGAAAGCGACACACGCAAAAAAATGAAGGCGGCAGGGAGAATAAATAATGGGAAAGTTAAATGGTAAATAGCAAAATGATAAATAATAATAAAATATCAGTTGCATTACTTGTAATTACTGCCTGTTTTCTGTTCTCTATGCCTGTATTTTCACAAACGCCGGTTGACAGCGTAAAAGAACAACTTAAGAAAGCAAAACAGTACCGCGCAGGAATGCACAGGAATGATCAAAAAGCGTATCAGATATATAATGAGTTATCGCTAAAGAAATCGCCTGAGGCGCTCGTTGAATTAGGCAACATGTATCTTCGGGGAGACGGAATTGCACGGGACTATGCGCAAGCGTTCAACAGTTTTCAGAAAGCGGCAGACCTTGGTTATGCGCCTGCTTTATGCCGTTTGGCATTGATCTATCAAAAAGGAGCAGGCAGAGAGCAGGATTTCTCAAAGGCATTTGAATTATACGACCTTGCATCAAAGAAAGGCGACGTTGCCGGATATTATGGAGCCGGATACTTGACGTACAAAGGTTTGGGAGTAAAACAGAATTACGGCAAAGCGCTGGAATATTTCCAAAAAGGAGCTGATAAAAACGATGCCCGATGCGAATATATGATTGCTTGCCATGAATTGGCAGGCTACGATAATAAGCAGGACGTGGAAAAAGGCAAAAAATATATGGAAAGGGCTATGAATCACGGACATTCATGGGTATGGGATGTGATGAAACTTAACATGGTCGACTCCCTGACGCGAAACTACAAACGCAATCCCAATGGATGGACAGACGTAAAGAACGGCAGAATCAACCATGCCAAGCGCACTGTCGCCAATAACGCTACCACCGGACAATTGTGCGGAGAATGGAGCGGAAAGGTATATACCTACGACTGGGCAGGCAATAAAATAGAAAGTGAAGAAAGCATCAAACTCACGATTGCGGGAAATGATTATCGCCTCACGCTGCAATGGTTTTCCAATGGCATCTTGCAAAGCGTTTCTTATGCAGAGAAAGACGACAATGGAAAAGAATGGATTGCGCCAAAAGAACAATCCTGCGATCCTTCGTCGAAAGCCCGCCGGTATATATCCAATTCGCAGTTTGATATAGATACAAAGGGAGGTAAAGAGGTTTTATACGCTAACTTTACTATTTACAGCTTAGATACGCGGGAACCTCTTCAACCTGAAATTGCAGTGTTGGAACGTAAAAAATAAGTGACGAGTGACATCGTCGCTTGTCACTAAAAATAAAATACAGATGAAAAATATTCTAAAAATAACCTGTTTAGTAGTATTATTACTATCTTTACCTGTCAGAATGAATGCCTGCTGGTGGGTAAATATGTTTGACTGGTGCGGCGAACCCGGCGATGAGTTTTTAATCACTGACGACCCCGCGTCACTATCCACATTATTATCGGAGTATAACCCCGGCAATATCTCGCAAAGCCAAAATTACATGACCACTACGGTTCCTTTTCAGGCGGTGAGCGATGCCGAACAGTTAGACGATTTCAACTCCAACACTACTATCCAATACTTCGACGGCTTGGGACGTCTCTCACAAACGGTGCAGAAAGCCGGTAGTCCCATCGGATGGAACGACCTTGTAGCGGGTGTCGTATATGACGACTTTGGGAGGAAATCCGGAGAATGGCTGCCGGCAGTAGCGCCTCAAGGCAATGGAGGTGCGTATATCCCGCAATATCAGTATTTAGCGAACATGCAAACAGCATACAGCGAAGGCAATCCGTTTACTATGACCAAATATGAACCGTCGCCTTTGAACCGGGTTATGGAACAATACGGTCCGGGAAAAGACTGGCAGATCCATACTAAATCACAAAAAACAGTTTATATTGCTAACATACCAAACAGTCAATATCCGACTAATTATGTTAAATATTTCTACGTCGAAAACGATGTGCTGAAATGTAATGGATACTATGCACAAGGAACTTTATATGCAGTAGGCTCTATTGACGAAGACGACAAAAATGTTACGGAATATACCGATAAACGGGGGCATAAACTCCTTACTCGAGTTAGCAGAGAGAATGATACTTACTATGTATATGACGACTTTGATAATCTCCGCTACGTGTTGCCGCCATTGGCAGCTGATGCGTTGGGAGGAGTCAGCGCCGGAATTTCGGAGGCAAAAGGCAGTCCGGTTGACCTCTACGGTTATGTCTATAAATACGATGAACGCAAGCGCAATGTGGTAAAGAAATTGCCGGGCTGTGATTCCATCTGCATGGTTTACGACAATGCCGACCGCCTGATCGCTTCGCAAGATGGTAATCAGCGGGCAAAGAACCAGTGGACAGTAAACAAATATGATGTTTTTGGCAGATTGCTTTATTCCGGCATTTATACGGGAAATGAAACACGGACACAGTTGGCGGCTTTATACTCCAACATCATTATCAATGAAACCTACACGGGAACCGGCGATACCGGAGGATACAGTTGTATAACCCTCACTCCTTCAACTATGTTGATTGTAAATTATTACGACAACTATGATTTTCTCGACCGGGCTCCTTGTATCAATTTCATAAGAATAGTACAATTGGCGAATGTACAAAAAATATTGAAAGGCACCATCTGTCCGAAAAACGAGCTGACCGATGTGGCGATGAGCGGTTACACTCCGGTAGATAAAAACCATACCAAAACGCTGCTTACCGGCACACAGGTGTACCACTTGAATAATTCCGATTATGAACTGACAGCCCTCTACTACGACAAGTATGGAAATGTCGTGCAGACCCGCTCCATCAATCATTTGGACGGGGTAGATGCGGTATATAACGAAGTCGATTTCCTTGGCAAACCTTTGAAAACCTGTAAAACGCACGGTATTAACGGAACTTCGGGAACGATTACGGAACTTTATACTTATACTTACGACAAGGGGCAACGTCTGCTTACTACTAAACACACCCTTAATAACGGCGCTGAGGTAACCCTTTCCGATAACAGCTATGATGAATTGGGGCGCTTGAAAACAAAGAAAATTGGAAACAACGTCGAAACAGTCAATTACAGTTATAATATCCGCAATTGGCTAACAGGTATTACAAGTAATCGTTTTATCGAAAGTTTGAGCTACAATATAAAGCCCCTGACAGTATTTGATTCTTATTACAACGGTAATATTACTTTTATGCAATGGAGCATACCGAGCGAGAACATGGGATATAACCGAGCATATAAGTTTTATTATGATCCATTAAACAGGTTGATTATCGCTGACTATTACAAAATGAGTAACGGAAGTTTGGTATCAAACGTTCTAAGTAATTACAGTGAATTTATGAATTATGATAAAATGGGAAATATCAGTATATTGGGTCATCGTGAAAATGGGAATTATTTGAATTATCTAACCTTGACCTACACCGGAAACCATCTGAAAGCGATCAATGATGCGGTAAACGTTACCAAACCTTATGGCTCCGAAGCATTTGTCGACAGAGCAAAGCTCGCTGTGGAATATGCCTACGACGCCAACGGCAACATGATCTGGGACGCCAACAGCGGAATTAGCACAATTCAATATAATTTACTAAATTTGCCGGATACTATTGAGTTTAGTGACGGACATAAAAATTACTATATATATGATGCAAGCGGACAAAAATTGAGTGTGACTAATAATACCTCGCATAACGTGATAAATGTTCCGCAGGGTACAATCAGTCTGTTGCCCAACGAAGCATACGGGCAGGAATTGACTGTGAGTGATAATGCCTCGCATAACGGAATTCTGCCGGATACAATTAGGCTGCCCAACGAAGCAATCGAAAATACAGAAACTGTAACCGATTATATTGGTAATATGATATACGAAAACGGCGCACTGAAAGAGATATTAACGTCAGAAGGCTATTGGCAAAACGGCGTTTACTATTATGACCTGAAAGACCATTTGGGTAATAACCGCGTAGTTATCGACGGCGCCGGAACAATAGTAGAGAAAAGCCACTACTACCCGAGCGGCATG
>Ga0123357_10000751_pt1 | contig 32682 bp, 24 predicted proteins | sample TergutEmb28metaG_FD_89873 | JGI IMG/M metagenome (GOLD analysis project Ga0123357, IMG submission 89873) | Embiratermes neotenicus P4 segment gut microbial communities from Petit-Saut dam, French Guiana - Emb289 P4 | ecosystem: Host-associated > Arthropoda: Insects > Digestive system > Gut ... | reverse complement strand
TATGCGGTGGCGGGTGATTCGCCACACGAGCGCTGCTTTTCCGGGTTTACTTTTGATGTTCCGGATGATAAGTTTATTAGTTGTTGTCATAAAAATATAAATTTATTAGTGGGTAAAAATAAAGTAAATATTTTACATGGAATAGTTATTTTTAGGATCCCCCACCAGTTAATAAAAATATAAATATCTAACTAATAGTATTTTATATATTTGATAACTCTGTTTATAACTTCTTCAAAAAAAAAACTAAAAAAAATATGATATATTGTGGGGAATTTTGTACTTTTACAGTCTGAAACAATGAGTTGGAAAAATGAATGTATTTACAGGCACGATTCACGCTAAAGCGGATGTAAAAGGACGGGTTTTCGTACCGGCGCCTTTTCGCAAAATCCTGCAATCGTCGGAGGAATTGCGCCTTGTATTGCGGAAAGATATCTATAAAGATTGTCTCGTTTTATGTCAGGAAAGCGTTTGGAAAGAAACATTGGACGATCTTCGGCAGCGATTGAATGAATGGGATGAAGACGAGGACAACCTTTATCGTTCGATTGCGGGAGGTGCGGAAACGGTGGAATTAGATTCCAGCGGACGCATCCTGATTTCCAAAAGGTATTTACGCGACGTGAAGATTTCCACTTCAGTCTGTTTCGTCGGTAAAAACCGGTCTATTGAAATCTGGAATCCCGATCAGCTTACTAAAGTGATGATGAGTGCAGATGATTTGAAGAGTAACGTGAGAAAATTCCTGAGCAGCTCCAGGCGAACAAATGAAAAAAATGATTGATTGTAAAAATATGAAAGAAAGCCCGGCGTATCACACTCCAGTTCTTTTGAAAGAGAGTATCGACGGATTACGGATTCGTCCGGGCGGAATCTATGTGGATGCTACTTTCGGTGGAGGCGGTCACTCGAAAGCGATATTGGAACGGTTGAAAGGAAAAGGCCATCTCTACGGCTTCGATCAGGACGAAGATGCAGAGAAAAACAGCCTCTCCGATCCGCTGTTCACTTTTGTAAGGAGCAATTTCCGTTACCTGTCCAATTTCATGGATTGGCACGGCGTGACGGAAATCGATGGGCTACTGGCTGATTTAGGCGTTTCGTCTCATCACTTCGACAATGAAGATCGCGGATTTTCTTACCGCCATGAAGGAAACCTCGATATGCGGATGAACCGGCGCGCCGGAATCAATGCGACTGAAATACTTCAAACGTTTCCCGAAAAAGAGTTGGCAGATATTTTTTATCAATACGGCGAACTGCGAAATTCAAGAGCGATTGCCAAAGCAATTGTGAAAAGCCGTGAAGAAAAAAAGATTCAGACCAATCAGGACTTTCTGGATTTGTTGAAACCTTTTTTCAGCCGGGAAAAAGAGAAAAAACAACTCGCTCAAATCTATCAATCGCTTAGAATTGAGGTGAATATGGAAATGGACACTCTGAAAGAACTCTTGATGCAAGCCAGCGTCTTGTTGAAACCCGGAGGACGAATGGTCGTTATCACCTATCATTCGCTGGAAGACCGGTTGGTGAAGAACTTCTTCAAGACCGGAAACTTTGAAGGGATCGTTGAAAAGGATTTTTATGGCAATGTAAAAACACCGTTTCACGCGATAAATACGAAAGTAATTGTTCCCCAAGCGGAAGAAATTGAACGAAATCCCCGCTCCAGAAGTGCAAAATTAAGAATTGTGGAAAAAAGTGAAATCGGAAAAGAGAAATAATGAATCGGGAGTAAAATCCGGAAAGAAAAAATGGATATTTTCGTGGCGCAATTTGTTTAAAGATTTTTCATGGTCTGATTTATTCAATGGCAAACTGCTCACGGAAGATTTTATCATCAAGCAGTCGAAACTGTTTCTTTTGATATTCTTTCTAATTCTGATTTTTATCAGTAATCGCTATTACTGTTCAAAAAAATTAACGGAAATGGATAATCTGAAAAAAGAACTGGTGCGGTTAAACAACGAACAGGTGGACTTGACTTTCCGTTTGACAAGAATCAGCAGGCAAGCGCAGATTGAAGAATTGCTCAAAGCAAAAAATATCGAGTTGACGAAAAGCAATACGACGGTTTATGAAATACATAAATGATGGATTGAAAAACGCGGAGCGTTTATGCGTTTATAACCGTGCGCGATAGCACACGGATTGAAGGATTGATAAATTGATGAAAAATGGCAAATAAAAATAACACAGAAAGTAAGAAAATACAACGTAATTATTTTATTGTTGCATTGCTTTTGGGGTTTGTAATCGTAGCGATTATCGGACGGGCGGTCAATACCTCATTTGCAGAAAGGGATAAATGGATAGATGTAGGAAAACGCTACGTTCCTTTTCGGGATACGATTCCCGCAATGAGGGGAAATATCTACTCATCGGACGGGGAATGGATGGCTGTGTCGGAAACCTATTATCAACTGTACATGGATTTTTGGGCGGAAGGTTTGAAGGAAAATGTTTTACAAGATAGTATCAAACAGCTTTCCATCGGTCTGAACAAACTGTTTCCCGATAAATCAGCCGCTCAATATGAGACAGTTATCATGAACGGATTGAAAAAGAAGCAAAAAGACGCTGAAAGAATTGCGAAGGGCGATACAAGCGTGGTAAAGAACCGGAGTTATTCGCTCTCAATTATTCGACCGGTCAACGATTTGGAACTTAGCCAGATAAAAAAACTTCCTTTCTTTAATCTGGGTAGCAACCGGTCAGGATTATGCGAGAAAAAACTCACCCGCCGAATCAAACCGTTTGGACTGTTGGCTTCCCGGACTGTTGGGGATATCTGGAACGGCGTTGACAGCGTCGGCGGAAAATACGGTTTGGAAAAGGCATACGATTATTTATTATGCGGTAAACCGGGAGTCAGTATTCAGCGATGGGTGGAAGGAAGGTTCAAAGAAGTCCCTGAAATTGACCCTGTTCGCGGAAAAGATATTGTTTCAACGATAGATATTGGTTTTCAGGAAATAGTCGAAAAAGCGTTGAGGGATAAATTGGAAGAATTAAATGCCGAATCGGGAACAGCCGTCCTCATGGCAGTGAAAACAGGCGAAATCAAAGCCATAGCCAATCTCGGAAAATCCAGAGACGGCTCCTGGAGCGAACTGTTGAATTACGCTTTGTCCGACATGAGCGAGCCGGGTTCGACATTCAAGGTGGCTTCCATGATGGTTGCTTTGGAGGACAGCGTTACTTATCCCGACGACCCGGTGGATGTTGGTAATGGAAGATTTGAATACGCCGGAGCCAAGTTGCTCGACCACAATGCCGACAAAGGAGGATACGGTAAGATTACTGCGGCAAAAGCTATATGGTTTTCTTCCAATATCGGCGTAGCTAAAATCATCCTGAAAGGTTACGAGAAAAATCAGGGTAAATACGTTGACGGATTATACAGGGTCGGAATCAATAAAGATTTGAAAATTGAAATTCCCGATTACATGAAAGCAAGAATCCGCCGTCCGGACGATTCGACAAGGAATTGGTACAAGACGACTCTTCCATGGATGGCATTCGGCTATGAAACCCAGATTCCACCGATAAATACGCTCACTTTTTTTAATGCAATAGCCAATAACGGAACGATGGTCAAACCCATTTTCGTAAAAGAAATCCGTGACGATAAAAAAGTTGAGAAGAAAACAACGGAAATACTCAACGAACATATTTGTTCGGATCGAACGCTGAAAATGATTCAGGCAATGCTGGACAGCGTAGTCAACTATCCGCATGGAACCGGAAAGCCCGCCCGTTCGGATGTGGTTCGAATTGCAGGAAAAACCGGAACGGCGCAAATATCCAAAGGCGCAGCCGGTTATAAGGAAGGCGGAAAATCGTACCAGGTATCGTTTTGCGGATACTTTCCGGCGAATGAACCGAAATATTCCTGCATCGTAGTCATCCGCCGCCCGCTAAACGGAAGCGCTTCCGGCGGATTCATGAGCGGTAAGGTTTTCAAACAAATCGCCGAAGCAGTCTATGCACGGGAAGGTTCTACCGAACCGGTCAACCTTGACAGGGAAAATCCTTCGGCAGAAGTCCCGAAAGTAAAAAACGGACTGTCCGACCAGTCAAAATACGTACTGAATAAATTGAACATTCGTTATACGGACAGCTTGAACGGAAAATGGGCGACTTCGCTATGTGAAAATGACCGGATTGTGCTCAAAGGACAACAAATGCCGGGCAGGTCTATACCCAACGTTATCGGAATGGCTGCAAAAGACGCCGTTTATGCACTGGAAAATACCGGTTTGAAAGTAAACCTGACGGGACAGGGCGAAGTTTACGCCCAATCGTTGAATGCAGGGAATCCGGCATTACGGGGACAAACAATAACCATTCAACTTAGATAAAAAATATGAAACTGGAAGAACTTCTTCATACTTCGGAGGCGCTGGAAATTAAGGGTAATTCCGGCATAGAGATTACAGGCATTCATTGCGATTCGCGGAAAATAGAACCCGGATTCCTCTTCGTTGCTGTTCCCGGAACGCAAGCCGACGGTCATTTGTATATCGGGAAAGCCATTGAAAACGGAGCAAAAGCAATTGTATGCCAGACCTTTCCGGAAAATTTGCCGAACGGCGTCACCTGTATTCGCGTCGGCAACAGCGCTGAAGCTTTGGGGCAAATTGCTTCCGTATGGAACGAAGATCCTTCGGAACACCTGACGTTGGTTGGCGTGACCGGTACCAACGGAAAAACGACTACCGCCACCTTATTATATCAGCTGTTTCAAAAATTAGGATATAAAACCGGTTTATTATCAACCGTTTGCAATTATATCAATGACAAAGAACTGCCTGCTACCCACACAACGCCCGATGCGATTGAGTTGAACGGCTTGCTGGCGCAAATGGTAAAAGCAGGTTGCGACTACGTCTTTATGGAAGTCAGCTCACATGCAATCGACCAGAAGCGAATCGCCGGATTACGTTTCAAAGGCGGCATATTTACCAATCTTACGCGAGATCATTTGGATTATCACGTGACTTTTGAAGCCTATCGCGACGCCAAAAAAGCGTTCTTCGACGGATTGCCTGCCGGCGCTTTTGCATTAACCAATAAAGATGATAAAAACGGAATGTTTATGCTTCAGAATACCAAAGCCGACAAGCAGACCTATTCTCTTTTGTCGCTGGCCGATTTCAAAGGGAAAATTTTGGAGGCGCATTTCGATGGAACGGAAATGACTGTCAACGGGAAAGAAATCGTTACGCAGTTTGTTGGTAAATTCAACGCTTACAACCTGTTGGCGGTTTATGGAGCGGCAATCCTGCTGGGACAAGCGCCCGATGAAGTTCTACGAATATTGAGTACGCTCCGCTCTGTTTCCGGACGATTCCAGACTTTCCGTTCGCCCGAAGGTTATACGGCGATTGTGGATTACGCCCATACGCCCGATGCGCTGACCAATGTGCTGGGCGCAATCCGTGAAGTTTTGTCCGGAAAAGGAAAAATCATCACCGTCGTTGGCTGCGGAGGAAACCGCGACAAAGGAAAGCGCCCGATCATGGCGAAAGAAGCCGCCCGTTTAAGCGACTGTGTGATTCTTACTTCCGATAATCCCCGTTTTGAAGAACCGGAAGATATTATTCGCGATATGGCGGAAGGACTGGCGGATGTTTCGCCTAAAAAATCGCTGAAAATTACCGAGCGGCAGGAAGCGATTCGCACAGCTTGCCTCCTGGCTCAAACAGGCGACGTGATCCTCATTGCCGGCAAAGGACATGAAGATTATCAGGAAGTGAAAGGAGTCAAACATCACTTCGACGACAGAGAGATTGTTATGAATATATTTAATGAAAACAGATAAAACCTATGTTCTATTATTTATTTGATTATCTTGACAAATTGGATTTTCCGGGAGCGGGAATGTTTCGATACATTTCTTTCCGTTCGGCGCTGGCATTAATTTTTTCGTTAATCATATCAACGATTATCGGACGGCGAATCATCGAAAAACTGCAGCGGAAGCAGATTGGCGAAGTAGTGCGCGATTTGGGGCTGGAAGGCCAGATGAAAAAAATAGGAACGCCTACGATGGGTGGAATAATCATTATTGTATCCATTATTTTGCCGGTTCTGCTATTTTGCCGGATAACCGATGTGTATATTATCCTCATGCTGATTACAACCGTGTGGTTGGGTTGCATCGGATTTTTAGACGATTACATCAAGGTATTCAAAAAGAACAAAGGAGGATTGAACGGGCGGTTCAAAATAGTTGGACAGGTTGGTTTGGGCTTGATCGTTGGATTGACGCTTTATTTAAGCCCCAATGTTGGAATTCATGAAAATGTAGAAATACGGAAAAATGGCGTTATTACGGAAGTTACATACAGTCCGAAGGTAAAATCAACGCAGACGACAATTCCTTTTGTAAAAAACAACAACCTGGATTATCGCGATTTAGTGTCGTTTATGCCCAGTCGCCGTACGGCGGCCACGTGGATTCTTTTTGTAGTTATAACAATTTTCATCGTAACTGCCGTCTCAAACGGGGCAAACCTGACCGACGGCCTGGACGGGCTTGCCGCCGGAAGTTCGGCAATCATCGGAGTAGCCTTGGGAATTTTGGCATACGTATCGAGTAACATCAAATATGCGGCATACCTGAACATCATGTATATTCCCGGAAGCGCAGAACTGTCGATATTTGCCGCCGCATTCATCGGGGCGACCATTGGTTTTCTTTGGTACAACGCTTTTCCGGCTCAGGTTTTTATGGGGGATACCGGCTCGCTCACTTTAGGGGGAATCATTGCGGTTTTTGCCGTCATCATTCATAAAGAGCTGTTATTACCGATTTTATGTGGTGTGTTTTTTACAGAAAGCGTTTCGGTAATGCTTCAAGTCAGTTATTTCAAATACACCAAGAAAAAATACGGTGTTGGAAAACGGATTTTTAAGATGACGCCTTTGCATCACCATTTTCAAAAACAGGGAAATGCGGGGATTGAAGCATTGATTCAAAAACCATTGGCGGCGATTCCGGAATCGAAATTAGTCGTTCGCTTCTGGTTGATTGGGATTATTTTGGCGGCATTGGCGATTGCAACTTTAAAAATGAGATGAAAAATGAGCGAAGAAAATAAACGAATCGTAGTTCTCGGCGGCGGCGAAAGTGGCGCCGGAGCAGCAGCATTGGCAAAAAAACAGGGATTTGATGTTTTCGTTTCGGATTCATCAACTATCCAGCCGAAATACAAAGAGATATTAGACAGATACCAAATCCCTTACGAGGAAAATCATCATTCGGAAGGCCTGATTTTAAATGCGGATGAAATCATCAAAAGTCCGGGCATCCCCGATAAAGCGCCTGTCGTTCATAAACTGCACGAACAGGGAACGCCAATCATTTCCGAAATTGAATTTGCCGGACGTTATACAAAAGCAAAAACCATTTGTATCACAGGAAGTAACGGTAAAACAACCACCACAATGCTTACCTGGCATATCCTGAAAAATGCAGGATTGAACGTCGGTTTGGCAGGCAATGTAGGCGACAGTTTTGCCTTGCAGGTTGCGGAAGCGAATTACGATTATTATGTCATCGAACTAAGCAGTTTCCAGTTAGACGGAATGTACGACTTTAAGGCGGATATTGCTGTTTTACTGAATATTACGCCCGATCACCTGGATCGTTACAATTACGAAATGCAGAATTATGTCAATGCCAAGATGCGGATAATTCAGAACCAGACGGCAAAAGACGCTTTTATCTTCTGGAACGATGATTTATGGATACGGAAAGAAATCGAAAAACGACGCCCTGAAGTCGCGTTGTATCCGTTCGCAAGGCAAAAGGAAAACGGCGTAACCGCCTATACGAAAGACAAACAAATTATTATAGAAACTCCTAAAGATATTTTCACTATGGAAGAAGATCTTATTGCGCTGACCGGCGAACATAATTTATACAACTCATTGGCAGCCGGAATTGCAGCTAAGCTAACGGATATAAAAAACGATGATATCCGCCAGTCCCTGAGTAATTTTCAAGGCGTTGAACACCGCCTTGAAAAAGTAGCTCGCGTGAAAGGAGTCGAGTACATCAACGATTCAAAAGCGACCAACGTCAATTCAACCTGGTACGCTTTGCAAAGCATGAAAACGCCCGTTGTCCTGATTCTGGGCGGAACTGATAAAGGAAACGACTACCGGTCGATCGAATCGCTGGTAGCAGACAAATGCCGCGCCCTCATTTTTTTAGGCGTGGACAATGCCAAACTGCACGCTTTCTTTGATGGAAAAGTGGAGCAAATAACCGATGCCCGTTCCATGCAGGAAGCAGTCTCTAAAGCGTATGAATTAGCCGAAAAAGGGGATACGGTATTGCTTTCGCCGTGTTGCGCCAGTTTCGACCTGTTCAAGAATTATGAAGACAGGGGAAAACAATTTAAACAATATGTAAGGAGTCTTTAATATGATGAATTTTGCAAACAAAATATTTCGTGGCGACCGGGTGATATGGATGATATTCGCATTCTTCTGCCTGATTTCTATCGTCGAAGTCTATAGCGCTTCAAGTATGCTGACATTCAGAACAAATTTCTGGCAGCCGATTATAAAACATACCATGTTTTTGCTATTTGGAACGGTGCTGGTTTTGCTGGTTCACAGCATGAACCCCAAATATTTCTGGATTTTTGTAGTAACGATTCCTTTTGTGTGGGTTCTGCTGGGGGCTGCGCACTTTATGGGACATACGGTGAACGGTGCAAACCGCTACATCTTCGGATTTCAACCCTCCGAATTGGCCAAATTGAGTTTGATTGCCTGTGTAGCTTTTTTCCTGAGCCGTCAAAAAACCAAAATATCGGAAAGTTCGAGTTTTAAATGGATATGCGCACTTACCATTTTGACTTGCGTGCTTATTCTGCGCGATAACTTTTCTACGGCGGCGATATTGTATTGCGTCATAATCGTGATGATGTTTATCGGACAAGTTTCTTTTAAAAGAATGGCGATGCTTATTTTCGCAACCGTTGCATTTGTTGCGCTTCTATTCTCAATCATTTGGTTTTATCCTGATACGGCGGAAAAAGCAGGTCTTAAACGCGGTGTTGTATGGGCTGAACGACTTAAGCATTACAAAGATCAACCGGAAGTGACGAAAGACGGCAAAATACCGGATCCCATTTTTCAAACGACAATGGCTAATATTGCGTTGGCACGCGGAGGAATCTTTGGGAAAATGCCCGGAAACAGTCACTTGAGCGATTTCCTGCCTCAAGCCTATTCCGATTTTATCTACGCCATTATTATTGAAGAAACAGGCATCATCGGCGGAATTGTCGTTCTTGCCCTCTACGTATTCTTATTTATACGGGCTGGAACTATCGCCGGCAGATGCACCAAATTATTTCCCAAACTGCTGGTTTTGGGATGCGCTTTAATGATTGGCATACAAGCCTTAGTCAATATGGCTGTTTCGGTCGGGCTGATGCCGGTCACCGGACAACCGTTGCCTTTGGTCAGTCGAGGCGGAAGTTCCATACTAATCACTTGCGTATTTATCGGTATTATATTGAGCGTCAGCCGCTTCGAGAATCCGAGAGGAGTTGCGCAGGAAGAGATGATTGAGGAAGAATTTGAAGAAGAAAGGCTGTTATCGAACGACGATTTAGAAGTTGTATATTAAAATAAAGAATCATGCAGCAGTTGAAAATACTCATTAGCGGCGGAGGCACCGGCGGGCATATTTTCCCGGCGCTATCCATTGCCGGCGCTATCAAAAAGCGTTATCCTTCGGCGGAAATACTTTTCGTCGGCGCTGAAAACCGGATGGAAATGGAGCGGGTTCCCGCCGCCGGCTATCCTATCGTGGGACTGCCTGTTGCAGGATTCGACCGGAAGAATCTGCTGAAAAACATTGATGTTCTGTTTCGTCTGATTAAAAGTCTGCGTCAGGCAAAGGAAACAGTGAAAAACTTCCAGCCACAGCTCGTAATCGGAGTAGGAGGATATGCCAGCGGGCCAACTTTGTATGCAGCTAATAGCCTGAAAATACCAACTTTGTTGCAGGAACAAAATTCGTATGCCGGCATAACCAACAAACTGCTGGCTAAAAAAGCGGCGAAGATTTGCGTCGCTTACGAAGGAATGGAACGGTTTTTCCCAAAAGAAAAGATTGTCCTGACCGGCAATCCTGTCCGCCAGGATTTGGAATGTTCCGAAGCAAAACGACAGGAAGCCTGCGATTATTTTCAATGCGACCCCAATAAAAAAACCATTCTGGTACTGGGCGGAAGTTTGGGCGCCGGAACAATCAACAAAAGTCTTCTTTCCGCCTTGCCGGCAATCGTTGAAAGCGATGTTCAACTTATCTGGCAATCGGGAAAATATTATCATTTTGATTCAAAGGAACAACTGCGTCATTATCCGGAAGCGCCTGTTCACTTAACGCCATTTATTTCGCGGATGGATTTGGCTTATTCCATAGCTGATTTGATTATTTCGAGAGCCGGAGCCGGTTCGATTTCCGAATTTTGCATCTTGGGCAAACCGGTTATTTTAGTTCCTTCGCCGAATGTGGCGGAAGACCACCAGACCAAAAATGCCGAAGCATTGCTCAAAAAGAATGCGGCGATTCTCATTCCCGACCAGGACGCCATAAAGGATTTATTTCCTCAGGCGCTGGAAATTATTCATGATGATGAACGGTTGAAAGAACTGAGTGAAAATATTTTGAAAATGGCGTTGCCCAATGCGGCAGATAAAATTGTGGATGAAATAGATGCGATTCTTGATAATTCATTTCCGCAAGCCACTTTTCAAAAATCAATTTTCAGTTATTCAGTTATTTATTTCATTGGCGCCGGCGGTATCGGCATGAGCGCTTTGGTTCGCTATTTCCTGTTTCATGGGAAAAAAGTTGCCGGTTACGACCGCGTAGAGTCGGAGTTGACTCGTCAATTAAACGCCGAAGGAGCGGAAATTCATTATGAAGATAGTATCGACTTAATTCCTGAAATATATAAAAATAAAAAGGATACGCTGGTAATTATCACGCCGGCCGTTCCCGAAGACCATTCCGAATGGACCTATTTTCGTCAAAATGGCTTCCCCATTCTCAAAAGAGCGCAGGCGCTGGGGGAAATCACCCGGAATGCCCGCGGATTGTGCGTAGCCGGAACACATGGAAAAACAACGACTTCCAGCATGATTGCCCACTTGCTGAAACAATCGGCGGTTGACTGTAATGCGTTTCTGGGAGGAATCCTGAAAAATTATGACAGCAACCTGCTGCTGTCCGCCAAGAGCGATCTGACGGTCATCGAAGCCGACGAATACGACCGCTCCTTCCATTGGCTCACGCCTTACATGGCGGTAATCACTTCGGTGGCGCCCGACCATTTGGATATCTATAAAACGCCGGAAGCATACAAAGAAGCTTTCCGTCATTTTGCCTCGTTGATTCGCGAGGATGGCGTCCTGCTGATGGAAACCGGCGTTGACATTGAACCGGAATTAAAATCCGGCGTGCGATTGTTCAGATACGGCATTGACAAAGGCGATTTTCATGCAAAAAATATCCGGATCGGAAATGGCGAGATTCACTTCGATTTGGTTACTCCCGAACGAACCATTTTGAACATTCAACTGGGCGTGCCGGTAAAAATAAATATCCCGAATGGTGTGGCAGCTTTAGCGATTGCTTACCTGAACGGCGTTTCAGACAATGAGTTGAAGAAAGGAATGGTTTCTTTTCAAGGAGCCCGCCGGCGTTTCGATTTTCACATCAAACGCGACGATTGTGTGCTGATCGACGATTATGCCCATCATCCCGACGAATTAGCGGCGAGCATCTCGTCCGTCAAAGAATTATATCCCGATAAAAAACTGACGGTGGTTTTTCAACCGCATTTGTATTCGCGCACCAATGATTTTTACAGGGAATTTGCCGAAGTACTGTCTGCCGCCGGCGAAGTTATTCTGATTCCGATTTATCCGGCTCGCGAAGAACCCATTCCGGGCGTATCTTCCCAGATGATTCTCGATTTGGTGACAGCGCCGGAAAAACATCTGTATTCGAAAGAAGGATTATTGGAAGCCATGCGGGGAAAAAAACGCGAACTTGTGATCGTTGCCGGCGCCGGCGATATTGAGCTGTTGGTCGAACCTGTAAAAAAGATTTTAGATGCTTAAAAAAATAATTCTTATATCGGTCGCGGTAATCATACTGGCATACCTGCTATTTACCCTGATTTACCTGAATCCCCGTTCAGAGAAGGACTTGGTATGCAAAGACATCCGGATTGATATTGTCGATACATTAAGCCGCCATTATCTGAATGTTAACGATATTGCAAACAGCCTTGTTAAAGCCGGATTATCGCCGGTCGGGAAAGATTTGTCCACAGTGAATATGGCGGCAATTGAAAATAAGCTGGAAGAAAACAGGCTGATCAAACGGGCGGAATGTTATAAAACAATCGACGGAACGGTACGGATAAAAGTCTATCAACGCGAACCCGTTTTGCGCGTCTTTTCAACAAAAGAGAGTTATTATATCGACAGTGAAGGCGAAAAGATGCCTGTCCCCGATAACTTTGCCGCCTATCTTCCGGTTGCAAGCGGATTTATCGACGACAATTACGCCAAAAAACAATTGTTTGAATTTGTTTCGTTCCTGCAACGGGATAAATTCTGGAATTACCAGATAAAGCAAATTTATGTTGATTCAAGCGGCGATGTGGTATTGACGCCCGCCGTAGGCGACCAGCAGATTATTTTAGGTAAAATAGAAGATTATAAAGAAAATTTGGAAAAATTACGCCTCTTTTACGACAAAGGATTAAGTAAAGTGGGATGGAACAAATATTCGGTTATCAATCTGAAATATAAGAACCAAGTGGTTTGTACGGAAAAATAGAAATTTTATAAAACTATATAAACATGGGACAAAGTATTGCAGCACTGGACTTAGGCACTTCCAAAACAATTGCCTTCGTTGCACAGAAAGATTTTGCAGGTAAACTTTCGGTTATACGTACCGAAATTCTTCCTTCGAAAAATGCGATCCGGAGAGGTTATATATATAATTCGGATGAAATTTCCGATATTATTTCCAAACTCATCCGGAAATTGAACAATAACCCCGATACGACTGTAGAAAAAATTTATGTTGGTATCGGAGGACAATCACTTCACACACAATTATTTAAATCAGAACAAACAGTTGAAGGCGGAACCATAACACGGGAATTGTTAAACTCGATAGAAGAGGAAGCAAATGCTTATAAACCGGAATTTGAAAATAATTTAGGGATAGTTTCGCGTGAATATTATGCCGATGGTCAGTTGGTTTCAAACCCAAAAGGAATAGTAGCTTCCCTGATTGAAGCCCGTTTTCTATTGGTAGCTGGAAATCCTTCCTTGAAACGGAATTTGAACAAAGTGCTTGATAAAACTGAAGTTTCCGTTGCCGGTTATTTCATTTCGCCTTTGGCAACCGCAGAAGCCGTATTGACTCCCGAAGAAAAAGAATCAGGATGCGCTTTGGTTGAGTTTGGAGACGGAGTTACCTCTATTTCGATCTATAAAAATAAGGCGTTGAAATTTTTGATAACGCTTCCATTGGGAGGATTGGCGATTACCAAAGATATTCGCAGCCTGAATGTTTCTGAAGAGGAAGCCGAAGAGCTGAAAATTAAACATGGAAGCCTTCTCTCTGAATGGGCTGACGACGACACTGTTCCGGTGAACGAAGAACTGAATACGTCGCGGAAAATTGAATTGAAGAATCTGAACTGGATTATAGAAGCCCGCGTAGATGAAATTGTTAAGAACGTATTGGCGCAGATTCAGGCTTCCGGATACGCTCAGGCGCTTAACGCAGGAATCGTGATTACCGGCGGAGGCGCTCTGCTTCGCAATTTGCCTCAATACATCCGGAATCAAAGTGGAAAAGAAGTTCGGCTCGCCGATGCAAAAGCATGGGTCAATCACTCAGACAATCCGGTATCGCCCGCTGATTCGTGCGTAATCGGATTAGCGATTTTGGGAAAAGAAAACTGTGTAAAAGAAAAAACAGTCAAAGCCCCACCAGTTCTGGAGCCTCAAATTTTTGATGAAGGAGAAATTAAAGTTGTTAAAAAAGATCCGATAAAAACCGGCGGCAAAGAAAAAAAACCTAAAGTGACCTTTATGGATAAAATCAAAAATATCTTCGACGAAGCAGCTAACAGTACTTTCGAGGGTGAAAAATCAAACAGTGGCAAAAAAAACAATAACACAGCAAACAAACAATAGATATGGAAGATTTAACAGAATTTCAATTAATCAATTTTGATTTTCCAACCGAAGCGCCTTCTATTTTGAAAGTAGTGGGAGTAGGTGGAGGCGGTGGAAATGCCGTCACGCAGATGTACCGCGAAGGCATCAGAAATGTTTCTTTTGTTTTGTGTAATACCGACACAATAGCAATGGCGCAGAGTCCAATTCCGAATAAAGTGCAATTAGGACCCGGCACGGGTGCTGGCGGAAGACCGGGATTGGCACGAAAATATGCCGAAGAGAGTCTGGATAAAATAAAAAATATGTTCGCCGACGAAACCGAGATGGTATTTATTACCGCCGGAATGGGTGGAGGAACAGGCACAGGAGCCTCATCGACAGTGGCAAAAGTTGCCAGAGAATTAGACATTCTAACAGTCGGAATCGTTACTATTCCTTTTGTGTTTGAAGGAAGATTCAAGATTCTTCAAGCTTTAAAAGGAGTAGAAGAAATCCAAAAAAATGTGGATGCTTTGCTGGTAATCAATAATGAACGGCTACGGGACATTTATTCCGATTTATCTTTACCGGAGGCATTTAAAAAAGCCGACGATACATTGACAATTGCTGTTCGGAGTATTTCCGAAATAATCACAATTCCGGGATATATCAATTTGGACTTTGCCGATGTAAAAACAATCTTGAAAGATGGCGGAGTTGCTATTATGAGCAGCGGTTCGGGAAAAGGCGCTACTCGCGTTTCCCAGGCAATCGACAATGCGTTAAATTCGCCCTTACTAAACAATAACGATGTTTTTAAAGCAAAAAGAATCCTGTTGAATATTTTGTTCGGTTCGCTTCAACCGATGATGGCAAAAGAATTGGATGAAATTCACAATTTTATGGCAAAATTCAGTCCCGACATTGAGTTGATTTGGGGAACCGCTTTGGATGAAAGCCTGGAAGACCAGATAAAAATTACTATTTTGGCTTCCGGATTTGGCATTGAGAACATTGTTTCGATGACGGAAGCGGAAGAAATCAAAGAAAGCCAGCGATTATTGGACGAAAAAGAAATGTGGGAGAAAAAAGCGGAGGAAGAACGGAAAAAAATCGAAGAAGAAGAACGCTTAATCCGCGAAGCAAACATAATCAGAAAATATTACGGGGAAGAAGGCTTGCGCTCGATGGGAAAAACCACCCGTCCGCACCCGTTTATTTTCACGATTGACAATATTGACGATAACGATACGATTGAAGCTGTAATCAACAATCCGGCGTATAACCGGAGTCCGCGCGTCATGCTTGATATTGCCCAAAAAGCGGAAGCGCGAAGAAAAACGATAGAAGAGACGGCGGAGTGGTAAATCCGATTAAAAAACGCATAAGCCAATAGTCTTGAACTGCAATTGGTAGAGACGGGATGTGCGCCCCGTCTCTACAATGATTTAACCAATCATGGCAATCAGGAAAATCTTGTAAATCATGGTTCAGACTATTTATTGATCTACAACGCATCGAATACTGAATCCATAAGCACGGTAGGTGCTACTGCCAGGGTACACGGTTGTACTATTGAAGACCAAGGCGTAAACCTCCGTATTATTAACTGAGCTGCTCCAGTAGTACCCGTTCGTGTTGGGCGGCAATACGCCATCGAGGTAGCCACGATACCCTGCAAGAGGCAGGAAGAGCGTAGGAACGCTACCACCCGAAGGTGTTATCAACCACCCCCGTGTGTTAGTATTACTCCATACCCATTTGTTACCGGAAGTACTGGTATAGCCTGCAGCAGATATGGGAACTGTGGCTGTATTCCCGTTGCCATTCGACCAAAATTCTACACAATTAATGTCTGTGTTGTAAATAAAAAGCCCATTAGCTTCCGTCGAATCGGAAGTCAGCTTGAGTGCATCTCGTTCGCTGATGTTCAACATCGGCAAACGAAGCCCGCCTTTCTTACTCGCCAATTCCAGTACGGAATAGCTATGTGGCGCTTTTTGAGCTCCAATCGTCACCTACGCCTTGAGCGGCATGGCGAAAAATAATAACAGAAGAATTGACAATTGATAATTGACAATTGATAATTTTACGTTCATAATTTTTTAATTTTAAAGGGTTTATATTTAATTTTTAATTTGTTTCCTGTTCTTAACTCTTAACTCCCCTGCCCCCACTTATTACATATTAATTTATAAAGCTCATTGTCCGGACTTTCGTCCGTAAAGCGTGGTTTTTTCACAAAAACCGCCAACCTCAAACTCCTTGTCGAGAAGAAGACATAATTAGCAAACTAAAAAGCAGGGGAGCTCGAGTAAATTGATAATTAATAATTTCTAACTGTCAATTATCCATTGTCCATTGTCAATTAAATTGATTCTGTCATTCACTGTTACTGTTCTCATACTCAACCTGTCACACTGTATATACTAAATATCTACTTGCTTACATAAGCAAGTAATTTTTTTGTTGCAATTTAAGCTATTCGCTTTGTGCATCCACACGCAAAAAAATAAAAAAAAATTTATGGAAGAAAATTGTTGCCCAATCAACTATTTTTATTATATTTGAAAAAATTTTAATCAGATGATATTTACAGTCAATAGACCAAAATTTTAAATGACAGAAGAATTATACATATTAAATCATATTGACGAGGAAAGCGAGCAGTTAGCGGAACTATACCGTAAGGCAAACATCCGGCTGCTTCGTCCGAGAATGCTGGCTGGGCATTTGCAGGGACGGATTTTGAAGATGCTGGCGCGTATTCATCGCCCGCAGCGGATTCTGGAAATCGGAACTTATACGGGTTATGCTACGCTGTGCCTTGCCGAAGGACTTCCGGATGGCGGAGAAATTCATACTGTTGAAATCGACGATGAAATGGAAGATTTTATCAGGGAACAGTTCGACCGGTCGCCTTTGAAAGATAAAATCCGGTTGCATATTGGAGATGTCAGGAAAGTTCTTCCCAGCATCGACGGCTTGTTTGATATGGTTTATATCGACGGCGACAAGCGGGATTATTGCGATTATTATGATTGTGTATTCGACAGGGTTCGTTCCGGAGGCGTTATTTTGGCAGACAACACATTGTGGAACGGGAAAGTGTTGGAAACCCCGCATCCGAACGATAAACAGACGCTCGGAATCGTCCGTTTTAACGAAATGATTAAACAAGATAAACGAATTGAAAAAATTATCTTACCTTTACGGGACGGTTTAACTGTAATTTATAAGTTATGAACATTACACGGTTACAAAAGATTGAACGACAGATACAAAAAGATTTGGGAGAGATTTTTCTTTCCGACACGCGGCAAATGCCGGGCGTTTTCGTTTCGGTGACAAAGGTTCGGATGAGCCCCGATTTAAGTATATCGAAAGTATTTTTGAGTATTTTTCCTTCCGGGAAAAGCAAAGAAATCATGGAAAATATTAACCGGCAAAAAAAGACGATTCGTTATGAATTGGGATTGCGAATCGGGAAACAGGTTCGCCGGATTCCCGAACCGGTTTTTTTCCTCGATGATTCCATTGATTATTTGGAGAATATAGATCAGTTACTTAATCAGGATAAGGAGAGAGCCTTGTGAATCTGTCGTTTTACATAGCCAAGCGGTATCTTTTTTCCAAGAAATCGCACAATGCCATTAATATCATTTCGTTAGTGGCTGTTTGCGGCGTAGCTGTCGCAACGATGGCTACGGTTTGCGCGCTATCGGTTTTCAACGGATTTGAAGGATTGGTGGCTGGGATGTTCGGAGCGTTCGATCCGGAATTGAAAATTACGCCGGCTAAAGGGAAAGTGTTTAATCCCGAAACCGATTTATTTTTGAAAATACGGTCGATGCCTGAAATTGATCTGATTTCCGAAAGTTTGGAAGACAACGCCTTACTTAGTTATCGAAACCGCGAAGTCGCGATTACCTTAAAAGGCGTAAGCAGCCGGTTTGCTTCGTTGACAAATTTTAAATCCTTATTAATTGATGGAGATCTTGATTTGGAAAGAGATTCAAGCAATTATACACTGTTAGGTTTGGGAGTAGCCAATAATTTAAGCGTGAACGCAGGTTTTGTTTTCCCCATGCAAGTGTTTGCTCCCAAAAGAACGGCTACGATAAACTTAGCCAATCCAAGAGCTTCGATTACAAGTAGATATGCGTATATCGGAGGCGTTTTCCGGACGAATCAGGCAATTTACGACAACAGTTATCTGATTGTTCCTATTCGTTTAGCTCGGGAATTATTCGACTACGATAAGGAAGTCAGCGCATGGGAAATCAAACTGAAACCAGAAGCTTCGGTTCGTTCGGTACAAAGCCGGATTCAAGCGATACTGGGAAACGGTTTTCTGGTAAAAGACCGCTATCAGCAGCAGGAAGACTCGTTCAAAATGGTAAGCATCGAAAAATGGGTTACCTTCCTGATGCTTTGTTTCATTCTGTTGATAGCGATATTCAATGTCACCGGCTCTTTGTCGATGTTGATTATTGAGAAACAAGCCGACGTTTTGACGCTTCGCAACATGGGCGCCGACAACCGGCTGATTTCCCGTATTTTTTTGTTTGAAGGATGGCTGATTTCGATTGTTGGCGGAATCGTGGGGATTATTTTAGGCGTCTTGATTTGCCTTGGTCAGCAGCATTTCGGATGGTTGAAATTAGGAACCGGCGCCAATTTTGCTGTTGACGCCTATCCCGTAATCGTTTCGTTTCCCGATTTGCTGTTTGTTTTGTTTACCGTTTTGATAACGGGATTTTTAGCTGTGCTTTATCCGGTCAGGTATTTGTCGAGGAAATGGTTGAGATGAGTTCCGCATTGTAGAAGTCAGAAAAAAAGCCCGTTGAATAATTGCTCAATATCATTCCGCAAATCATTTCTTTTTCCGGTGAAATTGTTGATAATCAACGAGACGGCATACCGTTTCCCTTTGCTTTCAACGTATCCGCTGTAGGATTGCACATTGGATATACTCCCTGATTTCAACCGCGCTTTTCCAGCCAGCGGCGTATTTTTTAAGAAAGAAGCTACCGTACCGTTTCTGCCTGCAACAGGCAAAGATTGATAAAAGACGGCTGAGTTAGCGGGTTCATCATTCATATAAACCAGTAAATCAATCAGAAATCCGGCGGAAACTGCGTTTTGAGGCGAAGTTCCGCTTCCGTCATACATAAACAAAGCATCCGAATCCAATCCTTTTTCTCTCCAATATTTCGGAATATCAACCGAATCCAAAACCGTCAATACTTTGTATAAATGTTCCGCATATTGATTATTACTCTCAACATTAATTGTTTGTATGATTGAAGCCAACTCAACGGAGCGGATTACGCTTAGTAATTTCATCCCGTCAGGAATTACCGGATATAACCGGTAGGTGGTTGCTTTACCTTCTATGGTAATCCCGTTTTTCTGCAAATAATCGCGAAAATATTGCGCCAAAAATAATCCGGGATCGGGAATAGCTCCTTTCACTGCGAAAGACGGTTGATTCGCCGGAATGGTGCCATACAAACGTACTTCATTGGAAAAGGGAATACCGGAAAAGCAGGAGTTGTCGAAACTATCGACGGAAGCTTTTACTTCATTGGTAAGCTGCAAATTATTTATCTGTGGGTCTGCATATAAAATCTTAGTCAGGCTGTCGATGGCTGATGATTGCAGATACACGCGATACATATCATCGAACACGCTGATTCCGTAAACTCCCGGAGCATAATAATTTCCTATATCTTCCAACAGCCATTTCGGGGAAATGCCTTCATAACCAAACAACTGATCCAAAGCAATAATATTTCCGGTAATTTGCCGGATACCGGCGCGATTGATAGCATTTAACCATTCTTTCAAGAAATTTTCCTTATCGCCTGAAGTAAATTCCGAACCCAATGTCGGATCGCCGCTTCCTTTAATATAAAGATTACCGTGAAGCGTATTGTGTTGAATAAAGCCGTTATAAAGCAAAGGCGTCTCAAAACAAAACCGGCTTCCTAACGTTTCCAAAGCCGTTGCCGTTGTCACAAGCTTCATATTTGATGCCGGCGTCAACGATTGTTTTTCATTATAAGAAGCAATAACTTTTTTTGTATTTAAATCAATAGCTTTGAAACCAACGGAAGCATGAGCAAGATGCTTTTTATTCAAAAAATTGGTAAGAGCTAACGGCGTCTGGGCGTAAAACGCTACTCCATAAGTGAATAACAGGGCGAAAAGCAGGAATTTTTTTCTCATAAACATATTCATATTTTCATTTTTGGCAAAGATAATGAAAATAATTATGAATTGATTTCAAAAAAATCAGTACATTTGTAGCCAAATTATTTATTAATCGTAAACAATAATTCATCATGAAAAAGATTTCCGTATTCTTTGTTACAGCTATTTTAATGATAGCATTTGCGGCATGCAACGGAGCAAAAAAAACCGAAGCGCCTGCCGAACAATCGGTGAAAACTGATTCCGTTACAAATGTTGCCCCTGCAGCTCAAGACTCCGTTGCGGCTACTGCTCCCGCGACTCCGGCAGTGAATCCTGCAGATATGTTGAAAAAATTTCAGGCATACGTAAAAGCGTATGGTGAAGCTTACAACAATATCACAAAAGATCCGAAAAAATATACTGACCTGGCCGGACAATACAAGCAGAAGGTGGACGAAATGGAACAAATTAAAAGTCAGTTGAATCCGACGCAGTTGCAAACGTATCAAAAAACTGTTGATTTACTTATTAAAATCAACAAAGGCGGTAAATAGTTGAGTTGATTGCTGGAAAATAAGCCGTCAATAAATCTTTTTTAAAGTTGCACCAGGAAAATAATGCGACAATATTTCCTTGTGTGAGAATCCTTTGTTTCCCATAATCGCTGCGCCGATTTGGCAAAGTCCTACGCCATGCCCCCATCCGGCGCCATTCAAAATAAAAGTATCCGGCACATGGGCGTTTCCTGTGGACGAAAATACTTTTTCCACAACGAAGGCGGAACTGTATAAATGGGTTTCCGACAAGGCTTTTCGTATTTCCAATTCCTTGCCGACAGTGATTGTCTGTCTGTCGCCCGCGATTTTCAAACGGATGATGCGACCCGATACGCCGCGTTCTACGGGAATCAGATCGAGGACATTGCCGACATCAATACTTGCTTTGCGGAATAATAATGCTTTGATTTCCGATTGCGTAAGCGAAACTTTCCATCGATAAAAATTCGTTGTTTCCAAATCGTAATCGTTCAGCACCTGTGAGAGCGCCTGTTTGTCGTGCGTATTGCAATAAGCCGGAGGATTTCCCAATATCCACGTCTGGGCATTTTCTTCGATGGTCAGATCGGTGTCGGGTAACGAGCGGCAAGAGACTTCATTATCAATTACTTTTGTTAAATAGGGATGACTGACCGGCTCCCAGACATTTTCAAATTTTTCGGTCGCTCCTCCGCAACATTTATAAAACCGGGCGTCGCAGATAGCTCCATCATACATTAAAACTTCTCCGGAGGTAGCTTTCAAAGCTGCAAATACCTGTGGCGACGAGGCTTTAGTTATTCCTTGATAGCGTTGGCAATGGTCGTCGGCGCATACATCGAAGCGGTCGTGGTCTTCCCTGTCGTACCAGCGGATATAGCCTTCATCGTTGCGAATCAAACTTTCATAATTGCCGCTTTGCTTGAGTTTTTTCCCTTTTTCCATCTGCGCTAACAACCAACTCCTGGAAATTACGGCATGCGCTTTCAAAAATTCCAGCGAAGAGGCGGCGCTCATTTCGGAAGAGATGACGCTCAACAGATAATCTTCCAGCGACAGGATGTTGACGGCGGTAAGCAATCCGTTTTCGGAGAAGAATTTCAATTTTCCCTTGAAACGTTGCGTTTCTTCCCGCTCCCAATGAAAATCTACTCCGATAACTACATGCTTCAATTCAAAACTGCATGCTTCCTCATTCAACGGTTCCAACAGGAGGAAATCATCAGCGGAAGTACAACTAAATTCCCCATTCAACTTAAAGTGAATCGATTGGGAAGTTAAAACGCCGACTTCTATAACAGGCGCATTCATAATTGTTTTTTTACTTTTCAGAAAGACTTGAAACCCATTATTTCACGGACGTCGCGCAATGTTTTGCCGGCGCTTTCCCGCGCTCTGTCTGCGCCTTCTTTTTGTATTTTGTGAAGGTAAGCCTTATCATTTTTGATGGCATTAATCCGTTCGCGAATGGGAGTGGTTAAATTGATAATATCCTCTGCCAACTGCTTTTTCAGGCTGCCATACCACTTTGTTTCGCCCGTATTCCACAGATTATCATAATGCGCTACCACTTCGGGGGTTGAAACCACTTTCAGGATAGCAAACAGGTTTTCGATGTAATCCGGTTTGGGCGTATTCCGGCCTTCGGGGCCGTTGTCTGTCAAAGCGCTTTTAACTTTTTTCTCGATTACTTTCGGTTCATCCGTCAGGTATATACAATTGCCTTCCGACTTTCCCATTTTACCGCTGCCATCCAAGCCCGGAATTTTAATGAGTTCCTGTCCGAAATTATACGCTTCCGGCTGTTTGAAATATTCAACGCCGTAACGGAAATTAAATCGTTTGGCATAATTGCGGGTCATTTCCAAATGCTGCTCCTGATCTTTTCCTACCGGAACATAATCGGCATTGTGTATCAAAATATCGGTTGCCATCAGAACGGGATAAGTGAATAAACCGGCATTGATATTGTCGGGATTTTGCCGCGCTTTCTCTTTGAACGAAACGGTTTTCTCCAATTCGCCCAAATACGCTTGCATATTCAGCAAAAGGTATAATTCTGCTATTTCCGGCACATCGCTTTGAATATATATTGTCGCTTTTTCGGGGTCTAACCCGCAAGCCAAATATTCCGAAAGGATATTTTTCACATTTTCGTGCAACAATACAGGGTCGGGATGTGTAGTCAAGGCATGCCAGTCGGCGATAAAGAAAAAGCATTTATTTTCTTCCTGCATTTTCAGGAAGTTAACCATAGCGCCGTAATAATTTCCCAAGTGTAAATTGCCCGTTGGGCGGATTCCGCTTAATACTGTTTTCATAAAATTAAATTTTTGAGTTGCAAAGATAATATTAAAATTCTATTCGTTCCAAATTAAAAAAAGCCGGATCACTTAAAGAGACCGGCTTTTTCATCTTTGTATTATGAAAAACTTTTAGTTCAATTTGTTGACATGCAAAGCCAATTTGGATTTCAAATTACCTGCTTTATTTTTATGGATAACATTTTTCTTTGCCAATCTATCCAACATCGAACTGACTTTTTTGTAAAGTTCGGCAGCTTCTGTTTTGTCGGTAGTTACACGAAGTTTTCTCACAGCGTTTCTTGCTGTTTTTGCATAATATCGATTGCGTAATCTCCTCGTGAGTGTTTGTCTAATTCTTTTTATAGCCGATTTATGATTTGCCATTTTTGTAAACTATTTGTATTAACTGTTTTTTTTATTATTTTTGTAGTCCATAGGGGAGTCGAACCCCTCTTTCAAGAATGAAAATCTTGCGTCCTAACCGATAGACGAATGGACCGGTTTTTTATTTTGCGGGTGCAAATATAGCGCTATTTTTTGGATTTACAAAATAATTTGCGCTTTTATTTTTCTAACAGGGATGTATGTTATACAAAACGAGAGGAATAGTATTAAACAGTTTACCCTATAATGATACGTATGCCATTACGTTGATTTATACCGAAGAGTTTGGGCGGGTGTCTTATTTGACAGCGCAATCGAAGAGCCGGAAATCCAAAGTTCCCCGTGCATTGTTTCATCCGTTGGCAATTTTAGATTTGGAAGTTGAGCATCAAAATTTGAGAAGCATTCAACGCATCAAGGAAATCAAAATTCATATTCCTTTAATTGCTCTTTTAACCGACCCTGTGAAAGGCGCCTTGGGCATTTTTCTGGCTGAGTTGATAGCGAAAGTAGTTCGTGAAGAACAGACCAATCGGGCGCTTTTTGATTTTCTTCTGCAATCCGTGCAGGTGTTGGAATTGACCAATGTTTCTCCTGCCAATTTTCACATGGTATTTATGATTCGCCTCAGCCGTTTGCTGGGATTTTATCCCGACGCATCAAATTATCAAAAAGGGATGGTTTTTGATATGAGGAATGGGATATTCACAGAAAATAAGCCGGCTCATATTAATTTTCTTCCTCCCGGCGAGAGCGCCGTTTTTTTCAATCTCTTGCGAATGTCGTACGAAAACATGCCGGCATTCCGGTTTTCAGCGCGTGAACGTCAAGCGATTATTCACAGGATATTGGACTATTACCGGTTGCATTTGAGCGATTTTCCGGAAATAAAATCTTTAGAGGTGCTGCATGACGTTTTTTCATAGTTCACATCAAACTTTCTTTGCCGGCGAACCTCTGAAAACGGTATTGGCAGGCAATGTTTCACTTTTCATCAATACGGATAACGGCTCAAGAACAGAACGATTTTCCATTACCGAATCGTATAAGACAACAGCCATCCCTCCAACGCTGCATCCCTTGCCGATGTTCACATCCGACATTTTCATCACACGATCTTCAAACAGATGCGTTTGCAGCGTACAGTTATCATTCGCTACGCTGTCGTCGCCAAGATGTATAAGGTCAAATTCTGTTATTTGCGTCGTGAACAGGCAAGCGCGTTTTCCAATCCTGCAACCCAACAGTCGAAGCGGATATTTGATAAAAGGCGTACCTGTAAGCATATTCAGAAAGAAGAGGACAAGGAAATTTTCATACAGCCCCGTCACTAATTCGCTCCGCCAAACAAAATTGCTCCATAAGGGTTTTTTGGATGGCTTATATTTACCTACTACCAACCACTTGAAAAGAGCGGTAATGAAAACGGCAATTACGCCGGCGCCCAAATAAAGGAATGGGAAAATAATAAGCAGATCATCCAGATTTTCATCAACTTGCAGATAAGATACAATGTTGGTTATCAATGAAGCAAGCAAAATAAATAATGTAGCCGGCAAGATTACGCGGAAAAATTCGATGCTGTAGCGCAAAGCAAAAAGTTTTCGGGTCGGGTTATACGTTCTTTCCGGAGAAAAATCACGATTGATGTCTCTGTTAGGCAAATAAACCGCCGGCGAACCAAACCACGATGTTCCGGTCTTAACCGGCAAATCTTCCTCCTTCATTTTCGACAATACTCCCACCAGCGCATTATCTTTGATGACCGTTCCGGGACTTATCACGGCGCTGTTCCCGACAAACGAACGATTGCCTATATAAGTTTTTGCTATCGTAATATAACCGTTCCTGACATGCGAAGCGCCTACCGAAACCGAATCGGCAAGAAAACATTCATTGCCGGTTACCAACAAATCGGGGGAAATAAATTCAACAGTCGATATTTCGACGCGTTTTCCCATCTTTACCCCCAGAATTTTAAACCATTTCTGAAGATAAAGCGTAGTATATAACGTGCCGATAACTTGCAAACTTAATTTCATCAATTGGTCGAAAAACCATTTCTTATAGTAAAAGAAACTGTTAACCGGATATTTTCCTTCTTTGATGTTTCCAAGCAATATCCATTTGATTAAGGAAATAATGACGGTCAGAAGCAGTATAAACGAAACGCCAACGCCGATGGTAAGCCACAGAAAAGTATAATCATCGCTGGAATAATCGACATGGGTGATAAGCATCATTCCCGGAAAATAAGCAATCATCGTTATCAACGGAATAATAAAAGTACTTACCAAAAACAGGAATCCTGTTCCCATACTCCATAATTTACGACTTTCCGGCTTCTCATTCCTGCCTGTTTTGACGGCAGGCGATCCTCCCCAATTTTCATTGGCGGGAATAACTGCATTTTCCGGAACAGAAGTCAAATCGTCAAGCGATGAATTTGCTTCCATCCGGCTATTATGCGACAAACTGCAGCGCGTACCGATAAATACATTGTCGTCGATTTCGATGCTTCCGATATGCAGATAGCCGTCCGAAATGTTGTAACCGCGTATATGCGTATCTGTGCAAATGCTGACATTATTACCGACAGTCAGCAAATCATATACCGAAACCGCTGAAGTATTGATATAAGTGTCTTTACCTATTTTAGCGCCCAGCAACCGGAGAAAACAGTTCATCAACGGCGTTCCGGTAAAGTAGGTGACAGGGCAAATATGAACGATTTTGTCCGTCAACCAGAACCTGAAAAAATAGGAGCCCCATAATTTATACTTTCCCGGCTTTATTTTACCCATGACTAACCACTTAAACGCGACAGCAAACACCGATAGCGCCGGAAGCAAAGCAAAATACATAAAAAGCATCATGCCCAGCGAATAAAGAATGTCGGCCGTTGCCTGATAATAGTAGGAATATACAAAGAACGGCCCCAACCATTCCAATCCAAACAGGAATGCAATAAGCAGCATCGCTATACCCTGAAAAAACATGCAAGTATAATAGCTCCAATTAGAAGGGGTATAAATTTCCCGCTCTTTTTTAACCGGTTCGGCTTTTTGTTGCGCATGCCGTTTTTCCAATTCTTTGGCTAAATCGGAAAGGATGGGATGTTTATACATATCGACGACAGACATTTCTTCAAATACGGGATTTTCACGCAATTGAGAGGTAATAACGGCAGCAAGCAGCGAATGACCGCCCAAATCGTTGAAAAAATTATCATCCATTGAGATGTCATCCCGTTGGATGTGTTCGGCGATAACTTTCACTATTTGACGTTCTATTTGGGAGGAAGGCGGAATTATTTTCTTTTGGGAAGAAAACGTCAGCGGGATTTCAGGCTCAGGCAACCGTTTCCGGTCTATTTTTTGGCTTGAAGTCATCGGCAATTCATCAATCAGGTCGAGCGTGGACGGTATCATATAATAAGGAAGCCTCGTCCGAAGAAGACTGGCAATTTCTTCCCTGTCGATGTCCTTTTCGGGAGCGACAACGTAGGCTGCCAGCTGTTGAGTTTCCAAATCCGGATTGACGGCTGCGGCTTGCACTCCTTTGCAGGTCAACAACAACGCTTCAATTTCGGCAAGTTCTACCCTGAATCCTCTGATTTTTACCTGGGCGTCTGCTCTGCCGATGAATACGATTTCTCCTTCGGAATTATATTTGGCAAGGTCGCCTGTCCGGTAATATCTTTTAGTTGTTCCGGCAAACAGATCGGTTTCTATGAATTTTTTATCCGTAAGTTCCGGTTGATGAAGGTATCCGCGGGCAATGCTTTCTCCGCCTATCAGAATTTCGCCGGTTTCTTCTCCTTCGACCAATTTCAGATCTTCGCCGACAATCAACACCTCGTATCCCGAAAGCGGACGTCCGATTGTAACCGTTTTTGCAGGATCCAGCGCTGAACAGGTGGCTATCACCGTAGCCTCCGTCGGCCCGTAGGTATTATAGACAGCCCTGCCTTCTTTGCACCACCGGTGTGCCAGATCTGTTGAGCAAACTTCGCCTCCGAAAATGAGTATTTTCAATCCGGGAATATCTTCCCTGACCATCGAAAGCAGGGTGGGAGCGCAGGACAAAAAGTTAATTTTCAAACTGTTCAGGATAGATGAAAACCGGTTGCCGGAACGCATGATGTCATACGTGCCTACAACCAGCGTAGCGCCAACCGACAAGGTCAGCCAGATTTCTTCGACCGACGCATCGAACGAGATAGAGAATCCCTGCAGCGAGCGGTACGAATGATCAATGGGATAAATTTTCAGGGCGTTACGGATGTAATTCACCGCATTGCGATGTTCAATCAAAACCCCTTTGGGCCGTCCGGTTGTGCCTGAAGTATAAATAATGTAACACAAATTATTAGCAGACCGGTTGGGAACATCCGGTTTGGTATCAGGATAATCCTCCAGTTCCCATAATTGATTGTCGATGTTAAACGTAAGAAAATCATTCAGTTGTGGAGAAATACGCTCCAATATTTCATTCGCTGTGATAATCAATTTGGCACCCGAATCTTCCATAATATAGTTAACCCGCCCGGCAGGAATTTCGGGATCGAGCGGGATATAGGCTCCGCCAGCTTTGAGAACGCCTAACATGGCGATATACACTTCCGCACAACGGGGAAGAAGTATCGCTACTTTCTCTTCGGGAGCAATTCCTTTTTCTCTTAAATAATGAGCCAGCTTATTGGATAAGGCCTCTGCTTTCGAGTAGGAGTAAGTTTTTGAGCCTTGTTCGATAGCTATCGAATTGGGGTGTTTTTTTGACGATGTTTCAAAAAAACTGTCCAAAAAAAATGAATTTTCCATGTTTTTTGTTTAATCGCACGCAAAAATACATCTTTTTTCGGATGAACGATTACATTTAACTTTTTTTGTCATTCGCTTTTTTTCAATCATACCAAATCTATTCAAACAACCCTTCAATTTCCTTATAATTCAATTGCTTCAACGGATTATTCGATGAAACGAAAGTTTCCGACAATTGGCTCTTTTTGTTTTGGAGTTCAATGATTTTTTCTTCTATTGAATCGCTGGAAATAAACCTGTAAACCATTACCTGCTTGTCCTGTCCGATACGGTGTGCGCGGCTCAGGGCTTGCATTTCGGCAGCCGGATTCCACCAGGGGTCAACAATAAAAACGTAGTCGGCGGCAGTCAGGTTCAAACCGGTTCCTCCGGCTTTCAAGGAAATAAAAAAGGCATTGATATCCGGATTTTCGTTAAAGCGTGCAATTTCTTCTTCCCTGTTGGCGGTTTGCCCCGTAAGAAGCGCATATTTCCAATCGCGCTCTTCGAATGCTGTAGCCAATAACCGGATGTATTTTACGAAAGAAGAAAAAATCAACACTTTATGTCCTGCCGTTTTGATACTTTCAAAATAAAGAAGAATCTGGTCGAACTTTCCGGAATCGCCGGTATATTCCGGAATAGCCAATACAGGATGAATAGATAGAAAGCGTAAATGCAACAAACTCTGCAAAGCGATAATATTGTTTTTCAGAAAATGTTCTTTATTTTTCATCATTTGATTGCGAATGCCGTTTTTTTCAGCAGTATATATTTTTTCCTGTTCTTCAGTCATATCGCAATATACGATTTCCTGCATGAGCGGAGGCAATTCCGGCGTAACTTCTTCTTTTGTTCGCCGAAGCATAAAAGGTTGAATCATACGAAGTAAATTCGCTTCAGCTTTTTTGTCTTTATCGCGGACAATCCGTTCAACGTAGTTTTTACGGAAAGATAAAAGATCGCCCAGCATATCGGGATTGATAAAATTGAACTGCGCCCAAAGGTCGGTCAGCGAATTTTCGACAGGCGTTCCGGTGAGCGCAAGCCTGTAATCGGAAGATAAACTTTTTACAGCATGGTAACTAATGGAATCAGGATTCTTGATAAACTGACTTTCATCTATAATGAGATAATAAAAGGAATAACCCGCAAGAAAATCACAATCGCTCCGCAAAATCCCATACGACGTGATAATTACTTGATAATCATTAAACAGATCGCTGATATTTTCGGATTGCTTTCGTTTATTCCCCGTGTAAACATAAACTTTCAAATCGGGAGCGAATTTCTTCAATTCATTCTGCCAGTTGTGAAGCAAAGAAGTTGGAGCTACCACTAAAGACGCAGGAAGCATAGATTTCATTTCATCAAAAAGAGATAATTGTCCTTTTGAATCCATTGTTTTCCTTTTTTCACCTGATTGAGAATACGACGATTCCAACAGCGCAATTGTTTGAATGGTTTTACCCAGCCCCATATCGTCTGCCAGGCAACCGCCGAACCGCATACTGCGTAAATGTTCCAGCCAGTAAAATCCTTCTTTCTGGTAAGGACGTAATATACTGTCTAAGAATTGAGAGGGAATCGGACGTTGAACCGGCTTTTGCATAAACTGTTCCAAATCTTTTTTCCGGTCTTTTTGAAAAAAGGAATCAATAGCATTACTCAGGAAATGCGCATGTACCTTTTTTATCCGTATTTCCTCATTTATAGCATCTGAAAGTGAAAAAAGGTCGTGATAGCGCTGAAACCATTCTTCCGGCATAATAAAGATACTTCCATCCGGTAATACAAATTCGGGATTGCCGGTAAGAATATGTTTACGAAAACGGGGAAAAGGAATCGCAAAATGTTCAAAAACAACGATGATTTCTATGTCGAACCAGTCAATCTTTTCGGTCACGCTTGATTCCAAATGGAATGCTCCCTGATAATAGGTTTTTCCGGTTTTTTGTTCAATATGGAACTCCTTCAACCGGTCGAGATTCCGGTTCATCCACTCAATCAAACTGTATCTTTGCTGCCTTTCAAACTGCTGTTTCAGGTAGAAACGGTTTTCCCCCTCCAGCGTTAACCCCCAATCAATTAATTGATTTAGCAGACTGTTTTCCCATTCTAAATCACGGTCGAACCATACAATATTTTCCACTCCGTTTTTTTCTTCCAAAAAAACGACCCTTCGTTTCCGCTGTCGAGTTGTAGGCAACAGCCGTTGGTTATCGTATTGGAAAAACAAGGAAAAAACCAGACGGGAATAAAAATCTTCTTCCAAAACCAGAACTCCCGTCCTTTCCGGACGTTTCTCTTCCATTTCAATGCCTTCTATCCGCACATCGTATTGAGGAATGGTTTTCAGGATAAATTTTTGAATATACAATTTTTCGGACTGTGCCGGAACATGAATATGAGTTTTGTTGAAAAAAGGAATCAGTTTCTTTGAGTCGATATTATCCACACGGTGTATTGCCTTACCCAGCAATACTACGCATGGGTCGTCGGACAACACGATAACCGGCTCCTGTTGCAAAACAATTTCTTCGTCTTCGTTTGTCAGTGTAATGAAATAGCGCAAACCTTTTTCGTCCTTGATAAAATTGAACAGGCACCGACTGGATTCGGGCAAGATTTCCAAACGATTGACAGTGAAAATAATCCGGCTTCCGGGTATTTCCCTGTAAAAAATGGGAATATGCGCTTGAGAAGCTAATGAAAACATTTTAAGACAATTCTTTTCAATTCGTGGGCGAATAAGATTATCAATTGTACTTTGCACTATTTTTGTTTTGTCTTTTTCCCGTGAATATGCTTTGAGCAAAGCCTCGTCAGAAGTCTCATCGGCAGCTTTCAGCAGAGCGACGACAGTGTCGGAAGCTCCTTTTTCTATTTCTTCCTTTATAGCAGGCAGCCCCAGTATCCGAATGCTGTCGTCCGATTGATATACGGCTGAATATAAATTAATTTTCCATCCGAATTGACGGTGTTCGGTAACAACTAAAACCAGTTGGTCATCCATCGTTACACGGTTTTATATTTTTCCCAAAGTCCGGATTCAATGGTCTCTCGCGATCGGTTGACTAATTCGCGTACTTTTACGGCTACTTCGCGGAGGTTGTCAGACGGAATTTCATCCAAATGAATCGGTTCATGGATAATCATTTCCATTTTGTGCGGATTGATCCGGTAAGAGCCAATCTGCATGACGTCGTACGAGCCATTGATAGTGACAGGGACAATTGGCAGTTTCAAATCCAGCGCCATTTGATAGGCTCCTTTTTTGAATACGCCCATCTTTCCTGTTCGCGTTCGGGAGCCTTCCGGGAAAATGGCGATGGATGCTCCGTTTTTCAGTTTTTCCTCTGCCAACCGGATCGTTTTTGCAGCCGCATGAGGCGACGAATTATCGACAAAAATAAATCCGGCAGCTTCGCAGGCAAGTCCCACGAAAGGTATTTTCCGCAAACTTTGTTTCATCACCCATTTAACAGGTTGCCCGATGTAACCGTAAATCAGGAAAATATCATAAGCGCCTTGATGGTTGGATACAAAAATGTAAGATTGTTTTTTGTTTAATTTCTCTCTTCCGACAACTTTTACCGGACATAAAGTGAAGTTGCAAAATAACCGTGACCATATTGCACCCGGGTAATAACTGAAAATACGTTCCCCTCCGCAGAAACATCCTGCAACTGTAGTTATCGCCGTAATCAGCGTAATTACGAAACACAAAGGACTCCAAATGAATAGTTGATAAATAATCAACGCAAAACGTTTCATTACTTCCAGTAATTTTATGCAAAATTAAGAAAACATTGGATATTAAGAAAAAGTTTTTCTTTTTTTCCAAAAAAAACTGCTCCATGTAAAATATTTACTTTATTTTTACCCACTAATAAATTTATATTTTTATGACAACAACTAATAAAATTATCATCCGGAACATTAAAAGTAAACCCGGAAAGGCAGCGCTCGTGTGGCGAATCACCCGCCACCGCATAACAAGGAAAGTCACGACTCCTTATGTTTTATCCATTGACGAATGGAACGGCAAACTGCAACAGGCAGTCTGTTCGAGAAAAACTTCTCCCGCCCGGAAGAAGGAACTTGAGGAAATCAATGAAAAGCTGCAACAAGACTTAGACATACTTTGCAAAGCGGCAGAGATGCTCGAAACAGACGGCGATTATTCATCACAGGAACTTGTGACCTGTTTTC
>Ga0123357_10000750_pt1 | contig 32698 bp, 19 predicted proteins | sample TergutEmb28metaG_FD_89873 | JGI IMG/M metagenome (GOLD analysis project Ga0123357, IMG submission 89873) | Embiratermes neotenicus P4 segment gut microbial communities from Petit-Saut dam, French Guiana - Emb289 P4 | ecosystem: Host-associated > Arthropoda: Insects > Digestive system > Gut ... | reverse complement strand
TTCTTACGACAAAAACGCCCACCGTTTCGATCCGCGTACAGAGACATTTTCAGGATTAAAATCATTTGATAAATTTAAGGACTTTACTTTTATCACTTCAAAAATAATGGTAATGCCTTCGGGACACGTTTGGCTTTTATCGGACGAGTATGGCTGCATTTGCGTAGAAGACTCTTTGTTTTCTACAGAAATATATAATGTCGGAAACGGGAGAATTCATGGAAAAAAGGTTTTCTCTGTTATGGAAGATCAGGTAAATAATACGTGGATATTGACAGATAACGGATTATACAGAATTCTCCACGGGCAAACCGAACCTTCTGCTTTTTTTGCAGAAAAAGAAAATACAAACAGCTTAAATAATCAGGATTTCTTTTCAGCATCCGAGACTCCTGATGAAATATTATTCGGCTCGAATAATGGACTAATTTGGAAATATAGAAAACAAGACGGGTCATTTAATTTGTTGAAAGAAGAAACAACCTCGTCGATTACGGAAATCCGCATATTACCAACCGGCAAAATGTTGTTTACTACTCCCGATAATGGTTTTTTTATTTATGACAAAACTACCGGTAAATCCGTCTTATACAATACAACAACTCTTCCTCAATTGAAATCAAACAATATCATATACAGTTATGTTGATAAATTCGGAAAAGTTTGGTTTCATTTGGATTGTCCGGGCGTAGCAAAATTTGATCCGGAAACGCAAATATTGAAGCATTTCGATGTTAAAACAGAACAACTCGAACATAAAGTATTTCTTTCTAATTTCTTTATTCTCGAAGATAAAAACGACCGCCTTTGGGTGCATCCCAACGGAGGAGGATTCTCATTATACGACAGGGAAAAAGATGTGTTGCTGCCTTTTTACAACGAACCGTTTTCTCCGCTTTGGCGATTTTCAAATCTGATGCATTCCGCTTATTCCGACCGGCAGGGAAATTTGTGGCTGTCAACTCGCTCCAATGGTTTGGAAAAAGTGGTATTCGAAGATGATTTTTTCAAGACGGAATATATAAATCCTACGATTCATTCAACAATCGCAAACGATGTGCGGGCTGTTTTTGAAGATAGCGACCATAATCTTTGGGTATCCACCAAAGACGGGAAAATCAATCTGTATGATTCGTCCGGAAAACCTTTGGGCTATTTGCTTGAAAGCGGACAGATAGGAAAAGGAACGCCGTTGAAAGGAATTGCTTATTGTATTATACAGGATACCGATGGCGTTATATGGATAGGTACGCGGGGTGATGGGATATATACGGTAAAAAAGATAGTTTCGCCCGCCGGACAGTTGAGATACCGGATAACAAACTACAGTAATAACATTTCAGATGTTTACAGCCTGAGTGATAATAATATATATTCCATATTCGAGGACAAGCACGGGCATATATGGGCAGGGACTTATGGCGGAGGATTGAATTTGATAGAAAAGAATGGTCAGGACGCTATTCACTTTATTAACCACCGGAATCTGTTGAAGAATTATCCGATGGTATCAGGATATCAGGTGCGGGATATTGCGGAAGACAAGTACGGAAATATATGCGTTGGAACAACAATCGGGTTGATTTTATTTTCTTCCGATTTTAAATCTCCTCAAGAGATTAATTATAAAGTATATACAGGAATGTCGGGAAATAAAGAAAATCTTAGGGCTAATAATATTTTTTGTATTTATACCACCCGGAAAGGAGAAACTTATATCGCAACATTCGGCGGAGGATTGAATAAAATCGCAGCAACCGACCCGAACGGATTTCCTTTGCGTTTTGATTCTTATACGGTCAAAGACGGTCTTCCTTCAGACGTAACCTTATCGGTCATCGAAGATGAAGAAGGCAAGTTGTGGATAACCACCGAAAATAATCTTACACGATTTAACCCTGAAAATAATACATTTGAGACGTTTGGCAATATCAAGCGGTTGATTAACGGACAAACGTTTTCGGAAGCGTCCAATTGCCGGTTACATTCCAATAAAATTATTTTCGGCTATTCACGGGGATTGCTTTCTTTTTACCCTGAGCAAATACAAAACAATATGTTTGTTCCTTACCTCGGATTGGTACAGTTTCGTTTATATAACAAAGAGGTTACCGTCGGAAAAAATTCGCCGCTTAATTATAATATCGATGACGTAAAAAATTTAGTGTTGAATCACAAACAAAAATTTTTCAGCATTGAGTATGCGGCGCTTGATTTCTCCGATCCGCAAAATATTTTATATGCCTATAAATTAGACGGATTCGATGAAGACTGGATTTATGTCCAAAAACAACGAATTGCCAATTATACGAATTTACCTAAAGGAAACTATATTTTCAGGGTCAAATCGACCAATAGCGACGGAGTATGGGTGGATAACGAACGCCGGCTTGCAATCAAAATATTACCTTCATTCTGGGAAACGTCTTTGGCTTATGTGCTTTATTTCCTGATGTTTATTCTTTTAACCATTATTTGTGTCCGCATACTGTTTGTATTTTACCGGTTGAAAGATAAAGTAAAATTAGAACAGATGGAAGCAGAGATGAAATTAGGTTTCTTTACCGATATTTCCCATGAAATACGCACGCCTTTAACCATGGTTGTTTCTCCGATAGAATATGTTATACATGATGACAGAACGCCTTCGTGGATTAAAGAACAGTTAATTTTGGTTTCTCAAAATACGAACCGGCTGTTGAGAATGGTCAATCAAATATTGGATTTCAGGAAAATACAACATCTGAAATTGACAATCAAAGAAGTAGAAATTGCTCCTTTTTTGGAAGAAGTATGTGATTGTTTTAAAGAAACCATCATTGAAAAGAAAATATCGTTCAAATTCAATAACTATGCGTCGGGTGAAAAAGTCTGGATCGATAAAGATGCTGTGGAAAGGATGGTTTATAACCTTTTATCCAATGCGTTCAAATATACTCCGGACGGAAAACGGATTGAGGTTAATGTTATTAAGGAAAACGATGCTGTATCGGTGCAAGTGAGAGATGAAGGAGTGGGAATAGCAAAAGATAAAATCAAATTGCTATTCAATCGCTTTATTTCTTTCAACGAAGACAAAAACAAGCCAAGCACGGGAATCGGTCTGTCGATTGTAAAAGATTTAGCTGGAAAACATCATGCAAAGGTGTTAGTCGAGAGCGAGCAAGGGAAAGGAAGTTGCTTTACTTTAGTGTTTAAAACCGGTCTCAGTCATTTTTCAAAAGATGCAAATGTAATTATCGATGAAGTCGCAACCGGCACGGAAATAGAAAGTAATAACTCTGAAGAAGAAGACTTACCGGTAAAAAATACCGAAACCGTAAAACTTTCTGTACTGGTGGTTGAAGATGATGAAGATTTGCGTCATTTCATAAAAAACATATTAGTTCCCGACTATGATGTATTGTTTGCTGTCGATGGTCAAGAAGGGCTTGAAATTGCGTTGAAAGAAATTCCCGATTTTATTGTCAGCGATATTATGATGCCCCGAATGGATGGACTGCAATTGCTGAAAGAGTTGAAAACCAATATCAACACAAGTCATATCCCTTTGATATTGCTTACAGCCAAAACAACCATTGAATCAAAACTGGAAGGATTAACATTCGGCGCTGATGATTATATTACTAAACCATTCAATGTACAGTACTTCCGTGCGCGAATAGAGAATTTAATAGAACAGAGAAAACGGTTACAGGAATTTTTTCAGTCGAACAATTTTACGACCGGTGGATTTACCCCTAAGTTACCGGATGTAACTTCTCCCGATTCAATTTTCATGAGTAAGGTTATGGAAAAAATCGAACAAAATATGGACAACAGCGAATTTACCGTTGATGAATTAGTGTCGGCGGCAGCAATGAGCCGTACGATTTTCTTCAAGAAAATAAAAAGCCTTACAGGTTTAGCGCCGATTGAATTTATCCGTGACGTGAGGATTCAAAGGGCTGCGCAACTTATAACAACAATGAAAGTTACCATCAAAGAAGTTGTCTTTATGATTGGTATGTCAGACCCAAAATATTTCAGTAAATGCTTTAGGAAAAAATACAATCTTAGCCCTATGGAATATAAAAACCGATTTGGAAAACTAAATGCCAAATAATAATTTTATATGACGCTCCCAAAGATTTTCCGTTACTTGTTTTTCAATAATACCGGCATGTTTTTTAAGAGCATCCGTATAAACAGCGCCCATATCGGCAGCCATTTTAAATGCAACGTGGATTAATTGACGGAAGTTGGGATTATAGTTCGGATTCGACCGGATATGGCGAAGCGTTTCTGCAAATTTCTTGCTGTCCCAGCTGTCCACTTCTTCCGGTTTGGGGACTTTTGAAAAGTCGATGTCGATAACGGTTGCATAAGGCGGAATCACTTCTTCGCGATGCTTGTAAGCTTCGGCATAGATTTTTTTAGCGAGTTCCAAGCCGTCTCCGCCGGCTTCCGCTAATCCGATGACTTCTTCCAGCCAGTTAGTTCCGGCTGTTTTTACATGAATACCTTTGTCGTATTTCTTAATCAAGTTGCCCATCACAGGATAAATAGAGAATTTGTCACTGCCTGAATGGATGCTTAATTTCAGATTTTCGGGAAGACCAAATTCTTTAATTGCATAATCAATAACTAACAAGTCTTCTTCAAATTCAACGGCAAATTGCTTAATGTCGCCCGCATAATCAACCCCTTTGTTAAAACGTCCCGTAAATTTGGGAGCGATGGTTTGCACAGGAATTTTGTATTGAGCAATTGCGCTTAAAATGAAGAACATTTCAACAGGCGATTGCGCATCGTTTACTTCATCCATCGAAATTTCGGGAATGAAATTACCTTCGCCTTTCGCTTTCACAATGTGTTGATATATAGCGGCAGCTTCTTTAACGGCAAACAGAAATTTTTTGGCAATGATTCTTAATTCACTTTCCGTTATAACAAAAGGTTTTGCTATTTGCGGAATTGTCAAATTGCCGATGTATTTTTCATTAGCTTTAACAAATGCATCAATTTCTCCGGCAGTCGCCTCTTTCCCAATATAGTCGGCAACGTCGATGGTGAAAAAATCACACGAACTCATAAAACGGTCGACATTGTTCATGTTGATATGGTCGGCATCACAAAAATATTGACCTTTCCATCCCAGCGCTTTTACGGCAGCATCGGCAGCTGCGCGCGTAGATACCGGTTCGGAGTGAATGAACGTGTGTTCGCGGTTCGACTTATTCCATACCGGAACAATATCAATTCCGGCATTTTTCGCTAAAATTAAAGCTTTTAACTGTGCTTCGGCTTGATGGGTAAAACGGTCGCCCACCCCCCATGAATATTTACCAATTTCCATATATACAAATATTTTTTAATATTTAAGATGCAAATATATGCAAAGTTACGTATTTTATTTTAGAATAGACTTCCCCTAATTATCAAAATCTTCGAATTCTTCGTTGTCGTATTCCGGCTCATCGTCTTCTCCCGGAATTTCATAATCAAAATCATCGTCTTCGGTTTCAAGTCTGATTTCCATCGGACGGTGCACAATACTTTCCACATCTTGGAAGTTTTGATTATTCAACTCTTTCCAAAGCAAATCTTTTAACCGGCTAATATTCAACTGGGTAATAGATGAAAAGAATATGTGTGGAATATCTTCTGGAAGCTCTTTTTCGAGCGCTTCCATCAATTCATCATCTAACATATCGGACTTACTAATGGCCAGGATTCTTTTTTTATCTGCCAATTCGGGATTGTATTTAATTAGCTCGTTGAGCAGAATTTCGTATTCCTTTTTTATGTCGCCGGTATCTGCCGGAACTAAAAACAATAACAGCGAATTGCGTTCAATATGGCGTAGGAATCTCAATCCCAAACCTTTTCCTTCACTTGCACCTTCTATAATTCCGGGAATATCTGCCATGACAAAAGATTGATTGTCGCGATAACCGACAATACCCAAATTGGGTTCTAAAGTGGTGAAAGGATAATTAGCTATTTTGGGTTTGGCTGCGGAAACTACCGACAATAGTGTGGATTTTCCGGCATTGGGAAATCCAACCAATCCTACATCCGCTAACAATTTTAATTGTAAAATGATTTTTCGTTCTTGAAAAGGCTCCCCGGGTTGAGCATAACGTGGAGCCTGATTAGTGGCAGTTTTGAATTGGTTGTTACCAAGCCCCCCTTTTCCTCCATGAAGCAAAATCACTTCCTGTCCATGTTGCGTTATATCGCAGATGTATTCGCCGGTTTCGCCGTCAAAAACCACTGTACCGCAAGGCGTTTCAATGATTTTATCTTCACCGTCTTTTCCATGGCATAACTTTCCCGTACCGCTTTCTCCGTGTCCGGCCAGCACGTGGCGGGAAAATTTTAAGTGGAGTAACGTCCAATAATTTCGATTTCCCCGTAGAATAATATGTCCTCCTCGACCACCGTCTCCACCATCAGGACCTCCTCTCGGAATATATTTCTCTCTCCGGAAATGAGAAGAACCTCTTCCGCCTTTTCCTGAACGGCAATAAATTTTTACGTAATCTACAAAGTTTGATTCGGACACGTTACTTAATGATTCTATCTAAAGATTCGCAAATTCGCTCGAAGATGTCTTCCACAGAACCGATTCCTTTGATATTGATATTTTTTCCTTGTTTTTTATAATATTCTTTGAGTGGTTCGGTCTGGGAGTGGTATACATGTAAACGCGCTTGGATAGTTTCAAGGTTATCGTCTGTTCTTCCGGTTTGTTCTCCTCTTTTCAGAATTCTCTCTATCAAAATATGTTCTTCAACTTCAAGATATAAAGCGGCAAGAATACCGGTTTCTCTTTCACGGAGCAATTTGTCTAAAGTTTCGCCTTGTTCCAATGTACGGGGAAAACCATCGAAAATATATCCTTTTTCGCTTTTTGTCCTGTCTAAGACGTCCGACAACATTTTAATGACAAAATCATCCGGAACCAAATGTCCTTTTGAGATATATGTTTCTGCGGTTTTTCCCAGTTCGGTTTGATTTTCTATTTCTTCCCTCAAAATGTCTCCGGTAGAAATATGATGTAATCCGTATTTTTTAATAATCAGATTGCTTTGTGTGCCTTTGCCCGATCCGGGAGCGCCAAAAATAACGACGTTAAACATTTTCAATTTTTAACTTTATAAATATCTTTCAAATTTCTTCCATGCCCATTATAATCCAACCCATATCCGACAATAAAATCGTTTGGGATTTCCATTGCTACATAATCGGCTTTTATGCCTGTTTGAAGTGCATCGGGTTTGAATAGCAATGCTGCAACACGCAACGACTTTGGTTGTCTTTTCAACGTAGATTGTTTCAGGTATTGGATTGTATGTCCCGTATCAATAATGTCTTCAATGATTACAACATGACGGTCCTTAATATCTTCTATCAAACCGTGTACTTCCTTTATATTTCCGGATGTGGCGGTTCCTTGATAGGATTTCAGACGAATAAATGTTATTTCACATGGAAAATCAAAGTGTTTCATTAAATCGGAAGCAAACATAAAGGCGCCATTTAACACGCAAATGAACAAAGGATCCTTATCATGCAAATCATTGTACATTTGTTTTGCCATGTTGCCGATCGATTTCAAGATGTCTTTCTCCGGTATGGAAAGTTCGAATTGCTTATCTTTAATTTGTATGGTAGACATATTCTCAATAAATACTTGTCTGTTGGGCTTGCAAAGTTACAAAATATAAGTGGAGTATTTTTTAATTCAAAATCTTTTTTTACATAAATTGTTGATAAAATTATTTTTCAAACTCTATTTGCCGATAATTATTAATATTTTTGCAGCAAAGTCGGGTGCGCGGTGCATCCTAAATAAAGATTTATATGAAATTATTTTTAACAAACCAGATAAAAGAGTTGGATGCTTATACAATTAAGCATGAACCGATAGACTCAGTGGATTTAATGGAACGTGCAGCTCAAACTTTTGTTAATATTTTTTGCCAGCGATTTCATGATTATAACCGGATAATTATATTTGCGGGTCCGGGAAACAACGGTGGAGATGCTTTAGCCATTGCCCGCCTGCTGCATCTAAAAGATTATCTTGTTGATATATATTTATTCGACCCCAAAGAAACTCTTTCCGAGGATTGTCTTGTCAATAAAATGCAGTTATTGAAACTTCCTCAAATTCGGTTTACTGAGGTAAAAGGTACTTTTATTCCGCCGGAATTGGAGGAAAATGATATTGTAATAGATGGATTGTTTGGTTCGGGATTAAACAAGCCTCTCGAAGGAGGTTTTGCTTCTGTTGTCAAATACATTAATGCATCGGCGGGTACTGTTGTGTCAATCGATGTACCTTCCGGTTTATTTGGAGAAGATAATTCGGAAAATTCGGGAGAAATTATAGTTGCAGATTACACATATACATTTCAATTTCCTAAATTATCGTTTCTATTTTCTGAAAATGAATGTTTCACCGGAAAAGTAGAAGTATTAGACATCGGATTACACTCCCAAGGTATTGAGGAAATTCCTTCTCCATACCATATCATTCAAAAACAATATGTTCAAAAAATATTAAAGAGCCGTTCTTTGTTTGCTCATAAAGGTAATTTCGGACATGCTTTGTTGATTGCAGGAAGCTTAGGGAAAATGGGCGCTGCCGTATTGGCCGGAAAAGCTTGCCTAAGATCCGGCGCCGGTTTATTGAGTATACATGTTCCTCAATCGGGAAACGTAATTGTACAATCTTCCTTACCGGAGGCAATGACAAATATTGATGCAGATGAATTCCGGTTTAGTAAAGTTTCTCATTTGGATCAATATGATGCTGTTGCTGTCGGCCCCGGTATTTCTACCGGAGAAATAACCGTAAAAGCGCTTCGTGATTTAATCCAACAGTGGGATAAACCATTGGTAGTAGATGCCGATGCCTTGAACATTATAGCGCAAGATACTTCTATTATAGAACTAATACCCGAAAATAGTATCCTGACCCCTCATCCGAAAGAATTCGACCGCTTAGCCGGAGCTTCGGCATCTTCTTACGAAAGGTTGAATAAAGCCATAGCGTTTGCTGTTACTCATCAGGTATTCATCATTTTGAAAGGTCATTACACGGCAGTCTGTACTCCTCAGGGAGAAGTTTGGTTCAATACTACCGGAAATCCGGGGATGGCTACAGCCGGAAGCGGAGATGTATTAACCGGAATATTGCTTGCCTTATCGGCACAATCATATACTCCGTTTGATACTGCTGTTATTGGCGTTTATTTACATGGCCTGGCAGGAGATATTGCATTGGATGACGGTTCTGAAGAAAGTTTATTATCGGGAGATATAATCCGTTGTTTAGGACAGGCTTTCAAAGAAATACGGTTCTAAAATAATGTGTATCAATTTTATTATTCAAATATTTACGTTAGTTTTGCATTGATAAACTCACATTAAAGCCATTATGAAAATAATATTAATATCTAAACAGACGCTCGCTGTCGTATTTGTGTCTTTCTTTTTACCGTTAGTAACAGTAGCTCAAACACAAGTAGTGAAGAGAAGTATAGCCCAAAGTAATAACTATGGAGTGAATTATTTTTTACCAAAATCAATGTTGGAAATTCGTGCCCGTGTAGCAAAAATTGAAAAGAAAGCAGGACCTTATTATAAATATGCGGAGAAATTTTTGGGAATAACCGATATTGTCAAAGAAAATCAAACCTATTATGAATTGGAAGGTGTAGAAGTTTTCTCCAGAGGCGTGCCCGACAAAGAAAAGTCTTATTTAGTCGAACTGAAATCAAAAACTACCGCTCCGTTTGTCTACTTAACTGAAAGTGGATTAATTTGTACTATCAATGCGGAATATGTTCCGGAAGAGATTCCTTCAACAGAAATTGAACAGGTGCGTCCAAGCTCTAAATTATCTGCCGAAAATTTATTTACAGAAGAATATATGCAAGCCGGTTCAACCGCTAAAATGGCAGAAGTTGCAGCCAAACAAATTTATAAAATCAGGGAAAGCAGAATGGATATATTGACGGGAAACTCCGACAATGCGCCCCGCGACGGCGCTGCGCTTAAATTAATCCTTGAGCAGTTAGAAAATCAGGAAAAAGCATTGGTTGAATTATTTGCCGGGTCTTCCGGCAGAAGCGTATCTACAATTTCTATGTCTGTTGAGCCTAATGCAGATATGGAAAAAGAGGTTATTTTCAGATTTTCAAAATACTTGGGAGTCGTGAGTAATGATGATCTCTCCGGAGCTCCTGTCTATATTAATCTGAAAAAAATAGATTTGGTCGAGCCTATTGATTATTCTAAGAAAAAAGAAAAATCTTTGGACAAAGGAATTTTTTATAATATCCCCGGACAAGGAGTTGTTGAGGTTTATTACGGAACGAATCAAATATGCAAGACAACCTTAAATATAACTCAGTTTGGAACTACCCAAGTGTTGGCCAGTCCTATCTTTGAAGACAAAAAAGCTCCCGTAAAAGTATATTTTTATCCGGAAACCGGAGGGATTAAAAAGATTGAACAATAAATACCTCACACAGATTTCACAGATTACACAGATTATTTTAGAGAATATTTTCAATCCAATGTCGTTTAGTTAACCCACATTGATTTTCAATCTGTGAAATCTGTGAAATCTGTGTGATTATAATTCTTCTCTGATAGTGTAGTTATTTCTTTCTTGAGAATTTCTGGAAACCAGTTCTCCGATGAATCCTGTAAGGAAAAGTTGACTTCCTAAAATCATACATGTCAATGCAATGTAGAAATAGGGAGTTTCTGTGACCAAACGGTAAGAGTTTCCCGTATTCATGTTGTATAATTTTAATGCGCCAACGACTATAACGGCAATAAATCCGATAATAAACATTAAGGAACCTATTAAACCGAAAAAATGCATGGGCTTTTTCCCGAATTTAGAAAGGAACCAAAGAGTCAATAAATCTAAGTATCCATTAAAAAATCTGCTAAAACCGAATTTGGTGGAGCCATATTTTCGGGCCTGGTGCTTTACTTCTTTTTCTCCAATTTTACTGTATCCGGCATTTTTTGCCAAATAAGGAATCCAGCGGTGCATGTCGTTGTAGATTTCTATATTTTTGACCACATCTTGTTTATAGGCTTTTAAGCCACAGTTAAAATCATGCAGCTTAATTCCTGAAACAGCTCTTGCCGTTGCGTTGAACAATTTCGTCGGAATTGTTTTGCTGAGAGGATCGTATCGTTTCTTTTTCCATCCCGAAACCATGTCATATCCATCCTTTGCGATCATGCGGTAAAGTTCGGGAATTTCGTCGGGGCTGTCTTGTAAATCAGCGTCCATTGTGATAACCACATCACCTGTTATTCGTTGAAATCCACAATGAAGACCCGGTGATTTTCCATAATTTTTCCCAAATCTTATGGCTTTTACTTCGGCATGTTCACTGCTTAATTTTTTGATTATATTCCAGGAATTATCAGTACTTCCGTCATCTACAAAAATGACTTCATAACTGAAACCTTCTTTTTCCATCACTTTTTTAATCCAATCGTGTAGCTCTGGAAGAGATTCTGCTTCGTTGTATAATGGGATGACGATCGAAATATCCATAAATCTTTATTTTTTGCAAAGTTAAGATTTCTTGATGAGAAATGAAAATAAATCACTACTCCCGATAAACAAGCAATGTATAAAATTTGTCTGTTGGGGTGGGACTATTCAACATCAAAAAATTGTAAATGATTGGTTTATTTTCCGAAGAGAATATTTGTCGTGTCCAGCTTATTTCACGAACATCCTTATCATAATATTGTCTGAAAAGCGTTTGAAAGATTTTATTTTGAAAGCAATCGAATATTAACGTATCTTTTACGAAACTTTTTACGTCTTCCGGATAATTTTTTATTTTATTGTTTGCTTGATAATAGAAATAGTTAGTGTTTTGTGGAATGATAGCGGGATCGAAATCAAGTGAAACAACAGAAGAGTCGGAATCAATTGAATCAAATTTTTCTAAATGGTTGGCAGGTAAAAACCCTGATATTTTCAGTACCTCATCTTTAATTTCCACATTTCCGGCAATCCAATAATTTAACGTATCGGGAATTAATATTTTGAAAACAGGGAATTTTTCCCGATAATTAACAAAAAGCCCGGCCAATGCGTTTTTATCGAATTTTTCCAATAAAGATGCAAACGGAATTGTAGACAAAGAGTCGGTTCTCAGATTCTTTTTATCGATGAAAGCATCAATGGCTTTGTGTATCAAACGTTTTTCAAAACTCCCGAGAAATATGTTATTATATAATGTATAGCAGAAAAAATCTTCATTGCTGGTTGCTCTAATCAAAATTTTGGCATCTTTATAAATTTCTTCCTTAGGTGTGAATCCGGATAAATTTTCCGAAAGGAATTTCCTTTCCATATATTCGAAGTCACGTCTTTTCATTCGTGAAAAAAGCAGTGTCCCTTCCGGGTAATAGCCCATTAGCAGCGCTTCTTTATCAATACATTGTTCGCTACAGACTTGAGCTTTTCCGATAGCCTCAACAACAGGTAATGTTTTTTTCTCAGGAAGTAAGTCGGAGAATTGATAGTAGGTACTCCATATTTCTATCAGTTGTTTGGGACTATGGACAACCAACATCATTTCCGGATTGGGAGGGATTACTTCCAATATATCAGTGTTTTGGATGTTTTCTATAGTTTTTAATTGAAAGTAAGCATAAATTCCCCCATAAATTGCAAGTGCAATTATGATGATCCCGAAAATTGTTTTGAAAAGCAGCCTTATCATTAAGAGAATGTTATTATTACAATTACAAAAATAATAAAAACTCCATGCACTTCATGCCTTTATGGTAAAAATTCTTACCTATTTTTTTGCTTGCCGTTTCCGTTCATTTTCATCTAAAATAATCTTACGCAAACGCATCGCGTTGGGAGTAATTTCTACGTATTCATCTTCTTTGATATATTCCAACGCTTGTTCCAAGCTGAAAATAACAGGAGGGGCAAGCCTTGCTTTATCATCGGTTCCGGAAGCGCGAACATTGGTTAACTTTTTAGATTTGGTTACATTCACTACTAAATCGCCTTCTTTTGTATGTTCGCCAACTATTTGGCCGGCATACACATCTGTTTGAGGATCGATGAAAAAACGCCCCCTGTCTTGTAATTTGTCTAAAGCATAAGCAAACGCATTCCCTGTTTCCATCGCTATAATAGAGCCATTTTGACGTTTTTCTATATCTCCTTTCCAAGGTTGATATTCAAGGAAACGGTGAGCCATGATAGCTTCTCCTGCCGAAACAGTCAAGACGTTATTAGTCAAGCCTATAATTCCACGCGATGGAATGATGAATTCAAGATGGATACGATCTCCTTTACGTTCCATGGTAAGCATTTCGCCTTTACGTTTAGTTACCATATCTATAATCTTACTTGCCGATTCTTCCGGCAAATTGATGGTAAGCTGTTCAACCGGTTCGTGCGGTTCTCCTCCTATATCTTTGATGATTACCTGTGGTTGGCCCACTTGTAATTCATATCCTTCACGACGCATGGTTTCTATCAATACCGATAAGTGCAGCACTCCACGACCGAAAACAGTCCAAGAATCAGCTGAATCTGAAAGTTCTACTCTAAGCGCCAGGTTTTTATCCAATTCTCTTATCAAGCGGTCGTATATATGCCGGGATGTTACATACTTACCGTCTTTTCCGAAGAAAGGAGAATCGTTAATGGTGAACAGCATCGACATAGTCGGCTCATCAATATCTATGGGAGGAAGCGGATCGGGGTTGCTCAAATCGGTAATCGTATCTCCTATTTCAAATCCTTCTATGCCGACAAGCGCGCAAATATCTCCCGACCTGACACTTTGAACTTTGGTTCTGCCAAGTCCTTCAAATACGTCCAATTCCTTAATCCGGGATTTAATGATCGATCCGTCCCGTTTGCACAAAGCAACATCCATGCCTTCTCTGAGCTCTCCTCTGTGTACCCTTCCAACGGCAATACGTCCTACATAATTGGAATAATCCAATGACGTTATTTGCATTTGAGGATCTCCTTCCAGCACTTTTGGTTCTGGAATGTATTTGATAATAGCGTCTAAAAGAGGAAAAATAGTATCGGTTTGCTTTTTCCAGTCGTCCGACATCCAACCTTGCTTAGCAGAACCGAATATCGTAGGAAAATCAAGCTGTTCTTCGGTTGCATCTAAATTGAACATCAAATCAAAGACCATTTCATGTACTTCTTCGGGGCGGCAATTGGGCTTATCAACTTTATTGATTACTACAACCGGTTTCAATCCAAGTTTAAGAGCCTTATGCAATACGAAACGAGTTTGAGGCATGGGGCCTTCGAAAGCATCGACCAACAGCAAACAGCCATCGGCCATATTTAATACGCGTTCAACTTCGCCGCCAAAATCGGCGTGTCCCGGAGTGTCTATAATATTGATTTTATAGCCATTATAATTAATAGAAACATTTTTTGCAAGGATAGTAATCCCCCGTTCACGTTCCAAGTCATTATTATCGAGAAATTGGTCAAGGTCGGCTTTGTCATCTCTGAATAACTTGCCGGCTAACAGCATTTTATCTACTAAGGTTGTTTTTCCGTGGTCTACGTGAGCTATAATTGCTATATTCCTTATTTTTTGCATATACGATATTTTCAAACGAGGGCGCAAAGGTACGGAAGATTGTTTTAAACACAAAGACACAGAGAAAATTATTTATCAGGATTTTAGGAAGGGACATCCGGAATTGTTAAATTAAAAAATATCACTACTTTTGCTACAATTTCAGTTAGTGGTTATACTTAATGATAAAATACTATGATGGTTTTCTTGAGAAATCTCATTTTTATTTTTTTAGCAATTCCGGCTTCAATGGTGGGGCAACCTGCTATTGGACATGCTTTCCTTAATACATTTCAGGAAAAATGCGGAGCGCTTGAAAAATCTCAAATATGGCAAATAACATCAGGAAACGATGATTATCTCTTTTTTGCTTCGAGTAGTGGATTGGGCATTTACGACGGCGTTCGCTGGGAGTTAAACCAGACGAACGAAAATTTGATTGTACGAAGTTTGTATTACGACGCTTCAACCAAAACCCTGTTTTCGGGATCCGTAAATCAGTTTGGCAAGTGGCAAAAGAACCGGTATGGAATATTTGAATATACGCCGTTGTGGAAAAATCCCGAAAGTAGTACTATTGAGTTTTGGAAGGCGGCTTCTCTTTCTCCCGCTTCACACGACATCTATTTTCAAGCGCATCAGCTTATTATAAAATACAATATTCCATCGCAAACGTTTGTCCTGATTCATCCTGATAAATCATTCCAATACATGTCGATTACGGGAAGGCGCGTTTTTGTTCAGGATGGAAATACCTTATGTGAAATCGATGCTAATAATCATTTAACACCGATTGTTGATATTGCCGACAGGATTATAAACGTACATCAGGAAAGCAACGGGGAATTGATGCTATTTCTGGAGCATCAGGGTATTTTTTATCTGTCATCTTCCCAAAAACTGATTCCTGTAAATCAAGCAACTAATGCTACTTTGGATAAATTTAAGATTTTTTCATGTACGCCTGCCTCCGGTAACAGATTTTTGGTCGGGACAACTCAAAATGGTCTGTATGTGCTTGATTCAATGTGTGTTGTACTGCAAAATGTAGGAGTAGGAGAAGGCTTACCTTCCACGACAGTTTTGAGCGCTTATGCCGATAAAGAGAACAATATTTGGATGGGATTGGACAGAGGTGTAGCATTGTTGAATCAGGGACGCGGCGAGCGATTTTTCTCACCTTCGCCCGCCATTGGGAATATACATGACATGTTGAAGCTTAACAATCAGATTTTTATTGCAACCAATACCGGTTTGTACGGAATGTATCCAAACGGAAAATGTGCATTAATCAAAGGAACGATGGGACCTGTATGGTCGATGTACAATATTGCGGGAAAATTGGTTTATACGCACGATTTGGGTGTTTTTTCACTTGAACGCAACGTTCCCGAGTGCATCAACAAAAACGGAGCGACTTCGTTAGTAAGAATGACAGCTGACTCTAACGATTTTATAAGTAGCGATTATTATGGGCTGAGTTATTATAAAGTTGTGGAAGGAAAATTGACTTATATCTCTAAAGTTAAGAATTTTGACGGGAGCGTACAGCGTTTGTATGTTGACAAATACGGGTTCTTGTGGGCGATTATTCGTCGCACGGGATTTCTCCGGATTCAACTGTCGGAAGATAAAATGGCAGTTATGAGTACAAAATTATATACGCTTCCGGATAAGCCCAATTTATTGTTATCAACTTTAGATGGTAATTTGACGTTTTTTAACGGGCAAATTCCCTTTCGTTATGATATTCGCTTAGACAGTTTGGTGCAAGACAGGTATGCCTCTTCAATATTCCAACTGTGCGGTACGGATTTGACCAATTTTAACCAATTTGAAAATCTCTTTTGGTACCAATCGCCCGACGACATCGGTTATGTAATACGAAATGGTAACCGGCTGGAGAAATATTCGGGAATATTTTCAGACATTTATAACAAAAGTATTGAACCTAACATCGCAAAATTAGACAGTAATATATATGCAATCGGCTACCAGAATGGACTCTCATTTTATCAAATGACAGGATATGTTCAAAATCCTTTGCAGATACGAATAGTAGAAGCTTACGGGGTAGGAGAGCCTATTTACCATGCGATGGAAGAAAAATATTTTAACTTGCCTTATAATAAGCATAATATCAATATTTTCCCCACTCATCTCAATCCCGACAGGCTTATTGAATACCGGATTTTGGAACTGGATACCCTTTGGAAAACGGAACGGATAGACAATGCGCTTACTATAACCTATCTGGAATGGGGAAACTACACGATTCAACTAAGAAATAAAGCCGACTTTCAACATCCGGCGCAGGAACTTTTTATTCAAGTAGACCGTCCATGGTTACTGGGTAATTGGATGATTTTTACATACACGATTTGTTTCATGGGAATTCTTCTTTTGATCGTTCTTTATTTCAAACGTAAAACGGAGAAAGAAAAGCTGTGGCTCGAACAGAGCAAACTCCAGAAAATGGAAGAGCTGGAAAATCATAACCTGAAACAGCAACAGCGTATATCAGAACTGGAAAAAGAAAAATTAAAAATTGAATTGCAAGAAAAAAATAAGCAACTTGCGATTATTACTATGAACGATGTAAAACGGAATAATTTGCTTATCGACCTGAAAAATGACATCACATCATTGGCGAATTCGGTAGAAGGGACTGCAAATACAATGGTGAAGCGAGCTGTGAAAAAAATAGATATGGAATTGAACAGTCAAGAAGGGTGGGCGATTTTTGAACAATATTTTAATACGGTTTTCGATGGTTTGTTGGATCGTTTGGCTGCAAAGCATTCGCAATTAACGCAATCTGATCTTCGTCTGTGCGCCTATTTGAAATTGAAGATGAACAATAAAGAGATAGCGGATTTGCTGAATATATCCTATCGTAGCGTTGAGATGGCAAAATATCGATTACGTAAGAAGTTGGGGTTGGGATTGAGTGATAATTTCAACGTATTGCTGAATATGCCGGAAACGAAAGAATAGGGTAACATCACACACCTATTGAACAAGAAAATGTTAAAAACGAAAATTGTAGGGTATTTGTAGGGGTAAAAATTGTTGTTTTTTTTTTCTTTATCATATCTTTGCTTATCTATTTGATAAATTTTCATAAACAATTTAAATTAAATTTATGCAGATGAAAAATTACTTATTGTTTTTGCTTCTCTTGTTTTCTGTAGTAAGTTATGCACAGCAACAGCGTGTAATAACAGGAACGGTAGTTGAAGCCGGTGGAGGCAAATCCATGTCAGATGTTTCTATTTATGTAAAAGGAACATCTATTGGTACCTTTTCAGATATTGATGGCAAGTTCAGTTTATCAATTCCTTCAGAAGCAAAAGAGGTTGAAGTTTCCTATCTTGGATTTGAAACGCAAACGCTATCTGTTTTAAAAACAAATGTTCTCAACATCTCTTTAAAAGAACAAGCGAAACAGATTGACGAAGTGGTTGTGGTTGGTTATGGAACACAACAAAAGAAATTACTTACAGGAGCTGTTGTAGGCGTAGGAGCAAAAGATATAGCTACTATTCCCAATGATGGTCGTGTGGAAACCGCCCTTCAGGGACGTACGCCTGGTGCAATTATTGCAAGCAATTCGGGTCAGCCGGGAGATGTCTCAACCGTGAGAATACGTGGTGTATCTACATTAAATTCAGGAGGAAACGATCCGCTTTGGGTAATTGATGGTATTATTACTACCAGTTCTGGTTTAAGCTCTTTGAATCAAGCGGATATTCAATCTATCGAAGTATTGAAAGATGCTGCATCGGCGGCTATTTACGGTACACGTGCCGGTAACGGAGTTATTTTGATTACAACCAAACAGGGAAGCGAGGGAAAGTTTACAGTCTCTTACAATGGGTTTATGGGTACGTCCGCTCCATCCAGATTGGTGCCTATGACCAATGCGACTGAATATGGTGTGTTAATGAATGAGATGACAATGAATGACGGCTCAGCTACGGTTCCATATCCCAATCCAAGTAGTCTGGGCGTAGGAACTGACTGGCAAAAGGCAATTTTCAGCAACAATGCATTTAGAACAAATCATGACCTTAGTGTGCAGGGAGGAAATAAAAATGCAAACATTTTTGCATCGTTTGGTTATCAAAAGCAAGAAGGTATTATTTTACCTCAGGTATCAGGATTTGAAAAGTATTCAGCTCGTATTAATCACAGTGAGAATTTCCTGAAAATATTTAAGTTCGGTCAATCTATTGCTTTTTCAAGGAATACGAGGAAAGCTGTTTCAACCAATAGTCAATTAGTTGGTCCTGTGATCTCTGCATTAAATATGGATCCTTTTACGCCCGTTATTGCTTCGGAGGAAGAGGCGGCAACCCTGCCGCAATATGCGGTAAGTCGATTTATAGTGATGGCTCCCAATGGATTGCCTTACGGTATGTCGGGTCGGGTCGCTCAAGAAATTGTAAATCCGGTTGCATGGGCGCAAACTGTATTGGGTAATAATAATTCTTCCGATAATTTTGTTGGTAATACATTCTTGGAAATCAATCCGATAAAAGAATTGACTGTTCGATCGCAAATAAGCTTTAACCGGATTTATTCCGGGAGTTGGACGTTTATGCCGCAATATTATCTGAATACTACTAATCAAAATCCTTATAAGCAAGGTGTAGCTCGTGATACTACTGCTCAAGCTAATTATTTAAACACAAGTAATTCTGCAAGTTTGGCATGGAATTGGGACAATACTATCACTTATACCAAATCAATAAAAGAAAATACTTTTGGTATTATGGCAGGATATGCTGTATCGGAAGATGGAATTACTAACAGTACTAGTGTTACATACAAAGATATACAAACACCCGACTATAATGATTATAGAAAAGCCAATTCTTACTGGCCTTACGATAATATGCTTACTTCTGGAAATATGACTACGAATGGTGTACCACATAGAGTTTTATCCTTTTTTGGGAGAATAAATTATAACTATGCTCAGAAATATTTGGCGACGGTGATTGTTCGGCGTGATGGTTCTACGCGGTTTAGCCAAGCTAACAGATGGGGAACATTCCCGTCTATGTCAGTGGGATGGGTACCGTCGTTGGAAAAATTCTGGACGATCAGTCCCGATGTTATTGATTTCTTGAAAGTCAGAGCAGGCTACGGCGTTACCGGTAACGATAATTTTGGTGATTTTTATTATGCCGCTACTCTTTCATCTAACAATTGGTATTCATTAGGAGCGGATGGCGCTGTTATCAAGGGGCAATCTCCAACAACGCTGGAAAATCCCGATTTAAAATGGGAACAAACAGCACAAACCAACATAGGAGTTGATCTCCATTTCTTGCGTGATTTTAATTTTTCATTCGATTATTTCGACAAAAAAACAAGCGGCGTTCTTGAACAACCATCTATTCCTTCTTATGCAGGAGTTCCTAACACACCTTGGGCAAATATTGGAGACATTGACAATAGAGGAGTTGAATTACTGTTAGGTTATAACAAACAACTGAAAGACTGGACAGTGGGAGTAACAGCCAATTTTGCAACCCTTAGAAACAGAGTTACCTATCTTGGAGGAGTCGATTATGTAACCCAAAGCTCCACGTCTGTACACAATATATCATCAGGAACTTTGACCAGAAGTGCAATTGGATATCCTGTCAATGGTTTTTGGGGCTATAAAACAAACGGTGTTTTCCAAACGCAGGCTGACGTGAGGAATTATAAAAGTTCAAACGGAACGGTGATACAACCCATTGCGCAACCGGGAGATTTCCGTTGGGCGGATCTAAATGACGATGGAAAGATTACCGACAAGGATATAACTTACTTGGGTTCGCCTTTGCCTACTTTTAATTATGGACTTAATTTGACGGTTGGATATGGAAATAAAAGCATCGGTAATTTTGATTTAACGGTATTTCTACAAGGGCAGGGAGGTAATATGATATTTGAACAGTATCGCCGGTTAGATGCAGGAGCTGTTAATTTCCCGCTTTATTACTTGAACCGATGGACGGGCGCCGGTAGCACCAATTCATTTCCTCTGTTGACGGCAAATGACGCTAATTTCAATTATTCATGGTTGTCCGATTTTTATTTGCATAAAGGAGACTTCCTGCGGTTAAAGAATGTTCAATTGGGATACAGCCTTCCGGCAAAAGTTGCAAAAGCAATCACAGCAGAGAGAATTAGAATCTATCTGGCTGCTGAAAATTTAGCAACGCTTACCTGTTATAACGGATATGATCCGGAAATAGGTGGAAACATATTTGGTATCGATAGCGGAAACTATCCGTTACCACGTACATTAATGGTTGGACTTAATTTGCAATTTTAACACATTAGGAATAGTATGAAAACAAAAAATTATATCAATAATAAACAATGGTTGAAAGTTTTATCAGTTATAATGGGACTTGGGTTTGTAATTGCATCTTGTACAGATTATTTAACCGTTGATCCCGGAATAAATGGGAAATACATGAGCGCCAATTTTTATCAGGATTCTACGCAATGTTACTCGGCGCTGGGCGCAGCGTATGGCGCTGTAAGAGTAAATGCTGGCTGTTTTTATAACCAAATAGCCGTTATGAATTGCGGTTCGGACGAATGTTATTGTGGAGGAGGAAGTCCAACGGATGGCAGCGGAATGCAAAACTTTTCCAACTATACAATGGATGCCAGCAATGTAGGTTTTCCAACAAACAGTGCCAGTGCAGCTTCCACTAATGGTCCTGCTTACTTATGGTATAGCTACTATTTGGGTATCGCTAATGCCAATACTTTATTAGATAATATCGGTAGTGTACCGATGTCTGATGCATTAAAAGCAAGGATGATAGCAGAATGTAAAGCGTTGCGGGCTTATTACTATTTTAATCTGGTACGTATGTGGGGTAATATTCCGGTATTCACACAGGCGATAACCGGAGCTACCTTGTATGACGGAAAACAATCGACTATTGCAGGGGTTTATGCGCAAATAGAGCAAGATCTTACCGAAGCTATTCCCGATTTACCTTTACCCAACTCTTTTAAAGCATCCGATGCGGGAAGATTGACGCAAGGCGCAGCAACGGCTTTGCTTGGGAAAGTATATCTCTATGAAGGAGATGGAGTACCGGGAGCTAAAAATCCCGACGGAAGCGACGCTTTCCCTGGTGATCCTTCCAAATACACTTTGGCTTGGCAAACATTGGCACAAGTGAATGGTTCGCAAAGCGGTACTACTTTTAGCAGTCCTTTCGGATATCAGTTGCTAACTAATTACAACGATCTCTGGAGCAATAAAACGACTGCGGCAAATCCTATCTTTGGAAATGCTCCCGGAAAATTCAATTCGGAATCTATTTTTGAAGACGTACATACCAATCAGGCGAAAAACGGATGGGCTTCATCTTCAAGAGGTGAAGTTAATTATATGCCCTATTTTATGGGAAACATGATGAATACGATGGTAGGTCCCCGCAGCTATAAAATTCTTGCTAAAGCCAACAATCCGGCGCCTGTGTTGAGTACGGCAGGCAATTGGAGTTTTAATGTCATCACCCCGGAATGTTACAATTTTATGAAAAATAATATGAAGGGAACGGATAAGCGTTTTGACTACAGTATCTTTGATGCAGATGCATTGCTTAAAGCCGGTTATATAACTTATGATTATGGACCCAGTACGCCGGGCGGTGGAACTGCAAATATGAATACCGGTTACTTTCTGTATAAGTTCATGCCTTTAGTGTCCGACGAAGGACATTTAGGCGGAGATGTAGTTCTGAATTATCAACAGGATACCTATATCATTCGGTTGGCCGATACCTATCTGATGGAAGCGGAAGCGTTGCTAAAAAGCGGTGGAGATGCTACACGAGCCTTGGCGCTGGTAAATGCCGTGCGGTTGAGAGCTGGAGCACCCCCATTGACTGGTACGCTTACCCTGCAACAAATTTGGGATGAACGCCGGTTGGAATTTATGGGAGAAGGATTCCGTTGGTTTGATTTGGTTCGTACGGGACAAGCGGCTGCCGTGTTGAAACCAAGAGGATTCCAAGCAAACAAGAATGAATTGTTCCCAATTCCTACTACCGAGTTGTCGAATAAGAATTTTCAGCAAAATTATGGTTATTAAAAATAAAATAAGATTATGAAAATGAATAAGAATATAAAAATACTTGTAACAACCGGCGTGTTCATATTGGTTGTTTCTATCATGAATTCATGTATGGAAAAAGATCCTTCGTTGGGAGCGCTTCCGGTTCCCAGTTTTAAGAGTGTTCCAATAACACCGGCAAACGGTTCGCCATTTAATGTGATGTTGATTAACACAACGCCGACTCCGGGGATTGCTTTTTGGACTACTTCCATTGGAGCAAGGCTTAGAGGCGATACGGTTAGGGCGATGTTTACGTATGCAGGTGACTATTCGGTGCAATTAAAGATCGCAGGGCAGGGAGGAATAGATTCCTTAACACAAGTAATAAATGTACCGGAGAATAATCCTTATGCAGTAGATGCGAATTCGATATTAGCACTTTTGAGTGGTGCCGGATTAGGGCTTGATCAAAGAACATGGATGCCGGAAAGAGCGGTTAATACAGTTGTACGATGGACTGGTAATGAGAATATATTAAACTGGATAAACGGAAACGAAGTAATTGGAGTTCCGGCGGTGGCGTTTGGAACGGATGATATTGCTGATGGAAGTGCTTGGAATGGATATTTTGACGATCAATATACTTTTACCTTTGATTTAGCTCAAAGATTTATTTATGATGATAATAAAACGGTATCGTTAGATGGAGGAGATCCTTTATTTGTATCAGCGTGGATACAAGCATTGCCTACTCCATGGAACACTTATAAAGGAACTACTTCTTCAACAGATCTTTACAATCTGGTTCCGGATCTGAAACCGTGGGGAAGCGGCATTTTTACATATTCTATAGAAGTTGCTCCGGCAGGAGATAGAGGATTGGGGACAATTACCGTCAATGGTATAGGCGCTCATATTGGTTTTCAGGATAAAACCGATAAAAACAGTGGTGCGGCCAATCAAGTAATTCCAACAGTTGAGTCTATTACGTATGACATTTTGCAAATATCTCGTAACTTAACGGATGAAGGAGGAATTTACGACAGAATTATAGTTGGTGTTACTCCGAGAGTTGGGCAGGCTTGGTCTTTTATGTTAAAATCGTATCAATAGCATACAGGAGTTTAATCTTCTGTTTTTAATAATAATTAATTTTAATTTTTAAATGTATGAGAAAAATTAGCTTTTTAGTTAGTATGGTCGCAGCAATGTTTTTGCTGTGTGGGATGAGCGCTTATGCTCAGGTAACCCAAAGTGTTAGCAGTGCATCTGCATTAATAACGGCAGTATCGGATATGAGCAGTACCGGTGGAACAATTAATTTGGTACCTCCATTTACGAATCCTGCATCCGGTATAACCGGAAGTCCGACGTTTCCGGCAACTTCTTTGGCTATAGGTAATACAAGTGGAAATGGAATTACTTTGTCGGCTAATGCTCCTATCACGATTAACTGTGGTGATAACTCTCTTTCAGTTTATGGTACCGGAGTTTCCGGTTCCAACGGAAATTTAATCATTGGAAAGAATATTACGGTTACCGGAAGCGGATCTGCGACAGTTCAAAATAACGATGCTTCCTCTGCCAAAGGCGCTATTGAAATAGCAAGCGGAGGATCGGTTGTTAACACTGCCCCTGCAAACGGTGTCGCTGTTAATGCATCGGCAGGTAGAAGTATTATTGACGCTGGCGCTAAGATTCTGACACAATCTCCTAACGGGATTGGTTTAAAATGCGGTAACAGTTATACGACCATCATTACGGGAGGAGAAATATCTGCCGGAGCTGCAGGCGCTACTGCTCTTTTGCTCGATGGTACTCCGGGTACTAATTTTGATATCAAAAACGTTTACATTCATGCCTATGGAGCAAACGTAACAGGTATCGCAACTCAAAACGGATGGACGGTAAAATTAGACAATGTTCAAATTTTAACAGAATCTTCTAATGGTTCGGATGTCGGAATTATGTCAACAGGTGGAGGAGGTAATCAATCCGGAGGTATTGTTTGGATGCCTCAAAGCGCAGCAACTCCAACCGTGGTAGTTTCTGCAACTCCTTATGTTGCCAGCAACATGGGAGCTATTATTGATTTTAATAATTTGCCCATAACTATTACAGCCAATCCTGCAGCAGGAGGAGTATCCCTTCCTGCAAACATCGTTTTAACGGCTAAATACGCAGATGGTACGCCGGTAGGAGCAGGTATTGCAATCGGTATGAATACAGATATAGTTGATCCGCCAACAGCCGCAGATATAACTTTAGCTGACAATAATACGGTTAAAGTATCGGCTGCAGGAACATTGAATGCTGCTGTTTGTGCAATATCAACATATTCGGGCGGTATTGCTTCTCAATTGTTTAGTAAAACTTCATTTACCTATTCAGCTTCAGGCATAGCAGATGTTTTTGTTGACAAAGACAACATATTCATCGCCAACAATGTTTTAAATACTCCGGTCGGCAATGTTCAGGTCTATAGTATCGGCGGACAACTGCTTTTGAATACTGTTGCTACGGGTGAAGGAATTGATGTTTCGGCTTTAGATAAAGGAGTTTATATCGTAAAAGTTGGAACAGAAGTGTCTAAAGTTGTAAAATAAAAAGAATTAAGTAGATTCTTTAGTAAGATTTGGCACACAGGATTATACAGATTTAGTTATGCTGAACTTTTTATTTCTGTGTGCCAATTTGATTAATAACAGTTTAAAATTTATGTATAAATGAAAAAGTATTTTTCCAAATCAGTAATAATTGTCTTGTTATTTTCATGGCACGTGTCTGTGTTCGCGCAACTTCCACCGGTACATGCAGGTGAGACAGACGGGTATCATTTGGTATGGCAGGATTTGTTTAACGAAGGCACAGTGAACACATCCATCTGGAATATCGCAAATGACGGCAGCGGAGGTGGAAATCAAGAAATGGAATACTATATCCCTAACAATGTATCGGTTGGTATCGAACCCGTGAGTGGAGAAAGTTGCTTGATTCTTACTGCAAAGTTGGAAAATTACAGTGGTCATGTATGTACATCTGGAAAAGTGAAATCCCAGGGAAAAATGTCATTCCAATATGGCAAAATGGAAGCCCGCATCAAACTTCCTAAAACCGGAAACGGATTATGGCCCGCATTTTGGATGATGGGAAATACAGGAAGCTGGCCGAGTTGCGGCGAAATAGATGTCTTGGAAATGGGCGCTACCAAAGGAATAAACTCAGGTACACAAGAAAGATATTTCAATGGAGCGCTTCATTACGGGCAATCATCGGATAAGGGTGGGGGACAATCCAGCACGTGGCCCTATAGTCTACAGGATGAAGACTTTCATTTATTTACGCTTGTTTGGATGCCGAATATGATACACATGTATGTTGACATTGATAAATATCCGGATGAATATCCGAATAATATTCCTTACTATTATTTGCCAACACCTCCAAATTCTGATGTAAATGCTCCGGCAAACTTTTTTAACAAACAACCGTTTTATGTGATTTTTAATTTAGCGATAGGTGGAACTTTTACCGGAATCACGGATAACAATAATATAGGCCAAATAACCGCTTTTCAGAAAGCGTCCGATGGTGAACCCAAAATGTATGTCGACTATGTAAAAGTTTATCAATTAGGAAATCCCGAAGATGTATATAATGGTCCTGCGCTGGCAGGGATAGAAGTTCCTGTGTCTGAACAGGTAAAAATCGCTCAAGATCCTGTTACGGGAGATATACAAGTTATTAATGCGCCCGAAGCGCCAAAGAGCATTACAATATATGATATTACCGGACAAAAAACATTGGAAGTTTATCAAACCGGTGTTGTTTCTACGTCCTCTTTGTCAAAAGGAATTTATGTGTTGAGAATAGAACTGAGTACAGGGGAATTGAAATCTTATAAATTTATTAAAAAATAATTTCATATTTAGAATCATGACAAAGTATTTTTTTTATTCGATTTTGTTTACCTTGTTATTTTCGGGGTACACATGCACACCTGCGTTTGCTCAACATGCAGGCGCAACAGATGGTTATCAGTTGGTATGGCAGGATTTATTTGACCAGGGATCGTTGAATACAAAGGTTTGGAATCCCCAAAACAGTACCAAAAGTCCGGAATTGGAACAATATCTTCCCGCCAATGTATCGGTGGGTATTGAACCCCATAGTGGACAAAGCGCCATGATTCTTACCGCAAAAAAAGAAAATTATGGCGGTATGACCTGTACATCCGGAAAAGTAAACACACAAAAAAATATGTATTTTCAATACGGGAAATTAGAAGCCCGTATCAGGATACCTAAAACGGCAAACGGACTGTGGCCTGCCTTTTGGTTCATGGGCGAAGATTTTGCGAGTGGAGTTGCATGGCCTGCATGCGGCGAAATAGACCTCATGGAAATGGGCAGCGCTTCCGCCTATTCAGCCGGTACGCAAGAGAAGTTTGTCAACGAGACTCTTCATTGGGGAAATGGGTCGGATAAAGGCAGCGGAAAGTCTTACACATGGAATTACAGTTTGCAAGATACCCTTCATTTATATACGCTCATTTGGGATGCGAACTCGATAAAGATGTATATCGACCTTGATAAAACCCCCGATCCTCCTTCAAATACATATACTTCATGGACAACCACCTATAACAGCAGTAATGCAAACATAGGATACTATTTTAATAAGCCGTTTTACATCATTATTAATTTGGCGATAGGCGGCGGTTTTCCTAACGTGAACAACATTAATAATGTAACCGCATTTAACACCGATCCGGAACCTAAAATGTATGTAGAGTCTGTAAAACTCTATCAATTAGACCCTTCAGACCCATCCTATTCTTCAGGCCAGTTCTATTATGGTCCTAAGTTAGTGACAGGAATGCTAACTCCGGAGTCCGAACCATTGAAAATTGGTCAGGATGATTCCGGAAATATCCTTGTGAATGTTGATGCCGAAGCGCTGAGAAGTATTGCTTTATACAATATTTCGGGACAAAAAATGTTGGAGGTATCCGGTACCAATATTGTTTATACATCTTCTTTGCCGGCAGGCTATTATATTGTGAAGATACAAACAAATGCCGGAAAATCGGAATCATTCAAGTTTATGAAAAAATAAGATTAATAAGATTAATGAATACAATTCAAAATCATATATAGATGAAAAAAATAGTTATATTATTTGTTGCTCTCATACCTCTTATGTGTTTTGCTCAAACGCCCTTGTGGCAGGGTAAAGGCCGTATAGTGATAGGTTGCGACGGCAACGAACACGATAATGACGATTGGTCGGCCACTCCATTATCTCTTGCCATATTGGCTTCTCAAGGATTACAGGACAATTTGGCGCTTTATATCTACAGCGACCATATATGGGGTAGTAATTATGAAAGACAGACGGACAACGGTTTGACTCCCTACGAACAAATGATTCAGAGTGCGCTTGGCGGACAAAAATGGTTTGGCTTCAACAAAACGAATTTTATTTGCGCAGTCGATGATCCTGAAGTAGCTTATAATGCTGTACGCGATGAAATAAACAAATCGTCCGAATTGAACCCTTTGTTCTTGATTGAAGGCGGTCCTATGCAGGTTATGGGCGAAGCAATCAGCAGAGCCGACAAGAATAAACTGAAATATGTGACGCTGATTTCTCATTCCCCCTGGAATGACAATCACGCTAATGAACCCTACAATTGGGAAAAACACTCCGGATGGACATTCGACCAGATAAAGGAACAATTTTCCGATCCCGAAAAAGGAGGCTTAACATGTGTACATATCCTCAACCAAAATGGCGGAAAGGACTATATCGCTGTTAAGGCTAACATGTCTGAATTCAACTGGCTGAAAACATCTCCCTATAAAGACAAGGCTCCTTATTATCAGAAAGGAAGTTGGGCCTGGTTGTATTCTAAATTACATTTATATGTTGAAGTTAGAGGAGGAAATATTTTCGACGCTTCCGATGCAGGAATGGCGCTGTTTTTAGTGACAGGAGTTGAAAAAACAGGTCCCGATTTGATTCGTCAGTTAATGGAAAAAAAATAACGGAATTTTTTAATTTTTTTGAACAATGAAACAATTTAACTTTTTATTTAGCCTTATTGCAGCAACGATGTTGCTGTGGGGAGTGGGCGCTAAGGCGCAGCCGATTCCGGTTCATAACGAACAAGAATTAGTAGACGGAGTAGCGTCTTTGAAAACTAATGGTGGTGGAACGCTTGTTTTGACGCAACCTTTTGATAACAGCGCCGGCTTGACACAACCGGCAACTACGTTGATGTTAGGTATTGCAACCAGTACCGCAATTCCTTTTACGAAAATTGATTTGAGTAGCGATGCTGCAAATCCGATCACTATTGATTGCGGAACGTATGGAATTCAGGTCAATGGATATGGAGGTTCCGGCACTTGGGATGGAAACAGCTCAACTGCTGCTAATACGTATATTTTATCTATTGGCGCCAATGTTACGGTTACGGGAAGCGCAGCGACTCTTATGACCATTTCTAATAGAGCAAATATTGAAGTAGCAAACGGAGGAAAAGTTCTTGCTACCGGCGGCGTAGCCATCAACAATTCTATGGGCAGGTTGATTACCCGGCCCGGATCTTTGGTTGAAATCGATTCTAACAATGGCGTTGCCGTGCAAAGTCCGCAAAACTTTACGCTCTTGCTTCGTGGCGGTACAATCAAAGCTACAGGAACTAATGCGGTAGGAATTAAGTGTAATACTAATCCGGGTACTGCCAATGAATATAACAACGGCCTTACTATTATTGCGGGAGGATCGGGTGCGAAAGGTATTGTTATGGCAACCTCAAATTTGGGCGCAACGTTTACTAATGCAACCATCCAAACATCTTCTCCCGATAATACGGATGTTGCAATTGATAATACCGGAACAGGTACTATGGTAAGCGCTCCCGTTAATATCAACATCACTTCCTCAAGAATATACAACGGCGCTGATCCGAATTGGTTAGGCTGGGATAGAATTATTGCTGCCGATCCTGATGCAGGAATTTATAGTGACTCGCAAAATATTTCATTGACAGCTACAGATGATGGCGGCGCAGCGGCAACGGAAGATATTTATTATGGTATTAATGCTCTTCCTTCTACTCAATATAGTGCGGCGATTCCTATAACAGTTTCGGGAACGTTAAATGCGAATATTACAGTTGCAGCAAGCGCTACGAGTAATCTTACTACAATTCGTTCATTTGCTTACGAGATAACTGCAGCCGGTATAACTGTTCCTTCAATCGATAAAGTAAATGCTTATATTAATGGTAATATGTTATATTTTCCCGAATCAGGCGCAGTTCATATATACAATGTTAGCGGCCAACTTGTTTTGAGTGCATCCGGCGCATCGGTAGATATTTCTTCTTTAAACAAAGGAGTTTATGTCGTAAAAGCCGGAGCTGCAACATTTAAAGTTGTTAAGTAATCTCAATAAATAGCTTTTCGTTCCTTTTGTTCGGCGACGTTATAAACGCCGCCGAACAAAAGGAATGAGGACTTTTTATCTTAAATATCATTTTTCACAACACTTAAATTTTTTAAACAATGAAACAATTTAACTTTTTATTTAGCCTCATGGCAGCAATGATGTTGCTGTGGGGAGGAAGCGCTAAGGCGCAAGAAACTGCCGGTGACGAGGCAGGATTGATAGCTGCGATGAATACACTGAAGGCAACTCCAGGCGGCGGAACGATTACATTAACGGCGAGTATATCTATAAATACCACCGGTTCAAATGCCACAACAATCGGAAGTATTAAGAAAGTAATATTGAGTAGTGTGGAAGGAAACCCGATTACCATTGATTGCAGCACGTTTAGGATTGAGGCTACCGGAAGTAGCGGTACTTGGGACGGAAATGATGCCGGTACTCAAACCGGCGGCCGCGGCATTTTGACCATTGGCGAATATGTAACGGTAACGGGAACGGGAACGACAGCGACAATGGGAACATTGAACGCAACAGATGCAACGACGCATCCGGTTCTTGTGGTGCCTATGAATAATACAACTCTTGAAGTAACAAGCGGAGGAAAAATTATCAATACGGCTGCCACAAATGGAGTAGCTGTTAGCAGTAGGGGCAGGACGATTATTCGGTCGGGAGCTTTGGTTAGAACAGAATCGCCCGGAGGTATTGCCGCTGAAACAACAAATTATGGAATCATGGTTGCCGGCGGAACAATAGAAGCTGTAGGAGACAATGTTACGGCGTTGCAATATGGTACTCAATCGGGTACGCCTCATTTAATATGCAGCGGCGCTCAAGTAAGCGCTATTGGAAAGAATGCTGTGGGTGTTAACGTCACAGGAACAACAACAGTAAATGTAATTACCATAGGCGCCACCGGCAGTGTTCCTCCGGGTACTACTGCAGGCGCTACCATCATAACATCTTCTCCCGATAATTCAGATATTGCTATTCAATCTGCTAATCCTAATAGTAGTGTAGGAGTAAATGCCGGCGGTGTAAGCATCACTGCATCAAAAATATACTCAGGCGCTGCTGATGCGGCCTTGTTAGGCTATGTAAGAAACATCGCAGCCGATCCTGACGCCGGGACTTATAATTCCGCACAAGATGTAGCATTGACAGCTACAGATAATGGCGGAGCAGCAGCAACGGAAGATATTTATTATGGTATTGATGTTCTTCCCGCCACTCTGTATAGCGCGTCGATTCCAATGACCGATTCGGGAACGTTAAATACGAACGTTACAGTAACAGAGGGTACTAATACTTTTACTACGACTCGTTCATTTGCTTATGACATAACAGCAACCGGCATAAGTACTCCTTCAATCGACGCAGCAAAAGTATATATCGAAGGTAACGTATTATATTTGCCAGAATCAGGCGCAGTACAGGTATACAATATTAGCGGACAACTTGTTTTGAGTGCAGTTGCAACTGGCGCTACAGTAGATGTTTCTTCTTTAACTAAGGGAGTTTATGTCGTAAAAGCAGGATCAATAGCATTTAAAGTAGTGAAATAAATTACATAGTAATATCAATATTGTTTAGTTAAGGAAATTTCATTCTCCCGTCATTGCGAGGAGGAATGACGAAGCAAACCAGATAGTTGTTAAAGTGGTTTGCTTCGGGCAAAGCCCTCGCAATGACGAACACAAGTTTTGTTTAACTAAACGATATTGAATAATAAAAAAACTCGTGAAAAAAACAATTATTTTATTAGCATTGCTCGTCCCTTTGATGAGCATCAGGGCGCAACACACAGGTCAGCAAGCAAACTACGCTCCTCATCCGCTAAGCAGTTATGTGGAATCGGATTGGCTTGGTAAAGGTATGTGGCAAGGTAAAGGTCGTATCCTAATGGGTTCCGACGGCAACGAGCACGACAACGACGATTGGGCGGCAACCCCCTTATCGGCTGCGATATTAGCTTCACAGGGATTACAGGATCGTGTAGTGGCTTATATATACAGCAACCATATCTGGCATAGTAATCATTATTATAGCAATGCATACGATGTAATGAAAGCAGGCGCTGAAGGAATACGGGACTGGTTTGGTTATGACCCGGAGATATCGAAGTTCTTTGCCGCTATCGACGATCCTGAGCTTGCTTATAATACTGTACGTGATGCAGTACTCGAATCTTCTGCCGACAACCCTTTGTTTATAATGGCAGGCGGCCCCATGCAAGTTGAAGGAGAAGGACTTAGTAGAGCGGCAGCCATAGACAATTCCAAGTTGCAGTATTGTACCTTGATTTCCCATTCCGACTGGAATGATACTCACTCTGATAATCCCGAAAGCTGGGAATCGCCCAAACACACTGGATGGACGTTGACTAAGATACGAAATGCATGCACAAACGCCTCAATACCGGGAGGAGGCTTGAAATATGCAATGATTCTGAACCAGAACGGAGTGAACGGAAACGGTACCGGCTGGTATCTTGCTATTAAAGCGGACAAGAGTTATT